>JAABUO010000203.1_pt1 | contig 155710 bp, 115 predicted proteins | sample 5559291 | NCBI WGS metagenome assembly JAABUO01 (sample SAMN10711878, study PRJNA513372) | rock metagenome | isolation source: Antarctica rocks | place: Antarctica: Victoria Land, Finger Mt sud
GCGGGTCGGGCAGATCGGCAAAGCAGTCCGTTAAAGAAAGGGAGGAAGCCACAAGACAACTCCTGATAAGAAGATGTCTCAGGATACCTCAACATCAGCCAACTCAATTTAGATGCGCCGGCCCTGCCCCGCAGGGCAATCGCCTATGGCGTCCCCGGCACTGAAAGTGCCGGTCTACTCGGGAGTGGAAGTGCCTCCGGCACTGAAGACAAGCCAATGTAGGGGCGCGATTCATCGCGCCCTCTGCTTCATCGCGCCCTCTCCTCAATCGCGGAGCGACTCTCACGCAGAGTAGACCGGCACTTCTAGTACCGGGGACGCTTCTAGTGCCGGGGGCGCCATAGGCAACCGCCCCGGCCTGCCCCGACCGCGATTGGCAAATCTTCGCGCAATCGGGTACAATGACGCCATCTTTTCCCATCGCTGACCCGAATCCAGAGGATTCCCGGAGGTTTGCCCCCAAGATGCCGATGATTACCGCGCCGTATGTTGAGACAATGCAGGTGGTGACGGGCTTCATGTACCAGCTGCACATCGCTGAGGAAACGAATGGGCCGGGGATCACGCGGCTGGACATCGGTCCCTACTTTTTCGGCGGCGCGCAGGGCCGGGTCAAGTACCCCGAAGCTGTGACCAACGAGATGACCCCGCCCGGCTGGCAGGCGATCCGCTGGCACACGGACGAGGCCGGCGCGAGCTGGCTGCGCTGGGAAGGCGGGCGGCTGGAGGCGGAAGACGGCGAGATGCTGTTCCAGGTGACGTCGAACTACCCGCCGAGCAACACCGATGCCGCCCTGTATGTCTGGCGCGGCAATCGCGTGCCGGAGCGGTATGGCATCGCGGCCCCGGATTACTCGTCGGAGCCGCCCGCGAACAATCCCCGCCATGATGTCAAGGGGCAGGTGGCGTTCGCCCAGGGGAAGGGCTGCGCGCCCGTCTTGGCGCTGGCGATGATCGGCGCGGCGGCCCTGGTACGGCACTGGGTTTAGGACCTGATGCCCCTCGAACTCTCGCCCGAACCTGCGCTCAAGGAACAGGCCGCTCCCGAAAAGGCGGGGCCAATGCGCCCGCCCATCGCCCGACTGATCTCGCTGGACGCCTTCCGGGGCCTGACCATCGGCGGGATGCTGCTGGTCAACAACGTCGCGCTGGACGAGCGGACGCCCGCGCAGCTGATGCACGCGCCCTGGAACGGCGGGATACGGTTCGCCGACCTGATCTTCCCCTGGTTCCTGCTGATCGTCGGCGTCGCGCTGCCCTTCTCGGCGGCGAGCGCGCGCCAAAAGGGCGCGGGGGGCTGGCGTTATGCTTCCAGAGTGCTGGGGCGGGTCTTAGCTCTGGTCTTTCTGGGCTGCCTGATCGATTCGAGTCTGATGAAGCAGCCGGTGTTCGACCTGAACGTCTTGCAGCTCATCGGCCTGGCTTACGGCGTCGGGGCGCTGCTATATGCCCTGCCGGTCCCCCTGCGACTGCCGGTGGCGCTGGCGATGCTGGCGGCGCACGCGGCAGTCATCCGCGATCTGCCGGTCCCCGGATTGGGGCGCGGCGTGTTCCGCGAGGACGCGAACGCGGTCTGGTACTTGAACCGGGCCTATCTGAACCAGTGGCATCTGACCGGGCTGGTTTCGGTCGTGCCGACGGCAGCTCTGGTCTTGATCGGGACGACCATCGGCGATGCGCTTCGGCACAGGCGATGGAAGCCTGTCGAGAAGGTCGTCCTCCTGCTGGTCTTCAGCGGCCTCTTGATCCTCTCCGGCTGGGCGTGCCATTTCAGCCTGCCGTATAACAAGCCGGTTTGGACGGCCTCGTATATTCTGTGGACGGCGGGAGCAGGCGGATTCGTCCTGACGCTGCTGTACGCGCTGGTGGACGTACCAAGCCCGAAGTGGACAAGGTGGCTGGCGTTCCCCCTGGTCGTGTACGGCTCCAACGCCATCGTGGCTTATGTCGGACCGATCTTGATTAAAGTGTATGTCCTGCGCGTATGGACCTGGAAGATGCCGGACGGGACGCGGCAGCCATTGGAACAAGCGTTGCTGCACGCGGCGAGCGCCCATTACGGGCCGTATCGGGGCGGCTGGGTCTACACGCTGGGGTATCTGATGATCGTCTGGCTGGCGCTGCTGGAACTGCGCCGCCGAAAACTTTTTTTGCGGGTGTGACTTATGACTTCGATTGTGGAACAGATTCGCTGGGACAAGGCCCCGGACGGCTTGATTCCCGCCGTGGTGCAGGACGCGGACACCAAAGACGTCCTGATGCTCGGCTTTATGAACCGCGCCGCGCTGGAAAAGACGCTGCGCGAGGGCAGGGTGACGTTCTGGACGCGCTCACGGCAGAAGCTGTGGACGAAGGGCGAAACGAGCGGCAACACGCTGAACTTTGTCTCACTGCGGGTCAATTGCAACGACGATTCGCTGCTCGTGCTGGCCCGCCCCATCGGCGCGACCTGTCACACGGGCCACCCGACCTGCTACTTCCGCGAAGCGGCGGGCGAAACCGACGAGTGGCGGACGATTACGCAAGCGCAGTTCGACCCGGAACAAGTCTACGCCAAGAGTGCGTAATGAACCTCACCGGCACTGGAAGTGCCGGCCTACTCTCAGTGGAAGTCGCTCCGCGACTGAAAAGGGCGCGATAAATCGCGCCCCTACGAGGCGGGAGTACTCAGTCGCGGAGCGACTTTCACTCCCTAGTAGACCGGCACTTCCAGCGCCGGGTAATTACTTCCAAACGTCAAGAGAAATCCCCTAATATGAAGTCAATCTCCCGTTTCGCCCTCGGCGCCGCGCTGGCGGCCCTCGCGCTGGGCGCGCGAACCGCCGACGCCCGCCCCGCCGTGCCGATAGCCCGCCCCGCCCCTTCCCAGCGCCTCAAATGGGACTCGAAAAAGTTCATGCACGTCAGCGAGCTGCGGCCCGGCATGAAGGGCTACGCGCTGACCGTCTTCAAGGGCACCAAGATCAGCCGCTTCGGGATCGAGATTCTCGGCGTGGTTTCCAAGTTCAACGAGGGCAAGGACTACATCGCCTTCCGCGTGCTGAACGGGCCGCCCGTGACGCGGCGCCTGGAAATCGCGCACGGCATGAGCGGCAGCCCGATCTACATCGGCGGGCGGCTCGTGGGAGCGATCTCCATGGGCAACCAGTTCGCCAAAGACCCCATCGGCTATGCGACGCCCATCGAGTACATGTTCGATGCCTGGAGTCCCGACCTGCCCGCCAAGCCGTCCAGCCTCAGCGCCTCGCCGCCGACCCAGTCGAGCGCCATCAACACGGGCGGCCTCCTGCTGCCCGGGTTTGCCGCCTCGGACATCCCGCTGGTGGCGAGCGGGCTGGGCAGCCGCAGCATCGCCCGGCTGAATCAGTCCCTGTCCCCCTTCCACATGAGCGTCATGGCCGGCGGCGGGGCAGGCGCGAGCACAGACACGAACCCGCTGGCGAAGGGGGCGACCCTGGTTCCCGGATCGGCGGTCGGCGTTTCGCTGGTGCAGGGCGATATTGACCTGACGGCGACGGGAACCGTGACCTACCGCGACGGCAACCGGCTGCTCCTGTTCGGCCACCCGTTCACCAGCCTCGGCCCGATTGACGCCGCTCTGACCACGGCCTATGTCGTAGACGTCTTCCCCTCCTACCAGGACTCGGTCAAGATCGGGGCGCCCATCAAGACCGTCGGGCGCATCTTCCAGGACCGGCCGTTTTCGGTCGGCGGCGTGATCGGGCCGATGCCCGACATGGTCCCGATGACCGTTTCGGTCAACGACCAATCCATCAAGCGGCGCAAAGCCTTCCATGTGCGGATCATCAACCATCCCCTGCTGACGGGGCAGCTCGTTTCGCAGATCGCCGACGCCGCCATCGAGCAGGTGCATGGGCAGCCGGGCGACTCGGTCGCCCAGGTTTCGCTGGACGTGAACGTCGAGGAGATCGGCCACGTCAAGCGCACCAACACGTTCTATGACGCCCTGAGCATTGACCAGACGGCGATCGGCGACCTAGACAGCCTGATGCGGCTGCTGTCGTCCAACCCGTTCTATCCGCTGGCCGTCAAGAGCATCAAGATGGACGTGACGATCCAGAACCGGCACGACACGGCCGAGATTGACCATCTGTTCGTCAAGCAGTCCCATTTCGCGCCGGGCGACACCGTAGACGTGGGCGTCGTCCTGAAGCCTTACAAGCGACCGCTGTACACGCGGACCGTCTCGGTCAAGATACCGGCCTCCACCGCGGACGGCCCCCTGAGCCTCAGCGTGCGCGGCGGCGGGTCGGAAGGCGGGGTGACGAGCCTGCTGGGCGGCCTGATTCAAATCCGATCCGCCGAGCCGCTGGGGCCTGCCGCCAACGTCAGCCAGCTCGTCAAGACGTTCTCGGAAAAGCCGCGCAACAACGAATTGGTCGCGCGCCTGCTGCTGCCGACATCGGCCGTCACGGTCAAGGGCGAAAAGCTGTCCGGCCTGCCGCCGACGCTGGCCGCCGTCATGCAGTCCGCCCGGACGACAGGCCTGCGGACCGAGCGCGACGAGGTGAAGGTGACGCAGGCAACCCGTTATATCGTTTCCGGCAGCCAGACGCTGAACATCATGGTGCGGCGCAAGGACCTGTCCGAAGGCGCCCGCCCCGCCGGGTCTTCGGGCAGCGGGGCGCCCCCCGCCGACGGCCCCCCCGCTGCCCCGCCCGCCGACAGCGGCACGCTCCCCATGTCTTCGAGCAGCGGCGATGGCACGAGTGACTTCGTGATGCTGCTCTCGCCGGACATGGCAACAAAAGTCCCCCCCGCCCCCAATGCTGGGGGAGCCGGAAAGGCGAGCGATCAAACGTCGGCGGCGGCTTCCGGGACGCCCGCCGCTTCGGCCCCGGCCAAAGCGCCGGGCAGCGGGCCGCCGGCTTCAGACGACAGCCCGGTTTCGCCCGCCGCCGTCAAGCCGGTCGGACGCCTGCCGTCCGTCTGGCGGCAGGGCGCGATGAGCGACTTCGCGGCGGGCACGCTGAAGAACGTCGCCGTGACAAGCCTGGGCGACGTGCGCCTGTCGCCGTCTTTGGAGAAGGTCGCCGACACCACGGAAAGCTATGTCTGGGCCATGCTGCCGGATGGCAAGGGAAACGTCTACCTGGGCACAGGCGACGGCGGCGTGATCTACAAGATGGACGCCGGCGGCAAGGCGACGCCGTTTTTTCAGACGAAAGAGCTGGAAGTGACCTCGCTGGCGCTGGACAACGACGGCAACCTGTACGCAGGCACCGTGCCGCATGGCATTGTGTTCAAGATCGGGGCAAATGGCAAGGGAAGCAAGGTTTTCACGGCGCAGGAGAAGTATGTCACCGGGCTGGCCTACAATCAGGCCAATGATGAGTTGCTGATAGCGACCGGCGGCGGCACAGGGCGCGTTTACAGCCTCGGAGGGCGCCGTCTCAAGGTAATAGGAATGGCAGGTGGGCTTGCGAGAGGTGACGCAGCGCGCCGCCTTCCTGGGCATTTCATCAGCCCCGCCGGTGATGTCGTAAGCCCCTTTCCTGCCGTCAGCCCCACTGTCGTTAGCCCGGTCCAGCCCATGCTGCCCGCCCAGCCACTGTTTACCTCGCCCGAAGCCAACATTCTCTCCCTCGCTACCGACAAGGATGGCAGCATCTACGCAGGCAGCGGGCCGGACGGCATCATCTACAAGATCACACCGGACGGCAAGAGCAGCGTTCTTTACGACACGCCGGAGCCGAACATCAGCGCCCTCGCCACCGACTCACAGGGGAACGTCTATGCGGGAACGTCCACGACCGGCACCGTCTACCGCATCGCGCCGGACGGGACGGCCAAGCGGCTGCTGGGCCGGTCTTCGCCGGGCGTCCAGAGCCTCAAGACGGACGCCAATGACGCCGTGTACGCCGTTTCGGGCAACACCGTTTATAAGATCAACGCCGACGACACCGTGCAGTCGTATGTCGCCAGCGCCGACGAGCAGTTCCTGAGCCTGGCCCTGGACACGGCGGGCAACGCCGTTTATGCCGGGACGGGAACCGTGGGCAGCGTCTACAAAATCGGCGCGACGGGCGGCAGCGCCCTGCAAGGCACGTTCCAGAGCACCATCCACGACACGGGCGGGCGTTCGCGCTGGGGCACCATCGCCTGGTCGGCGGACACGCCCGCCGGGTCCAGCGTCACCCTGCAAACACGCTCGGGCGATGTCGAGCGGCCGGACGACTCGTGGAGCGCCTGGTCCGCGTCCTATGCCAATGCGCGCGGGCAGACGGTCACTTCGCCCCCCGCCCGCTACCTCCAGTACCAGGTCCTGTTGAGCGGCGACGCCCTGGGAACGGCCCCCAAGCTGCGCGACGTCAGCGTCTACTACCTGCCGCGCAACCATGCCCCGGTCGTCGGCATCGTCAAGCCCAGCGGCGGCGACGCCGTTTCTAAGTCGGCGACGCTCCAGTGGACGGGCAGCGACCCGGACAGGGACACGCTGGTCTACGACGCCGCCTACTCCGCCGACGGCGGCAAGACCTGGACGCCGATCACGAAGCGGGCGACTCCGGGGACCGCCAAATCGAAGAGCGCGACCAACACTCTCGCGGAGTCGCAAGCAAATCTGGACAAGCAGAAGAACCTACCCCCCGCCATCCGCGCTAAGGTCCTGGCGCAGATGAAGGAAGCGGCGGCGAAGGAAGCCGCCAGTGCGGGCGCGGCGGCCGACGACGCCAAAGCGACAGGTGGCGCGACGGGCCTGAAAGACACGTCGTTCTCCTGGAACACGACGGAAGTGCCGGATGGGACTTACCAGATCCGGGTAACGGCCAGCGACAAGCCGAGCAACCCGACGGACGCGCTGACGGCCAAAGCCGTCTCCGCCCCGTTTCTGGTCGCCAACGCCGCCCCCACCCTGACGATTGGAACGCCGCTCGTGGCCGCCGACAAGACCATCACGCTGCGCGGGACAGTGACGACGGGCCTGGCCTTCGCCAAAGCCGTGCAGGGCAAGGTAGACGGCGGCGACGCCGTGGCGGCGGCAGCGGACGACGGCCTGTTCGACTCGTCCTCGGAGCCGTTCACCCTGACCCTGCCCGCGCTCACGTCGGGCAGGCACACGATTGAGGTGCAGGCGCTGGATCAGGCGGGCAACTCGGCGACGCAGACGGTCACGGCGCCGTAGAACGTGACCCGGCCCTTCAGGGCCGGGCTTTCTCAAATCCGCACATCCACGATGGCGCTGACGCCGACGCCTTTGACGCGGCGGATGCTCTGAAGGTTCTGGGGCTTTTCCGTGTCAATCGGGATCAGCGCCTTGAGGCGGAAGCGGTTGCCGACCACGCTGCCTTCCACCTGGCCGACCGCCTGTACGCGGCTCACCTGCTCCTGCGGGCCGGACACCTGGACCGCGCCGACATAGCCGCCCTGGCCGATGGAAACGATGGGGACCACTTTGGTCGCCTCGTCCCGCGCCGGCCCAGCGCTGCCGGTCAGCTTGTTGATGCCGTCGTTGATGGGCCGCTGGAACTGCTTGACGAGGACGCCGATGCCCGCGCCTTTGAGGACCGAGCCGAGCAGGTCGGCGCGGGCCACGCCTGCCGTCAAGGTCGCGCCGAAGATCGTTCCGACGAGGCCGGCGGCGATGAATTTCGTGTGCCTGGCATTTGTTATTCGCATAGTGTTTGTGCTCCTTGAATGGTTGGGAGGGGTTCTTCTCAGACACCCCCCGCCCCCGATTTGTTTCCAACCCTCTTCCTGAAATGTGATGGCACACAAAAAGAAAACCCCCGAAGCCAAAGCCTCGGGGGTCGCCCTCTCTTACCCCTCTCCCGCTTGCGGGGGAGGGGCAGGGGTGGGGGCTTAGAACTTGAGCTGGAACTGGCCGACCGCGACGTTGCCGTCCTGCTTGCTGTTGGCGTCAACATTGGTGTCGAAGCCGGTGCGATGATCGTCGTAGTGGACGATCTGGTACAGCAGCTTGATGCTGGCGTTGTTGCTGATCGTGTGGCCGATGCCGATGTTGACGTAGCTCTCGGTCGGGTGGCCGGCGACCACGCCCGTCTGCGCTCGATCAGCACCACGCAGGTCATACTGAACGTTCTCATAGCCCAGATCCACGCCGTAGGCGCTGGTCAGGCCGTAGCCCAGGCCCACCTGGTAGCGGTTCAGGTGGTCCCCTTGGTGCAGCGGCGAGTTGATCGGGGTACCGTTGCTGTTGCTGCCATAGGCCGCCTTGTAGAACTGCGCGTCGGCGTTCAGGCTCAACTTGGGCGTGAACACATACTTCAGAGACGCGACCGGGCCGCGCACGTTCGTCGGGTTGGTCCAGGCGCCGACTCGACCCCAGTAGCCGGGAGCCGAATACTCAGGGCCGACGTACTGATAGCCGCCCTTGAGCTGGAGGCCGCCGACGGCGAACGCAAGCTCGTCATCGGTGGACTGGTAGCGGAAGCCCGTTCCGATGTTGTCGAAGCCGTGGCCCAGCCCGTGCGCCGACACGTTATAGGAAGCGTCCACCAGGACGCCGCCCTTTTTGACGCCGGGGAGGCCGAACGGCAGGCCGCCGTTGAAGTCCACGCCGTAGACCGACAGGCGGTTGAACTGGCCGTTGCCGCCGGACCCCAGGGGGATCGGCTGAGTGGACCTGTTCGGGTCGGTGACGCCGTCGCTCCCGCTCAGGCCGTTGTTCGTCCGGTTGGTCAGGCCGAAGTACTCGACCGTCGCGCCCAGAACCGCGCCCTCGGGAGCGCCAATAGTCACCCGACCGCCGACCCCTTCATCCAGCGTGGCCGCATGGTTGGCGGTGATCAGGCCGCCGGGCCGCGTCTGCGTGTTGGAGAAGAAGGCGGGCGTCCCCGGAGTTACCGGCGCAAACGGATTGCCCGGTACGCCCGTGGCGGGCACAGCCGGGTTGAACTGGGTGCTCTGCGAGCCGCCGTACAGCTCGGAGAACTGGATGGCGGTGTCCTTGATAGCAAAGGCATTGATGTGCGCCGGCCCCAGCTTGAAGTTGACCGCGCCGCCGTCGCCGATGATGTCACCGGAGTCGGTCTGGGTCAGGTTGGTGTAGATGTCGGCATCCACCTGCTTCAGCGTGTACTTGGTGTACTGGTTGCCGAAGCGACCCACGAGCAGCTCGGCGCCGCCCAGAGGACCGAGCTTGACGGCGGCATCCAGGTACGCCTTGTAGACGTTGGCGTACTGGTTGGCGCCGGTCAGGCTGCCCGGCGTCAGGGACTGGCCGGGAAGGCCGGCCGCCGGATAGACAGCGCCGGGGAAGGCGGCCGTGTTGCCGACCTGGCTCAGATAGTTGCCGAAGTCCAGGTCCACGTTCGCCGTCGCCGTGTCCGACAAGCGGCCACGGATGTTCAGCAGGATGTCATGGTAGACGTCCGAGGACTGAAGCACGCGCTGGGATCCCCCGCCCTGGCGAACGCCGTTCTGGTCCAGGAAAGAAATGCCATTACGGCGCGTGGAGTCGCCGCGCGCGATCAGGTTCACCGTGCCGTTGATCTTGATGCGGCGCTGCTCGTCCACGACCGAGCCGAGGATGCCCTCGTCACGGTCCAGGCGGCCACCCAGCGCGTTGACGCGGGATTCCAGGCTGACCAGGCGGGCGTTGATGGCGTTGACATCCTGGCCAAGCCGGGTCAGCTCGGTTTGGAAGCCGTTGACCAGGGTGCGCAGGGCGTCAATGGCCTGGGTGTTGCCGGCGATGCGGCCTTCCAGGTCGGCGCGCAGCGCGCCGAGGTCGGCGGCGCTGACGCCGCCGGGCTGCTGCCGCGCGAGCAGGCGGGCGATGGCGACCGCAAACTCGTAGCGGGTCATGGGCCGGCGGCCGCCGTAGGTGCCGTCGGGGTAGCCGATGACGATGCCGGCTTTCTGAAGGGTGTCCACCGCCTGGTAGGCCCAGTGATCGGTGGGGACGTCAGCGAACGGGCCGCTGGTCGTCTGGGCATGGGACACGGCGGGCAGGCCCAAAAAGGCCATGCCGGCGCCGGCGAGAAGTACCAATGACTTCTTCATGGAGCGTTTCTCCTCCTAACGAACGTCTCGCATCCCGGCGCGCGGCTCGAAGCCAGGGAGAACGGTCAGCGCCATTGAGCAGAGCGCGATAGGCTAACGATCTGTCCTTTGTCCCTTCGTCCACAAGTATCCATGTTGCCTTGCAGGTCCGAAACAGAGATCAAATCGCCTCGCGTGTCGCGATGCCGCCTCGCGCGGGTCGGTCCCGCCTGTGGTGCGTTCGAGGTGAACACCGGATGCGTACCGCCCTCCCCCATGGAGGAACGGCTGAGGGAATCCGCCTTGCGGCTGTTCCCAACTCGTGTGACAACCGCCGAAGACGTTTGTTTCAAGAGTTTCACCCATTATCCACAATTTTTTGAAAAATAGTCTTCCGCCAGCAAAATCGCGGCATAGTCGTCGTAGGGGACTTCGGGGGAGCGGAGGCCGGGCGGCAGCAGGCGCCGCCAGCCGGGCGCGGGGTTGTCCTTGATGAACCGCTGCCGGGCGCGGGCGGACGTGTTGTATTCGTCCACGGTTTCGAGGGAGACTTGGGGGAACGTCGCTTCCAACGCGCGCCGCAGCGTCGCGCTGTTCGTCCCGCCGCCGATCAGGATTTTGCGGATGTCGGGCCGCCGCCGCAGGATGTCCGCCACGGCCAGCGTCAGGCGGGCCGTTTCCACGACGGCCCGCTCCAGACACTGCGGAGGCGCGGGGCCGGCGACCACGGCCAGCCCGCACTTGGCCCGTCCGGGGTCCACGGCGAGGAGAGTTTCGGTCATGGAAGATAGCCGCCTCTTCGCAAAAGAAACAGCGCGTGAACGCGCCGCTGCGTGGCAAAGCGCCGTGTCTCCGCCTGCGCGGAGACGGGATGTTCCTCTGTCCGCGCAAGCGGACAGGCGGCGTCCGCGCCACGGAGCGACGGTTTCAACCGTTGGCCTTCCTAGTCACAGGCGGCATCGAGATATTCTCCTTCACTTCCGTGCCGCGCTGGTACTGAGCGACGGGGCGGGGGTGACACGCAGGTCCAGGCGCAGCAGATCGGCGCTGTAGGTGTCGGCGGCGGCGGCGGCGGTGAGGTGGGCGTCCGGGCCGGCCTGTTGGATTTGCTTCACCAGGGCCAGTGAGGTCGGGGTGTCAATGGGCTGGCCGACCAGCGGTTCGCCGGATTGGGGATCGTGGACGGGGATGATGCCCCGCGCCAGCGCCGCCGCACGGACCTGCCCGGCCAGGAACGCTTGCAGGCGCTTGAGGATGACGTCGTCCGGCTGCCTCCCGTCCAGTGTGCCGCTCGCGATCACCGTGCCTCGGGGAAAGACCAAGACGTTGGGATAGGGCGTCAAATCCAGCTTGACGGCCTCGCCCTTGAAGGTGTTGTAGCGGGCGCCGGCGACCACGACGACGCTGGGCAGGAAGCCGCCTTTGTCGGCGATGTTCTGGGAAAGGGCGTCCAGGGCGGCTTCCCGCGCTTCCGAACTGCTGCTTATCCCCTCAGAAGGCACAGGAATGACGACGGCGGGCGAGTTGTCCAAGCCCCCCGCCCCGCGCTGGCGGGCGGTCAGCTCGACCTGATCCAAAAACACGGCCAGCTCGCGCCGCAGCGCGTCGGGCGGCTGGCCCGCCGCAACGACGGTTCGGCCCAATTCTTCCGCGCGCCGAAAGATCAGGGAATGCCCCTGCGAGGCCAGCAGCAGGCTCTGCTGGGCCTGGTTCCGGCGGGCCAGCGCCTCGTTTTCGACCTGGAGCGTATCCTGCTTGATACCCAGGGCCAGCACGTTTTTGTAGGCTTGCCCGGCCTGACTGCTGGCAAGCTGATACTGCTTCCGCGCGGCGCTGACGCCGAGGCGGGCCAAGAAGACTCGCTGACGCGCCCGCGCCAGTTCCCGGCGTGTGCTGCCCAGGCCGGTCCGGGCAGCCGCGAGCCGGCGCTGCGCCCCGTTAAGGTCGGCCTGCCGCCGCGCCAGCGTCTTCCGGCTCTCTGCCAGGGTCGCCTGGGCCTGTCCCAGCGTGGACGAGACCTGCGACAGCGTATTTTGCGCCTGTTTCGCCTGCGCCTGGGCGTCCTGCACCTGTTTCTGCGCCTTCCCGGCCCGCAGGTTGTCCGCCTGGGCCTGCCGCTCGGTGGCGGCGTTGTGCCGGGTCAGGGCCAGGTTCTGATGCTCCAGGGTGCTGTTGATCGCCAGGAGCTGGGGGCCGCGCACCAGGGCGGTGCTGAACGTGTTGTTCAGGGCCAGAAACAGCCCCAGCGTCCCCACGGCGATGATGCCGCCCGAAACGACGGTCCACAGCATGGCCGTGTGCCGGGGGCGCAGCCCGAACGTCGAGTGCCGCTTTTTGCCGATATAGCTGCCCAGACGGTCCCCCATGTAGGCGGTGACGCCGCCCATGACGAACAGGACGAAGGCGAAAAAGACTACGGCGCCCATCTCAGTTTAAATCCTTACCAACCAACCTCTAGCGTGACGCCTTCCAGACCAGGCCCGTCCCGACGAACACCCCCACGATGTTCGGCAGCCAGGCGGCGAGAACGGGCGAGACGGCTCCGCCGGTGGCGGCGTTGCTCATGCTCGTGAAAATCACATAGTAGCCCAGCATAATCGGCAGCGCCCAGACGAACCCACTGATCTTGCCCGAACGCGGCGAGCGCAGCCCGAGTGGAGCGCCGACCAGCCCGAAGACCAGGCACGAGAAGGGTAGGGAGACCTTGAACCACAGCCCGACCTCGGCGTTGCGGACGTCGCTGCTGTCACCGCCGCCGGCTTTCAGTTCGTTGATCTGCCGTTGCAAGTCCCGGAAGTTCAGCGTCTCTGGGTCCCGCTGCAAGAACGTCATGTTCTCCGGCGTTTTGTTGATCTCGTTCGTTTCCGCCTTTGGGAAGGGGGTGGTGAAAGGCACACCCTGACAGTTGGAAACGAAGCCGTCGTACAGCGTCCACGTCTTGAAGCCGTTGCCGTGCGCGACGGCGCGGTCTGCATAAATGACCTTGCTGGGGCGGCCGTCCGGGCTGTAGACCGTGATCGTCACCTGGCGCAGCGCCTTCGCCACGACGTCGTAGCCTTTCTCGATATGAACGGTCACTTGGAGCTTGCCGTCGGTACGGTTTGCCAAATCCAGCGGGCGCGTCGTCTCGCCGATGATGTTCTGGCGGTTGCTGTTGAAGTCCGCGACCCGCGCATTGGCATAGGAAGAGATGCGGTCGTTAAAGACGTAGTTGAGGAGGCTGACCGCCAAACCTAAACCGATCACGGGGACCATGATCCGCAGGAACGAAATGCCGCCCGCGTACAGGGAAACCACCTCGCTGTCGCGCGAGAGCCGGTCGAAGCCCAGCAAGGCGGCCAGCAGCATCCCCATCGGGAAGGTGTACCGGACGAACTCGAGGAAGTCCCAGCCCACAAACTGCGCGATGGCCCACCAGGGGAAGCCCAGGGCCTGATATTTAGAGGCGGCAATGACCGGCCCCGTGATCAAAAAGATGACCGAGAAAACAGCGATGCTCGCCAGCAGCTTCGGGATGAGGTCTTGAAGAATCAGCCGGTCCAGCAGTTTAGGGCGCAGCACGTTCATGTCGTCAGAGTCCCGTTCGGCCCGCACCGCATCATCAGCGTCATGTTCTCGCCCAGATAATACTTCTGGGCGATGGGGTCGCGCACCAATTCTTCCGCCGTGCCCGCCGTCTTGATCTCCCCTTCCGAAATGATATAAGCGCGATCCGTAATGGCGAGTGTCGCGTGGACGTTGTGGTCGGTGATCAGGACGCCGATGCCGCGCGTCTTGAGGTCGTCAATGATCTCCTGCAATTGCTCGATGGCGATGGGGTCCACGCCCGTGAACGGCTCGTCGAGCAGGATGAACGAGGGCCGGGTCGCCAGAACACGGGCAATCTCGATGCGCCGCCGCTCGCCGCCCGAAAGCTGCCGGGCCACCGTATGGCGCCGGTCAGTCATCTTTAAACTCTCCAGCAGGTCTTCCAGCCGCGCTTTGCGCTCTTTGGACGACAGGCCCGGCAGCATTTCCAGGACCAGCATGATGTTCTGCTCCGCCGTCAGGCCCCGGAACGCGCTCGGCTCCTGCGCCAGATAGCCGATGCCGGCGTGCGCGCGCCGGTACATCGGCAGCCGCGTGATCTCCTTGTCGTCGAGCAGGACGCGCCCGCCGTCGGGCTTGACCAGGCCGACCATCATATAGAACGACGTGGTCTTGCCCGCCCCGTTCGGCCCGAGCAGGCCGACGATCTCGCCGGGCTTGATCTCGACCGAAACGCCGTTGACGACTTTGCGGCCTTTATACGTTTTTTGCAGCCTTTCGGCGCGTAGGATGGGCATGGTGTTTAACTATCGGCTACTGTGCGAGCATCTATTGTGCGGGTGTCGCAGTAATATGGGCAGGGCCGGTTTCCAGTTGCGGGTAATCGTCCCCCTGTCCCAGCAGTATCGTCGCGTGGTCGGTCGTCGTGACCGACGGCTCCGCCAGAAAGCCTGAATTCGTGACCACCTTGACATGGCCCGTGAAATCTATTCGGACGCCGCCGGGGCGCGAGGGTTCGGGCACATACACGGCCTGGTCGGCGAGGACATGAAACGTCTGGCCTTCGAGCGGACGCCGGACGTCGGCGACGACCTGCTCACCGGCCGCCGGCTTGGCCGTCGCCCGGCTCAACGCAGGTCGCCCCCCGGCCTTGCCCTTCGGCTTGTCGGACACAAAGGTCAGCGTCTCGCACGAGAGGTCGTAGTTTTCGGACGTCAGCCGGACCTGCCCGGAAACCTGCGCGCGGGTCGGGGTGTAACTGCCACCTTTGGTATATTGCAGGTGGACATTGCCGAAGACGGGAAGGGAAGCAGACGTGCGGGCGACGCTCTGCGCGGGCAGAGACGCAGGTGTGAGCGCGGCGAAAGCCACGCCCAGCAGAATCGTCCAGGTTATATCAAGTTTATGCAAGAGGTCCCCATCACCCCGCCGTTCAAAGCGGAACAGTGCCGTTTAGAACATCCCCGTCATCTGGCCGGGGCCGGTCTTCACCGACTTCAGCTTGGTGTCTACGATGATCGTCGGCGATTGGCAGGTGATCAGCTTCTTTCTGTTCTGGTAGACGGCATGGCCCGTCGCCACGATTTTATCGATGCTGGCATACCAGACCATAGTATCCGCCGTCAGTGTCGTCCCCCGCTCGGTCAGCGATTTGATGACGACCCCGCCCGTGCCGGTGACGACGACGTTTTTGGTCACATTATTTTGACTGCCCCGTGCATGCGGCGCATCGAACGTGGCGGCGGGCTTCCCCTGCTGGTAAAGCAGCGCGGAAACCTGCGTCATATCACCAAGAAAGCCCTGCGCTACGGAGCCGCCCTGGAACGCGCTCGCCTTCACCACGGCGAGCAGCCACCCCGGCCTTTTCGGATCGCCGACCGTTACGGTCGGACGCTCGACGACCGCGCTCATCTGAGGCGGCGGCTTCTTCGCGCTCTTTCTCGCGCCGTTGGGCGCGGCTGCGCCCGTTGGGCATAGCAGCGCGCAAAGCATCAGGGACAGCGCGGCGCGGCGACCAGGCAAAGACGTTAAAGACATCATATAGGTTGTCATACGCAGAAATAGACACCGGAAGTTTAACATAGTTTCGCCGTCTTTGGCAAACGAACGGGTCGATTCGCCAGGGCAATTGCATATGGCGTGCCCGGCACTAGAAGCGGCCCCGGCACTGAAAGTGCCGGTCTACTCGGAAATGAAAGTGCCTCCGGCACTCAGGAACAGCGCTCAGGAACAGCACTCAGGAGCGTTTCCTCATGGTTGTTCTCAGTCCGTGTTTGTTCTCAGTCGCGGAGCGACTTTCACGCAGGGTAGACCGGCACTTCCAGTGCCGGGGGCTATATCTGATTATCCTGGCCGATTTGCGCCTTTTAGACGGCGGAAACAGGCCGCGCGTTCCAAATTTAACACGATCTTCCTTGACATCGGCTCCCATCTCTACTATAATAACATGGGAAATTCTCCGGCAAACGGCTGGGGCAAATGGGAGGGCGAATGGCGCGCGCAGTTATCACCGGCGGGGCCGGCTTTTTGGGATCGCATCTGTCGGACCGCCTTCTGGCGGAAGGCTATGACGTGGCGGCGGTGGATAACCTGGTCACGGGCAGCGAGGACAACATCGCGCACCTGCGCGGCAACCCGCGCTTCGAGTACATCGCGCAGGACGTCACCCAGCCCTACACCGTGCCGGGGCCGGTGGACATCGTCTACCACTTTGCGTCCCCGGCCAGCCCGGTGGACTATCTGGAGCTGCCGCTCGAGACCCTGCTGGTTGGCTCGATCGGCACGCACCACACGCTGGACCTGGCACGGGACAAGGGCGCGCGGTTCCTGATGGCCTCCACCTCCGAAGTCTACGGCGACCCGACGATCCACCCGCAGCCGGAAGAGTATTTCGGCAACGTCAACCCCAACGGCACCCGCTCCGTCTACGACGAGGCCAAGCGCTACGCCGAGGCCGTGACGTTCGCCTACCGCCGAAAGTTTGGGATAGACGCCAAAATAGTTCGTATTTTTAACACCTATGGCGAGAGAATGAGGATCAAAGACGGCCGGGTCGTCCCCGCCTTCATCAGCCAGGCCCTGCGCGGGGAGCCGTTGACGGTCTTCGGCGACGGCCACCAGACCCGTTCGTTCTGCTACGTCTCAGACCTGATTGACGGCATCTTTAAACTCTCCGTCTCGGAACAATCCGGGCCGATTAACGTCGGAAACCCTATCGAGCGCACGATGCTCCAGTTCGCCGAGGAGATTCTGAAGGCGACAGGCAGCGACAGCTCGATCATCCACGTCCCGCTGCCGACGGCGGACGACCCCAAGCAGCGCCGCCCGGACATCAGCAAAGCCCGCACCCTGCTCGGCTGGGAGCCGCGCGTCCCGCTGGAAGAGGGCTTGAAAAACACCATCGCGTACTTCAAGACGAAGATTCAATAGTCCTCCGACTGTGCCGCCGGTCACAGACCACGAACTCATATTGGGGTAGAAAGAAGCAACAGGCGGGCCGATGAATGAGTGGGGCGCAAGGAGTAGAGTGCGAGGAATCGCGCCCCTACATGCGTCTCCCCGTTCTGCCGACAATGGGGACAGAAGAACGGTGCTCTGTGAGACCGTGAGAGGCAACCCGGACCGTGCAGTTACGCCAGGAGAACATTCAGCGTCAAACCCAGGTGCAGAAGCTCGCGCCGCACTTGATTCAGGCCAACACCCTGCTGCAATGCTCCACCACGGAGTTGCAGCAGGTCATCGAGCAGGAGCACCAGGAGAATCCCGCCCTGGACAGCCTGAGCGATGGGCCGGACATGAGCGAGGGCGGCTGCCGCCTGTGTCCGGGCAGCCGGATCGGGTCCTGCGCCCACTGCCCGTTCAGCCGCGAGTCGCACCCCCTCTCTGAGTCCGGTCTCTCCGAGCGGAGCCGGGACGATGATGCCGGCCCGTCTCTCGACGAAAGCCTGGCAGTCCTGGCCGCGCGCGGCGAAGAGACCGCCGAAGACGAGCGTCTGGCGGCACGGGCGGAAAACGAGTTCGGACAGAGCGGCGAGGACAGTGAGGGAGAGTTTGATCCTCTCCTGCTGGCCCGCACGCAGACGACGCTGGCGGAGCAGCTCCTGATGCACCTGCGCGCCACGTCGCAGACGCCTCAAGAAATTCTGGTTGCCGAATACCTGGTGGACAGCCTCAACGAGCGCGGCTGGCTCCAGATCGACGTGGACGAAGCCTGCGCCGTGCTGCGCGTGCCGTGCCGCCTAATCACGCAGGGCCTCGAGCGGCTCCAGGCATGCGACCCGCCCGGCGTCGGTGCGCGCGACTTGCGCGAGTGCCTGCTGCTCCAGATGCGTCATCTGCGCGACGAGGGCGACGCGCAGGCGTTCGACTCGCTCGCGCTGACCCTCCTCACGCACCACTGGGACGCCTTCATCCAGCGCCGGTTCGGGCCGCTCGCCCGCAAGCTGAACGTCACCCCCAAGCGGATCGAGGCCGCCACGGACTTCATCGTCAAGAAGCTCAAGCCAAACCCGGCGGCGGGCTTTCGGATGCCCTGGGACCACCACCAGAACGGCCAAAGCCGGGGCATCCGGCCCGACGTCATCATCAAGCGCAGCGGCATCGGCTTCACCGTCGAGGTGCTGGGATTCGACAACACGACGCTGCAAGTCAACCCTTACTACCGTGGCCTGTACGACGCGATCCGGGCCAGCCGGCACGGCGGCGAGCCGGCCCGAGACGGGGCCGTCCGGCTCTCCGCCGACCATCAAAAGCACGTCATTGCCTACGTCGAGCGCGCCAACATGTTTCTGAAGAACTTGCAGCAGCGCAAGCGCACGATCCAAAAGATCACGATGGCCCTGATCGAGTGCCAGCAGGGCTTCCTCGAAACCGGCCAGCGCTCGTTCCTGCGCCCGCTGACCCGCACCCACCTGGCGAAGATGGTCGGCATGCACGAGTCCACCGTCAGCCGCGCTCTGCTCTACAAGTACGTCCAGCTCCCCACGCAGGATGTCGTCTCCTTCGACGTCTTCTTCGAGAACGCCGTCACCCTCAAAGGCATCATCGCCACTCTCGTGTCCGAGGAGACCCCCGGCCTGCCCCTGAGCGACCAGGCCCTGGTGGACGCCCTCAAGGAGCACGGCTTCAACGTCGCCCGCCGCACCGTCGTCAAGTACCGCGAAGAGATGCGCATCTCCGCCTCCTACCTGCGCCGCCGGCAGTAGCTCCCTTTCTTGTCTCCTCAACGAAGCGCGAACACAGCCGCTGCCTGACGCATCTTGCAAACGTAGGTAATACTGTCCCAATTTGGGATATACTGTACTATAATGTGTATCATAAAGCAGGCGTACCTGGAGACTATCGGGGGAGACCGGGACTGATGAATGAACAATTTGGACTTCTGTACGCAACCCCTTCGTTTTTAGAGGGCGTGGCACGTTCCATAGACATTGGTGACACACTAACCGAGTATAACGGGTCCGAGAGCGGCACTGAGGCGGACACGCGCGCCTTGCGTTCTGATTGGAAAGCGGTAGGAGACGACCTACGACAAGCAATCGCGCAGTTCCGGCAGGAGAACTCCCGAAAGTCAACCGATGGCTGATCACGGCGAGAGGCGCGTCACGCAAACAGAACAACGACCCCCTGAAGGCGATCCGGACTCTTCTTCCAGGGGGTCGCCCCTTGTTCATCAGCATACCGAAGTCTCTTTTTCGGGGCCACTGCCGCCGCCCGGCGTTCTTGAGGGCTACGAGAGGGTACTTCCCGGCTCTGCCGAGCGCATCTTCACGATGGCGGAGAAGCAGCTTGAACACCGTATGCGCCTGGAGAAAGTCGTCATAGAAGGTGGGGCAAAGCGGGCCAACATGGGCATATACGCCGCTGTCATCGTCGAAGGGATGTTCCTGGCGACTAGCTGTTACCTGGCTCACCTCGGACTGACAGCGGACGCACTCGGTTTCGGCACCCTCAGCCGCCGCAGCGAACGCATCAAAAAGAAGCAGAGACAGACGCAGGACGAACCGGGAGAATGACTGCCAAAGGTTTTGGTTTCTTGTGGAGTCCGCGCATCAACCGGGCAACAAATTTATTCCCATTTATTTTCACGCTTGGTACGTTTTCCCGTTTTCGTGGTACAATAGTTTTGAAACCGGGTTCCCCCGGTCAACCTTCCTTCGACGCATCAGTCTGATGCCTTCCTCTGCGATTTCCTCGGCTCCTTCGGCTCCATTCCGTCGTGTTCCTCGATTTCACCAGTGATGGCCTCACGCACCGCGCAGGGAGTCTCGCACCTGAAAGGAGCCATTCACTGATGGCAACCAAACTCTACGTCGGCAATCTGAGCTACCAGACGACCGACCAGCAGCTCCATGACCTGTTCTCCGAAGCAGGCAATGTTTCCAGCGCCCAGGTCGTGACCGACCGCTACACGGGCCAGGCCCGCGGCTTCGGCTTCGTCGAGATGGCGACCGAGGACGAGGCCCAGCAGGCGATCGCGGCCATCAACGGCCGCAACGTGGACGGCCGCGCCCTGGTTGTCAACGAGTCCCGCCCGCGTGAAGGCGGCGGCGGTGGCGGCGGCAGCCGTGGCGGCAGCGGCGGTGGTGGCGGCGGCTACGGTGGTGGCGGCGGTGGTGGCCGCAGCAGCGGTGGCGGCGGCTACGGCGGTGGCGGCGGTGGTGGCCGCAGCGGCGGCGGCAGCAGCCGGTACTAGCTCAAAGGCTAAACAAAAAAGCGGGGCTGACCTTGAAGGGTCAGCCCCGCTTTTTTGTCCTCACACCATCACGACTCAAATGAGCCGCCGCAACCTGGAAAATGCCTCGGGATGCCGCTGATCTAGTGCCTCAGTCGCTTCTGCGATTGTGCTGTGATCGGTGTCTCCGACCACCTCCCAACACTCGTTGCAGTAGAACAGGTAGATGCTGCCGTCCTCATCGTACTGACAGATGGCCGCGCCTGCGGACGTTTGCCCCTCGTGCCGAAGATGACACCAAAGCAATACCCGCGCGCCGTCCAGTTGACTCGGTGGCTCACCCATACCGTAAACACTCCATTGCCGTCCCTTCCCTCGCCACGGGTTGAAATCCGAGGCTGAGAAAACCCAGCGTCCAGACCTCCGGGTCCCTTCCAGGTCCGCCAGTGCGGTGCTGGTGCAGGGGACGGAAGAATTCGGACACCCAGCGTCCCCTGGACGCTGGGCACTTTCCAGCCTCGGATTTCAACCTGTGGCGCGGCTACGGCATGACTACAATCGGCTTGCGTGGGGCCGTAGTCATGGCGTTGCTGCTCCCAATAGCGGCAGCACTTGCGTCGGCGGCGGCGGCGGAAATGCCGCAGTTGATGTAGTCACGCACGGAATGAGGCGCGGAACCGTCATAGCGGTTGCCGCTCAACCGCAGCGGGCGGACGGCGGACGCGCCGGGATCAATGGAGATCGCATCCACCCCGGAGTTATCCGACGTGCCGATGTCTGCAAGCCGATTGTCCGCGATGGTGAGCGCGCCCTGTGCGCCGGGGAACACCTTGATCGCTCCCCATGCCGTGGACTCGATGGTGTTGCCGGACACGACGACGTCGCGCGCGCCAGCCCCCTCGGACCTGTCGCCGGTGTCGCTGACCGCGATGCCCTCGGCCGTCGTGCCGACGATGCGGTTGCCGGTGATGCGAATCGTCTCCGCGTGGCCGCCGATGCGGATGCCCATGTAGTAGGTGTGGAGCAGGGTGTTGCCGGAGATCGTGATGTTCTTCGCAAGATAAGCAGCACGCGCCCCGCCCACGGTCGCCACCCGGCCGAACACATAGATGCCGCCGTGCGTGACGGCGTGTTTTTGGTTGGCGTTTCGGATCGTGTTGCCGGTCACCTGCACATGGCTGGGGCCGAAAGTGTTGTAGGAGTCCTCGGAAGCCAGGTAAATGCCCGCCACGTCCGAGCTGTCAATCGTGTTGCGGTCAATCGTCACATCGTCCCCGCCCACGACGGAGATGCCGCGCCCGTTGGTCTGGCTGACGCCGTGGTTTCCCGTGATTCTCACATGGGCAACCTCAGCCCCGTCCTTCAAGTAAGAAACGACGGCGATCATGTCGTCGCCGACATGGGTCAGGGTGTTCCCGCTGACCATTATGTTGCTCGCGCCGGCTGTCAGATGGATGCCGTCGGCAAGCGTGTTGGAAACCCGGTTTCCCGTGATCGTCCCATGCGAGGAAGGCTTATCCGCGCAGAGGATGCCCGCGCTGGCCGCCCCCGGGATGCCCCCCGCCCCGATGCCGACGTCGGAAATCGTAAACTCGGTCGCGCCGTTGACGGAGATCGCCGCCGAATGCGAGGCGCTCAACCGCTCCTTCGCGGCGGGCGAAACCAGGGTGCAGCTGTGGACCGCGCCGCCCGCGCCGGAAAGCACGACGGCGCCTTCGGCGGGGTCAGTCGCCTGGAAGACCGTCCGCGCGCCGACCCCAAAGAAGAGAACGCCGCCATTGCGGAGCACGCCGGAATGGGCGAACGTCCCGGCGGGCGCGTACACGCTCTTTTTGGGAGTGGCCGCAGCGGCGTCCGCCAGAGCTTGGTTGATCGCCGCCGTGCTGTCGGAAACGCCGTCGCCTTTGGCATTGTACGGGGCGGCGGTGATGTCGAGGACAGCGGCCGGCGGCGCGGCCGGCTTCACCGGGGCGTGTCTGTTCGGCGCGTGTCTATTCGGGGCGTGTTTCCCTGCGAGGCAGGGAAGGGCGGCGACGAGCAGCAGCGCGAGACCGGCAGAGTAACGGGTCATGTTTTGTCTTTCTTCGTCCGTATGTCTCTTTTTTCCTCGAACGGGTCTTTCACGTCCCCATCCGCCGCTTCCCGCCGCGCCGCAATCAATTCCTCATAGACCGCTGCCACGCGCCCGCCGATGTGTTCGGGGGTTCGCGCCGCCGCGCCCCGCTTGGCCTCTTCGGACAGACGGCGGCGCTGGGCAGGGTCGGCCAGCAGTTCCAAAGTCCGCGCGGCCATCCGCGCCGGGTCGTCATTGACGAGGAAGCCGTCCGCGCCGTCCCGCACCGATTCGGGGGCGCCGCCGGCATTGACCACGACGCACGGCAGGCCCGCCGCCAGGGCCTCGCCGACGGCCAGGCCCTGCGTCTCGGTCTTGGAGGGGAACAGGAACAGGTCGGATGCCTGGTACAGAGGGTCCAGCTTGGTCCGGCCTAAAAACCCGGCGAAGCGCGTCCGGCGGTGGATGCCGAGCGCGCGGGCATGGTTCTCCAGGACGCCTCGACTCTTGCCGCTGCCGGCCAGGATGAGGTAGGTGTCGTTGGTCTGGGCGGTGATGAGGGCGAAGGACCGGAGCAGCAGGTCCAGGTTCTTTTCGGGGGCGAGACGACCCACATAGAGCAGGAGGCGGGCGTCGGGCGGCAGGCCGAACTCGCGCTTGGTTTCCGGCGGGCGCTGGAGCACATAGGGCGGGGCGGGGATGGCGGTCGGAACGACCGAAATGGGCGTCCCGACGCCGTAGCCTTCCAGCACGCGCTGGGTCAGGTGCGAGGGGGCCAGCACGCGGTCACAGGTATCGTAAAAGCCGCGCATCCAGCGGACCAGCATCCAGCGCGTGGCCGCCACCGTCGGCAGGGGCAGATAGTGGGCGTACTCGGTGTAAAGCGTGTGGTTGGTGGCGATGTGCGGCAGGTCCAGCGCGCGGGCGACGCGGCGGGCGAGCAGGCCCAGAAAGAACGGCGAGTGGGAGTGGACGATGTCTAGTTTGAGCGTCGGGATGATCCGGGCGATGCGCGGCGAGAAGGTGACGGGCAGCACATAATCCGGCTCGACGAGGGCGTTGACGGAGGGAAATCGGAAGACCCCCTTGCGCTCGTCCCGATAGTGGGGGTAGCGGGACGTGAAGACGTAAACGTCATGCCCGGCCTGCTCCAAGTGGGCGATGAGGGTCTGGACGGATGTGCTGACCCCGTTGATGAGGGGCGGGTAACTCTCGGTGAAGATTCCGACGCGCATGGCGAAGCCCTACTCTCCGGCGGCGCTCGGACCGCCTGTTTCTGCGCTCTCATTTTCTTCGGCCTCTTTGCCGCGCTGCTGCGCTTCACGGAACTCCAGCACGCTGGACAGCTTGAAGCGGCGCTGGTTGCCCGCCGAGCGCTCGCACGGCAGGATGTGCCGGTTGGTATAGCGGCGGACCGTAGTCGGGCAGACTTCCAGGATACAGGCCGTCTCTTCCAGCGTCAAGGTCGGGTCCACCAGACGCCGCAGCAGCTCCTCGCGCGTTTCTTCCTTGCGCGGCCCGCGCCCCTGGCGCGGCGGGGTCGGCGCGGCATTCGAGTCAGGGCGAGACACAGACGCCGGCCTGATGCCGCCGCCTGCTTTGACGCCGTTTTCGTGCGGGACGGGGACGGGAGAAGCGGGCTTCTTTGCCACCGCCTTCCCCAGCATGTCCACATATTTGTTCCAGTCCTGAACGTTTCGCAAGAACGAGATCCTCCTCGAAAGATCGCCCCCGGCCCCAATTCTGGGGGAGTCGGAAGGGGAAGCCGCCCGTAGGGGCGCGATTCATCGCGCCCTCTTGTTTCTTCTCCTGCTCCCCCAGAATGGGGAGCCGGGGGGCTAAACAATCAGCATGGCGTCGCCGAACGATAAAAAACGGTAGCCCGCGTCCAGAGCCTCGCCATAAGCCCGGCGGATCAGATCCGTCCCCGCCAGCGCGCTGACCAGCAGCAGCAGCGTGCTGCGCGGCATATGGAAGTTGGTCACGAGAGCGTCCACGACCCGGAAGCGGTAGCCCGGTGTCACATACAAAGACGTCTCGCCGTCCAGCGGCCCGATGCGGCGCGGGGCGAGGGCGGCGCTTTCCAGCGTCCGGGCGGACGTCGTGCCGACCGCGAGGACGCGGCCCCGCGCGCCGTTGACGATCTCGGCCGCTTTTGGGCTGACCGTGACGCGCTCGGCGTGCATCCGGTGGGCCAGGACATCCTCGGTCTCGATGGGCCGGAACGTCCCCAAGCCGACGTGGAGGGTCACACGGGCGATCCCGACGCCGCGCGCCTCGATCCGGCTCAGAAGTTCGGGGGTGAAATGCAGGCCCGCCGTGGGCGCGGCGGCCGACCCGCCCGCGTCGGCATAGACCGTCTGGTAGCGCCCGTTCCGGCCGGGCGGCAGCGGCGTCTCGATATACGGCGGCAGCGGCGCGGCGGCCTGGGCCGCAATGGCGTCTTCCACGGAAACGCCGGGCGGCGCTTGGAATCGCAGGAGCCTGCCGCCCCGGTCATCGGTCCGCTCGACCACCTCGGCCGTCACCCCCCCCTCAAACCCGACCGAAACGCCCGGCGGCAGCTTCCGGCCCGGACGCACCAGCGCGCGCCACAGGCCGTCGGCGACGCGGTGCGTCAGGAACGCCTCGACCCGCTCGGCGGGATGGCCGGGCCGCGCGCCGAACAGGCGCTGGGCCGTCACGCGGGTGTCGTTGAGCACCAGCACGTCGCCGGCATGGAGGTAGTCCGGCAGATCGAAAAAATGGCGGTGCGTGATCGTGCCGCCGCTCCGGTCCAGCACCAGCAGGCGCGACCGGTCACGCGGCTCCAGCGGCGTCTGCGCGATCCGTTCGGCAGGGAGGTGATAATCAAAATCGGACCGGCGTAAGGCTGACGAGGGTTGTTCTTCCATGGCGCGCCCGCCCAGCGTGGGCGTACAGCTATTCTAGCGGAAGGTTACACTGTTGTCAAGGGGGAGCAGACCGGAAAGCGCATACCGCGCGGAGCGCGTCAGTAAGTGAGGCGCTTGGAAAGGCGCGCGACCATTCCGGCGCCGCCGTAATGCAGGTCTACCTGATCCACCAGGGCGCGCATCAGGCGGATGCCGCGCCCACCGAGCGCATCAGTGTCTTCCTCGTCGCGCAACGCGGCGGGGTCAAACCCGTGCCCCTGGTCATGGACCTCGGCAAAGAACGCGCCCCCCCCCAGCCCGCTGATAATCACGATGCGGCTGGTCGCGGTCGGCGAACCGTACAGGATAGCGTTGGTGACGGCCTCGCCGACCGCGATCTCGATGTCGGCAAGGTCCAGCCCGGTCAGCCCCGCCCGCGCGGCCAGCTCCCGGACACGCTCCCGCGCCTGTCCCGCGTTCTGCGGATGAGCGGTGATTTCGAACTGCTCAAGGAAATCGTTCAAGGGAAACCTCGCTGCATACCCCCGCTGCTCCCCCGGTGGGCAGCCGAGCGACTTCTCCTGAGATTACCCGCAAAGAATCGCGGCGAAACTCGGCGTGACGTTTTTCAGACTTCTTTCACACTTCGGCCCCGGTTGAGTTGACAGCGACGCGCCGGAAAAAGTATAATGGGCTATTGGCAACCAGTTTACTAGGGAATTAATAGGGAACTTCACCATGAGCGACGTCAAGATAACCAAAGAAGAGCGGCTGAAGAAGGAAAAGGCGGGGCTGGACGTGCTGGCCGACATCTACCGCTACGCCGAGACCGGCTTCAGCACGATTGACCCCGGCGACTTCATGCGCTTCAAGTGGTACGGCGTGTACCAGCAGCGGCCCAATGAGGGCCACTTCATGATGCGGATCAAGGTCCCCGGCGGGCGGCTGACCACGGAGCAGCTTCGCACGATTGCCGGTCTGACCAGAGACTACGCGCGCGGCATCGGCGACATCACCACGCGCCAGACGATCCAGATCCACTGGCTGACCATCGAGAACATGCCGGACATCTTCGCCCGGCTCGACGCCGTCGGCCTGACCACGGCGGGGGCATGCGGCGACATCACCCGCAACCTGACGTCGTCCCCGGCGGCGGGCTTCGACCCGCAGCAGCTCACCGACCCACGCCCAGTCGTGGACGCCCTCCAGGCGTTTTTCCACCTGAACAAAGATTTCGGCGACCTGCCCCGCAAGTACAAGATCGCCGTGGAAGGCTCGACCGTTCAGAGCACCGTCCCGCAGATCAACGACGCCTCCCTGATCGCGCATAAGCGGCAGGCGGACGGAGTCGTCGGCTATCACTTCTTCGTCGGCGGCGGCCTGTCGCTCCAGCCCTTCTTCGGCCAACAGCTTGACATCTTCGTCCCCGCCGACCAGATCGAAAAGATCGTGGACGTCCAGCGGGCCATTTCGGAGTGCTACCGCGACGCCGACCAGTTACGGCTCAAGCGCACCCGCGCCCGGCTGAAGTACCTGATGGCCGAATGGGGACCCGAAAAGTTCACCGCCGAGGTCCGCAAGAAACTGGACTGGTCGCCCGACCCGGCCGCGCCCGGCTTCGCGTTCTCCGACGACACCTACCGCGACCACCTGGGCGTCAATGCCCAGCAGCAGCCCGGCCTGCACTGGATCGGCCTGTGCGTCCTGGCGGGCCGGCTGACCGACACGCAGATGTCCCAGGCCGCCGATGTCGCCGAAAAGTTCGGCGGCGGCGAGGTCCGGCTGACCAACCTCCAAAACATGCTGATCCCGCACATCAAGGCCGAGAACCTGCCGGGCGCGCAGGCCGCCCTGGCGGCGGCGGGCTTCGCCTGGGACGTGCCCAACATCCGGCGCGGCGCAATCACCTGCACGGGCATCGAGTTCTGCAACCTGGCGATCACCGAAACCAAGCTGCGGATCAAAGAAGTCGTCGGCCATCTCGAAGAGGTCGCTCCGAACCCTTACGAGCGCGGCCTGAAGATCAACATGAACGGCTGCCCAAACTCCTGCGCGCAGCACCACGTCGGCGACATCGGCCTGCAAGGCTGCCTCGCCCGCCTGGACGACGGCTCGCAGGTGGAGGCTTACGACGTCCACCTCGGCGGCGACCTGGGTGCGCACCCCTCCTTCACCCGCGCCATCCACCGCAAGGTGTCCGCCGAGAAGGTCAAGTACGCGCTCGCCAACGTCATCGCCCGCTTCCAGGAAACCCGGCAGGGCGAGGAGCGCTTCGCCCAGTGGGCGCACCGCCACACCAATGAGGAGCTAGACGCCTTCCTCGGCGTCGAAACCATCGTCGGCGCCCCCGACCTCCCCGCTTCGGCGCAGGGCGCGGGCGAGACGGCGTGGCGGTAAGCGCCTCAAACCAGAAGGCCGCCGAGGGTTTCCCTGGCGGCTTTTTTCATATCCTTTCCAGCTTCGGCAGGATGAAAGCAACGGCATCCTGCGCTCGAATCCAGTTGATCTGCCAGTCGCGGTCATTTTCCCTGTCCGGGGTCATCTGATAGTCTGCGGCCAACCTCAGATTCAGGAGGTAGAACATTTGGTTGCCGAGCTTTCTATCGCGCCGGGTCAGGATGCGAATGACCTCGGAGCGAACCTTTTCGGTCGTCACAACGCCCAACTTGTCGCGCGCAATCAGGAAGATCGCGTAATAGGCACGGCCCACGGCAGTTCTCAGCATCGCTTCGTTCGCCTCTGGTGACGCGAGGATGACGGCTGACGCGCAGGAATTGTGTGGGATCAAAGGGCGGCACTGTCTACGCTCCACAGCACTTCTATCGCAATGTCTATGGCGATGTTCTCCTGTGACTTTGGCAGGGAGGCGGTCCAGTCTTGAATGGCATCCCCTAGACGGTTCCAAAGAGAGAAGGCTTCCTCAGCAGGCAACCCAGTCCAGACCGAGACAACCAAGTACGCCTCGATCTCGTCATAGGCGGGGGTGCCGTACACTTCCACCCTTTGCCCCACGCCTCCCGCTTCATTCACCCCGCGAAACACTAAGGGCAGCATCCCGTCCAGCACCTTCTGCACCTCCGGCGTCAACAGTGGGTGCGCTGAATCGCGGTAGTTTACCGGCAGACTTTCTTCAAAGAACGTATCGCCGTTCCTATCGTCTCGCGTAGGCGGGAGCTGTTCTAATTCAACTTCTGCCTTTGCCATTCGTCCCATCCCTTCCAGTACGCCGCTTGGGTCACGGCATCCATTGTACCTGACTTCCCTGAAACATTCTCCCCTTGACTTGACATGCGGGCGTCGGGCCGCTATAATGGCGTCGGAGCAAACATAAGTTTGCCCATGAGGGAGGATATGCCTGTGACAGTTACCGATCTGGTGGACGCCGTGCGCGCCTCGCGCCGGCATTTCTGGAAGCATGTGGACGGCTTGAGCGGCGAGCAGTGGGGCTGGAAGCCGTACCCGGAGTGCAAGAGCATCTGTGAGACGCTGGCGCATCTGGTGGTGGACGACCGCGCCGCCCTGGCCGCGCTCGAATCCGGCGGCGAACCGGATTACGAGGCGTTCGCCGAGCCGGAGCGCGACCCGGACCGCCTGCGGGCGCTGCTGGCCGAGTCGCACGAGGCATTGTGCGCAGCGATCCTGACACGCTTCGCCGACGCCCCGCTGGACACGCCGATGTCGGTTTGGGGGGCCATCAAGCCGCTGGGGCTGGGCGTCCCCTTTCTCTGCTCCGAGGACTTTTTCCATGCCGGCCAAGTTTCATTCATCCGAATGGCAACGGACCCGGCGTGGGAGTATTACGGCGCGGTCTACGGGGAATGATTCGAGACAACAGAGAGGGCAGGGGCGGCCCGCCCTCTGTGCGCCTGGCGCTTAACACAAAATTAACATTTTGATAATGTTCTCTTAATAGCATTCTGTTACACTGACCTCGCATTCTTGCGGGGTTTTTTGTTGTCCCGCGCCGCTCCCTGGCCTCACACAAAGGAGAAAGAACCTGATGAAACTCCGCCTCAAACACGCGGTCGCGCTGATGCTGGCCGCCGCCTTCCCCAGCACGTTGGCCTCGGCGGTCGCCGCCACGACCGTTACCTACCAACCCTACATTCAACCCGGAGACAACGGGCCGGTCGGCGCCAGCGATCAGATGCTGATCGCGTGGCAGACGGACGATACCGCCCCCAATGCCGCCGCGTACACCGTGACCTTCAGCAAGGACCTCAGCTATAGTCAGGCGGTGTCGCTGGCAGGCCGCGTGGTGGACAACTACCTGGCCGCCGATCCTCAGTTCAGCGGCCTTGCGCTTCCCAATCCTTACGGCGCGCACAGTGACTACTCTGCGGTCCTCAAAGGGCTGGACTACGACACGACCTACAATTACAAAGTGACCGGCCCCGGCCTGCCCCCGGCAGGCTTCACGGGGTCGTTCCACACCCGCAAGACCGGCGCCCAGTTCTCGTTTGAAGTGCAGGGCGATGAAGGCTTTTATCCCGGCGTGGCCAATCAGGCTCCGCTCATCGTTGACTACCAGGCACGCATCATCCACGCGATGTACCATGTGGATACGCTGTCCGCGTCTGGGGCCATCTCCGGCCTGAACGTCACCCTGCCGCACCCTGACCTGGCGCTCAACACCGGCGACAACGTCTACACCAACGCCAGCGACGGCAACTATGCCGATGTCTGGTTCCGTGACTGGAACAGCGACGCCGACAACGACAACAGCGGCGCCCCGTTCATCCGCAGCATCCCCTACTACATCGTGGTCGGCAACCACGACATCGGGGGCAGCGGGGCCAGCGCGAACCTGCTGGCGGACAACCCGCCCACGGTCCCCGGACAGTTCGGCCCAGGCCACTTCGGCGGTGGCCTGGGCGGCGGCGACGCCCTCGCGCACTTCAACAATTTCTATGACCCGCTGAACGGGCCGATGGGCGTGGACATCCAATCCGTGTTCAACGGCGACGACGTCGCTCTGACCGGCCTGTACTTCCTGTACAACGGCGTTAGCTACAACTCGCCCGCCGCCATCAAGGCCCTGCGCGACAGCTCGCTCGTGGACAGCGGCCAGGGGCCGAAGCGGCAGATCGACCACGAAAGCAATTACTCGTTCGACCAGGGAAACGCGCACTTCGTCTTCCTGGATGCCAACCCGCACCTGTTCAACGCCTTGCTGCCCGGCGGCTCCAACTACGGTGCCCCGCCGTCGTTCCCGTTCCCCGGGTACCCCTCCGTACTGCGCTCCTGGCTGATCAACGATCTGGATAACAGCAGCCAGACCTGGAAGGTCATCGTCTACCACCAGCCCGCCTTCTCGTCCGGCAACGCCACCCTGCGGAACGACCAGATGCGGCGCGTCGCCAAGCTGTTGGAGGATCACGGCGTCAACCTGGTCTTCAACGGCCACGAGCACAACTACCAGCGAACCCTGCCGCTACGCGCCCTGCCCGCCGTCACCGCCTCGCCCACTTCACCGGCCCCGCCCGCTGTCGCCATTGACGCGGCCTTCGATGGCAGGACGAACACCGTTCCCGACGGCGTCATCCACCTGGTCGAAGGCGCAGGCGGCAACCGCGACTTCGACAACGATGAGCAGTCGCCGCGCGGCTCCGGCCTCAGCGTGGACCAAGACGACGCGGCGAACGGGACCTTCACCCCTTCCGGCACGGCCCTGATGCTGCCGCAAGGACCGCAGTCGTGGCTGGACACGAACCTCACCAACACGTCTATGACCCCATTCTTCCCGACTGCCGGTTCCGGCCCGAAGATCACGACCAAATTCAAGGCCAAAGTCTTCTCGTTCGCCGACGTGGTGGTCAACGGCAATGCGCTGACGCTCTACCAGATCTCCGAGCCGCTGACTGCCGCCCCGTCCGCCCCGCCGCAGGCGGGCCAGACGCCGCCTTTCGGGACCGATGTGAACGGCAACCAAGTCCCCACCCCGCTGCCGGACACGGTCATCAACGGGAACACGGGCCAGTACGTCGCCGGAACGAATGGCCAAGTCGGCGTCCACGCTCTGCTTGACCAGTTCACGGTGACTAAGCCGAGCTTGGCCGGTGCGCTGGCGGTGACGCTCTCGGCCCCGCCGAACGTCCTGCCCGGCGGCCCCCTGGTCTACACCGTCCGCGTCGTCAACAACTCGCCTTACGCCCTGAACGGCGCGCAGATCGTGTTCACGCTGCCGAACGGCGCCTCCTATACCGGGCCGACGAGTGACACGCTGACGCAGAACGGCCAGCAGATCGTCGTCACCATGGGCCGCATCGAGGCAGGCGCGGCCCGCGTCCTCCAGTTCAAGAGCCGCGTCACCGCCGCTCAGGGCGCTGTCCTGCAAAGCGCGGCCATGGTCCGCTCCGGCACCGCCCTGCCGATCACTTCCAACACCGCCGGCAGCCGCGTAATCGCCCTGCCGCCGCCGCATCGCTGACTAACCAAGCCGGAAGGACACCTCGCCCATGAAAACCACTATCGCCGTGAAAACCATCATCGCCGCCGCTGGCGCGGCCCTCGCGCTGGCCTCCGCCGCAGGCGCGCAGACAATGAGCGTCACTGCCAACGTGACCTCCGGCAGTGGGCTGTACAATTACGATTACCTGTTCAGCCTCACCGGCCCCGCTGGCGCGGGCACGTCCGTCGCCAACCTATACCTGACCAGCGATGACCTGTCGCCGGTCGGCCCGTTCACTTTCGCGAAAGACGGAACCGGCACATCGCTTTGGACCTACGCCAGCAACGACACACCCTACAACTACCTCCAGTTCTTCAGCACCAGCGATTCGCTGACGAATGGGGACACGCTGGAAGTAAAGTTCGCCAGCGCGTTCGCTCCGTCCACCGCCAACACTGCCACCGGTCTTGACGACAGCACCGGCCGCTACACCAACACCGTCACCGGCGTCGCCGCGCCCGTGCCGGAGACGAACACCGCCCCCCTCCTCATCCTGGGCGGCCTGTGGCTCGGCTTCATGGCTTATCGCCGCCGCGCCTGAAACGGCTGCCATCGGCAACAAAGTACCGCCCGCCCCCAGTGTCTGAGGGCGGGCGGCTGTTGTGTCATCTAACGTCTTCCAGCGCACTGCTTCGCCTGCCGCGCTACATCTGTCCCCCAGGGAACAAGTCCGACACTCTGCCGACCTCTTTGCTGCCGGGCGGCGGCGTGAAGATGAAATCAGAGGGGTTCAGCTTGGGGTTGACTTCGATACTGTTGTATGTTTCCGTCCGCGTGTCCCGATCCGTCGGACTGAGCATGTCTGCGGCGGTCATCTTGTACAGCAAGTGATCGCGCTGGCCGATGTAGTATGTCACGGTTTCTGCGGCCCCCTTCCAATCCCTGTTCGGCGTCCCAGCACGCCAGGGAATGCGGGCAATGACCACATCAAACGGCATCGGCCCTGGCTGCCCCGGCAGGTCCAGCACAACGGACTGCCCCATCGAGTACTCGGGGGCGGACATCTGAGGATACAGATGATCGTGCAGACGAATCTCCAGTGCGACATCAGGCATCCCCGCGTCAGCTTCGGTCCCCCAGCCTGGAAGATTTCCGAAGTCCGCGAACCAGTATCTAAAATTCGCAGGTTGTCCGGGGGACGTTATCAAAGGCTGTTTAAGGTAGCGGTTCGCCAGCCCTTTGTTCTCCGTGCAGGTCACATACAGGCTGCTCCCGTCGCTGATGGCGAGCGCCTGGCCGGACATCTCAGGGTCGCCGAGGAGCGTGGCCCGGCGGAAGCGGATTTTGTTGGGACGTTCGATCTCGTAGGAAGCGACTTGATCGGTGCTCAACGGATCTTCATGATTCCTGACACTGCACCGGAACGAGTGCATAGCGGCGTAGGTCGCATACATGCGGTCTAGGACGGCCAGCGCGCGGGCCTGGTCCTGCTGCTTTTCGGCGGCGAGGGTGCGCGCTTTGGCCTGCGTGGTGATGCGGACGGCCCCCGCCGTTCCCAGGGACAGGGCCGCGACGAGGGCGGCGGCTCCGAGCTGAAGTCTGAGGCGTTTCGGGGTCATGGTATGGATCACTCCTTGGGCGATAGTTTGGACATGCGAGGCGGGAGCCGGAAGGCCGGCGGGCGGCAGGCAGGCGCGCAGGACGGCCTCGGCGCAGCGGGCGGGGGCCGGGCGGACGGCCAGCGGCAGCCCGGCGGCGAGGGCGGCGGCGGAGAGCAGCACGTTCCGGGCAGCAAACCAGCGCCGCAGCCGTTCCAGGGCGCGGTTGATCCGCATCCGGGCGGCATCTTCGGTGATCCCCAGCGCCCGGCCGATCTCCGCCAGCGGGCGGTCTTCCCAGAAACGCTGGAGCACCAGCCCGCGCTGGGCGGCGGACAGCGACTGGAGCGCGTCGTTCAGCAGCGGCTCGGCCTGCTCCCATCCGTCCGGCCCGCACTGCGTCGTCTGCTCCATATGTATGGCCGCCCTTTCCTCCAGACGTCGCCGCCGATGCTCCTGCCGGAGCACGTTCTTCGAGGTGAGGAGGGCGGTCTGGAAGAGCCAGCTCGACAGCGTGGTCCCGCGATGGAAGGACGGGGCTTTCCGCGCGAGGACCAGAAAGACCGCCTGCGCGGCCTCCTCCGCCAGCGGCGCATCACCGATCTCGCGCAGGCAGGTACAGTAAACCAGGTCCGTGTACCGCCGGGCCAGGTCCGCGAAGGCCGCCTGCGAGTCCTCCTCCACATACTTTCTGAGCAGCCGCCAGTCGTGCATTTTCCGTCCTCCTCGCCTATGTATGTTCACCCGGCGGGCGGAGCGAACGGTCAGCGCCGAAATCTCGCAAAGAATTCTGAACGTGAAAAAGCCGCCCGTCCTCTTGAGGGAGGAGTGAGCGGCATCCCAAACTTTTCTACCAGCTCCAGTCCTCGGCTGTGACGCCGGGAATCGGCTGAAAATGGCTCAGGTTACAGGTCACGACCGTGAAGCCGTGAACGATGGCCGTCGCAGCAATCCGGCAGTCTCGCGTCCCCAGCCGCTTGACGGCGGCGGGCCAGGATTGATACAGGGCCTCCATCTCTGCCGTGTAAGATAGGTATTGAAACCTTTGGAGTTCCCGCACCGTCTCCAGCAGCAGATCATACGCCTGTGGCATCTTTGAGCGATCCGAAATACGCGCCGAGTTGAGACCTGACAGGACGGAGAGGCGTCCGCGCAACTGTTCTTCCACGGCGATGGCCGGCAGCCAAATGGCGTCGGCTGGCGTAGACAAGATGTGGTGCACAACTGTTTTGTTGCCCTGAAGGGAAAGCGTTAGTGTGTCACTGTCCAGGACATACACGTTACGGCTCGTCCTCTAGGTCCTTGAAATAGCGCTCATCTTCTTCGCGCCGCGCATCCTTCATAGCCTGAACGAACTCGTCCCAAAACGGGTCATCTCTGAAGGCGCCCATCGCGCCCGCCAGCGGGTGATCCTCAATGGGATCACCTGGAACCCACTTGTGGTTTTTGTGCAAGCCGTTGCTGTTCTGAAAGCCATTGCCGCTGTGGGCGGGCTTGGCAATGGGAACACTTTTAGTCCTTCGTTTTGCTTTCTGGGCCATAGCGATACTCCTTTCATCGGGCGAACTCAAGAAAGTATAGCATAACACGGGCGCCAGGGGAACGCAGACGAAAAGAGCGCGGGGGCATATTGCCCCCGCGCTCTTGTGCTCGCCCTTAGCCTGTCCCGTGCGCCTTATTGTAGGCGTCCACTGCCCGGCGGAGCTGGATCGCGTAGTTTGCGACCTGGGTGCGAAAGCCGTCGTACTGCGGTTCCGGCAGGTTCGCCAGCGGCTTGTCCATGAACGTCCTGACGTAGCCCTCCGCCTCGTCCACGAGCGGCTTGGCGATGTGGGCGTCCTTGCACTCGCGCAGGGCGGCGTACATCGTGGTCAGGTAGCGGACATCGGTGACGCCCTCGCGGCAGGCTTCCCATTGCAGCGTGTCCAGGACGCCGTCCCGGACCGGGTAGGTCAGCATCAGGGGGCGGAAGGCGGCTTTGGACGGAGGGGCGCCCGCCGAGGTCTCGTCATAGGGGTCCGTGCCGAAGGCGGTCTGGTAGTCGGGAAGGAACGCGCCATAAAGGTTGGAGCGCCACAGCAGCAGCCCCGAGTCCACGCGGTTGGTCTTTGGGTCCGAACTCGCGGCGGGCCAGTACCACCAGTCGCGGGTCATCGAGACGCGCTGGCCTTTGTTGCGGAGGAGCTGCTGCGGGTACTCCGAGTCGCGATTATAGAGGGCTATGTCAGTGCCCGCGCCCAGCGCCTGAAAATCAGCCTGGCGCGGGATGTAGGTCGCGTTCGGGAGGCCCGCTTTGGACAGCGGGGCCATGCGCGAGGCCGCCGCAGCGTTCGGCTCCGGGTCGGTATAGTAGGTCAAGGGCGGCGCGTTATGATCGCTGCGCTGCTTTTCGACCGCCTGCGGGTCGCCGTCGCCTTTGTAGAGGTTGTACGACGTTCCCAGGCCGTAGGTACGGTACTCGTTGACGGCGTTCCACAGAGTCGCGGGCGAATCATACAGCGAAGCGATGGTGAAGCCGTGCGCGTAGATGTCGGCGAGCTGCCGGTCTAGGGTCTCTTTCGAGACGAAGTCCGTGACCAGATCGTGACCGTCCGGCGAGGGCAGGGCTGCGGGCGCCGGGTCCAGCCGGGAGCGCAGGTCAATGCCGTACTGCTTGGCGGGCGAATACAGGCGCAGCGGCAGGACGTTCAGGACAGTGCGAACGGTGAACGGGGCCAGCCCGCGCCCGGACACGACGAGCCGGCCGATGTATGACCCGTGCGGCGTGCTGCGCGGGACCGAGACCGTCAGCCAGAACTGCTTGGTCGTGTCGGCGGGGATGTCGCAGACGGCCGGGCCGGTGAGCCGGAGGGGGGTATAAGCGCCGGCCAGCGGCGCGCGGTCGTCCTTCACGAGCAGGGCGGGGGCGAGTCCGGCGGTGTCGGGGTCGCGCAGGGGACCGCCGCCGCTCTGGGGCCGGACCTTGACGACATGCACCTCGACATCGCCCTTGGGGATGACGTGGCCGATGCCCTGCAAGTCCTGCGGGAGCGAAACGGCGACATCCGTGAGCGCGGTCGGGCTGTACAGGCAGAAGGTGGCCGCCTGGGTCTGCTCCGGGCAGGCCGCGAGCGTCACTTCCGGGCTGGTCCCGATGGCAGGCGGCAGGCTGTCCGGCAGAACCCGCGCGAACAGCGAGGCGGGCAGCCAGACCAGACACGGCTTGGCCGATGCCCGCAGGGCCTCCTGCGCGTAGAGCTTGAGCGACTTGCGTACCAGGCCGGGCGGCGTGACGGTCAGGCGGAAGGCGACCCGGCCGCCGTGAACCAGGCCGGGCTGCGTCGCCAGGCCGTAGGAGATGGCCGCTGTCTGTTCGGGAGCGCCGACGGGACGCCAGGCGGCGACGTTGCCCTTCTCGAAGTCCGCGACCGGCGCGCTGCCGGTCCCTTGCCCGTTCGCGTCCAGCGTCACCCAGGCGATGTCGTCCACGACCAGCGTCGTCTGGCGCGCGGTCGAAACGTCCAGGGCTAGGCCGTTCGCCGCCGTCCAGTCGGGCGAAGACGCGGGCGCGGGATCGTTCGTCCCCGCAGGCTGCGCGTCGGCGGGGAGGGCCAAATCCAGCGAGGCCGGGGTCGCCGGCGCGGCCTGCCGGCTGAACTTGGACTGCGGCAGGACGATCTCGCGCCAGCCGGCAAAGGTGATGGGAATGGGCGTCGAGATCCACTCGTCGCGCGGCTGCGGGTCCGCGGCGGGCGCGGCGGCCACGGGTGTCGGAGCCAGCACGCGGACGCGCAGGTTGGCGCCGCTGCCGTCGCCATGCACCCAGAACTGGACGCCGTTGTTGGCGCCCATCGCGGGCAAATCGTTCCGGGCGAGCAGCGTCTGCACCGGGACGCTGGACTTGCCGGCCAGAACCGGCGCCAGCGGCGTCGCGCGGGGAACACGGACGGGGCGTTTGGCGACGCGGGCCTGGGCGGGAAGGGAAGCGGCCAAAAGGCCAAGAGAAAGCAGGGCGGCGGATGCAGTTACGGGAATCGCCTTGCCGCAGCGGCGAGGCAGTTGGGAACTCAAGCGGGGTGTCCTCCTCAGAACGGGGTCATACTGGTACTTTGACGGGGGCGGAGTCGTGAAAAGTTCCCGGACAAGGGCGGGGATTTTCACACGGGTTTGGCCGCCGCTCTCCTGTCGCCGCGCGGGGGGTTGACAAACAGCGGGGCAGAGGGCAGCACGCGCGCGTGCTTCTCCTAGCCCATCGCGGCGGAAAAGGCGGCCACCGTCGGGTACTCGGTGGGCGCTCCCCCAGATCGTTCAGCCAGCAGACGGCGGCCTTGCCGGCAGGGCACGCGGCGTGAGCAGGACGGCGGCCAGGGTCAGCAAAAGGGGAATGCGGTGATGCAAGGGGAAAGCCTCGGTGGTGACACAAACCGGCAGGGCAATTGCATTATGAAGGGCAGGCACGGGATGAAGGGCAGGCACGGGGGGAGGGAGAATGGGCAGGAGGAGACAGGGCAGGCACGGGATCAAAAGAGGGCAGGCACGGGGGCCTGCCCCTACGCGCCCCGTGATTGATGGTGATTGATGGTGATTGATACATTGATGGTGATTGGTAGGGGCAATCCCCCGTGGTTGCCCTCTGTCTGTCATCGGTTGCCCTCCTTCCTCTCCGTGGTTGCCCTCTGTCATCTATAGGCAATCGCCCTGCACAAACCGGCCCCGCCCTTGACATCAAGGGCGGGGCCACGCGCCGTCCCTACTGCTCCGACACGAGGGCGTGGTCTGCCGAGTCCACCTCGACGATGTACCATTGCCCGTCCCGGTGGCGCAGGGTGTAGGAAACGTAGACCGTCTTTTGCAAGCCCTCGGCGGGGTCGCCGGCCTTGTCATAGGGCGTCGTTTCCCCGCTCGTGCTGTTCGAGTCCGCGCCGCTCGGATCGAACGGCACCGTATCTCCATCCCTGCTGCCCTGGCTGCCGCCGGTCCGGTAGACGTGGGCGCCATACGCCGTCACATCGCCGTTTTTGGCTTTGCGCAGGCGCGTGAAGTCGAACGAGACCGTGTGGAGCCGGTCCAGGGCGTCCCGCGTGATCTGCTCGAAGTCGCCCGAAGCGATGGAATACGAATACTTCTTGTTCAGGAAGACGCTGATGCGCGTGTCGGCGTCGCGGATGTGCCTGCGCAGCGGCTTGATGTCCCCGTCCGTCCACGCCCGCGCGATGTCGCCGAAGGCGGCCTGGTACGAGTCGGCGGGGTAAGCGTTCTTGATCGCCGCCCGCGCCTTGTCCCCGCCCGCCTGGATGTCCTGCGCCCGGCTCTCGTTGGTGACGTAGTAGTTGTTCTGATTGTATGTCACCGCGTAAGAGGGCGTGTAGAACGGCAGGTACGAGGTCACATAGGGCGGGTAGTACGGCTGGCCGACGGTGATGACGTTCGGGGCCGGGTTGAAGATGTACCCTGGGAAGCCGTCATAAACGGAGTAGACGGACGGATAGGTGCCGGCCTGTACGGACACATCACAGTAGTTGCCGTAGTAGTATCCCCCCAGCAGCGGCGGCGCGGCGCCGACGGTCGGGGCGGCGTTGTAGTTATTGTAAATGTAGGTGTTGCGGTACACCGTCGGCGGCACACGCCGCCACCCTCCCGGCGTTGTGATGCGCAGATCCGTCCCGCCGGGATACCCGTTGTTGAATCCATTGCCGGGACCGACGGGCGCGCCGGGGCGCGGCCGGCGGTAGCGAATGCTCGGCGTTTCCTCCGCCGCATCGGGAACGACTACGGCCGGGCCGGAGGAAGGCTCACGGCGGAAGAGCGACCCATTGCCGTAAACCCGTGTGTTGCCATAGACTTGCCCATTGCCATAGACTTGCCCATTGCCATAGACTTGCCCATTGCCGTAACCCGGCGCGCTGTAGTTCGGCGGACTGAACACCGGCCGGTTAAAGATGGGCTGATTGTAGACGGGCGGGTTGTAAACAGGGCGGTGATAGCCCGGCGCTGCCCCGAACGTCCCGCCGGGCCGCATGAAGGCCGCGCCAGGCTGCATCTGCATGGGCTGCATGGGCTGATTCGGGACAGACGAAGGCGCGGCGGGCCGAACGCCGCCGGGCCACAGGAAGCCTCTGACCGCCTGCGCGGAGGCGGAGGGAGCAACAGCGGCCAGCAGCGCGAACGCCCCGGCAGCGTAGAAGGAGGTGCGGCCAATGTTCTTCATGGGGTGGCTTCTTTCCAGACACAGGCGGGCAATAGAGACAAGACATCTTATGAAACGAGTTCGGACGGGGCAATGTTCCCAGCCATGCGGCAAAGGCGTTTTACCCATCCCCATCCGGGTCACTGACTCCTTTTACCCACTTGGTATGGCCATCGAACATCAGCACCTGCGTCCCGCCGTGGTGGCGGTGGGTCGGGCGGATCGGCGACTGCGAGAAGTCCTGCTCGGCCTCATACGCCAGCGTCGTTTTCGTCGGCTGCGCCAGCGTCCTGCCGCTGGGGTCATACGGGTCCGGCCACCCGCAGGCCAGCGGCAGGCCCTGGTACAAGCTCGCCATCCGGTAGGTGCCCGCCCGCTTCTCTTCCACCCGGTCGAAGTCATCGGGGCAGGTAAAGATCGCCGTCGAGTGCGTGTAGGGGTAGCAGTCCGCGATCAGCCCGCCGAACGAGCCGCCATTGGGCGGCGTCTTGTCGTCGTCATCCCCCGCATACTGGTGGATCGCCAGCCCGATCTGGTGGTAATTGGACAGGCAGGCCGACGCCCGCGCCTGCTCCCGCGTCCGCAGGAACACAGGGAACAGCACGGCGGCGAGCACGGCAATGATGCCGATCACGACGAGCATTTCGATGAGCGTAAACCCTGGTTTGTGTGTCAACTCGAGTAACTTCTTCCTCTCTTTATTCGCTAAATTGCCGCCAGGAACGTCGCCACATTGCCGGGCGCCAGCGCCTCCGGGTTCAGCGTCTTTAACCCTTCCGCGTTCGCCGCGCGGAGCAGGCGCTTATCCGCCGCAACCAATAGGCAAGGCAGGCTGCCGAGGGGCTGCCGGGACTGAAAACGGAGATAAGTGGCGAGTATGGCCGCATCCGCCGAGTTGATCTGATGAACATCAATCAGTGAAGCGGCGGCAAAAATCGTGCTGTCGCTTATTGGGATCAAGCCGAAGTCCCCACTGATGATGACCTCCCTTTGCAAAGCAGCCACCGAAGCCGCCAATGCCTTGGCGTCCAGGATGCCGCCGTTGAAGCGCCGCCGCAGAATGGAGTACGTCTCCAGGTAGCCCCAGGGCGTTATCGCCATGTCGGACAGAGGCACCGCCGCGAACACGGCATCGGTGGTCGCCGAGCCTGCTTCTGAAGCATACCGTTTCGCCAGTCCACTGGCATCCCAGAGAACAGTCGGCATTGTGCCTACTCTTCCTCCCGCGCTTCGATGATCCCGCGAGAGAAGATGTTATCTTCCGGTCGTAGCCCCTTCGCGCGCAGGCACGCCTCAACTAGCGCCCGCGCCCGCTGCGGCGTCGCCGTCGGGTCCGGCACGAAGCCGGATTTTGCGTTCTGCTCGGCCACGATGCGCCGGATTTCCTCTTTGTCGAGCAACAGGGACTCGATTTCGTTCTCAGCGATTGCCATGATGTCCTCCGCCCGAAGAATATGTGGTTATTATACCTCAACTCAAGAAACCGAGATTAACACCTCGGTGGAGGAGGCCAGACACCTTCCGAGTTCCCGCCCCGGCCCGAGGATAATGGTTGGGAAGTGTTGGTACGACGCCAGAGCATGACAATACCGGCCGCACCGACAAACGAGCCGAAGGCGAAGCCAATCAAGCCGAATAAAATTATGGTGACACCCGCTCCCGGTCCCATCTCATCGGCACGGAGGCTAACCCAGGCGATCCCTGTTGCGAGAGTGCCTCCGACAAGCACGCACACGATCTCTATGGCGAGGGAGAGCAGCACTTTCAGAAAACTTGGCATGGTCTACTCCCCACTCAGTCGCGCGTCCAGCTCGTCCGAAACGGCCTGGGCGAGCGGGACGTAGAGGCAGACGGTGCGCTCGTACAGGGCGAGCAGCTCGGCCAGCGACAGGCGGCGGAGGAGGCGACGGTAGAGAGTGATGTCATGCAGGAGCATGGGTAGGGTCTTTCTCGCGGGCATCATCTGGATGTAGGTGTTCGGGATGTGAGTGTTTGGGATGTGGGCGGCGCGCGTGATGGCGGCGGGCCAGACGCCAGGCGAGGCCGTCCATCCAGATGTCGAAGGCGGCGTAGAACAGCCACAGGACGGCCCCAAAGGCCAGGATGAGGCCCAGCAGGAACGGGCGGTGGAGCGCCTGCGTGGTCGTCGCCAGCAGGCCCGCCAGGCGGTGCGGGTGGACCAGGTCCCAGGAGTTGAAACGGCCCGCCGGCGTCAGGCCCAGGTAGACCCCCAGGGCGCACAGCGGGAAGATCAGCGGGCGCAGCGCGATCCCTGCCCAGCCCAAGCGGCGGCGCGTCAGGCGGTCGAGCGGCCAGACGGCCAGGAAGAAGGCCAGCAGGCCCGCGCCGCTGTAGAAAAGGTAAAAGCCGACCACGACGAAGAAGTCCAGCCGCCCGTCGCGGCTCTGGTGCGCTTCGGCGTAAATCCGGCTCTGAGTCAGCGTGTCCAAAAAGTGCCGCCACTCGGTCAGCAGGTAGCAGGAGTTCGGCAGGAAGGCCAGCCAGACCAAAGCCAGCGGCAGCCAGACACCCCAGCGGATGCGGCCGGTCGCCGCCCGCTCCCGCCGCGCCCCACGCGCGATGACGAAGGCGAGGACCACCGGGAGCAGGGCCAGGAGCAGGTTCCAGACGACATTGGGCGCAGGTCGCAGCATCATCCTAAACGATCATCCCCGCTTTGCCCCGCCGACTGCACGATGCGCTCCAGAGCGCTGAGATAGGCGTGAAAGGCCGCCCGGCCCGCGTCCGTCGGCGCATAAGTGGTGTGCGGCTTCTTGCGGATGAACTCTTTGGCGCTGACGACGTAGCCCGCCTCTTCCAGCTTGCTCAGGTGGATGGACAGGTTGCCGTCGGTGACGCTCAAGGTCTCCTTCAGGAAGCGGAAGTCCGTCTCGCCGCGCGCCATCAGCGCGGACATGATCCCCAAACGCACCTTCTGGTGGATGACTTCGTCAATCGAATCCAGGGACTCGACGAGGGCGGCGTAGCCTGCTTGGAGGACTGCCATGGGGTCACCACCCGTGCTTCCGCGCCATCAGGACGCCGTACAGGATATGGAAGCCGCCGAAGGTCAGGGCCATCATATACAGGTGGTATGGGCCGGGCAGCAGCAGGGTGACCGCGCCGGCGAGGACGAAGGCCGCGCCGAGATAGGAGACGGGCCGGACCGAGAACAGGCCGACCGCGCAGATCGCCAGCCCGTAGCAGAGCATCCAGACGCCCCACACGGACGAGAACATGTTGTTCATGTAGAAAAACGCCGTCAGCACGGCGGCGGCGATAAAGGACGGCAGGGCGGCGACGAGGATGTGCGCGCCCAGCGGTGAGCCGACGCGCTTGCCGATGCGGGCCGCTCGCCGCTTGTTGCAGGCGAACTCGATGCCCACGGCGACGGCCAGCGCGGCTATCCAAACGAGGCCCAGCAGCGGCTGCACCGCCGCGTCCGGCTGGTGCAGGGCGATCTTGCGGGCGATAAGGACATGCGTAACCAGGACGCCGACGACGGCCGTTAGCCCGATCAGCACGCCGGACAGGCCGGACAGGGTCGAATACTTGGTCGAGCGCTCCATCGTCTGCCGGATGACCCGCAGGTTCTCGCGGGCCTCTTCCAGCGGCGCGGTCAGGACGGGCATGGGGTGTCTCCTCGTTGGTGCTTTACAAAGCAAAGTTCTTTGATCGAAGTATGACACGCGAACAAGGCGTCTGTCAATACCGAAGGGTGAGAAATATCAACCCGGCACTTGCCTTCTTGGGCGCAGCGGTGGGGCCGGAGCAAGACGCCGCCGAACCGCCGCTTCCCGGAACACCTCATTTACGCCGGCTGGGTTTCCCTGCAAAGCCCGGACCAGCAGCCCATCGCCGAGGCGAGCGACAGCCGGACCGTCCGCCTGGTCTGCCCCGTCCCGGCCCGACGCGGCCCCCACGCAGCGGCGTCGCTCTCTCTGTTCCTTGCCGTGCGCCGCCTGGGCCGTGACGACGAAACCACCCAGTCCGCGACCTACCTGCCGGTGCGACTCGCCGCCTGATACCGGGCCGGGTATACTAGTCCCATGCCCGCCAAAGTCTGCCCGCGCTGCGGCGCGCAGTACCCGAACCTCAAATCCACCACCTGCCCCGAATGTTTCGCCGTGCTTGTCCCTGTGGACGATGCCACAGCCGAGGAACTCGCCGCCGCCCGCGCCGAAGTCGAGGGGAGTCCCGAATTCCAGCAGGTCAAAGCCGCCGATGACGAGCGATTTAAAGAACAGTCCTTCGGCGCCTGCCTCGCCGTCCTTGCCATCACCGCGCTGACGCTGATTCTGGGCATCGTCTTGATTGTCACCGCCGCCCACCGCCGTAGCCCCCCGTCCCCCAATATTGGGGGAGCAAGAGAAGGCATACCGCCTGCCGGCCCCAATCCGGCTCCCCCCCCGTCAACGGTGGTAGGGGCGGAGGGGGCTTCCTTGACGACCCTCCCCATCGCCGCCGCCACGCTCGACGAGGTCCTGCCGCCCGTCCTCGGCCCCTATCAGCGGCTGTCCCATGACCAAAACACTGTCCTGCCCGGCACCCTGACGCCCCTGTTCCACGCCGCCTACACCCTTTCGGGCGGCAGGCCGCTGGACATTTACGCCCTTCCCGCAGGCCGCCCCACGGACGAGCAGAACGAGTTCCGGCTGGGCCTCGCCCTGGCCGCCCAGACGGGAGGCGACCGCCCTCTGCTCTTCTTCCCCACCGAATATTGGCACTTCGCCGCCCTCGCCGCGCCGAGCGACCCCGCCGCCCCAGCGGCATTCCGGGACGCGCTGGCTAGGCATTTCCGGTAGCCCCCCGGCACTTCCAGTGCCGGGACATTCGGTGCAGTCTTTGGGTATACTACCCCCAGCACACCTGCCGGCACGGCGGGGAAGGACTCACCCGATGAACAAAACCCTCAAGACGCTGCTCTGGACCGGCGCGGGCGCCGCCGCCCTCGCCGCCGCTAACAACGCCGTCTTCAGCCGCGCCAAAGCGCTGGGCAACCCGCTCGGCGGGGAAGGCCGCTTCTGGCCCGGACCCTACGGCGACATCTTCTACACCCGCCAGGGCCACGCGGATGGCGCGGGCCGCCCCGTCGTCCTGCTGCACGGCCTCTACGCCGGCGCGTCCGGCTACGAGTGGCGCAAGAACTTCGACGCGCTTTCCGAGCACGGCCTGGTCTACGCCCCCGACTGGCTCGGCTTCGGGCTGTCGGACAAGCCGCGCATCCGCTACACCGCCGCCCAATACATCGAGCAACTCGCCCAGTTCCTGCGCGAAGTGGTCAAGGAGCCATGCGACGTCGTCGCTTCCTCGCTGGCCTGTGCGTATGCTGTCCAGGTCGCCGCCGACCGGCCCGAGCTGGTCCACAGCCTGATCCTCGTCTGCCCGACGGGGTTCCGGCGCCTTGCCAAAGCGCCGGACGCGGGCACGGAAGCGATCTACGCGCTCACCCATGCGCCCCTCCTGGGAACCACGCTCTATAACGCGGTCACGTCGCTGGCGGGCCTGCGCCATTACCTGATGAACCAGACCTACTTCGACCCGTCCTATGTGGACGATGCCCTCCTCGATCACTACTCGACCGCGACCCACCAGTACGGCTCGCAGAACGCCCCGCCGTCCTTCTTCAGCGGCCTCCTGAACCACAGCGTCGCCGACGCCTTCCCCACGCTGACGGGGAAGACCCTGCGGCTCGTCTGGGGCCGCGAGGCTCGCCTGACGCCGCTCGCCGACGCCGAAGCGTTCCTCGCCGCCAACGCCCGCGCCGAGCTGACCACTCTGGACAAAAGCGGCCTGCTCCCGCACGACGAGCAGGCGCAGGCGTTCAACCGCCTCGTCATTGAAACGCTGGCCGGCGAGACGGCGGCGGCAAGGCCGCGCACCCCGCGCGAGTCCCGCACGACCGCGACCGATCCCGACACCCCCCTCGGAGCCGAATAGGCCCTGCATCGAAGAAAAAGGAGTCACACGACCGATGGCACGCAACAGCAGCAGCGGCGGCAACAATAGCAGCAACGGCGGGGGTGGGCGCAAGCCGCCCGTCCCGCTCACCCTGGTAGACCAGGGCAATGACATCGAAGAGGAAGAAGAGACTTACATCGTGGTCGGCGAGGCGGGGGAAGACGTCGCCTTCGAAGTCTGCGAGGATTTAGAGATCGCTCTGGGCGTCCGCGACGCCATGATGGAAGACGGCTTCGCCGTCAAGCTCTACCAAGCCGTCGAGATCGAAGTCGTCACCGACGACGAACCCGCCCCCGGCGGGGCGGGCGGCCAGGCTGCTTAATCTCCCACAGAATGAGAGCCGCCGCTTGCTGCGGCGGCTCTCGCCTTTCTCGCGCTGTCCGCCATTTACAAATCGAAAATGTTGGTGCTTTTGGCTTTGGTGACGACATCTCCATTTTTATCAACAGTGATGATGTCGCCCTCAATCTTGCCGCTGGCGAGCGACTCGCGGAAGCGCGTTTCGAGTTCCGCCGTCTTCAGCTGGCGGTCAAGTTTTTCGAGATCTTGTGTCTGTTCTTCCGGGGGACCGCCGACGGCTGGCGGCGCTCGGTGGAACAAGCTCCCAAAACTTAATTTTTTGCTCATTGTCTAGTTGTTGCCTCACAAAAAACGGTGCATGACATGCACGTCCACAAGCCCCAGCCGACGATGCCGGAATGCCTGCGGGACGGTGCCGACGATGGCGAAGCCGAGCGACTGCCACAGCGCGACGGCCCGCGCGTTCGTGCTTGCCACGAAGTTGAACTGCATGGCGAGATAGCCCGCCCGCCGCGCCTCCTCCAGCGCGTGACGGCCCATCGCGCGCCCGATACCTTTCCCCGCCTGCCCCAGCGTGACCATGAAGCCCGCGTTGGCGACGTGCGCCCCCAGGCCGGGCTGGTTCGGCTTCAGCGTGTACGTCCCGACGATCCGCCCCTCCTCGACCGCCACATAGGCCGTCGCGGGCGGACCCGCCCAGGACGCCCGCGCGACCTCCTCCGTGATGTCCGGGGCGTAGGCATACGTCTCGCCCGTGCCCACAACGGCCCGGAAGATCGCCCAGATGCCCGGCCAGTCCTCCGGCCCCGCTTCCCGTATCTCTACAGTCATTGCTGCCTCAACGCGGGCTTCCCTGCCCCGGTCATCGCGCCCGCGCCTTCTTGTAGATGCTCACGACGAGCCACACGATCACCAGCACCAGGACGATCGTGATCAGCAAGTGCGTCCAGTCGAACTGCCCCGGATAGTACGACCCGCCGTAATAGACCGGCGGCCCGTAGTAAAAGGCCGGGTGGAACGGCGTGTACATGTACCACATGGGATGCGCCCAGCCATACGAGTAGTCCGACCAGCCCCCGTAATAGCGCGCGCTGCCGTACTGCCCGCCGTACCCATAGGGCCGACTCGCCACGGGCGTGCGCGTGGCATAAGAGGACACATGGTTCCCCAGCCCCGACCCGCGCGAGCCGCCGAACGACCCCGACCGCCCAAAGCTGCCGCCGGTCGAGCGCGGCCCGCCCCCAAACGACCCGCTCGAACGGCTCCCGCCGCCGAACGATCCGCCGCCAAACGACCCGCCCCCGCCGCCAAAGGAGCTGTGCCCGCCCCCGAACGACCCGCCCCCGCCGTGGCCCCCGCCCCCGCCGCCGCGCGCCAGCCCCGCGACCGCCAGCAGCAGGCTCAGAAGCACTGTCGCCAAAACCCTCGCCCCTTTGTTCTTCATTGTCAAGGTTTCCTTCCTCCACGGTCGTGCCGCTTGTGCAGGGGCAAGCCCTGCCCTCCTGCGCGTTCCTGTCATCGCTTCCCTGTCATTGTAGACCCGCGACCGCCCATTTTGTTGCACCCACCCAAGAGGGCGCACACGCAGGTGCGCCCTTCCCCTGCGTGTGCGCCCTTGACGCCCCTCCGCCTTTCTGCTATCATTGAGTATGACGCCGCCAATTCCCCGCTTTTCCCTGCCCATCGGGGCCAGGCTGCTCCTCGCTGCCCTCCTCGCCGCCCTTCTGTCCGGCTGCGGCGGGGGCGCCTCGCTGCCGGCCGACACCACGCCCGCCATAGACGGCTTCACCGCCAACGGCGTCGCCGTCGCCTTCTCCGGCGCGGCCGTCCCCATCGTTTCCGCGCCCACGCACGCCCTCAGCGCCTTTGTCTGCACCGCCCACGACCCCGACCACAGCCCGCTCACGTTCACCTGGACCGGCATCAACGGGACCGTCACCACGCAGGGCGATACCAGCACGGCCGGCGACACGCCTACGACCGACGGCGACTCGCTCGTCACCTGCACCGTCACCAACGTGCGCGGCCGGTCCGCCTCGCGCACCGTCACGCTGCGGGCGGGGACGACGACCACGCCCGCCCTCAGCCTTGTCCTGTCCCCCGCCTCGGGCGTCGCCGAACGCGGCAAGACCGACCTCCTCACCGCCGCCGCCACGGGCACCGGCCCCTTCACCTACCACTTTTCCGTCGTCGCCGGGACGGGCACGGTGACGCCCAGCGCCACGAACCCCGCCCAAGCCACCTTCACCGCCCCCGCCGCCGCCGAGGGCGACACCGTCCTGTGCTACGTCACCGATACCCAGGGCCATTCCGCCACCGCCACCGCCGTCATCCTCGTGCCGTAGCGCCGATGAGTGACTGATGTTACGCCGCAGGAAGGCAGCCGGAGGAAGGCAGCCGGCCATCGGCGGCAAGCGGCATCATTCCTGCCAAACGCTTTGCTGTTCGCGTTCCGGCTTCAACGGATTTCTCAGGCGCTTTTGGCCGCTTGCAGTATTTTGAGGGCTGTGCCGAAGAAGCGGGACGTCGTTTTGACCTGGAAGGTCTTTTCGATCACCGCCACCGGGTTGCCCGGCTTGCCATCCATCAGGCGCGACACGACAAACACCTCGCCCGGCGTCGCTTGCACTATCTCAAAATCATTTCGGGGCGAGCGGAACGGCAGCGCCAGATCCGAGGGTAACGGCTCCGAAATAAAAAGGAGGAACAGCCGCGTGTCGGGCGTCACCTCGACCTGTTGGAACGGATCAAGTTGCAGTGCCCGTTCCACTTGCGGCAGGGTACGCAGAAACGTGGACACTTGGTAGCCTAAAGCATCGAGAAGGCGCTGCTCTATTTTGCGCGTCAGCGCCGCTGGGTCCGTTTCCGTCGTCTCGAAAAAGACGTTGCCGCTCTGGATATAGCTGCGGACATGGGTGAATCCCATCTCCGAGAACAGCCCGCGCAGCCGCTCCATCTTGACGACACGCCCGCCGACGTTCACCCCGCGCAAGAACGCAATGTACCGTGTCTCCATGCGTTAGCCTCGGACCCGTTGCGGCCCTGCCGGTGCATAAGCGGCGGCCCCGGCGTCCGCGCCGAATAACCGTGCCCTTCAGGGCATGGACTCGGCGGTCTTTCCCCCATCACCCGTTGCGATCCATTCCAGGATGGCCGTGTCCGCGCCGCCCACCTCCACGACCCGCCCCGCGTGGGTCATCGCGCCCAGCCCGTGCTCGTCGTCCCAGCGGCAGCCGAACTCATACCCGACGTAGGCGATGCCGTCTTTGGCAATGGCGAAGAGGTGGACGCCCGACAGCCCGATCAGCGCCCGTAGCTGCTCCGGGATTTCGATGTCCGGCATCAACGCCTCCGCCTCCTCACCCTCATACCCGTACAGCGCCTGCCTCTCCGGGTAGGCGTCCAGGACGGCCCGCAGGATGGCATCCCGCGTTGCCTCCTGACCGTCCACCAAATGCCGGAACGCGGCGGCCTGCTCCGGCAGGGGGAGCGCCCCGGCATCGTCCGGGGATCGCACATCCAGCGTCGCCGCCCCGTCGGAGGGCGCGGGGGAGGAGAGGGACGCATAGGGACCCCGCCGCGACTGGAAGCCCGCCCAGGCCGGCAGGGTGATGGACCCCGTCCAGAAGTAGCCGTCCCATTCCAGCGGCGGGAACGGCGGCAGGCTCAGGGTGTCGCTCATGTCAGCAGACCACCTCGAACGGCTTGGTGCTGGCCGCGACCAGTTCATCCCCCTTGTCGTCTTCCAGCAGCAACAGGTGAACGCCCCGCTCACGCGCCAGCGCCTTCACCGCCTCCAGGCCCCCGCCGCGCGCCTCCACCGACGACCGTTTCCGCTGGCTCATGGTGTAGGAGCCGTCCGCCACCCCGTCCAGCCACTCCACCGCCCACCGCGCCGCCGTTTCCGGCGTCGTTTCAGATTTCTTAGTGCTCATGGTTTTTCCTTTCGGATGGAGAAGGAACGGCCGTTTTTATCGGCGCTATAGCGGGCTGGAGCCGATCATCAGTTACAGCGCATTGTTGAACCGCCGTCTATGTTTATTGCATTGATGCCACTCGCTATTTATGTTTAACAGTTAACATTATCATCGCCAGTGACTTCTCAAAGGTCATCTCGATTCTCTTGTTGCCGCGCGTCGTGTGAACCGAGTTGGTGGCTGATGAAGTTACTTGCTTAAGTGCGCTTGTCGCCCAATCTGTGCGGCCCCTCCAGTCGGGTGCAATATTAGTCATGAACCTCAGTAACATCGCACTGTTCCGCATAAGGATTGTCCGGGAATCGTTAGAACCTGTGTAAAAAGTCCCGAATGGACCCCCTAGCCCCCAATTTTGGGGGGACCAGAGAGGACCGCTGACCCGTTGCTCCTATTCCGGCTCCCCCAGAATTGGGGGCGGGGGGGCGATCTGACGCCTTTTTACACAGGTTCTTAGGCAATCCAATTACCAGGCTTGCTTGTGAAATGTTTTTTCTTTCCCCTATAATTTCCATGATTGCCATCTTATCGTCCGTTGTCCCCATGTAGCGAGTTTGTCCATTGACGGAGGAAGACCTTTTTAGCGTGATGGCATTCGCGAGATATTGGGTCGCTTGTGCATACGAAATCCCAATACTTTGCTTGCCTGCGTAAGCATCTGGTAACAAACTGATTAAGAGTATCAGTACAATGATGGGAAGGAGAACTCTTTTCATATTTCCTCTTTAAAGGTGTCGTGTCTGCTTTTGTCCGACGGCCCAATGTTGAACATAAGGCGAACCGTGTTCTATTGCATATCGTGTTTTGCTTGCACGGCCATCTCGTAGACACCTTTTTGCGTGACATAGTCGTCTGGATAATCACTCACAACTTTTGCTTTCACTTCGTCATTCGGCACGGTTTTCATAAACTGATATGCTTGTACCGCCATGTCATAAACGCCTTTTTGCGTGATGTAGTCATTTGGGTAGTCATGCTGAACCTTCGCTTTGATGGTTGCATACGCTTCTTCGTCTGCGCGCTGGGCTTCTTGTGCTTCACGCTGGGCTTCTTGTGCTTCGCGCTCCGATCTGGCTTCCTCTGCCGCCTGCTCTGCCTGTTGACGGGCTTGACGTTCGGCCTCCCGCCTTTCCGCCCTCTTTTGCTCACGAGCCTGACGCTCCTGCTGTACATTTTGCTCGTGGGCTTTGACAGCCGCGATGTGTTTCTGTTCCGGGGTTAATGCGGTAGGGACTAGGGTGATGGCATGAGGTGAGGCGCCAGCATTTGTCGTCGGCTTGGTACTGGACGGCTGTTTGCTGTTGTCCGCAATCGCCCCGATTATCCAGAACATACCAAGCAGCGCCCCGACAGCGGCAAGAGCCTTTGCAGCGAATGGCATCTTCTTTTTGACAGGAATAGGTGGTGCTTGCGCTTGGGATGAAAGGGATCCAACCTCTGAAGCGGCTTGGCTGATGGGAGCATACTCTACAGTATCCGCAGGCGTATTGGCCGGGTCTCCCGGAACTGGATTTGGAAATTTCTCGCCGCAATAAGGGCAGAATAGCATCCCTGCCCCAAGTGGACGTTCGCACTTATCGCACTCATAGACCATGATTCTCTCCTTTACAAGTTATCGTTGTATTCGCCGGGCGATTTCACGAATACCTGCCATTTTTTCGGAGGGTACAGGAACAGTGATGTTCCCAACCGTGAACGAAAGATTTTTTGCCTTACTGATTGTCAAAAATCGGCTGTAGGCAATCAGATAAGTTCTTGCTGACATTTTCGTCCCAACATCCGATTCTTGCGTCTGATGCGTATTTGATGACAAATTAAGGTGAGTGTCACCATAATTTAGCGTTATATCTTGCTCTTTTTCTAAGATCGGAGATTCATCATACTTCCGCAATAAGCAAGGCAGTGGTAGGTTGATGAACTTGCCTTCCAGATATAGTGACGAAGGCCAAACACTGCATGCTGAAACGCGGTGTAAGCAGTGTGCCTGTTGTTGATAATGTCGCATCGCTTGATGCTTCAGTGATTGTCTGCGTCACGGGCAAACCGTTGGATGAAGGAGCAGCCTTTTTCATGTCTGGGGGACGCATGGCCAAGATGGTTGGAATAGCATCCAGCAAATCGCGGCAACGATCCATTTGTTGTGGGGTGAGTATTAAATTGATAGATTCAGGACTAGACGTAATAGTCACGCTATCGCTGTTAAAAATGTCTCTGGCTACAGCTAATGGCATATCCACAATAGCCGGTTCATAATATTTCGCGACAACAAGGTCATCACTTTTGTCTCGGTCCTCACCATGAAGTATGGTTGTTACTTTGTGAATGTACGTCTTACCGCCGTAGGTTAAAGTAAGCGTCTTGATGTTCTGCCATTGAACATCATCATGGTATCCAAACAAAGTAAGTGACACAGTTTGCGGCGGCTTTTGCATAGAATGCCCAAGGTAACTATAGGCTGCGCCTAGCCCTATGCTAGCATCAACAAGTTTCTCTTGTGCATAAATAACTGTCAGCTTATGATCATCATCGTAGTGGATGGAGATTTTGCTCAAGTCAGGCCTAGCATAAGCGACAGTTGCCATTACAGACAATATCAAAAATGAGAAGAAAGGTTTCATCATTTTCCTATCAGTTGTCATATTCACCCTAGAGCGTGTTAGGCACTTTTCGTCGGCAGTTGCTTGTTTCTGCTGCTAACGTCTATCCGCCTGCCTGCTGCCCATCCCGCAACAGGCGCGGCGCGCTGGTCGTGAAGGCCCTATCTCGTGTAGGCAGCGGCCCTCAGACCCAACCAAGGGTCGAAAGTGCCTAACACGCTCTAGGACAAATGCCGCAGAATACGCAAACGGGAGGCTTTTGCCGCACGAAGGCCGATGCTTTTTCTCTGTCCGCGCAGGCGTAGGCGCTATTCGGGGTGACACTCGCACCACCAAAGACCCGGACTTCAACCCAGGAACGCCGCCCTTACCTGCTTGTTCCACACCCATCGCCTCAAATCCTTCCTCCTTCCCATGGCGATTCGGGAGGGGAGACGCTTGCGGCGGGGCAAGTGCCTCAGCCCCGATGGGGCTTTCACTTTGAGTAGTCCGGCCCTTCAGGGCCGGGTTCGACTCCCCCAAAATTGGGGGGCGATCTTCCTCTTGACATTCCTCGCACTACCCTCTATAATAGTAGACAAGCATTTCTCGACGCTGGAGGGCAGGAAGAAAGCAAAAGGTCACACCATGTCTACCGTCGCCCCTTCCGACGCCGCCTCCCAGGCTGCCCCTTCTTCTCAGGCCGCTACCGGCCCCCGCACACCCAGCGGCAAGGCCGTCGCCAGCCGCAACGCCACCACCCACGGACTGTTCGCCCGCGACGTCGTCCTCCCTTCGCTCGGCGAAGACCCCGACGGCTACCGCCAGGTCGCCAACGAACTCATCACCCAGCTCCGCCCCCAGAACCTCCTCGAACGCCACTACGTCGAAAAGATCGCCGCCGCCTCCTGGCGTCTCCGAAGACTCCACCGCTGGCAGGCCCAGCTCTTCGAGGACGACACGCTCACCGAGGACGCGCGCCTGGACAGGCTCGACAAGGTCCTGCGCCACGAGACCCACCTTCACCGCCAGATAGACACCGCCGTCAAGATGCTCAACAAGGACGTGCCCCAGCTCTACGCCCGCCGCGTCCGGGACCAGGTCCTGCTGGACATGATGCTGTCGGAGCGCGAGTGCCGGGAGAGTTCGCGGGACGAGACGGAGGTAGACCTGGAGACGCGGGGGCGCCTTCGGCGCATCCACAAGGCGACGGAGGCGGCGATGTGGACGCTGTCTGGGGCACCGCTGGACACGGAACCCTCGCATGATGCCGGAAACTGCCAAAACGAACTGCCCGAACCCGTCGTGGCGCCGCTCGCCGCTCCCTCCCTTTCCTCACCCTTCCCCCCTGGGGAGGGGTCGGCGCTTGCGCCGGGGGTAGGTTCGACGACGCCCTCCTCGCACACGGACGAAGACGAGGCGGTAGAAGGCGAGTGGGAGGAAGGCCGATGGGAGGAAGAAGAGACCGAGGAGGTGGGGCAAAATTGTCAAAACGAACCCGGCCCGTGGGCGGAGGACGACCGCCGGGCCTTCCGAGCCTCCTTCCCTCGCTCGTTGCCCGGCTCAAACTCAGGATGCCGCGCTCGCGCGACGGGATAGGCTCTCTCCTCACCCTTCCTGGAGGGAAGGGTCGCCGCTAAGGCTTTATCGGGGTTGCGACGGGGTTAGGTCCGAACGCGGCGGGGTTAGGTCTGAATGCACCGGGGACAGGCCGAATAGCCCGGCCCTGCACTGGCAGGCCTGGAGGGCTTCAGGGCCGGGTTCCTACTTATCCGCGCCTTTTTTCACAAACCGGGCTTGCGCGGGAAGGATTCCTTCCTCCCCGCCTTGAACTGCCCCGCGCAATATGGTACAATGAGCGCGTGCAAGGGGCCACAATGGCACACAATTGGCTCTCTGGCAGAGAAAGACGGGCCTCACCTATCATGGCTGAAGAAAAACAGACACCTTACCGGGTCAAAGTCCCGGACATTGATTACTGGCGCGGCAAGATCGGCTGCCAGACCGGCTGCCCCGTCAAGACCGACGCGCGCGGCTACGTCATCGCCATCGCCGAAGGGCGCTACAACGACGCCTACGCTATCGCCCGCGCCCCCAACCCCTTCGCTTCTATGTGCGGGCGCATCTGCGGCGCCCCCTGCGAGGTCAAGTGTACGCGCGGCAACATCGGCACGGACACGTCCGGGCCGGTCGCCATCCGCGCGCTTAAGCGGTTCGCCACCGAGCAGTACGGCGTCGAAAACCTCCGGGACCTGCACAAGTCCCTCGACTATTCCAACGCGCGCGGCTCGTCCTACCCGGTACTGGACAGAGAAAAGATCGCCGTCGTCGGCGCGGGCGTCGCGGGCATGACCGCCGCCCATGACCTGGCCCGGCTCGGCTACCGCGTCACCGTCTTCGAGGAGCTGCCCGTCCCCGGCGGCCAAATGGCGACCGGCGTTCCCATCTACCGCCTGTCGCGCGAGCTGATGAACCTGGAAAACGCCGCCATCTGCGAATTGGGGGTTGATTTGCGGCTCGGCGTCTCCGTCGGCAAGGACGTCACCATTCCCCAGCTTCGGGAAGAAGGCTACAAGGCGTTTATCATCGCGGCGGGCTTCATGCTGGGCCGGCCCCTGACCATCCCCGGCGCGGACAAAAAAGGCGTCCACATCGGCGTGGACCTGCTGCGCGAGGTGAATTTAGGCCACGAGTACCACGTCGGCGAGAAGTGCGTCGTCATCGGCGGCGGCAACGTCGCCATGGACGTCGTCCGCATGACCGTCCGCACCCCCGTCATCCCCGGCCTGTCCTCCCTGGCGAAGCCCAAAAACTACGCCATGACCGACATCGCCCGGACGCTGGCCCTAACCGCCAAAAGCATTGACTGCATCTTCGGCGAGTCCCGCGCCCAGATGAACGCCGACGAGTACGAGATCGAGGAAGCCGTCTTGGAAGGCGTCAAGCTCTGGCCGAAGCGCCTGCCCGTCGAGATTTTGGGCGAAGAGACTGTCACCGGCGTCAAGACCAAGAAGGTTTCGTCGCTGATTGACGCCCAGGGTCGCTTCAACCCGCAGTACATCGAGGGCAGCGAGGAGACCTTTGAGTGCGACTCGGTCATCGTCTCCATCGGCCAGATGGTCAACTGGAACTTCCTCACCGGCATCGAGGACCTGAAGCGCACCCCGCGCGGCACGGTGGACGTGGACCCGGAGACCCTGCAATCCACGTCCCACCCGGACGTCTTCGCGGTCGGCGACATCGCCCTGGGCGCCCGCCTGTTCATTGACGGCATCGCCAGCGCCCAGAAGTGCGCGGTGGGCGTGGACGAGCACCTGTCCGGCGTCACCCAGAAGCTGGTCAAGCGCGGCTACATGCGCGCCCTGCCCATCGTCAACTACGCCATGCCCACGAAGTACGACAACTTCATCCGGCAGGAGCCGCCGGAGCGCGAGATCACCAACCGCTCGGCGGGCTTCGATCTGGTGGAATTTAATTACACCGAAAAGGCCGCGCGGGAACAAGGGATGCGCTGTTTGCGTTGTCATGTCAACGTGGTCTTCGACGCCGAGAAGTGCATCCTCTGCGGCCTGTGCATCAACATCTGCCCCGAGAGCATCCTGAAGATGGTCCCGGTCACGGATGTCGTCGGCGACGAGGAAGTGGCCCGGCTCATCGAGGCCAAGTACGGCGTCCCGCAGGAAGACCTGCGGCCTGACGACGGCACCATCATGCTGATGGACGGAACGAAGTGCATCCGCTGTGCGCTCTGTGCCAAAATCTGCCCGATGGACTGCATCTCGATGGAAGCCTTCGAGTACGAAGAGGAGCTGGTCCCGATCAGCACCCCCACCCGGACCGCCACGCCGCCCGAACCGTCCCTGGTCGGCTACAAGGCCGTCGGGGCGTAGGCAATCCTCACGGCACACTCGTGATGGAAGGAAGGTGCTCGCTATGAGAAGTCGCTTCGCTGGGTTCTGTATTCTGGCACTCCCTTTGTGGGGAACGACTGCATCTGTCGGGGCTGTACGCCCCGACACAGGGTATCCCCCCGCGGCCAAACGCCTGGTCGCCCACGCTTTGATACAGAAAGTCGCCCAGCTGGAGGTACAGTACACCGTGGGCGCGTCGGAGTATACTGCGACGGCCCCGATCCAGCAGAACACGGAAAGTTCGCTGCGCGCTCTCCGCCTTCGTCTGACACAGCTGCGCCCGGACGGCTACCGCCGTGAGGTCACAAAAGCCGTTCGGCGCGCGTTAGTCACCCGCATCGCTGCTCAAGAGGTTGAGGTGGCATTGGACAATGGCAACAAGTTTCAACAGAGCAAAGCAGAGACACGGTTATTGTCCCTGCGTCGGCATCTCGCAATCCTGCCACAGACACCCTACGCCGAAGATCAACGGCTTGCCCGGCTGTAGCCGGGTCAAGAAACCTTGATCTGGCTCTTTCCGTCTCACAGACGGTTTATAATGCGGGAGGAGTTTATCCTCCTGCCCTTGACGGTATCAGCATAGCATCACCAGCGGGCCTTAAACCCGCCATTAAAGGAAAACAAAAATGCCCGCCACGCTTGAAATGCCGACCACGGCACCCGAATCCATGATCCAGACCTCGCCCCTGACCCTGACCGACGCCGCCGCGTCCGAAGTCAAGGCCCTCATCGAGCAGCAGGACCGCGACGACCTCGCCCTGCGCGTCTACGTCGCCGGCGGCGGCTGCTCCGGCCTCCAGTACGGCATGGCGCTGGACGAGAACATCGAACCCGGCGACGAGACATTTGAAGTGTCCGGCGTCAATCTGGTCGTGGACTCCACATCCCTCAAGTACCTCGTCGGCGCGGTCGTGGACTATATCCACACCGACCTCGGCGGCGGCTTCAAGATCGAGAACCCCAACGCCGTCAAGTCCTGCGGCTGCGGCTCCTCCTTCAGCGCCGAAGACGGCGAGGCCGAGGGCCTGGACACCCGCGCCGGCGGCGGCTGCGGCTCCTGCGGCAGCCACTAGCCGAGAGGCCACCACGAGCGGGAGGGGCACTGCCCCTCCCGCCCGTCTTGTTTATGGAGGCATGATTATGTCACAGCTTTTAGAACAGCCCGCGCCCAGAACGCTCCCCGACGATTACTGGGAGGGCGAGCTTGTCCCCCGTTCCGATCCCCGCTTTGGCGTCGTTTCTGCCAACATGGATCGGGTCAGTGGAACGCCTTGCTTTGTTGGGACTCGTGTGCCGATTCGGAACCTTTGGGATTATTTGGAAGAAGGCCCCAGCATGGAAGAGTTTCTCGACAGTTTCCCCGGCGTCTCTCACGAACAGGCAAAAGCCGCGCTCCGCTTGGCCTGTGAGCGGCTTCTGGAAGGGCTGCCGCCGGACACCTGCCACGGATGAGAGCCGTGCCCTTCAAGGCATGGACCACTCAACCCACCGCCGAGCCGGGCCACGTCTACACCGTGCAAGCGGAGGATATAACCGCGCCCGAGAGTTAAACCTGCCGCGTCCCCCTGCACCGTGGGAACGCGGAACACCCCAGAACTGCGACCCGGCGTTTGCGCCGCTCCGCGCGGTCCGCTTCCGCATCGGCTCGCCGCAGTTGGGGCAGGGCGGCGGAGCGACAGGAGCGGCATTCATCGGAGGCGTCTCTTGTGGCAAGGCGGCTTGTGCCGGGACGGTCTGCCCCTGCGCTTGCCTCACCAGCCCTAGCAGCGCCGCCCCGTTCACCAATTCAATCGGCGGCTGCCCATGCGCTTCCGCTTCTGCCTCACGGGTAAACTCGCTGCACGTTACGAAGATGCCTCGTGTGGCTCTGTCTCGTGCTACCGCGCCACGCAGTTCACGCACGACTGGCGCACGGATTTTATCTTTTCTCCACCGCTTGCACTGAACCAGCGCCGTTTCTTTATCGCGGCGCAGGATCAAGTCTACGCCGCCGTCCGGCCCGCTCCCGCCGATCTCCTCGACCCGGTAGCCCTGCCGCCGGTACGCCTCGCCGACAAGCCGTTCAAAGTCCCGCCAGGACATTCCCCGAATGGAGTCCAAGCCGGTCTGCGTCACCAGTAGGCTTCGGCGATGATGCTTGTCCCACTGCGCCCTCAACGCGAACAGGGCCGCCACAAAGGTCAGTACCGGCGCGTAAACGATGCTGTAAACCGTAAGCCAATTATGGCTGCCCAGCAAGCCGGGGAGCAGGTAGCGCAACGTCAGATAGATCGCCGCCAGGATGACCACAGACGCCCAAACCGACACCCGCCGGAAGATCAAATACAAGAGGCTGTCTTCTGCCTTTTGTCGCGCCATCGCTCGTTTTCCTTTCTCTTGTCTGCCGTTCTTCGAGAAAATTCAGCAGTGTTCCTTCACCTCCCCGCATAACAGGAACAGCGGGTATACTGATTTCAGGAGGCAGCTAATATGGCAATCGCGGAAAGTGAGGTACGGTCTTTGCTGGCAGACAAGGCCGAAATGCGGCGCATCGTGGACGCCGAATATGAGAAGATGGGTATTCCCTTCGACCCGACGGCGACGGCGGAACTCGCGCAGCAGCTTGTCGGCGAGTGCTTGCGGGCGCACGGCATCAGGCCGGAGGATAACATTTTCTCTCGCGGCATCATCGCTGCCCGCGAAGAGGAATAGCGCATGGCAGTCGTCTTCTGGGATGCGAGCGGTCTTGCCAAGCGTTATACGGAGGAAGCAGGCCGCGCAACGGTCAACGCCATCTTTACCGTTGTCGCCTCACGCGACATGTTCCTCACCCCATTAGGTTATGCCGAAACGTACTCGATCCTGCTCCGCAAGCGCAACGGCGGCATTCTGACTTCACGCGCCTTCCTGACAGCGACAAATGCGCTCCGAGCGGAAGTGGTGAGCGATCCAGACTTCGGCCTTTTATCCATCACGGATGCCCTTGTTTTCGGCAGCCTGTCACTGATGGGAGCGCACAACATCAATTCGGCGGATGCGGCCATTTTGGCGACGTACCTGCGGTTCCAGCGCGCGGCGGCGGAGCCTTGCCTGCTGGTCGCCTCGGACAAGCGGCTGCTGCGGGCGGCGGAGGCCGAGGGTCTGACCGGCCTGAACCCGGAAGAGGTCAGCCCCGCCGATGTTCCGGGGGCGGTTGGACGGGTTTAGCCTTTCTTCTCGTCCTTCTTGTCATCGTCCTTGTCCGCCGCCGGGACTTCCAGGGCGACGGGGGGGAAGTCGCGGAAGCGGAAGTGGTAGGTCCCGCCCGTCTTGGGCAGGCGGAAGGCGACGGCCAGCGGGGCGGCGAGGGCGCGGTCGTCTTTGCCGGGGGCGAAGGCGAAGGACCAGCCCGCGCCTTCGGCCAGGGCGGTCTGGCCCAGGACGGCGACAGGCAGGCCGACCGGGCGGGCGCGGCGACCCGGCGGTACGGTGCGGGTGAGGGAAAGATCGTTCGGCACGACCGTCAGCGTCCGGCGCGTTTCGGTCGCGTCGCGCAGGGCCAGGGCGACTTCGACGTAGCGCCGGTCTTCTTCGGGATGCCCGGCGTAGGTTTCTAGGGTCGCGCTCGTGACGACCAGTTCCCAGCCGTCCTGCGTGATCTTGTCGCCGGTGCGGTAGGCGGTCCGGTCGCCCCCGCCTTTGAGGTACTTGTCGAACCAGACCAGGCACCGGCGCAGCTCGTCCAGCCGGTGCTGCGGCTCGCCCAGGCCGTGCCCCTCGCGCGGGTAATGGACGTACTCCACGGTTCTTCCCAAAAGGCGCAGGGCCTGGTACATCTCCTGCGAGTTGGCGATGAACGTGTTCGGGTCGCCCTCGCCGTGCAGGATCAGAACGGGCGTATGGATGTCTTTGAGGTAGGTCGCGGGCGACCGCTCGGCGTAGAGTTCGGGTTTCTCCCAGGGGTAGCCGCCCAGATATTCCGTCTCCCAGCGCGGGGCCTGGGAGTTGGAAAAGTCGGTGACGAGCGAAAAGATGCCGAACTGCGACACGGCGGCCTGAAAACGGTTCGTCCGGCTGATCAGCCAGTTGACCAGGTAGCCGCCATAGGACGACCCGATGACGGCGACTTTGCCCCCGTCGGCGACGCCCTCTCGGACGGCCTGGTCAACCCCCGCCAGCACGTCCCCGGCGTCCCCGCCGCCCAAATCCTGCCGGCTGGCCGTGCTGAAGGCGTTCCCGTACCCCTCGCTGCCCCGATAGTTGGGGGACAGCACGGCGTAGCCCTCGGCGGCCCAGACCTGGGAGGCGGTGTAGGGGGAAAGCGCCTGCACCGTCCGACCGTGCGGCCCGCCGTGCAGCGAGACGACGAGGGGGTACTTGCGGCCCTCGTCGTAGTCCGGCGGCAGGGTCAGCAGGCCCTCGATCTGTAGGCCGTCGAGGGCATTCCAGGTGACGAGATCGGTCGGGGCTACCATGTAGCCGTCCGCCCAGTCCGCGTTCAGATCGGTCAGCGCCTCGGCGTCTTTGGTTCCCGGCGCCAGCCAGAGCAGTTCGGGCACATCTTGAGCGCCGCTGGCGACCTGGGCGATGCCGCCGTTGGGCGCGACATGGTAATCGTGCAGGTGCTGGTCGTCCGCCGTGACCTGCACCCAGCGCCCACCGTCCTGATTTGGGTCCAGGCGGAACACGGCCGTCGCCGTGCCCAGAGCGGCCAGGGCGTAAATGCGGCCCTCCCCGTCCAGCCAGACGCCGTGCCAGCCGGTCAGATCGTGCGGGAAGTCTTGGGTGAGGTTGCTGGGTTCCCCACCTTTGAACGGCACGGCATAGAGGTTCGGCTGCGAGTACGACAGGTCGGGGTCGAGCGGGGCGATGTATAAAATCCGCCCGCCGTCGCGCGTCCAGACCGGATGGAACTTGCCGCCGGGACCGTCCGCGACGGCGCGGGCCGCGCCGGTTTCGATGTCCACGGCCCAGACATCGCTCTTGTGGTAGTCGTTGACCTCGCCCGTGTAGTTGGTCGTGAAGGCGACGGATTTGCCATCCGGCGCGACGGCGATCTCGCCGATGCCATAGTCGCCGGGGTGAATCAGCTTCGGCTTCTTCTTGTCCCGGTCAATGCGCCAGATCTGCTGCCGGAACCTTTCAAATCGCTCGACAACGGCGTCATCCTTGCGGTCCTGCTTGTCCTCATAGGCCGTCTGGAGGGGCTTCGGGCGCGGCTCGGGGGCGAGATAAACAACGCCGGACGAGTCCGGCAGCCAGTCGTAGTCGCCGACTCCTTCGGGCGCGTCGGTCAGCTTCTCGGCCTCGCCCCCCAGCCCGTCCATCGGCAGCAGCCAGACCTGGGCTTTGGGTTCGTCCGCGTCGTCATAGTCGCCGTCCCCGCCATCGTCCGCGCGGCTGCTCAGGAAGGCCAGCCAGTGGCCGTCCGGCGACCAGCGCGGGTCCGTCTCGCTGTCCCGCCCGCGCGTGACCTGCCGGGGTTCCGTGTCCTCGCCCGCTTTGGCGACGTACAAATGCTGCACGACCCCGTTGTCTTCCCAATCCGTCTCGCTGACGCCGTAAGCGATGCGGACGCTGTCCGGCGCGACCTGCACATCCCCCGGCATTTTCAGCTCCATCAACGCGCGCGGGGTGATCTTCTGCTTCCGTCTTTTTGCCATAGGGGAAGATTGTACCCGGAAGAGACCAAACCCCGCCGCAACCCCAATAAAGCCTTAGCGGCGACCGTTCCCTGTCAAGGAAGGGTAAAATCTTCGTGCCGTTGGCGCTGCCTCTTGTCAGAGGGGGACCCGCGTCCGATTCGTCCTCACCCTTCCCTAACAGGGAACGGTCGCCGCTCGCGGCGGGCTAGGTCTGAACGCGCCGGGCTGCGCCCCTACACCTGATCCAGCGGCGCGACATAGGGCCGGCGGGCGGGGAACAGGCGGTCGGCCAGGGCCAGGGTCTGGGGCGAGTCACAGACCACCAGGCCCGAGCCCGCCGCCTCGGAGGGAATGCGGTAGCCCAGATAAAGCTGCGCGAGGATGCGGATGTCGGCACGCAGCCAGGACGAGTCATGGGCGTTGCCGGGCACGACGCCGCTGGGCGTCAGGCGCAGCGGGCGAGTGTTGGCGGGGCGCCCCGTGTCCGTGGCACGGATCGTCAACGTCGCCTCCGACTCGGCCAGAACGGGCGCATACAGGGCCGCATGGACAGCAGCCAGCGCCCCGCCGAGGTCCACGATTCGGAGCATGGCGTCCGGCTCGGACAGGCCATTGGCGGGAAGACTGAAGCGTTCCAGCAGCGCGGGCGAGGACAGCCACTCGACGGTCGCTTCCGGCTGGCGGGCCAAGTGGCCGACCAGCCCGCGCCGCGCCTGGGGCGTCCGGCCATGCATCTCCAGCAGGAACAGGGTCTCGCGCCGCTCCCAGATCGCGTAGCCCAAGACCTGCTCGCCCTCACGGTAGACAAACGCCTCGCGGCCGGGGACAGGCAGACCGATCAGGCGCCAGCGGCGGTCGTCGCGGACGCTTGCGCCGGTCTCGGCACGGGTCAACTCGGCCTGTATCTCAGTGATGGCCGGCCAGTCGAGCGGGTCGGCGGGCCGGACGCGGGCGGCTTCCGCATGGCGGGGCAGGGACGACGGGACAGCCGTCCAGCGGAGCGCACGGGAGGCAGTTTCCCAGCCGAAGCGGCGGTAGAAGGGGGCGGAGAGGGGATGCAGCAGGGACAGGGGGTAGCCTAACTCGTCCCACAGCGCGTGTACGGTGGACTGGAGAAGGGCGGCGGCATGGCCCCGGTGCTGGTACTCAGGACGAGTCGCGACCCCGGCGATGCCGCCGGCAGGAACGGGGACGCCGCCGACGCGGAGGAGAGCGGGCACGACGGTCAGGCAGGAAACGAGGCCCCTTTGCGGCGTGAGGAGGACGCGCTTGTGGGCCAGGTTGTAATACGGATCGGCGTAGAAGATAGGCCGAGCCGCCTCGGCGTTCAGGTCGAAGGCGGCGCAAAGCGTTTCGAGAATGGCCTCGGCCTCAGCAGGGCGCGCGGCGCGCGCGGCCGGTGTCATGGCGCGGGCGGGGCGGGCCACTGGCTCAAAAATTGGTACGACAGGGCATCGCGGCGCAGCAGCAGCGGCGGCTCGTTCGCGTAGAACGAGAAGGCTTCGGCAAAACCCTCCTCAACGTCCGTCTGGGCGTAGCGCGTCACCAGATGATGCAGCGCCTTCTGCTTTTTATAGATGCCCTCATAGCGCTTTTTGTCGTCCCGACTCAGCAGGTTGAACCAGATGTAGTGGCCGTACTCGTGGGCAAAGGTGTACAGGTCCGGCTGCCCCGACGCGGGGATGCGCAGGGTGATCCGGGCCGGGTTGTCTTCGAAAACGCCGTCAATCTCGCCGTCGCCGGCATGGGAACTCTGGTCCTGATCGGAGTCGGAGTCGCCGTCCCGCAGGTACGCTTCCATCTCGCCGTCATTCAAAGGGTGGACTTCGAACCGCCCGCGCGCCTCGAAACGGGCGGGGATGTGATGGGCGAACCAGGACGTCAGGGAGCGCGCCGTGAGCGTGGCCGGCCCGGTAACGACGATCTGCGCCCCGGCCCCGCGCGGGGCAAGGAGGAGTCCGGCGGCCAGAAGCGGAACAAGGAACAGCAAGCGCGCGCGTGTCATGCCTAATTTTACCATAGTCCACCCAGTTCTGCAAGGAAGTCGTGCCAGGATAATTATCGGCAGGCCCAGGGAAGGAAACAAGACCTAAATGGCAGCAAAACAACAAAATCCCGTATCCACGCCAGTCTCCACGGAGGAGACGCCCGCCCAACTCCTCCAAAAGCACTTCGGCTTTTCCGAGTTCCGGCCCGGACAGGAGCGGGTGATCGAGGCGCTGCACGCGCACCGGGCGGCGCTGGCGGTCTTTCCGACAGGCGGCGGCAAGTCGCTTTGCTACCAACTGCCCGCCCTGCGCTACGAGGGCCTGACCCTGGTCGTCTCGCCGCTGATCGCCTTGATGAAGGACCAGATTGACTTTTTGGTCCGCCACGGCGTCCAGGCCGCGCGCCTGGACTCGACGCTGACCGGGGCGGAAGTGCGGGACGTGACCGAGCGCATGGAGGCGGGAACGCTCAAGCTGCTGTATGTGGCCCCGGAGCGGTTCAACAACGAGCGGTTTTTGGGCCTGCTCGGGCGGACACCCATCGCCCTGTTCGCCGTGGACGAGGCGCACTGCATCTCCGAGTGGGGCCACAACTTCCGGCCCGACTACCTGAAGCTGGCCCAGGCGGCGAAAAGCGTTGGCGCAGAGCGCGTCCTAGCCCTGACCGCAACGGCCACGCCCGCCGTCGTCGGGGACATTCGCGCCGCCTTCGACCTCCCTGATGAGGCGGCGGTCGTGACGGGGTTCTACCGCCACAACCTCAACCTCAGCATCACGCCGGTCAAGGCCGAAGACCGGGACGCCCTGCTGCTGCGGCGAATCGGCAAGCGCCCGCCCGGCCCGACCATCGTCTACGTCACCTTGCAAAAGACCGCCGAGCGGGTCGCCGCCCTGCTCGAAAAGGAAGGCCACCCCGCCGAAGCGTATCATGCCGGGCTGGACGACGATGTTCGGGCCGCCGTGCAGGACCGCTGGATGGCCTCGGACAAGGGCATCGTGGTCGCCACTATCGCCTTCGGCATGGGCATTGACAAGGCCACCGTCCGCTACGTCTACCATTACAACCTGCCCAAGTCGTTGGAAAGCTACAGCCAGGAGATCGGCCGGGCCGGGCGCGACGGCGTGAGGTCCACGGTCGAGCTGCTGGCCTGCCCCGAAGACGTGCCGACATTGGAAAACTTCGCCTATGGGGACACGCCCACCGAGACGGCCCTGAAGTCGCTGCTCGACGACCTGCTTTCGCGCGGCCCCTCGTTCGACCTGGCGCTGCATTCGCTGTCCAACCAGCACGACATCCGCCTGCTCGTCCTGCGGACCGCGCTGACCTATCTCGAAATGGACGGCATCTTCCACCAGGGGACGCCGTTTTACGCCGGCTACGAGGTGCAGCCGCTGCTCCTCCTGCCCGAAATCTTCGCCAAATTTCAGGGCCAGCACGCCGATTTCGTCCGCGACCTGTTCCAGATCGCCAAACGGGGTAAACTCTGGTGCGCGCTGAACCCCGACGAGGCCGCCGAGACGCTGGGCGTCGAGCGGCGGCGCGTCGTCCGCGCCCTAGAGTATCTGGAAGAGCAGGGCTGGGCATTGCTGAAGGTCGCCGATGTCCGCCAGCGGTACACGCGCGGGGAAAAAGAGGCGGATGCCGACGCCCTGGCCTACGACCTGGGTTCGCGGTTCGCTCGCCGCGAGCAGGCCGAGATCGCCCGTCTGCGGCAGGTGCTGGCCCTGGTGACGCATGAGGGCTGCCAGACCAACGCCCTGGTCGCCTACTTCGGCGAGGTGCGGGAGGCGCCCTGCGGCCACTGCGCCTACTGCCTGACCGGCCGCGCCGCCGCCCTGCCGCCCGCCGACGCCCCGCCCGCGCCCGACGCCCTGCTGGACGTGTCCGCCTGGCAGGCCCTGCGGTCGCAGCACCCCGACGCCCTCCGTGAGCCTCGCCAGCAGGCCCGTTTCCTGTGCGGCCTGACCTCCCCCGCGCTGGCCCGCGCCCGCATCAGCCGCCACCCCCTCTTCGGCCGCCTGGAACGCCTGCGCTTCGCGGACGTGCTGGCATGGTGCGAAGAAACCCCCTAATCCCTTCCGCCAGGAGAGGAAGCGTCGCTAGGGAACGACGTTCGTCCATAAGTCCGCTGGCACGAACTGCGAAAGATGGCCGACGTTGGTGGTCGCGATGACCAGATCGGAGACGGGAATGCCCAGGCTTAACGCCTGAGCCGCCAGGATCACATCGCCGTCAAGCGCCTCGGCGCTGGCGGTCGGTGTGCCCGCATTCCGCGCTCGCCCCCAGAGGATGGCGGCGAGATCCAGGTGGGCATCAGTCAGCGGCAGGTAGCGGTCGGGAACAGCATGGCAGAATGCGCGCAGACGCGCGATCTGGCTCGTGGCGTTCAACCGCTCCAACTCGCGAAGCGCCTCATAATAGTTGATGGCAGGAGCAACAACACGATTACCCGCCTGAACGCAGTCTTTGATCCACTGCTGACACAGATCCAGTCTTGTTGGTACGACGCCGGGCTGCGGCTCCTGTTTAGCGGTGCTGCTGAGTGGAAACGTGTCCAGCACGATGACGCACGGCATTTAGAGGCGCCTCATGCCGAGTGCATCACGTGTCTCATTGATCCCGTTCTCAAACTCCTCCCAAAGACGATCCTCCTGCGCGATCTCCCCCGGCGTTTTCTGAGCGTCTTCCTGTGCCCATTGGGCAAGGAGCGCAAGTGTCGGGTCTTCGGGCGCATTGACCGACGTGGGAGAGTATTCCAGCAGGTGTTCAGTCACCAACGCCTTTACCATCGCCGCCGGGTCGAGTCCCTTCTGCCGCGCGGCGGCGGCCAGCCGCGCTTCCTCAGTTGGGGAGAGGTCAAGGGTGAGTGTCACGGGTTTCTCCTTTCACAGCGTCTAGGGACAGTATACCGTATTCGGGGGCAGGGGCGGCGGGGCGGCAACCGGGCGCGATTACGGGTACAATAACCGTATCTCAGCATATAGGCGTTTTTGTACGCATTCGGGAGACACGTATGTCAGTCACGGAACGGTTTTACGGGGCGAATACGATGGGGACGGGCCGCCCCATCCAGGACTTCGGGTTGGGCGACCTGAAGGGCCAGTATCAGTATACGGCCAAGCTGCGCGCCAAGGGCCTGCTGGTCGTGGTCTTCTTTTCGCCCGACTCGCCCCCCTCGGTGCGGGCGCTCCAGAGGGTGCAGTCGTGGACGGCGGACCTGCCGACGCAGAAGTGGACCGCCCTGGGCGTGGGCGACGGGGATCGGGCGGAGATGGGGCAGTGGGCGGAGCAGCAGGGGCTGGAAGGCGTCTCGATCGTGATTGACCACGAGCTGTATCAGACCCGCGCGTGGGGCGTCTCGCACCTGCCGAGCCTGTACCTGGTGTCCGGCAAGACGGGCCGCGTCCTGCACAAGATTTTGGGCGAGGACGCGGCTGCGCTGGACGGCATGAAGCAGATGCTGACGGACGAGGTGACCAAGATCGTCACGGCCGAAGCCGCCGCGCAGAAGGCCGAGGAAGAAAAAAAGGCCGCCGAAGCCGCCGCCAAAGCTGCCGAGGACGCCAAGCCCTCGGACACCACCCCGCCGCCCCCGCCCGCCAAAGCCTAACCCCTATCTCGCTCCCGGCAGACACAAAAAAAGCCGCCGCAGCAATCCCAAAGCGCTGCGACGGCCGCCCCCACAGATCGGTTAGGATCGGAAAGGCAAGATAAGGAGATCACATCTCTCTTGACGCCGCGCGCCGATCAAATGTTCCCCTATTGTGCAATTATTGTGGGAAATGTCTGCGAGAAGCGCAGACAATCCACGAACAGCCTCTGCCGCCGACGCGCTGGGCCGCGCTGCCGCGCGCGTCGAAGGCGTACCAGGTGGTGCCAGCGGAGGACAGGCCGTTGGCCTGGCCGTTGCGGGAGACCAGGCCCTGCGCCCCGAACATGGTCTGCGCGACGACGTTGGCGCTGGCGTCGAGTTCGCAGACGGGAACGCTGCCGTCGTAGAGGGAGTAGGTGCGCGCCCCCGCGTCGTTCTGCTTTCAACCCTGTAGGCTGCCCTCAGCGCCATTGGTTGCACTTTTTTAGTCACATACCGAGGCGGTGCCTTGCTTCCTCCGCTGAGACAGGTGGTTGAGCATTGTTTACCATTAGTGTTAAAGCAATGTTTTTTGTTTTGCTTTGAGACTTTATTTCTACATCAATGTGATTAACGTCAGCAATACCATCACGATAATACTTCAAAGACCATGCTAGCCAGTATTCTATTTCTGTGCTTGTAAGCTCTATTAGGGCTAGATTATCTTTCCATATAACAGTAGAGCGCCTTCCAGTGGAGATTTCTGAGGCATTCAATAGTCTTAGCTTCACATCCGTTTCGTTGCTGCTGATGTTCAAGCTTTCGGTCAAGTTGTTTTGTAGAAGACAAAGTTCAAGGCACCAGTGCCATATCGGTATAGCATCTAGATTGATCAATACGGATATATCATGGGCTTCATCTTCTACAACCATTTCAGGTATTATTAGGAAACGCTTCATCTCCCTGTTCCTGGCTTCCAGCGGCAATGCACGTTCTGTTTTACTTCCCCTGTCTTCGGATCGAGTTCTTCCAGATGGATATGACCATTCTTAAGGTCATTAGGCTTGGCTCTATATTGCCATTTACCATCTTGGCTACGGAATTTATTCGGCTCGAATTCGATTGGATCTCTTCCGAGTTTCTCCCTCGCGAGGTTTCGTGCCTCGCCCTCACTGTTAAAATGAGCACTCCAGTTGTTAGTCTTTTTGGTGGAAAAATCATCCGGCATTCCTGATGAGTTTTCCTCGACGCCTGCTCCCCCGCCTCCCGTACCATGCGCCATGTTCATGATGCCGTGGCGCACCGCGATGACGAGACCGCCCACCCCGGCCCCGATGGCCGCCCCGAAACCCGCCCCGGCGTACACGCCCGCCGCGCCGCCCGCAAAGGTGCCGCCGACCGGCTCAACGAGAGTCCCCAGCCCCCCGCCAAGCGCTCCGCCTTGAATGCCTCCCTCTATGCCACCGGCGGTGATCGAGACCGCCATGATGGCGTTGTCCAGGGCATCCGTGCCGTCCGGGTCCATCCAGTTGACGGGATTGTTAGCGGTGTAGCTGTAGAGGTTGATGCCCCCGCCGTAGCCGAGGGGGTCCCGGCTCAGGAACCTCCCGCTCTGGGAGTCGTAGTGGCGGTTGGTGCAGAGGATCAGGCCCGTCTCCGCGTCCGTGTAGTAGCCCGCCTGCCCCCCGAAGCCGAACACGTCGGCGGGACCCGCCCGCTTGTTGCCGAAGGCGTCGTAGAGGTCGGTGGAGAGCAGCGCCCCGTTGCCGCCGACGCGCTGGGCGACGTTGCCGCGCTCGTCGAAGGCGTACCAGACCGTGCCGGCGCTGGGGGTGCTGCGCGAGACCAGGCCCCAGGCCCCGAACATGTTTTCCGCCGCCACGTTGCCGCTGCCGTCGAATTCGCAGACCGGCACACCCCCGTCGTAGAGGGAGTAGGTGCGCGCCCGCCACAGGCGTTGCTCTTAAAAGCCCAACCGCCAGCAACTTGGGAGCCTACATACTTTCTTGATCTTGTTCTCTAGCATCAACCCAGTCTACAAACGCCTGTAAAGCGAATTGGCACTCGCCTAGATGTAAGGCTATTTTAGAGATGGTTTGATCTTCAAAGGCTTGCCAGATAAACCATGCCTGGTCCGGGTATTCTAATAGAATAGCGCGATCACCATCAAACGAGGGTGATAGCTGAGGGCAGACTTCACACTTCCGATAGATACTACTATATCTTCTGTAAGGCGCATATAATAGTTCGTGTGTCCCATCTTCATCATCACTGTAGAGCGACCAACGAACGATTTCTAATATTTCCGCATCTGATTTTGCATCGAACGATGAGTGGTTTCTTGGTCCTTGAAAGTCAAGGAAATCACGGATGAAGATTTGGGGAGTTTGCAGGACGATGTTTTGTTCGGAGGAACCTATTTTCTTATCATCTGCCCACAGGCAGAGATAGCCTAACAAGTTGCCTGACGACACAGAGTAGATGTCGCTTTCTACAGCGAAGCGTCCGGGCAGACCGAAAAGCATAGTAGGCTTCATTCCTTTGGTGGTACGATGATTTCAACGCTCGCCACTAACCACGCGCGGGTTTAGGCGTAGATCCAAGACGCTTCCGACATTCCGATGGTACTGTGATGCCACGCTCGGAATACTCTCGGCCATTCCAGTGATTCCCATCATGTCCAGGCTGATAACGATAGATGTCCCCATCCTTACCGCGCCCGTACCAGTTTCTACCCGCTTTGTCTGGGATCGCTTTCCCGTAAACTTCTTCAGCATCTTCTGGAAGTGGAGTGGTTCGCGATCCACCCCCTCGGAAGCTTCCACCTTGCGTGTCATGAGTTCCGGGATTGTCGTATTTTGGTTTTGGTCCATTATACCGTTCAGGATAGGCATCTTTGTATGAACCTGGCCCCGTCTCAATCCCGCCTCCCCCGCCAGACATGTTCATGATGCCGTGGCGCGCAGCGATGACGAGACCACCCACCCCAGCACCGATAGCCGCCCCGAAACCTGCGCCGGCGTACACGCCCGCCGCGCCGCCCGCAAAGGTGCCGCCGACCGGCTCAATGAGCGTCCCCAGACCCCCGCCGAGCGCTCCTCCTTGCATCCCTCCCTCTAAACCACCAGTGGTGATCGCCACCGCCATGATGGCGTTATCCAGGGCATCCGTGCCGTCCGGGTCCATCCAGTTGACGGGATTATTGGCAGTGTAGCTGTAGAGGTTGATGCCCCCGCCGTAGCCGATAGGGTCCCGGCTCAGGAACCTGCCGCTCTGGGGGTCGTAGTGGCGGTTGGTGCACAGGATCAGGCCCGTCTCCGTGTCCGTGTAGTAGCCCGCCTGCCCCCCGAAGCCGAACACGTCGGCGGGACCCGCCCGCTTGTTGCCGAACCCGTCGTACACGTCGGTGGAGAGCAGCGCCCCGTTGCTGCCGACGCGCTGGGACACGTTGCCGCGCTCGTCGAAGGCGTACCAGGTCGTCCCGCCGCTGGGGGTGTTGCGCGAGACCAGGCCGTTTGCGCCGAACATGTTTTCCGCCGCCACGTTGGCGCTGGCGTCGAGTTCGCAGACGGGGCCGCTGCCGTCGTAGAGGTAGTAGGTGCGACCGGAGGCGTCGCCCTTGTACGCCCGCAGGCCGTCCCCCCGGTAGCCGGACGCCTCCCCAATTCCGGCGGCATGGCCCACCGAATACGTCATCAGCGTGATGGTCGTGGCACTAAGGAACTACTCCTTTGCCCCTGCCCGTTTCAGCAACGTAGCAACTTCTGGATGATTGTTTTCGATGGCCTGTGAGGAAGCGGTGCTACCTCTATAGTCCTTTGCATTGACATCCGCCCCGTGTTCGAGAAGAAGTTTTACCAGAGCAACGTCTCCATTAGAGGCCGCTGCCATCAGGGGAGTGTAGCCTAAGTAGTCTCCGGTGTTGACGTTAGCTCCTCGCTGAACCAAAACTCTAGCGGCTTCAGAATGTCCCCCGTCAACAGCATACATAAGAACTGTGTTGCCTTCGTCAATCACGTTTACAGAAGCCCCGATTGATAGCAAGGCCGAGACGGTATCCGCATTTCCATTAGTAGCAGCGGTTATCAAAGCAGTGTTGATAAAACTTTTATAGATTACAAGAATTATTACCAATCCTGTTGCAATGATAAGACTGGCTTTGACCTTCATCAGCCAAGGCTTGCTGCCTTTTGGTTTAGCCCCTTGCTTTGGAATGTCATTGAGGCTCATTGTAGAGGGTAGTGGTAGTCCTGGTGAATGTTGCCCATTGGACCAAACCCTGACTCGCAACGGTCGTATTCAGGAAGAGGGAGTACATACCCACCATGATAGAAAAAGGAGTTGAATGACATGCGGTTGTAAATATGAACCTCTGGCACTCCATATTGGTTGGGCCGGGTATCCCAAACCAGTCCGCCAACCTGGGCTTGAGTACCATTCCAGGGTTGCTGGAGAGTGTTGAGAAAAGCTTGAGGAGTGGATATAGCGCCTCGTTTTTGGCCCAAAGCGATTTGTGAAGCGATCTGATCTCCCGCCAGAGAGTTTTTCATGTCGTCAGACTGAGAACTAGTTACCCCATAATTTCTTCTGTTAGCCCCTGTTCCTGCTGCCCAATCTCCGAAAGCACCAAGCGCATTACTCCATGAGTTTGCAAATTGGGAGGTTTTGTTGCTTATCTCATTTCCGAGCTGGTTCCAGTACTGGCTGACAGGATCATCTCCATCAGACAAACCGCTGGGGTCCATCCTGTTGACGGGGTTATTGGCAGTGTAGCTGTAGAGGTTGATGCCGCCCGCGTACCCCAGCGGGTCACGGGTCAGGAACCTTCCCTGCTGCGGGTCGTAGTGGCGGTGGGTGCAGAGGATCAGGCCCGTCTCCGCGTCCGTGTAGTAGCCCGCCTGCCCCCCGAAGCCGAACACGTCCGGCCCGCCCGTGCTGGTGACATTGCCGAAGGCGTCGGACAGGTCAGACGACGCCACGCCCCCGCTGCTGCCCGTCCGCGCGGACACATTGCCCCGCTCGTCAAAGGCATACCAGAGCGTGCCGGCGGAGGACAGGCCGTTGGCCTGGGTGTTGCGCGAGACCAGCCCCTGCGCCCCGAACATGCTCTGGGCGACGACGTTGGCGCTGGCGGCGAGTTCGCAGACGGGGACGCTGCCGTTCAATCATGCTTTTGATTTGCCGGCAATTTCCTATGAGTACGCAGCTTCGCTAGTGCAACAATCATTGATATCAGGCTTCCTCCTTCTATGCCCCAAATTGATCCACTTACCCAGGCATATCCCAATAGCCCATCGAAGCCGCCCCGCGTTCCAAAAATGTTGGCATAAAGAGCAGGGTGCAACACAGCCAAACTTAACGCAACTAGGCCACCGAATATCCATGCTATCAATGCCCCCCCGGAAATACCCAGCAGGTAGCGAACGGCAACTCCATATGAGAGTTGGGAACGGCAAATGGCACTTGCTCCCGCAGTAAATATATTGGATATGATCAAGCCAAGACAGCCCGCCTCTCGGATGCCACTCATGATACTGGCTTTCCAAACCTGATCAGAATCAACCTGCTGATTAAAGACCAAATAAAAATAGGTAGGGCTAATAGCGGCATTAATTGCATTAGTTAACGCACCTAAAATTATGCTTAAGAGAATACCTGTGACAACAATACTAAGCAGGAGCGAGACCTTTGGTTTTACGCCTCTCTCCACGTCCTGAGATGCCGCATGACCAGTAGGGGGAGGTGGCCAAATCTCATCTGATTCAGTATTTGATTTAGTCGTTTGTTGCTCTCGCACAGTAACAATAAATTCCCTTCAACGGCTGTACCGTTTGCGAAGTGAGTGATTATCCGATGGGTGAGATACTCGTATATAAGAAAATTAGTTCGCCGATAAGCAGATCATCGCCATTTCGCAGCAAGCTGAGAGGGGCCTGGCACAAGCACGGCTACAAGTGCCGTAGCACCCAAAAACCATATAATTAAGGTAGGGCGCACGGTGCTCCATCACGCACAGCATCCTAAGCGCACAGGAAGAGTTCGCACGCGAGTGGCTATCGGTGACGCTCGGCGTGTCTTTGACCAGCCAATCGATACTCAATGCGCTGAAGCTCTGTCTGCCCTACGCGGCGTTCCGATCCTGATCCGCGACAAGAAGGCCCTGAGTTTATCTCTGCGAAAGCCAAGGCGTCGCTATTTCTTTATGTTGCCGTTTCCTTCTGGGTCCAGAATATCAAACAACCGTTTAGGGGTGTTGACACCTTCAGGAATGTCAGGAAAGGTAGGTCTCAAAACATCAGCGGCCCAAGTCGAACAGTTATGACTAGTAAAACTGTATGGTTTTACCGGCTTGCCAATCTCATGCCGGATCGCTTTTGCCTGGGCAGGAGTTATGTTTATTTTTACGTCATTTCCTTTTTGAACTTGGGTGACACTGGGGGGATCTACTGCTTGTAAATATCCTGGGCCTGTAAAATGTCCTGAACTTCCGCTCGATCCACTGCTGCTTGATCCGCTGCTGCTTGATCCGTGAGCATTACCCATCGGTAGCCCTTCGTAATTGCCTGGGTCCTTGGGGTAGTAGCCATACCATGTGCCAGTGTGGTTGTTTGCGTCAGTGACCCAGATACGCAAATGTGAACCGTTTCCACTTCCTCCGGGGTCTTGCTGTATGACCACTTGATCTGGGTCCGTGCCAAAAGGATCGAGCCAGTTGACGGGGTTGTTCTGTGTGTAGCTGTAGAGGTTGATGCCCCCGCCGTAGCCGAGGGGGTCCCGGCTCAGGAACCTCCCGCTCTGGGAGTCGTAGTGGCGGTTGGTGCAGAGGATCAGGCCCGTCTCCGCGTCCGTGTAGTAGCCCGCCTGCCCCCCGAAGCCGAACACGTCCGGGCCACCCGTGCGGGTGACATTGCCGAAGCCGTCGTAGAGATCGGTGGACAGCACCGACCCGCTGCCGTTGACCCGCTGCGCCACGTTGCCGCGCTCGTCGAAGGCGTACCAGACCGTGCCGCTGGCGGGGGTGTTGCGCGAGACCAGGCCCCACGCCCCGAACATGTTCCCCCCTACCCCATTGCCGTTGCCGTCGAACTCGCAGACCAGCTGGCCCCCATCGTAGAGGATTGCTATAGTAGCGACTGCCTCGAAACCCTAGCGTCTTTAGGGGACAGGCGGCTTCGTCAGATAAAGCGAAAGATCGTCCCAAGCGTCTTCAGCACGACCAGCAACTTCAGGATCATGCATTAGTCTCTGTATCACTGGAACTACTACATCAACATCAAGTTCACGATGTAGTCTTGCAATATGCCCCAAGCACGTCACGGCACCCCCGCGAACTTCAGGGTCAGGATCGTCAGAGTAGTCAATGCACTTCTGCTGCACCCATTTCCACTGGGTATCATTAAGAGCAAGGCTCACCAATGTGGCACAGATTTCTTTGGAATCACCTGATCTAAAGACGCTTTCAGCTTCTTCGTGACTGATAGTTGCTGGAAGAACATAAATCATGCTCATGTCATCTGATGATTGTGCCACAGGAGTTACACTTTCCTGATTTGGTCAGAGCATTTTTCGTGTCTTTTCAATTCCGTATTATTTGGTCAGCCCACACCAGAAATGAAGAAACTGTTGCTTCATACCCACCAGTAGGTAAGGAGCTTTCATGCGCGGCTCCAAGGGCGTACCTCCAAAGGAACCTTTCTCCGGTCATCTCCACTAATAGGGCAGCGAGCCAACCGTCAAACGCAGGTCCTCCATCGGGGCAGATGAGGAACTTCCCGTAGCGTTGCCAGTGATTTTCGAGTTCTTCAACAGAGACATCTTCTTCAGGAATTTCATACAACTTTTCGTAGATGAACTTTAAGATTGTCTCAGCACTTTTGCCATCCAGTGCTTCATCATGGAGTCTACTTACAAACTTTAGAGTGTCACGGAAAAAAGACGCGGAGACTCTCAGGCTTGAGCCTCTTTCATAATCTCCTATCTGCTCACCATTTGCCCAGAGACAAATTTTACAGTTGAAGAATTCGTCCAGGGGGCTTTCAAGTTCGCACTCTAGGGCAAACTTGCTTTTTTCTCCGAACAGCATACTCATTTTGGATTAAGCTTCTTCCATGTCGCGTTTGCCATACATCGTGTACCGCTCTTGGCCTGCTTGGGAGTGAACTCACCATTAAAGTGCCAGCCAGTATGATCCCCTTGATAGCGGTAATAGTTTCCGTTGGAGCCTTTACCCCAGCGCGCTCTTCCGTTTGGGTCTAGATGACTCCTCTCATAAACATCTTTTGCATCATCCGGTATGGGGTCTTTGTCTGGATCGTAGTAATGAGCCTGATTCACCTTATATTCCGGCTTCTCATCCGGCTCGTTATCAGGCCCTGTCTCAATTCCTGCGCCGCCGCCCCCTCCTCCGCTCGACATGTTCATGATGGTGTGGCGCAAGCCGACCGCCAGAGCACCCACCGACGCTCCAAGCAGACCGCCCACACCTGCACCCACATAAGCACCCGGAATAGCGCCCACGCCGAAGCCCGTAACGCCGCCCGTGCCCGCCCCGATGGTTCCGCCCGTCACGATGCCGAGGCCCGTGAAGGTAGCCATGATGGTATTGTCAGTGGTATCGGTCCCTAACGGGTCTATCCAGTTAACGGGGTTATTCTGGGTGTAGCTGTAGAGGTTGATGCCGCCGCCGTACCCCAGCGGGTCACGGGTCAGGAACCTTCCTTGTTGTGGGTCGTAGTGCCGGTTGGTGCAGAGGATCAGGCCCGTCTCCACATCGGTGTAGTAGCCCGCCTGCCCCCCGAAGCCGAACACGTCCGCCGCCCCCGCCCGCTGCTTGCCGAACCCGTCGTACACGTCGGTGGAGAGCAGTGCCCCGTTGCCACCCGTGCGCTGGGCCACGTTGCCGCGCTCGTCGAAGGCGTAGAAGGTGGTGCCGCCGCTGGGGGTGTTACGGGAGACCAGGCCCCACGCCCCGAACATGTTTCCCGCCGCCACGTTGCCGCTGGCGTCGAGTTCGCAGACGGGGACACTGCCGTCGTAGAGGTAATAGGTGCGCGCTCCGGCGTCGTTCTGCTTCCAGCCCCGCAGGCCGTCCCCGCGATACTAGTTCGACAGCTTTTCTGCTGATGCTTCGCCCAACACCGCGTCAGGGCTTTACATCTAGCTTCCACAAACCATTGTTAGAGGCGTTGATTTTGTCGGTAGGTCTGACAACATCCTGAAGCAGAACACCACCTATTTTGCAAACCTGAATGTGGTAGACCCCTCCGCCTGACAACCTTTGAAGTTTATACTCAACTGCGCCGTTTGCAGGAACAGTGCCTAGAAGAACTGGCGTTGCGGGGGACACAAAGGAGGCGTCATATACTTCGACTGGAACTTTGTAGTTGTTCTTGATCTGGAGGGTTATAAGGCGGCTGCACCCACTTACCAAAGCCACAAGACACATGGCAGACGTTAGTGAACCCCATTGTACTAGCCGCGTTCTCTTATGCGAATCATGTGCCGATTCAAGTTGGCAGTTGAACAAGCCGGAGCGTTCCATCTCTGTCACCTCATTTTGGAAGAAATGTCACTCTAATCTGTAACTCAGGAAATCACAATTATCAGAGTGACAATTTTGACCTCTGCTGATCCTCTTACTACGCTCTTAGAGGGGACAGCTAGTGGGACCGATATGCTTAGGTTGAGTGGGATCTGCGCCACCCCAACCCCAGGGTCTTGTGTCATTGTACTTGTTGTATCTCCCAGCCCTAACATCGGCGTCCACCTCAAAGGGGTTTGCGTCGTGGTAATCACCACGCACGGCTCCGATAAGGGCCCCCACAGGATAAAGGATTGGGAAAAGAGGGCCTAGCACTCGCGCTTGATCGACATGTCCCAGTTCATGGTTATAGATGGCAGGCAAATTAGAGGGATCGGGGGTAATGATAACTTCACCAAGCGTCATGGCTCCCCATCCACCTTTATTAAGTAGGTAAGCAGCCCAGCCTCCTCGAACAACAGTTACATTATTCGTATTGTCGTGATAATAATCCCCTCCGATTGAGCCAATCGCTCCTAACAGGGTAGGAAAACTTGCCCATACGGTGTTTACCGCGCTCTGAAAGGATAGCCCGCTAGGGTCCATCCGGTTGACAGGATTGTTCTGCGTGTACCCGTAGAGGTTGATGCCCCCGCCGTACCCCAGCGGGTCGCGCGTCAGGAACCTTCCTTGTTGCGGGTCGTAGTGTCGGTTGGTACACAGGATCAGACCCGTCTCCACATCGGTGTAGTACCCCGCCTGCCCCCCGAAGCCGAACACGTCCGCCGCCCCCGAACACGGCTTGCCGAAGCCGTCGTAGAGGTCGGTGGAGGTGACGGCCCGTTGGCCCCGACGCGCTGGGCGACGTTGCCGCGCTCATTAAAGGCGTACAGCGTGTTGCCGATGCCGGTGACATTGCGCGAGACCAGCCCCGCCGCCCCGAACGTGTTGACGGCGTAGACGTTGCCGTTGGAGTCAAGCTCGGCCACCGGGTCCGTGCCGTCGTAGAGGTAGCGAAGAGAACAAGGAGAAGTATAAGGTTACATGCGCTTTATTCCTTCAATTCCTCTTCGTAATCAGGAAGTATCCTGATTCGTATGAAGTTTAGCCTGCCTTCCAAATCCTTTGCGTATTCAGATGCAGGCTTCACTCTGACGAATGAGTGGCGTCTGTATACTGGGATGACGTCCTCCAATGGTTGTTTAGCATTGACATGATCCACCCAGTCTTGCATGGCATCGACATAGCTTTCAAGGGCAATGGCTCCGTTCGGGCAACTAGCAACATCTAAATAAGCGGGTGGAAGATCACCGACAATGACCCAGAGATCGCTGTCAGCCATCCGTGTGCTAGTCTCGATCTCGAAGTAAAATATTGCTAGAACACCAGGCCAGCCCCGGTCAAAGTATCCACACAGCACCTTCTTGCACCATCGGTGCCACTGTAGGAATTGTGTCGCTTCAAGGGCCAGATCCGCTAGTTCTTTCCCACCTTCTATGGCAGAACCAGCTAAATCATCCACTTTCATCAGCTTTTCTTTGTTGACCATTTTGTGCCTATGGAGACGGACAGCTCTCACCTTTTCCGCTTCTCTTTCCCCACCGCTGAAAGTCGCCACGATCCTTATGTTGTTGGGTATGTTCCTCCGGCGTAAGTGGTTCTATGTTACTTCCATCATCAGCACCGCCATCCGCGAGAGGCTGTTTATGTTCGGCGATATGCCTACGCCCGTTTTCATCCGTAGGCCATGACCGCCCGTTTAGCCTTTCCCATTCTCTACGCAGTGTTGCAACGCCCTTGCTGCCTCGCCGATTCTCCAGCACCGGCGCTGGAGGGGGTACTTCGCCTGGGAAGATATGGGGTATACCGCCATGACGCAGTCCGACAATGACACTTCCGACGGCTGCGCCTGCGACTCCTCCCCAGAAAGCTCCTTGATAGACGCCATAGCCGCCGCCAATGATTGTCCCTTCCGGCCCCACTAGGGTTCCGCCCGCCGCGCCGATCCCCCCACCTATGGTGCCGCCAGCGAGACCGCCCAGTGTAGTCGTAACGGCAATAATGCCGTTATCAAAAGCATCCGTGCCATCTGGGTCCATCCAGTTGACGGGGTTGTTCTGGGTGTAGCTGTAGAGGTTGATGCCGCCGCCGTACCCCAGCGGGTCACGGGTCAGGAACCGTCCCTGTTGCGGGTCGTAGTGGCGGTGGGTGCAGAGGATCAGCCCCGTCTCGGTGTCGGTGTAGTAGCCCGCCTGCCCCCCGAAGCCGAACACGTCGGCGGGACCTGACCACTGCTTGCCGAAGCCGTCGTAGAGGTCGGTGGAGAGCAGCGCCCCGTTGCCGCCGACACGCTGGGCGACGTTGCCGCGCTCGTCGAAGGCGTACCAGGTGGTGCCGCTGGGGGTGCTGCGCGAGACCAGGCCGTTTGCGCCGAACGTGTTGACAGCCTGAATGGTGCCGCTGCTGTCCATCTCCGCTACTGGGTTCGTGCCGTCGTAGAGGTAGTAGGTTTTTGTTCCCGCGCTGGTCTGCTTCCACGCCCGCAGGCCGTCCCCGGTGTAGCCGAACGTCGCCCCTGTGCTGGGAACAGTTCCCAGCGTAAACGCCTGCTGAACCGCATCCTGCGTGCCGCTGGGACCGACACTCCACAACGACTCCGCCCCGCTGACGTTGTCCCAGAGCACATGGCCTTCGTTGTCCGGCCCGACCGAGATACTCGTGGCGGTCCAGCCGCCGTAGGGACCATAGGTAGACTCAGCGGTGGGTACGCCAGTCGAGTTGTTCAGGTTCCACACGCACAACTGCCCGTTGGTGTTGCCCCAAAGAATGCGCTGCTGACCATCCGTACCGTCCGCAATCGTTTTGGCCGTCCAGCCAGAATAAGGACCGTATTGTCCAAAAGTGTGGCTGCCGTTCGACGTATAATAGTTCCAGATGATGGCCGCCCCGTTGGTGCTGTTCCAGAGAACATGAGTCGTGTTGTCTGTGCCGACGCTCAACCCAGTCGCCGTGAAGGTGGAATAAGGACCGAATGTATTCTGGGTGAACTGCCCATTGCCGTTGTTGAGGCTCCAGATCTGGATTCTGCCGTCGGCGTTATCGAGCAGCACCCGCGTCAGACCGTCTGGGCCATCGGCGATGGCAACAGGCGTCCAGCCAGGATAAGGACCGTACTGTCCAAAAGTGTGGCTGCCATCCGACGTATTGTAGTTCCAAATAATGATGGAGCCGTAAGTATTGGTCCAAAGAATATGCGTTGTGGAAGCACTTGCAGATAAAGCATTTGCAGATAAAGCGATTGCGGTATAGCCAGGATAGGGTCCGTAGGAACTACTGGAAATGACCGAGCCGCTGCTGTTCACCAAAGAAAGGGTGATGGAGCCGTTGGCGTTGTTCCACAAGAGCCGCGTAAGGCCATCCCCGCCGGTGGCAATGGCGGTGGGCACAGCCGCCGTTTGAGCGCCGGCAGCAGTCAGGCGGTTCTCTGGGTCGAACGTAAGAGCCGCTCCATGAGCCGCGCCAGGATTGCCGTTGCCATCGGAAATAAAGGCTGGCGTGATACCATTTGGCATCGTGCTCTGATTGTCGAAGTTGTAGCCGACGCTGGGAATTCCGCGCAGGACCAGCGGATTGCCGGCAATGTCGTAGCCGAAGGTGTTGGTGGGAAGGCCGTTTCGGTTGGTGGTCTCCTGGATGAGCTGGTCGCGACCATCGTAGGTGTAATTGGTTGTGGCGTAGCTCCCGAGATAGGAGGTGACGGAAAGGGTATTGCCGACGCCGTCATGGCGGATGGGGTTGCCATGACTCGGATCGCCGAACTCGGAGATCCCGACACCGCCCGCCGCGATGTTTTGCAGGTCCGTGAGTTGGCCGAGTGCATTGTAGGTGGGAAGCGCTTGGAGAACAGTGTTGCCGTTGCTGTCGGTCTGACTGAGCGGCCAGTTGTTGTCTTGGTAGCTCCAGGAGGCGGACTCGCCGATGCCGTTCGTCAGGCTCGTGAAGCGGCCTGCCGCGTCATAACCATAGGTGTAGGTACGGCCCGGAACGGTCATGGTGTTGCGGCTGCCGTCGTTGAAGTAGCTGTAGCCGATGGTCTGGGCCAGTATCCCGTTGTAGGCGGTCTGGACGGCAAGCGGGTTGTCCAGGTCGTCGTAGCCCGGCAGGCCGCTGCCCTCGTAGCGGGTGACGCCGGTCCCGTCCGTCATGGACGAAACCCGCCCGTAGGCGTCGTAGATGTACGAAACGTCCGCAAGCTGGCCGCCGGGGTAGTGGATGTTCGTGAGCAGGCTTTCCGGGTCGTTGTAAGTGTAGTCCGTCTCCACCCCGTTGCCGTCAATGCGCCGGAGCGGGTTGCCATTGCCGTCGTACTGCGGGTAGTGGACGCTGTCCGGGCCGCCGACATTGGGGTAGGCCGGGCCGGTGTAGCCGGGGTAGGTGACGCTGTCCAGATAGCCGTTGGGGTTGAAATAGTAGTGGGTGGCGTGCCCGTTGCCGTCCGCCAGCGCCGCCAGCCGGTACAGACCATCATAGGCATACTGCGCGGGTTCCGTGCTGCCGCCGACGCCCAGCGTTTCCCCTTCGGGGCCGTACTGGTAGCTCACCTGCCGGACAGCATTGTTGCTCTCGTCATAGGCGGTCATCCCGGCGAGCGGCCCGCCCACATACTGGTAGCTGTACACCGTGTAGCTCTGGCCGCTCCCCGTCTGCCCCGTTGCGGGGCGAGTCACCTGCAAGGGCTGATCGGCCAGATTGTAGCCCTGACTCGTGCTGTAACCCAGAGCGTCTGTGACCGAGAGGGATCGGCCAAGCGCGTCATAGCGGAAGTGGGTGACGTGGCCCAGATTGTCCTTCATCGTCAGCGGCTGGCCGATGGCTTCGGTCTGGCTGTAGCTGCCGTCGGATGTGTAGTTAAACGTCGTCGTGATGCCCTGGTCAGTCCCGTTTACTATCGTCGCGTTGTTGCCCGGCGTCGTCAGCGAGGTCAGGTTGCCATAGCCATCAAACAGGAAGCTGCTGGAGATGGAAGCGGAGTTGTTGATGCCGGGCTGTCCGGGCTGAGGAGTAGTGATGCTCTGAATGTAGCCGCTTAGGAAAAGCGGACTGTTGTAGGTCTGCCGATAACCTTTGGTATGGTCGTAGGTGATCGTAGTGGCCTTCTTGCCGTCCGTTTGGATTTGGGTCAGTTCCCCCATCTTGAAGTAGGAATAATCATAGGTGTAGTTAGTCATGGCTGGCGCACGGGGAAATGCCCCGCCGTGAGGCGGCGTCTCTGTTACCAGATGCCCATAAGGCCCCCAGGTAAACGACCAAGAGTTGCCGTTGCCGTCGGTGACACTGGATGGTCGGTAGGGATCGTTGTTATATACCAGTGTCTGGACCGTGTTCAGGTTATAATCCGTCACAGAGGTCAGGCGCATTTGTGGGTCGAAGCCATAGCGGGAAGTCCGTAGAACCTTGCCGCTAACGTCCTTGACCTGCACCTGACTCTGGTTTGCACCACTCAGGGGCGTCATCGTGGTCGTATTGCCGTTGCTGTCCACGATGGCGGACACGAACGGCCCGCTGCTGGCCGCCGCGCTGTAATTCGGGTTAGCGTTCACGCCGTCGTTCGGCTGGTTCAGATACCAGATCGTCGCGGTGCTCGTGCCGCTTCCCGTAGGTGAAGGGACGGTGATGGTGTGCAGGAAGGGAACCACTTCGGCACCATCCCCGCTGGGGACATTGGCATAGTTGTAGGCGTATCGTGACGGCAAGGTTGAGCTAGGATTGTCCGTCGGCATTACCTCGGAGACGCTGGTCAGTTCCGGGTAGGAGTAAGCGCCAAAACTGGCCGTATGATAGTACACGGTGCGATCATAACAGTCAGCCACAGTTTGATCGCCCACTTGGTTGTTTGCTACGGCAAGGAGGGTTTTGCGGTTGTCATCCGTGATGGAGTTGAGATTGCTGTTAGCATCGTAATTGAAGTAGATTGAGTGCCCATTGCGGTCCGTGATCTGCGACAGGTAAAGATAGTTGCCGCTCGAAGAGCCTTGTCCAAAGGACCACCGTGAGTGATCAGGCATGGTAAGCACAATGGGACGGGAAGTATTGGTGAGACCTTCTGCGGCGAAAGGCGCCCCGCCCGGCGAACCTACGCCAGTCGTCGTATTGCCGATCTGAGTCGCAGACCCGTTCGGAAAAACGACATAAATATACCCATAGGGTTCGTTGAAACCATTCGGTGCGTAAATGCGGAGGTTGTAGGAATACGACCAGCCGACGCCGTAGTCCACGGGGTTGTGATCCGGGTAAACCACCTGATCGCGCAGGCTGTTGTAAATGCGTGACCAGGAAACGGACGGGCCGATGGGGTTGTAGACGACCAGATCGGGTTCCGGCGTGTACTCTTCCTCACCCGTCGCCAGATTGACCGGATCACAGGCGAGAGGTCCATGAGGCGAACCGTGTGCCGGAGATACTGTTGGGCAATGCACATAGCTTAGGCAGTGCAACGCTTCGGGTTTGTGGCCGCAGGTGGCGGCTTTGGCAAATTGCTGGTAATCGTTCACATGCCCGCGCAAGGCCGAGAGGGAGCCGAACGTGGAGAAATGCGCCTTCAGACGCAATGCGGACAAGGGACCCGCGAAGCTGACTTGCGTCGCCGAGGGAGCAGACGGCAGCGGCTTTCGGGCCGCAAGCGCTTCCCGCAGCAATGTATCCGTCTTGCTCCCAGGCTTGGTCACCACGGCATAAACGCCTGGGTTAAGCGCGTGCCACTGCGCCCAAGTCAGGTCCACCCGCCCGCCCGGCCACGGCCCGCAGTCCGAGCACAGATAGGAGACGCCGGCATTATCCGCCCGCACCAGCGCCACGAAATGATCCTGTTCGACGTAGGCCATGAGGGGCTTGGGCAGCGCCTTCAACCCGGCATCGTCCGCCGTGATCAAGCGCGCGTTGAGGCCCAGCTTGCGCCCGGCGTTCAACACGTCTTGCAGACTGCTCCCCTCGCCGGTGACTACGCAAGCCTTCAGCACCGTCTGCCGGTCATAAGCCAGGGAAAGAGAACGCAGGCAGGCCGCCAGGGAGGCCGCGCCGCAGAAAGGATCGAGCCGGGCAGGTTCGGGGATGCTGAGTTTCGCGTGTTCTGCATGGTAGTTCGCGCAAGCCTGAGCGTGACGCAGCCACAGGGCGCAGTTGCGCCTGTCGTAACCGGGAAAGCCTTTCTTGGGCTGGAGAAGTCCGGCGAAAGCGTCCGTCGCCTCGCCGTAAGCGCCTTCGTAGAACAGAGCGAGGGCCTGGTCATAGGCCGCCAGACCAAAGCAGCGGTGGTGCGGGTTGGTGAGATGCTGTGCCTGCCGGAAGTGCCAGGCCGCGTGTGCCGGCTGCTCGTTCTGGGCCAGTTCCCATTCCCCTAGCCACAGGTGCAGCCAGGCCCCGCGCTCCGCCGTCGGGTGCGTCGTCTTCAGTTCCTGCTTCCAAGCAGACACTTCCTCAGAGGGGACAGGGGGCAGCATACGGCCGACTTCATCCAGTCGAGTAGAGGGAGCCGCCGCAGTGGTGTTTGGAACGGGAGTTGGCGCTGCCGCGCCGACGGACGGCACAAAACAGACGCAGGCGAGCAAGAGGAACAACAGACGAGGGGCGCGATGAGGAATTCCAACCATAACGGCAAAAGCTCCAGACGACCAAGATTTCCTACTCTGCAAAGTAATACAGCAAGGAACATCGGTCAGGCGAACTTCTGCCGGATCGGTGTAGGGTGACAATTACATCATAACAGAGTAACGAGTATTTGTCAAGAACAATTTTCAGCCTGCTACTTTATCGAGCTTTTTACTGCCAGCCGGCCCCGGCGAAGTCGAAGCGGAGCTTTTTGGTCTTGGTGGAGTAGTAGAACGCCAGGTCGCGGCCGAAGACCTTGCGGCTGACCGAATACTCGAAGTCCTGGTAGCTGTCCACGACGTAACGCTCGTAGGAGGTGGCGATGCCGACGCCCCAGTCGTTATTGATGCGGTACATGGCCGTCCCGAACAGGCTGCGGTCGTTGAGGGGCAGGCCATAGCCGCCGGAGAAGGCGACCGAGAGGCGCGGCAGGGGGACCGTAAGATAGGTGGCCGTCAGGCGGTGCTGAGTGCTGGAGCGGAGCAGGGCTTCCAAAGGGTTGAGGCTGTCGGACGGCGTGCCGAGCTGGGAAAGCAGCGGGTCATAGCGGTAGGTGTAGTTCAGAATCAGCCGGTCGGACTTGCGGAAGGTGCGCGTCAGGCCCAGGCTGGCGCTGACGGTGGGGGCGAGACGGTTGTTCCGACCGCCCCAGACCTGGCCGACGGTCAGCGAGTCGGTGAACTGCGTCCGCTTGTCCAGTTGCAGGGGCGCGGTGAACAGGCGCACGTCTATGGCGCGGTTGGAGATCGGCGTTATCACCGTGCCCGTGTCCGGGGAGGTCTCTTTCAGCACAGCCTGCTGGACCGAGAAGTCCGCCGAGTAATTCACCAGGGAATGCCACAGCGGCTTGGGGTTGGTCTGGAGGTAGGTGTTCAAGCTATAGCTCGACGCCGAGTAGCCGTCTAAGCCGGGGTCGTTGCTGCCCGCAGCGTTGACATTGACGGAGAACTGGCTGAACTGGCGCGAGACATTTGACGAGGCGTACAGGCTGCGGTGCGAGGGGTAATCTAGGAACAGGTAGCCGGTCGTGGTCTCGTCCAGCCGCTGCGTGTGGCTCCACTGGGCGCCCCACTCGGAACGGGTGATGCCGTTGATGAGGAACTGGCCCGTGCCGCTGCGCCCGACATCGTAGGACTGCTCCAAGTCCAGGGCCAGGCCGTGACGCGCGGCGTGGCTGCCGAAGAACGAGGTGCCGGACGACAGGCCGTTGGCGATGTTCGCGCCGCTGACGGCGGCGTTGCGCAGGTAGATCGTGCCCTTGGAATGCGGCGTGACATTGTAGTAGTACGGCAGGTTGAGGAAGACGCCGTCCGAGCCGAAGCCGAGGATCTGCTGGCCGAAGATCTGGTCGGTGTTCATCGGCATGACGTGGTAGGCCACCGAGAGCAGCTTCTTGCCGTCGCTGTAGATCGTCGCGCGCCGGAATTGGACCTGGTCGCCGGGGTCGGCGGTGATGGCGCGGGCGGCAACGACGACGCGGCTGTCCGAGAGGTCCATGAAGCGGTAGGGGTTGGACTGGAGCGGAAGCTGGGCGGGGTCGAGCGGCTGCGGCGCGGTTTCGAGGTCGGAACCGGTGACGGTGACGCTCTGGGCGCTGCCGGCCAGAATGGCAGTCCCGGCCCCGTTCAGCAGGTCGTAGCGCAGCTCGGCCACGCGCAGGACGTGACGACCGCGCTGGAGGGTCGCGTGGTGCGCCAGCACGAGCCGCGTCTGGAGGTCCACCTGGAGCGCGTCCGCCTTGATGTCCAGAGCTTTGTAGTCAAGGTGGGCGGAGCCGTTCTTGCCCTGCGCCTCGACGATCCGGGTATCGGCGCTGTAGATGAGGTACTGAGGACAGTCCAGGCGAATCCAGCGGGCGTCCCTGGCGAACAGCGACTCGCGATCCTCGGTGAACTCGACCGTCGCCACACCCGCCGAGGAGTTGTCCGCCGTGGCGCCGTAGGCGACGGCAGTGACGCTCGCCGTCCCCGCCGACGAGGCGCTGGTGAGGGAAACGCGGGCGATGCCCGACGTCGTCGTGGTCGTGTCCGGCGTGAGCGTGCCCAGGGTGGTCGTGAAGCGGACCTGGGTGTTGTTGGCGGCCAGATTGCCGCCGCCGTCGCGCACGGTGGCGGTGATGACCGTGGTGCTTTTACCGTCCGCATAGATGATGTCGGGCGCGGCGGCCAGTGTCACGCTGGCCCGCCCAGACGCGCGCGCGGGGGCGTGAAAGGAAGTCAGAGCAGCGAACGCAAGCGCCAGGAGGACAGCGATTCGAGCAGGGAAGGGACGCATGATGGGTGTCCTGGAAGAAGCCCGGCGCAGGCGCCGGGCCGGGACGATCTCGGAAAGCGCCGTGGCCTACGGACTCGGAGCCGCAGGCGGGCCGGCCGGGTTGTTGCCGCTGTTTAGTCCTTGCGGGGGACTGGGCGGGCCGCCGGTGTCGCCGGGGTTGCCGGGGGTGACGATGGTTGATCCCCCGCCTCCGCCGTGATGGGACGAGCCGATGGCGATGCCGACGGCGGCGGCCAGCAGGATTCCCAGCAGGATCGAACCGTTGTTGCTGTGATGCCCGCGCGCATAGTCAACCGACGCCATGTGCCGCTGGTCCTGGGGGACGCTGCCGTTCAAGGCGGAAACGAGCTGGCCGGCCACATCGTTGATGGCGCTTTGCAGCAGGGCGTCCGGGTCGTCGGAGGCGTTGTACGAGGCGCCTCGGCCGGTAAAGGCCAGCACACGGACCGCCGTGCCCGTCACCGAGTTGTAGAGCGTGGCGCTGACCGTCAGCGAAACATTGCGGGTGGCGGGGTCGGTGCGCAGCGCCTCGACCGTCCCGATCAGGTAGCCGTCGGTCCCCACCTGGGCGGCGATCTTCTGCCCCTTCTGCGCGTCGTCGTAGGGCGGCTGGAGATCGTTCTCGCTCAGGCCTTCGACGCGGGCTTCTTGCAGCGCGCGCTGGATCTGCGGCAGCGAGGGCGAGAAGCTGTTAGCCTTGTAGCGTCCAATGACGTTCAGGCGCAGCTTGACGGCGTCCTCGACCCGCGCGCCGACCAGTTCCGGGTTGAAGCCGCCCGTGCTGCCCGAAGCCGGGATGGCGTTCGAGAACGGGAACAGCAGGATCGAGTGGATCGGGCCGACCGGAACCGGCGACATCGGAATGTGGATGGTGCTTCCGGCAGGCGGGGCGGGGGCGGCCGGGGCGGGCGCCTCCTGTGAGACGGGTGCCGGGACCTGCTGCGCCTGGGCGGCGACGAGCAGGCTGCCCGGCGGGCAGAGCATGGCGGCGGCCAGCGCGAGCGCCAGAGAGCGTTTAGGCAGCGCGCCTTGAATCAGCGCGCTTTTGCTGTGAGTGAGCATGGAGATTTTCCTCTCTGTAGACCGCATCAGTTTCGGTGCCGTCCGTGGAACAGATTACCCTCGAACAGACGGGGCCGAAGCGCCGGAGTCGCGCCGGTGATGTTGAGGGTCAGCGGGTCGCTGAAGACATATGGGTTGTCGAACCCGTTCTGGCCGTTGTCGGCGGAGTTGCGTGCGCCGACTCGGTAGAAAAAGATGGTCCCATTGGGGAAGTCGGTCGTCAGGTTGATGTTGTTGAAGACGACGGCCGTCCCGTTGGTCGTGCTGATGCCGGTCGCCGACCCCGCTCCCTGGTTCGTCGGGTCCGACGCCGTCGCGTTGTAGGCGCCCGGCGCAGCGACAAAGGTGCGCGAGTTCGAGAAGCCGGGGTCGGTGCTGATCTGTAGGATGTAGTCGTTGGCGCCCCGCGTCGAGGGAACGGTCACGTTGACGTTCGTGGCGCCGGTTCCGGTCACTGAGTTGCCAAACGGGTGGACCGGCTCGATGTAGGTGATGGTGTTGGTGCTGCGCCGGCCGGTGAGCTGGAAGGTCTCGCTGTGGCCGAAAGTCTGATTGCCGCTCGTGTTGGCGCCGTTCGTGCTGGTGTTCTGGCCGCCGACGCCGCCGCCGCCGCCGCCAGTGTTATTGTTGTTGTTATTGTTGTTGATGCCGCCCGTGCCGGGGTTGGTGGTGGTCCCCGTGTTACCCGAGTTGAGCGTGGACGGCTGGATGTAAAGCCCTTCCACTTGGTAGGAGACGCGCTGGCCGAACTGGAGGCCCGTGCCGGGGATCTGCTGCTGGAAGACGCCGGTGGTGGTGCCGGTCCCGTTGCCGTTGGTGCCGTTGGTCCCGGTGTTGATGACGCCGGTGCCGGTCAGGAACTGCCCGGAGGAGGTGAGCGTGACCAGGGTCTGGCTGTCCGAAGGGTCCGGCTTGGAGGCCGTAATGGACGTCTTGTTGTTGAAGTCGTCGAACGCTACCAGGTTGGCGTGCCCGGCCTGATTGAGCAGGGGCACCTGGCCGAACCCGCTCAAGCCGAGGATGCCGCCGAAGACGGTTCCCGTGTTCTGGCCGTTGTTGCCGTTGTTGGTGCCGCTGTTGAACACGGCGACGCTGGTGACCGAGACCGAAGTGATCCCCGGCAGGCTGGCGGGGCTGCTCAAAGCGATAGGCGCGTCGCTGCGGTAGACATGGAACTCCAGGAAGTTGCTCGGGTCGATGTTGCCCGTATCGCCGGTGATGCGTACCGCGACCGGAATGTAGCTGGTTGCGGTGAAGCCGACGGCGGGCGGCCCCGTCAGCGAGCCGCCCAGGTCCACTGCCCGCCCGGAGATCGCGTGGACGCCGGCAACCGCCGCCCCGCCGAGAGAGTGATCACCGCTCCCTTTTCTGATGGCGCTGATCAGCAGGGCAGCGGCCAGCAGCGCGACGACGACGCCGGCCACGCCCGTAAAGGCGCTGTGTTTGACTGCGGTGGAAGGCGTGTCCGCCGCCACCTGGGCCGTGTTGGCCGTGCCGAACGTCCCCGTGGTGCGATCAATGGTGTAGTTCGGCAGGTGGTACAGGGCCGTCGCCCGGTCCTCGGGCCGGATGCCTTGCCCCAGGTCCGTGATGACCGCGTCGGCGTCGTTGTTGGTGGCGGTGGTGACTTTGATGCGGCCGGTGACGACGCCGTTACGGGTCACGATCATGTCCAGGCCGTCATACAAGCCGTCCCGCGTTCCCTTGTTGAGCGTCACGGATTGCGTGTCGCGCCCGATCAGGACGGTGGCGACGGGCAGGTTGAACTTGCTGATCTGCTTGACGGCGTTGAAGGCGGCATTGCCGAACGCCTCGTTGACCAGTTGTTCCTCGTCCGTGACCGGGATGGGGCGCTGGTTGGAGTAACCCTCGGCCAGCGCGCCGTTGAGCAGGAAGCCGGAGCGCGGGTCAATGACGCGGACGACGAGGTTGACTTTGGCCTGGCGGCGGTCACGGGAGAAGGAAATAGAGGCGATCTCCCCGGCGACGACGGCCTGCACGCCCAGGGCCTGGCCGAGCCGCTGGATGCTGGTCAGGTTCAGCGGCGGGGTCAGGTTGTTCTGCTGGATGCCGTTCAGCAGGTCCTGGCGGGGCAGGACGGCGTAGCGGTTGAGCTTGGCCAGCTCGACCACGAACGAGTCGGCGGCCAGACGGCCGACATCGGTGCTGCCGTACCCGGAGGGGTTGGCGAAGTCCAGGACGGCCCAGGTCGGCTGGGGGCTGGCGAGTCCCTGCGCCTGCACCGCAGGGGCGCGGAGCAGGAAAAGGGCGAGAACGGGCAGCGCCATCAGTACCGAGAGCAGGAAACTGAGGGGCTGCGCGCTCCAATGGCGCTTCAAGTGTTTCACGGGATGGAAATCCTCCTCAAAAATCGTCCGAAAGTTCTGCCGAGGGATCGGCGGTGATGTCCAATGATTGCTGGCTGCCCCCGCCCCTTTTCAGGGACGGGAACAGCCTGGAAAAGCGCTCTCGGTCCGCTCTCTCTGACTATCGGCCCGTCGGAATGCGAACGGTCGTGTCCACGAAGACCTTGATCCAGTACGCCTGGTAGGGCTGGAGCGAGTCGTTTGCGGAGACCGCCTGATAGTTCGAGCCGTCGTAGCGATACAAGGTCGGCGAGACGATATGGTTCGCGCTGCCGGCCGCGTTCGCGAAGGAAAGGACGCTGCCGCCGCCCATGTCGAACGAGAGGTTGGCGACGGGAACCGGCGACGTGCTGGGCACGCCGATCTGGTTCCAGGACGGGTGCAGGGCGACGCTGATTGCGCCGGCCGTTGCCCCGCCGGGCTGCGTGAGGCCGACCGCATTTTTCAGGAAGACCCAGTAGCCCACGCCCAGGCGCGGCACGTCGGCGGGCGGATTCGGGTCATGGGCGTATTGCCCCACCAGCGGATTCCACACCTCGACATACGAGCGGTTGCCGTTGGGCGTCGTCCCCGTCGGGGCCGTGTTCAGCGCGCCGAACAGGCTGTCGAACGAGGAGGAACTGTAGTCGAACGGCAGGGACAGGAAGTTCAGGCCCGCCGGGAACGTGTGCAGCGGCGGCAGCCCGCTGACGCCGGTGAAGTCCAGCCGGCTGAACGTGTTGGCGGCGATCGTGACCGTCTGCGTCCCTGCGCTCGCCCCGTTCTTGGTGGCGGTGACGGTGTAGGTCCCCTGCCCCAGCGTGATAGGCCCGTAGTTGATCTGGCCGCCGTCCGAAGCCGCCGTCGCCGTGCCGGTCGTCGTGGGTGAAGGCGAGACCGTCAGGCCCGTGCCGGTGTTGACGATGGTCAGCGTGACGCCGGCCACCGGGGTCGTGCTGCTCGTGCCGGTGACCAGGCCCCCCAGCGTCCCGTTGGCGACCGCGCCCAATGTGATGTCGGGCACGGTCGTGGTCGTGGCGCCGACAACGACGACGGAGATCGGCGCGCTGCTCCCGAAGCCGGTCGCCGAAGCGGTCACATTGTAGGTGCCCGCCGCCAGCGCGGCGATGGTATAGGCGCCGGTAGCGTCCGTGGTCGCCGTGGCGGCGACCGTGGCCGGGCTGCCGCTGCTGAAGAAGACCTTCGCGCCGGAGATCGGGTTGCCCGCCGTGTCCACGACCCGTCCCGTCACCGCCCCCGGACCCGGCTGGAGGGTGAAGTTGACGACCAGCGGGGCGTTGCTGGCGACCGTGAGCGTGTTCTGCGTCTGCGAGCCGAAGCCCGTCTTGGTGGCCGTGCCCGAATAAGTGGATGGGGCCACCGACGACAGGGTGTAGTTGCCGTTGGCGTCCGTCGTGGTCGAGTAGATCTGGCCGTCGGTCGAGGTGAAGACGACGGACGCCCCTGCGACGAGGTTGTTCGACGTGTCCGTGACCTTGCCAGAGATGGAACCGGGTGAGGCCGGAACCAGTGTCAGGCTGGCCTGCTGGAGCGAATCCCCTTCGACAGTGAAGATGACGCCGGGGTTGGACGTGGCCCGAATGAAGCCGGTCCGGTAGGCGACCAGGGTATAGTTGCCCGGCTCGATGCCGTCAATGCGGTAGTTGCCTGCCGAATCGGTTCTCGCGCTGAAGGTCCCGCGCCCCGGAATAGCCGGGCCGTAAGCCGACTGGAGGTAGACGGTGACGCCCGTCACGCCGGACCCGACCACGCCGTTGCCGCTCGTGGAACGGATGGTGCCGGCGATGGAGCCGGTCCGCAGGTAGCTGACGATGTTGTGCAGGACGCCCTGCCGCTGGTTGCGTGGCTCGTAGATGATCGGGTTCGGCTTGAAGGAGATTGTCTGCTTGTAGTATTCGGTGCTGAGGGCCTCGATGCCGAAGGAGGCGTAAACCACCTTGGAGCCGGTCCCGCCAGCCGCCGTGACCGGGTTTTCGGTGTAAATCAGGCCTACGCCGCCCGGCCCGGAGGCGGCGGCGTCGTTGCCCAAACCGTTGATCTGCGGGATCGGGTTGGTGAACGGGGAGAGCGTGATGTCGGTCTGCGCGTTCTTGCCCGGCGTGATGGTGTCAATGGCCCCCAAGACCGAGTTGGAGTTGGTCAGGCCCTGCGGGAACGGCTGGATGTAGGGTCCGAGCTGATCCAGTGAGCCGTCCGTGCGCCAGTTACCCTCGTAATGGAAGTACTGATCGCCGTTGGCGTTCGAGAAGATGTTGCCCCCGAAGTTGTTCGAGATGCGAATCAGCCGCTGGCCGGGGGCGATGTTGGTGGTCGAGCGCCCTGGGTTCAGCTCGGGGAAGTTCCCGTTGACATAGCCATCGTAGTTCGCCGTGGCGGTGATGCGGTTCTGCCCGACGGTGACGTTGTTGAGAACGGCGGGGATGTGCGTACCGCCGTTGGGGGTTGCGAGCGTCGCGTTCAGCACGTCGAACACGAAGCCGCCTGCCGCGTTGTTGGTCTGGCCGTTCTGGGTCAGCGTGGAGGCGACGTCCTGGCCGGAGATGAACAGGCGTCCGCCGCCGGGGTTGGCGGCCGTGCCGTCGCCCAGCACGAAGTTGCGCAGGTCCCGCTGCGTGGCGGTGTCTGCCAGCGTCCCCGGACCGGCCAGGACGTCGCCGGTGAAGGGCGAGACCCAGACGATGCAGCGGTTGGCGACTGGGACGCGGGGGGCGGCCGCGATGCTGAACTTGGTGGCCCCGTTGGTGTCGGCGACTGCCGGCTGGCTCTGGAAGGTCGGCAGGTACGCCCGGTAGACGGAGGCCGGGACGGGACCGCGCGCCAGGGTGCGCCAGATGCTGTACTGCTGCGAGCGGACGGCGGGTGCGTTGTCGATGCGGCCCCCGTCGTCAATGAACTGGTCATAGTACGAGCCGACGCCCAGGCCGTTGAAGACCGGGTTGCCGACATCGCCGAACGAAAACCCGTTGCCGAAGCTGCTGAAGTCCCGTCCGGCAATCGAGAACTCCCTGTCCAGCGGCTGGATGATTGTGGAGGGGTTGTCCGGGCTGGCGCCGGTGATGACCTGGTGCCGGTAGACGGCGTTGGGCAGGAGGTTCACGTCCACGTCCGTGACGTAGGCCTCGGCCCCGAACAGCTTGGGCACCAGGTTGAGCAGACCGCGCTGGCCGCCGAACGTCGTGGCGGCGAACTTCTGGCCCAGGGCGTAGTCGCTGACGACCAGGATGTCGTTGTTGCCGATGGACGACGCTGTGCTAAAGCCCCAAATGTTGTCGTAGATGCGCCAGTTGCTCCCGATCCCGGCGGACTGGAAGCCGCCCCGGAAGCCGAACCCAGTGCTGAAGGTGCCGGGCGAGAAGTTCGCCGGCGCGACGGCCTTGTCGAAGGCGATCACATCCAGGTAGAAGTCGCTGCCGGATGTGGGTGTGGTCCAGGTGACGCTGTAAAGGGCGCCGCCCTGGCCGTCCTGCTGCGAGTCGGGCAGGCGGGTCATTTGCAGCCACTCGGCGGGCGCAAGGAAGCTGCCGTTATTCGGGTTCGTGACGTTCGTGATCGGGCGCAGGTTGCCGCCGACCAGGGAGGACTGCTTGACGCCGCTGAACGGCTGCTGGTCGTCCACGCCGGCCAGGAAGTACGGGTCGCGGAAGTCGGCACGCCCCGTGTCGCCGATGGCGGTGGCGTTGGGATTGCTGGCGAACTGCGGGTTCACCACCTGGCATTCGAATTCCGGCCCCCAGGGAGTGAACAGGGCAGGGTCGCCGCCGGGCGGGTTGGTGACGATGCCCTTGTCGTCCGGGTTCGTCACCGGCTTGCCGTCCTTGGTCAGCACCGGCTCGGGGTTGGTGTTGCTGCTGCTGAAATCCTCGTGCCCCACGGAGATCGTGTCCGAGCCGTTGGTGGCGGGGCCGGGGGCGGGCGTGCCGGGGGGCGCGTCCTCGGTGCCGCCGACCGCGCCACGGTTGGGATAGGAGTTGATGAAGCCGTTGCTGTCGGCGATCCGGTTGGATCCGGCATCGCCGAACCCGCCCTGGGTGTTGCCGAAGAATGGGGAGGTATAGAACTGATCGCTGAAGTAGCCGCCGCCGTTCATCAACTGGGCGGACGAGCCGCTGTCCAGCAGCAGGGGGTTGTTTGCGTTCGGGTTGTTCCGCTGCTGACGGTAACTGGAGTCCTTAGCGAAGACTTTGTGCTCCAGATTCTGCGAGTCCTGATACTTGCTGTTCGGGTTCTTGATCTGGAGGAAGACCTGTACGCCGGGGAAGCCGAAGTTGGCGGCAGAGTCGCCAGTGTTGTCAATGCCCGCCTCGCGGCTGCTCAGGCGGACGGTGACGGTGACGGGCTGGCCCGGCGTGATGCCGGTGCGGGTCACTCTGCCCGACGAGTCGGCGACATGGACGATCTCGTTGCCGCTGTAGGGCAGCAGCGTCGGCGGGTCCAGGTTCACCACCTGAGAGACGAGGATGCCGGCATAGGCCGAGCCGACGGTTCCGGCCCCGGTTAGCTTGCCGCCTTGCGGCACTGAAATGGCTGTCTCCGAGGACGCGCCCGTCGTCGGGTCGTTGTAGGTGACGGTGCGGCTGTTGGTCACGGCCCCCGTTTGGTAGTTGTAGCCACCGCTCTGGTAGGCGATGCTGAAGATGCTCACAAACGGCGACCACGTTGGGTAGACATCGTCGAAGGCGTTGCCGCCCGCGCTCGTCTGACCTGCATTGTCATCCGTGTTGAGCTTGACGGCGGGGTTGCCCACTGTCGTGTTGGTGTTCGCCGCTTCCGGCGTCACGGCCTGGGTGAACACGGCGGTGAGCTGGTAGTAGTACTCCGCGCCCGGCGTGACATTCGTGTCTACGACCTGGAGCTGTCCGTTCGGCCCGGTCGTGACGGGCACGTTGGTGATGAAAGGGACGCTGCCTTCCGCGCCCGAATTGCTGGCCGGCGGCCTGTTCGTCGAGGTCGGCGCGGCAGGCGAGCGGTACAGGTTATAGGAAGAAGGCGCGCTGGTGCCGGTATTGACAAACGAGATCGTCACTTGCGGACGGGGATTCCCATTAGCATCGGTCCCAATGCCGCCGAGGGCGCTGAGGATCTGCGGCGGACCGGAAGCGTTGCGGCCCCGGACGGCGTTGCTGAAGCTCAGATCGCCGAAGCCGCTGCTGACGGTGGGCCTGTTGTCGGAAAGGATCTCGATGCCCTCGACGATCGGCGGGTCGCCGGAGACGGGGTTGAAGGCGACGACGACCGAGTTACGCGGGATAATCCCGGTAGTGAAGAACTGATCGAAGCTGGAGACTGTGGCGTCGTACTCGACGACGACGGCGGTGTTCTGGCCCACCGTGGGCGCGGTGGTGACTAAAGCAGCGTCGGCGCGCGTGAAGGCGTTGGCCGCTGCCGTGGCGCTGGCCGGAGTGTTGACGACGGCCGCCGTGGTCTGCTGCCGCGTAAAGCCCGGCTCGGTGAAGACGACGGTGTAGCCCGCGTTGACCGGCAGGAAGGCGAGGTAGTTGACCGGCTTGCCGTCGCCGTTGGGGGCGGCGGGGGCGTTGGTCACGGCGCCCGTCGTCAGGATGGCGACCAGCGTGTTGTTGGCGCCGATGACGCGGACCGTCGCGCCCGGCAGGGCGTTCGTGGTAGACGCGCTGGTGACCAGCCCGCCCAGCGTCCCGACACTGGTGTTGGTGGTCGCGCCGCTGGCGAGGGTGAAGGTCAGGGTGGCGGCCGCGGCCGCCGTCACCGTCGTCTGCTGCGTCTGGGTCGTCAGTTTGGCGCTGTAGGGCGGCGTGACCGTGACGTCGTACTTGTCCCCGGCGGGCGTCGGCGGCACCTTGAGGGAGAACGTGCCGGGGGCCTTGGCGTTATCCGTCGTGGTCGTCGCCAGTGTCTGACCAGTGTTGTCGTCAATGACATTGACCGGGACGCCGCCGACTCCCGTCCCGTTGCTGTCGTTGACGGTGCCGTTGATTGTGGCCGTCCCCTGGGTCAGCGGGAAGTCCACGCGGGTGAAGGCGCCGCTGCTCACGGTAACAGTCTGCGAGACCGGCATATATCCGGAGGCGGGATCGGGCGTGACCGTAATGGTGTAGGTGCCCTGCGCAACCGGGCCGTTGTAGTTGATAGGAGTGGCGCCGCCATTGGGATCGGGTGTCGTCGCGACGGTCGAGGTAATCGGCGCGACGGTCGCCGGACCGCCGGTGAGGGTGATCGTGGCGGCGATGGGCGCACCGCTCGTCGCGTCGGAGACCAGACCGTCCACACGGCCGGGCGCGGACTGCGCCTGACCGACGATGTCGATGTTGGACTGGACGTTCCCGTTGACGGTCACGTTGAAGACGCGCTTGCCGGGGGCATTGTTCTTTGGATCGGACAGGTGCAGGCGGACGCGGTAGTTGGCGCCCGGCGTCAGGTTGCCGAACGTGTAGGTGAAGGTGCCGTTGCGGTCAGTCTGGTAGATCTGCGGCGGCGTACCGGGATCGTTGGTCGTGTTGACGGTCGGAGCCGGGTTGAGCGTCTCGGCCGTGCCGCCGGTCACGGTGAAGGGCTGCGGCAGAAATGTCCTTTGACCATTCTGGTTGACGAACGTGTCCGAAACGTAGCCCCCGAACATATCCCCGGGTGCTGTGTCGCCGGCGTTGACCTGGTCAATGGGAGTCCGGGCAGGCTCCGGCGTGGTGGCGGCCTCGTTGGAGCGGCCGGTCTCGCCGCCCGCGTCCGTGTTTTGCAGCACTTGCAGGTAGTAGATGTCGTGTGGCGAGCTCGGGCCGGCGCCGCGCGCGAAGGCCAAGTACTCGAAGCCAGGCGCGGGGTTGGTGTACGGGTTGCGCCGCAGGGACGACCAGGCCGGGCCGAAGTTGTCCGTGCCGACGGCGGTGACGGGCTGGCCGCCGTTCGTGGCCGTGCCGAAGCCGAAGCGCCCGCCGCCGCCGGCCAGGAAGATGGAGCGGTTGGCACGCGGGCCGGCCGTCAGCAGCAGCGACGTGTTCGGGTCGGGGCCGGGGGCGCTGCCGGTCGCCGTCAGGCTGGCGGCATTGGAGGCGAAGGCGATGAGCTGGCCGTCCTGGGAGTACGACGGGTCGGTATCGTCGGCGGGGCCGTCCGTCAGCTTGGCGGGCAGAGAAATGGTGGACGGGTCGGAGCCGCCGGTGTGGACATACAGGAAGTAGAGGTGGTTGTGGCCTTTGTAGGTCCCGGTCGTGCTGAACGCCGAAAAGACGATCTCGTCGGAGTTGCCGGGCACGAAGGTGGGGCGCTGGACGCCGGAAAAGTCAAGCCCGCCGACGGCGACCGCGAGCGGGTCGGTGCGGATCGTGGGCGATGCCAGCGAGCTGACGGCGACCGTCTGGGTCGGGACGGGAATGCTGTAAAGATTCTGGACGCCCATCGAGTTGGCGTCGGACGTGAAGGCGAGCTGGCGGTTGTTGTCCGCGCTCAGGGCGGGGAAGAACTCGCCGCCGCCGTTCGGGCCGGCGCTGCTGGTGAGCTGGAGCGGCGTGCCGCCGTTGACGGGGATTGCCCAGATGTGGAAGCGCGTCCCGACCGTGCCCGTGGCGGTCCGGTTGGAGGAGAAGACCAGCATGGTCTCGTCCGCCGTCCAGACCGGCGTCAGGTTGGTCGGCGTCAGGCTCGGCCCCTGCGTGGGCGTGAAGCCGGGGGGCGGGCTGAAGACATCGTAGGTTTGCACCGCCTCATCCACCTGGGGCGTCGTGCCGGCGGCATTGGGTTTCAAGAGCGCACCGGGGCGCAGCGCGGCTCGGTTGTAGATGAAGCGGCCGTCCGGGGCGCGGCGCAGGTCCTGCGGGCCGGCCCCGACCAGGTCTTTGAACGTCTTGGCATGCCCGGCGGCGGGCACGAGGGCGCGCAGGGACGCCCGCAGGGCGAGGGCCTGGCCGGTGCTGCCGTGCGTGGCGACCGGGGCGGCGTTCACCGGCAGGCCGGCAGTAAAGGCCGCAGAAAAAAGCGCCGTCAGGAAAGACAGCAGGACGGCATAGTGGACGGAACGGGCGGAACGTATAGCTTTCAAACGAGTACAACCTCCTTGGTTGCAGGCACACGGCCGAGGCGGACTTTTCCGGGGCGAAGGATGCTTGAGCGGTTTCAGAGCGGGACGCCTTCAGGCGCGTCTAGGCAGACATTCGTTTCCAGAAAAACAACGGTTCGGGGCGGCAATCCAATGACCAGGCAGAAACTGATAGAGCAGATTGACAGAGACCTATTGAAAGCGCCACGGCTTTCCAGTACGGGCGCATCGCGCGCCCCCGGGGAGCAAGCGACTGCGAACACAAGAAACGTCAAGGCAAGTCTCTGGGGATAATTTAGGGCTTTATTTCAGGCGGCAGGTCGGCCCGGCATCAAGCTGGGTCCGCCGGCGGCTCCGGTGTGTGACCGTCCTCGGCGCCGAGACCCCGGCGGACGCACGGGGCTGGCGAAACGATTATAACATAGAGGCGACTTAAACGCAAGCGTTTTTTTCGCCAGGATCGCGTTTTGTTTCTTTAGGAAAGAATTAGGAAAGAAAACGGCGGAGACGATTGGGTCGCCTCCGCCGTCTGATCCACTCAGCCGCCGGCTTATTTGGTCGGAATTTCGACCGTCGCATCCGAGAACACCTTGATCCAGTATGCCTTCCAGGGCTGAAGGACGCTGCTCTGGGTGACCGGCTGATAGGCGTTCCCGTCGTAGCTGTAGAGCGTCGGCGAGACGACGTGGTACTGGCTGCTGGCGGCGGTCGCGAACGAGATCATGCCGCCCGCGCCGTTGTCGAACATCAGGCTCGAAACCGGGACGCCCTTGGGGTTCGGGACGCCGATCTGGTTCCAGGCCGGATGCAGCGCCACCGGCACGAAGGCCGCCGTGGGCGTGCCTCCCTGCTGGGTGACGGGCATCGCAGTCTTGAGGAAGACCCAGTAGCCGACTCCCAGCCGCAGCGTATCGGCGGGCGCATTCGGGTCATGCGCATACTGCCCTACCGTCGGGTCCCAGACCTCGACATACGAGCGATTGCCGTTGGCCGTCGCCGGGGGAAGGGCAGTGTTGCGGATGCCGAACAGGCCGTCGAAGCCGATCGCGCTGTAGTCATAGGGCGTGGACAGGAAGTTCAGGCCCGCCGGGAACGTGTACAGCGGCGGCGTGCCGTTCGCGCCGGTGAAGTCCAGCCGGTTGAACTGGCCGCCCACCACCGTCACCTTCTGCGAAACCGGGGTCCGGCTGCCGAAGGTCAAGGTGACGGTGTAGGCGCCCTGAGCCACCTGCCCCGAGTAGTTCAGCGTCTTGCCGTCCGGCGCGGGCGAGACGGAGCCGTTGGTGGTGAATGTCGCCACGACTGCGCCGGTGGAACTCGTGACCGTGACGGTCGCGCCTCCGACGGCCGTCCCCGTGGTCGCGTCGCTGACCAGGCCGCCCAGCGTTCCGATGCCGCTGGTGAGCTGGAGGTCGGCCCGTCCCACTGCCCCGAGGGTCAGCGGCGCGGGCGTCACCTGGACCGCCGCCGACGGGTTGAAGTTCGGCTTGGACGCCGAGACGGAGTAGGTGTGGCCCGGCGTGAGGACGAACGTCGCTACATAGTTCGACGTCTTCCCATCCGGCCCCGTCGTCGTGCCCGGCGTCGTGACCAGCGGCGTCGGGATCGTCGCGACCACCGTGTTGCTCGTGGCATCCGTGACCGTCAGCGACACGTTCGGAAGCGGCTGACCGGTCGTGGAGTCCGTCACCAAGCCGGTGATGGTTCCCTCCTCATCCAGACCGATGTTCTGCCCCGCCAACTGGTCACCCAGGCTAATCGAGACCGCCAGCGAGTTGGGGAAGTAGCCGCCCGCGACGGTGACGGAGACATTGAAGCTCGCCGCCGTCTGGCCCGCCGGGATATTGGCGAACGAGTAGGTCCCGGCTGCCCCCGTTGTCACGGGCGTCCCCACGATCTTGCCGGTGCTGTCCGTGAGCGTCACTGTCGCGCCGCTGATCGGCTTGCCGGTCTGGTTATCAAGGATCGTACCCGCAATCGAAGCCGGGATCTCGGTCAGCACGAAGTTGACCGTCTGCGTCGCGTCCGGCGGGATGGTGACCGCCTGGGGGCCGGGCACGGTGAACTCAGGCTTGCCGTTGGCGTTGGTCGGACTCGTCACGGTGCCGATGTAGTTGCCGGCCGGGTCAGTCTTGCCGGACGGCGGGATGACGTAGTTGCCGTTGGTGTCCGTGGTCGCCGGTCCCAGGGTAGTCGTGCCGTCCGTGGACCTGAAGACCACGACCGCGCCGACGACGCCCGCGCCATTACTGCCGTCTGTCACCTGACCAGTGACGCTGCCGGCCTTGACACCGGTAAGGGCAATGTTCTGGCCCGTCAATGCGTCCCCATTATAGAGAGTAAGCGGCCCCAGCGAGTTGCCGGCAAAGCCGACCAGGCTGGCATTGACCTTATATGTCCCCGGCGGGAGCGTGCCGCTGCTGTAGGTGCCGTCGGCAGCCGTCTTCAGGGTCTTGACGACGGCCCCGGTGCTGTCCGTGATGGTGACCAGCACGTTCTGGAGCGGCGTCTTCTTGGCGGCGTCCGTGATCGTGCCCGCCAGGCTCGGCGGGACCAGAGTGACGGTGAAGTTCACCGTCGTGGACGGCGGAGCGGAAGCGACCACGACTGCGGTTGCGACTCCCCCGGTTTCGGTCGGCCTGCCGTTCGGATTGAGCGGGCCGGTCGCCGTGCCGTTGTAGGTGCCCGGCGGCACGTTGGCGATGGTGTAGTTGCCGTTGGCATCCGCGGTCGCCTGCGGCAGCGTGACCGTGCCGTCGGCGGAGGTGAAGTTGACCAGCGCGCCAGCCACGCCGGCCCCGCTCGCCGAGTCCTTGACCTGGCCGGTCAGAACGCCCGGCGGGATCGCCGACAGAGGAATGTCCTGGCCGGTGATCACGTCGCCGAGGTAGACGCTGCTGACCGCTTTGGAGTTCGGACTGAAGCCGGCCTTGACCGCCTTGACGATGAAATTCGCGCCGGTCGTGGTGCCGGGCACATCGGTGAACGTGTAGGTTCCATCCGCGGCTGCGGTAGTGGATGCGATGGGCTTGCCGCTGATGCCGGTGACCGGATTGCCGCTGCCGTCCGTCAGCGTGACGGTCGCGCCGGCGGCCAGGGCGCCGCCTGCGGCAGTGTCGTTCGGGGCCGCGTAGATCCGGCCCGAGATGGTCGCCGGGATCGGCGCCAGGGTGAAGTTCACGCCGTCCACAGTGGGATTGGAGGCGACGGTAAAGCCCTTGTCGTTCGGCGGGTCCGGCGCGACGGACTTGGCGCCGCCCGTCGGAGCCTGGTACTCCAGCTTGCCGTTCGGGTTGGTCGGCCCGGTCGCCAGGGCCGTGTAGTTGGTGGGCGGCACGCTCTGGAAGAAGTAGTTGTCCGCCGGGTTGACCGAGGCGGGGATGTTGGTGGGTGTCGTGACGCGCTGGGTGATCGAGTTATCCTGCGACGTGAGCACCACGGTGGCCCCGCTGATGGCCTTGCCTGCCGTGTCTTTGACCAGACCGGCGACGCTGCCGTTCGGCAGCGGCGTCAGCGTCAGGGACACGCCGGAAACCGTGACGTCGCCCTCGACCGTGAAGGCCGTGTTCGAGTTGGACGGGGCGCGCTGGAAGCCGGGCTTGACGGCGGACAGCAGGTAAGTCCCCGGCTCAACGCCCAGGATCGTGAACCGGCCGCCATTGGCGGTCGTCGCGCTGAAAGTGGCGCGGGTCGGCGGCGCAGCGCCTGTGGCCGAAACCAGATAGACGGTGACGCCGTCTATGCCCAGGCCGCCGCCCTGGCCGGTGCCCGATGTCTGGGTGATGGTGCCCGTGACCTGGCCCGTCCGCAGGAAGTCAACCACGTTGTGCAGGATTTCGGCGCGCGTGTTGCGCGGGAAGACAGGCGGCACCCGCGTGTCGAACGCCGGATTGTCCATGTCATTGGCAGACTGACTCGGAGCCTGCGTCGTGAAGTAGTCGTTGGTCAGAGCCTCCAGACCGAAGGCGGCGTAGACCACGCGGCTGCCCGTGCCGCCGTTGGGGAGCTGGCCCGCCGTGGCCCCCTTGGCGGGCAGGCCGAACGGATCGTCGTGGTAGACCAGGGCGGTCGGGCCGCCCGGCCCGTAAGCGGCGGCCGAAACAGCGCCGTTGACCGCCGTGATGGTGTCCGGCTGTCCCTGGATGCTGGCCGCTGTCGGCAGGGTAAGCGGCGGGATCTGGCTCAAGCCCGAGTCTCCGTAGTCCGAATCCCCGATCACTAGGTTATCCTGGAAGGGGTAGAACCCGAAACCAATCGAGAAATTGCCGCCGCCGGGGGCGAAAGCGCCCCCCTCCGTCAAGTACCCAAAGGGGTAAGTCTGATCGAACTGCGGGTTGCCCGTGATCCGGTTCTGGCTGCCCGAAAGCACGCGCACGGTCGTCCCGGTCGGGACCAACTGCGCGTTCAGCACGTCCGGCAGGAAGTTGGGCGCGGCGGGGTTCGCGCTGGGTTTGTTGCCGAGCGTACCTCCCTGGGTCAGCGTGGAGCCGACGTCCTGCCCGGTGAGGCAGAGACGACCGCCGGCCTGCACGAAGGCAGTCAGGTTCTTGGTCGTGCTGTTGCGCCCCACGCCGCTGACGGTGCCGGGGTCATCCAGAGCGCCGGGGTCTTCCAGGACATCGCCGGTGTAAGGCGACAGCCAGATGACGCAGCGGTGGGCATCCAGCACGGTCGCCGCCGGCACGTTCTTGTATGCGCCATTAGCGCTTGTGTCGCCGGGATCAATGACGGCGGGCTGCGGGATCGCGTTCGGCAGGTAGCTGTTGAGCACGCGCTGCGGGACCGGGCCGCGCGAGAGGATGCGCCAGATGCTGTACCGCTGCGACTGGACGTTAAGATTTCCGTCCGAACTCCTTGCGCCGTCGTTAACGACACCGTCAAAATAGGACCGAACGCCGAGGCCATTTTGGGCGCTCCCAAAGAACCCCTGGATAAACGCATCGAACTGGTACGTTGCACTGGCTTTGGTCTGCATACCGCCCGCAGTCATCGGAGGACCTGGAATCGGAATGCCGGCGTAGACGCTGTCCGGCAGGCGGCTGACGTCTATGTCCGTGAGGTAGGACTCGGTGCCGAAGAACTTGGGCACCAGGTTTTGGTTCGAGTTGCGCCCGCCAAACGTCGTGGCGGCGAACTTCTGGCCGAGCGCATAGTCGCTGACGACCAGGATGTCGTTGTTGGTGATGTTCTGGTTGGTGCTGAAGCCGCCGACGTTGTCATAGATGCGCCAGTTGCTACGAGTACCCTGGCGCGTGACATTCTGGAAGCCGACTCTCTGGAAGACGTTTGGGATGTTCGGGAAAGCGGCCTTGTCGTAAGCGATCACGTCCACATAAAAGTCGCTGCCGGTCGCAGGTGCGGTGAAGTTGACGGTATACAGCACACCACCGGCGTTGTCCTGCAAGGCGGCAGGGACGCGCTGGAGCTGGAGCCACTCGGCGGGATGCTGGGTGGTGTTGCCGCCCGCGCCGGTGGTGAAGTTGGCCGTCGGTCGGTCCGTCTGCGTCACGCCATTGGCGACCGTCTGTGTGCCGAACTGCGGCAGATTAGAAGCTCCCGTATTAGAACTGTAAACGCCGCCGCTGAACGCGCCCTGGTCGTCCACGCCCGCCAGCCAGAACGGCGTGATGAAGTCGCCAACCGTCGGGCCGGGGTTCGCCACAGTGCTGGCGAAGCGCGACGGCAGAGGCGTCGGGTCCGCCGGCGCATTGGCGTTGCCGCTAGTCGCAAACTGCGGGTTGATCACCTCGGTCTCGTACTCCGGTCCTGTCGGGATGAACAGGCGCGGGTCGGGGCCTGGAATGGTGAACGTGACGCCGGCCGGGGTGTTGTTCGGCGTGGGAAGACCCGGATTCGTGCCGCCGCCGCTTTTGCCGATGAAGATATAGGTATTATCCGGGTTGTCGGCGCTGGCCGGCCACATGCCGCCATGCACGCCGCGCGGGAGGACGTATCCAACCGGGATGTCTCCTACTTTTGGCCCATAGGTCGGGTAAACGTACTTCTTGCTCTGTGCAAAGCCGGCGCTGGGGAAGGTGGTGAATGCAGTGTAAGCGGCAGACGGGTTAAGCAGGTATTGGTTGAAGTCCGATCCCCCCTCAAACCCGTACTCGGAGATCGGCGCGGCGACCGTGGATTGGGGAGCGTTGAACGGAATGGGATCGTACTGATCCAGCAGCCCGTTCATCGTGCCGCTGGTGATGTCATTGCTCGGATGGTTCGCCTGCGGGTTCTGCCCCGTCGTCACGTCGTACCGGCGATCCTTGGCGAAGACCTTGTGCTCCTGGTTCTGCCCGTCCTGGTACTTGGAATCCGGGTCCTTGATCTGGACGTAGACGCGCGGGCCGCCGTTGGGGCCGCCGGTGTCGTCAATGCCCGCCTCGCGGTCGGAAAGGCGCACCGTCATGGTCACGGTGCGGTTCGCGCCCGCGCCCGCCAGCTTGTTGGCCGTGCCGCGCACGGGATCGGGGCCGGGTGCCTGGACATGGATTACTTCATCGGCGTTAAAGCGCAGCAGGGTCGGCGGGTCGAGGTTGAGCACCTGCGAGACCAGGACGCCCTGGTAGCCTCCGGCGACGGTGTAGGACACGCTGCCGTCGGGGTTCTGAGCCTGCCCGCCATCAGGGATCGAGGCCGCCACCTCCGTGGGGACGCCGCTCGCCGGGTTGTTATAGGTGACGGTGCGGTTGGACGAGTAGGTGATGCTGAAGATGGACAGGAACGGCGACCAGGACGGGTAGGCGTCGTCGTAGACGTTGCCCGCCGCGCTGGTTTCCCCGGCGTTGTCGTCCGTGTTCAACGTGACGACGCGATTGCCGGTAGATTCGGGCGTCAGCGTCTGCGTGTTCGGCGTGTTGACGCCTTGAACGACCTGGAGGTAGACGACGTCATGCGGCGCGGTCATGGCGGAACTTCGCGAAAACGCCAGGTAGCCCAGGTTGCCGGTGGGGTTGGTGAACTGGTTCGGGTTGGCGAAGTTGCTCCAGGCCGGGCCGAAGTTGTCCGTGCCGGCGACCGAGACGCGCCCGCCGGGAAGCTGCGTGGTGTTGCCGGGCTGTCCGCCCGTCACCACCGTGCCGAAGCCCGCGCCGCTGCCGCCGCCGCCGAGCAGGAAGATGCTCCGCAGGGCCGTCGCGCCCGTCGTGACGGTCTGCGAATTATCGGGGGGCTGCACGGCGCTGGGCGGGTTCGGGCCGAGCGAGTTAGTCGGGCCGTTCGCCGGATTGGTGTTGGTCTGCGTGGCGATGCTCGACGCCGTGGAGGCGAAGGCGATGAACTGGCCGTCCGGCGAGTAGGCCGGGTCGGTGTCGTCGGCGGGGCCGTCCGTCAGCTTGCCGGGGAACGACGCGCTGTTGGCGTCGAAGCCGCGCGTGTTGGTGTTCAGGAAGTACAGGTGAAAGTGGTTCTTGTTCGTGCCCGTGACGCTGAACGCCGTAAAAACGATCTGCCCTTCCGAGGGCGAGAAAGTAGGCCGCCGGACCGTGCTGAAGCCGGTGAACTGGGGGCTGGCCGCCGGGTCGCCGCCCACGGCGGTCGCATCGGCGGATCGGATGGTCAGCGATGTGATGACCGTCGGGTCGGAGACGTTCACGAACGAACGGGAGTTGTTCAGGCCCACCAGGATGGTGAAAGAGAACCCGCCGGCAGCAAATGCGCTGTTGGACTGGAGCGCGTACAGGTTCTGGGCGCCCGGCGACTGGGCATCCGACGTGAAGGCCAGGGCATTGTTGGACGGGGACAGCGCCGGGAAGAACTCGCCGCCGCCCGCCGGAAGCGCGGCGCCGCCCGGCCCTGTGACGCTATCCGTGATCTGGAACGCCTCGCCGCCGTTGACCGAGATCGCCCACAGGTGGAACCGGCCGTTGGTCTGGACGTCGCCCATCGCAGTCCGGTTGGACGAGAAGATGATGAACTGCTCGTCCTGTGACCAGACCGGCATCATGTTGGTAGGGGTCAGGTTGTTGATAAAGACGGGCGGGTTGGTCGGGTCGTTGTTCAGGGCGGCTGAACTGCCGAAGCCGACGAGGGGCCGGAAGGCGGGCGGCGGGTTGAAGATGTCAAAAGTCTGCACGCCGCCGGAGACCGGGACGATGGCGTTGGTGGACGTCGCGCTGGCCCGGCGGATCGCGCCGGGGCGCATCATGCCTCGATCCAGCAGCGCGCGCCCATCGGCGGCGTGCCGCAGCCCGCTCATCCCGGCGTTCACCTGGGCATGGGCGGCGCGCTGTTGAGCGATCAAGGACAGGGCGGCGCCCAGCCCGTGCGCCGGGGCAGGCGTCTTTCCCGCCAGCGAGGCAGACGTGAGCAGCCCAGCCAGCAGAAGCCCGCCCAAAACGGCGAGGTAGATGCGGAAAGCGCGCGAAGCGTGAAAAAGGGTGCGTAATGCGTTCAAAGGGTACAACCTCCCTGGTTGTGCGCGGGTCCGGGCGAGAAGCAGCGGTTCGGAAAGCCTCGACCGGAACCTTATCAAACGACAGGTGTCATCAAAGCGTTGTTGTCGAGAAGCGGGTCACAGAACAGTATGTGGGGATAAAGACGGCGACGGGTCGTTTCGCCCCTCGCTCGGGTGTGATCTGCTCTTCAGATTCTCTAAGAGCATTTGATTATATCACACCCATTGATTTTTGGCAATACGATTCTTTATGAATAATGGCAAACCCTCAAAATTAATCTGAGCGTAACCTTTGACCCCGAATGGCGGGCGCCCCTTCACGTCAAGCGCTGACGAGACAGCGCCTTTTCACGGACAAAGATCAGCGCCAGCAGCGTGCCCAGGGAGACGAGAACCGAGGCGGCGACGAACGGCGCGATCTGCCCGACCGAGTCGTAGAGCTTCGTGCCGACCAGCACGCCGACCAGTGCGCCTAGACCCTGCGCGGTGCTGACAGCCGCAAAGATCGTCCCACGCTGATGCTCGCCGCCCAATACGGTCAGCAGGGCGAGCCAGGCGGGAAAGGCGATCACGAACCCCACCCCCATGACGGTCGCCGCCGAAATGAACTCGTATTTCCCCGCCCCCAGGAAGTAAAGCGTGGGGATCGCGATCAAGCCCGCCGCGCAGAGGGAGAAACCAAGCCGCACGCTCCGCGTGGTCCCCCATCTGTCTGCCAATTGGCCGGCCGGGAAAGCGATGGCCGCGATCACCAGGGCGGGCGGCAGGACCAGCACGCCGAACTCAGTTTCGGTGATGTGGAACCGCGCCAGCACGAATAGCTTCATAATGGGGAGGATGCAGCCGATTCCCAGGAACGTCACGAAGGCGATGCCCAGGAACTGCGGGACCGTCCGCAGCGCGTGGAAGAACTGAGCGCTGGTGATGCTCTCCTCACCCGCCGGCCCCGTCTGGCCCGGCTTGTGACTGACCTTGCCCTGCACGGCCATCGCCGCGATGACGGCAACGGCAAACAGGACGCTGGCGAGGTAGAAGGACGGGAAGTAATATTCGGGCTGGTAGTTCGGCGGCACGACGGGGATAGCCGGAAGCGGCGGGGCAACGGCGTGCGCGTGATGATGCAGCCGATCCGTGAGGTGGCTCCCGGATTGGTGTATCCGGTGCCCGACCCGGTGGATCGCCTCCCCGAACGTCTCCTGCTTGGTCAGCCAGGGGCCAAAGGAGTCGTCCGCAAAGCCGCCCGCCAGGAAAGCGAACGCCGTCCCGATCATGTAAACGACATTAAGCAGGCCCATCGCGGCCCCGCGCTGCTTCTCGTCCACGACATCACCGACATACGCATACAGTGACGGCCACAGAGCCGCCTCGCCCAACCCATCCAGCGCCCGCAGGAACCCGAACGTCACCAGCACGGCCGCCGATGTCACCGAAGCCGGGTCGTAGTGCGTGGAGATTAACAGGATGGGCGTGAAGACGGTGATCGCCGCGCCCCCCAGCATCAGCGGCTTGCGCCCGATCCGGTCCGCGAGGACGCCGAGAGGGGACTTGAAAAGGGACTCGCTGATGAAGAACCAGACCAGAATCAGCCCCATAATCCCGGTAGGAATGTGCAGCCCCTTGGTGAAGTAAATCGGCAGGGCCGAGTTGTTCAGAACCGAGATTCCCAGCTCGGCGCAGGCGGCGATCAGCACCACCGGCATCACGGCGGCGAGCCACTTGGTGGACACGACCGGAGACAGGGCCGAGGCGACGGCTTCGGACTTCACGTTAGGACTTGATTGCGGTAGTGGCTGGCTCATGGGTTGTTCCAGAAGGCGCGATAAATCATGCCCCTATATTAAGACCTCCCGCCCCGTCTCGGCGGATTCGTACAGGGCGTCCAGAATGCGCGTCACCAAAAGCCCCTGCTCACCAGGGACGGGGACGGGCGTATCGTCAATCAATGCCTGAACGAAGGCGCGCAGTTCGGCCTCGTGGGCGCCGACGCGGGGCAGAAAAACGGGCGTCGTGTCGGTCAGCGCGCCGCTTTCCTCGCGGAACAGGCGCGTCTTGGCGTCGTCCGAAGGGTACAGGAGCGCGCCGCCCTCCGTGCCCAGCAAAGTCGTGTGGAACGAGTTTTCGGCGATGTTGGCGGCGAACGACGACTCCAGGGACAGCGTCGCGCCGTTCGCGAAGCGGATAAAGCCCGCCGCAAAGTCTTCCACGGTAAACGTCTTGGGGTCCCACTGGCCCATCAAGCCCAGCACACCCTCGCGCGGCCCGAACTTGGCGTAGGTCTGGCCGGTCACGGAAACCGGCTGGGGGTGCCCCATCAGCCACAGCGTCAAGTCCAGAATGTGGACCCCGATGTCAATCAGCGGCCCCCCGCCCTGCTTGTCTTTCTGCGTGAACAGGCCCCAGCCGGGGATGCCGCGCCGCCGCAGGGCGTGGGCGCGGGCGTAATAGACCTCGCCCAGCCGGCCGTCGTCCACGAACCGCTTGACAGCCTGCGCGCCCGCCCCGAAGCGCACGTTCAGCGCGACCCCGAGCTGCCTGCCCGCCGCCCGCCCCGCCGCGACCATCTCAGCCCCTTCCTGGGCATTGATGGCGAGCGGCTTTTCGCAGATGACATGCTTGCCCGCTGCGAATGAGTCCATGACGGGCTGCTTGTGCAGGTAGTTGGGCGTACAGACGTCCACGGCGACGATCTCGTCCATCTCCAGCATCTTGCCGTAGTCGGTGAACGTGTTCGGGACGCCGAACTTTTCGGACGCAGCCCGCAGCGCGTCCTCGTTGATGTCGCAGAGGGCGACGATGCGCACCAGGCCCTCGTCCTGCATCTTCTGATAGGCCGGCAGATGCGCTCCCTGCCCGATATAGCCCGTGCCGATGAGCGCGATCCCGATGGGTTTCGCCATGCCAGACCCCTGCTTCGCGTGATGCTTCCAATCCTGCTGACGGTCTTTTCGCCGCCCGCGCCGTCTTTTCCTGCTTCGGCAAAAAGAAAAACGCCCGCCGGAGCGGGCCGGGGGCGTTTGTTTCTTTAGTGAAAGCGTTTCGGGAGGCGCAGGGTGAGCAAAGAATGGAGACGGCGCATCGCAGAGTCTTTCATATGCCGCGCCTGCTGCCCCCGAGACCGAGGGCTTCGGGGCGGGACGGACAAGTCGGCCGCCGTTGCCGCCAGCCCCAGGTAGAACAGAGCTACCAGGGCCAGGTGACAACTCCCCGTGGCTAAAGCCAGAGGCTTCCGCTTGACTAAAGCCTGATGACAGACACGCAAGCGACAACCTCTTGACGAAAGCAGGGGCTACTCTGGTCTTACACCACGGCCATATTGTCCTATGGGCCATATTGTCCTATGGCAAATTGATTCGTTATCTTTCGTTATCTTCGGCTATGACTGCTTCTATGCGTTGGAGGCTTCCAGTGATTGAGTGTTCTCAAACTCGCGCTGCTGTTCTTCGCACTAGCCCGTCCCTAGGCTCTCTCGCAAAAACAAACAGCCGATGACTCGGAGGCCCGATATAGATAGCCCAAACAGTATTTGTATGCTCGTATTATACCCGAAAGGCTGGAATATCATGCCTTGCGTTCATTCTTCCCTTCGGAACTAGTTCCTGCTTCGCAGGAAAGGCATGGAGCCTTATATCCCCATGGCTAAAGCCAGGGGCCTTACGGCTCTCGTTGATAAAAGCGCTGGTGTCATTGTTACAGTTATCTCACAGAAGAGCCTGGGTTAAACATCGGCGGCGGCCTCCGGCAGCAGGGCGGGCGTCCGGTCGGGCGAGTGCCAGCCGCTTGCCAGATATTCAGTCCAGACGCGGTCGTAGACCGAGATGGTCTGCCGAGCGATGGTGTGCCAGTTGAATGTCGTCTGGACCCGCTCGTAGGCCGCTTCGACCATCCGCGCCGCCGTTTCCGGCTCGTGCAGCAGCTTCAGCAGGCCGTCAGCCAGAGAGTTCGGGTTGCCCGCGTAGGTCGTGATGCCGGTGACGCCGTTTTCCACCACTTCCGGCAGGCCGCCGCCGTCGGACACGACGACGGGGACTTTGGCGGCCATCGCTTCCAGCGCGACTATGCCGAACGGCTCATAGAGGCTGGGGAAACAAGCGATGTCTATGATGGAGTAAATCTTCATCAAATCGTCATCGGGAACGAACCCGGCGAAGTAGACATGCCGCTCCATCCCTAGATACGCGGCCAGATTGACCAGATGATCCCGATGCCCACCGCCGCAGATCAGGAGCTTGGCGTCGTGGTAGCCCCAGCGCACCTTGGGCAGCGCTTCGATGAGGACCTGGACACCCTTCTCGCGGACCATGCGGCCCACAAAGAAGATGATTTTCTCTTCCGGCGCGGCGTACTGGGCGCGGAACGTGGCGCGTTCTTCGGGCGTGAAGCCGGGAAGCTGGAACTTGGACGCATCCACGCCGTTTGGGATGACGTCCATCTTGTCCCAGGGGGTGAGGAGGGCATGGGCGCACTCGCGCTCCATAAAATGGGTGCAGACGATGACGCGCCAGGCTTCGTTCTGGAGCTGCCACTCCACCGAGTTAATGTACTCCTGGGTCGGGCCTTTGATGCCGCTGTTGCGGCCATGCTCGGTGGCGTGGATGGTGGCGACGAGCGGCAGGTGGTACTTGTGCTTGAGCGCGGCGGCGGCGAAGTGGGCCAGCCAGTCGTGCGGGTGCAGCAGGAGCGGCTGCCCGTCGCCCTTGTCCAGAATCTCGGCGATCAGCGCGTCCGCGCGGGCCAGCATGGCGTCGTTCAGAAGCTGGACCCAGTGGATAAAGTCGTTCCCCGGCCCCGAGGGCGTGACGCGGTAAAGGTGGATGCCGTCCTCGACCTCCTCAGCAGTGGCGCCGGGGTGCTCGCAGGTGACGACGTGAACCTCGATGCCCTGCTTGACGAGTGCATGCGCCAGATCATACACATGGCGCGAGATGCCGCCGACGATCTTGGGAGGATACTCCCAGCTTAACATAATGACGCGCATGGTCTATGCGTGGTCTCCTTAAAACAGCTTGGGGCAATTGACGTGCCCGGCAAGAAGGCGCTCTCAGTTCATAGAAAGCGGAATGGCCTTCTTCGGTTGACCCGTTAAGAGGTTATAGCGCACCAATCGCTGCTTCTCCTTGAACCAATAGGGCGGATGGTTATAGGGTAACATCCAGACTGCGACCACATCCGCTTCTTTGCCGCTCTGCGTCAGGCGCGACCACTCCAGATGGTTGTCGCTGAACCGGTCGGAAGCAGGCACGGGAGCCGGGGTTTGCCAGAGATCGCGCGCGCTCTCCCCATGCAAGTTCCAAACCCGGCAAAAGTTCTTTCCTGCAATCAACGCCTCATCTTCACCCAGGCAGGCTGAGTAGGCCGTATACCCCTTCAGGGGAAAAGAGCGCAGTTGTTTGCCGGTGTCAGTGTCCCACAAAGCCGCAGCGACTACCCTGCCGTCGTTCGGCACACTGTTCATAGTCAGCAGCCGATGCCCGTCGGGGGAGAAGGTACTGAACTCCAGAGTATTGCCGTGTAGCCCGTTTAGATGCCAACTGAACGCCTTCAAGATTGACTTTAATGCGTCCGTTCTTGGAACCAAAACGCCGTCGCTGCTAAAGTAGTAGGCTTCCTGCGGAGCAGTCCCCGTCAATTTGCCCGTGCGCGTGTTCCAAAAGCGTATATCGGGATCATCAACAGTCGCCGTTGCCAGAAGGCCGCTTAGAGTCAAGCCGACGGCGGCTTCACTGCGCCCCGATCCTGGTCCGCTCGGAGTAAAGACTGCCCGCGCCACCGAACGCTGCTGCGGGGCGACTTTGGGAACTTTGATGACCTGCCGCAGTCGCCCCGTCTTCAAGTTCCAGAGTTTGGCTTCCCATTGGTCGCCATTGTCGGAACAAACATCAACCCAACTCACAAGCGTTTGGTCATCAGGAGTCACTAAAATCTGAGAAACGGAGCAGCCGCAGCCCTTGAGCGCATGCTCCGTGCGGCCCGTAGACGTGTTGATAAGGGTGATGTCATCATCCCCCATTGCGAACAGACTGCCATCCCTGGAGACGGCGACCGAACTCATATATCCGAAGAAAGGAGGCGGTTGGCCTGCCCAGCAGAAAGCGCCAAGCCCGACTGCCAGACAGATAAGGCCGACTGCTGCCAATGTCCGAAGAAACGAAATGCGTGATACCATATCATGTCTCCTCTGCCCGATGGCCGATGTCGCTGCGGTAGTGCATGTGGTCGAAGGCGATGTTCTTGACGGCGGCGTAGGCGCGGGCACGGGCCTGGGTGAAGTCGTCGCCCAGGGCTGTGACGCCCAGGACGCGCCCGCCCGCCGTCACGACCCGGCCTTCCTCGTCGAACTTGGTCCCGGCGTGGAAGGCGACCACATCGGACAGGTGCGCGACCTGCTCCAAGCCCTCAATGGACAGGCCCGTGGCATACGCGCCAGGGTAGCCGCCCGACGCCAGGACGACGCAGACGGCGCTTTGCGGCTTCCAGCGGATTTCGACTTCGTCCAGGTAGGCGTCGGTGACGCCCAGCAGGATGTCCACCAGGTCCGTCTCCAGCAGCGGCAGCACGACCTGCGTTTCGGGGTCGCCGAAACGGCAGTTGAACTCCAGCGTCTTGAGCGCACCGTCCTTGGTTATCATGATGCCCGCGTACAGCACACCTTTGTAGGGGATGCCGGACTCGCGGATGGCTTCCACGGCGGGCCGCAAAATCTGCTCCACGGCCTGCTGATAGAGGGCGGGAGTCACGACCGGGACGGGCGCATAGCACCCCATGCCGCCCGTGTTCGGGCCTTCATCCCCATCCAGAGCGCGCTTGTGGTCCTGGACGGGGATCATGGGGACGATGGTAGTGCCGTCGGTGAAGGCCATCAGCGAGGCTTCCTCGCCCTCCAAAAACTCCTCCACGACAACGGTGTCGCCGGACGCGCCGAAGATGCGCTCCCGCATGATCTGGGACAGCGCCGCCTGCGCCTCCCCCTCCGTGCGGCAGATAAAGACGCCCTTGCCCGCCGCCTCGCCGTCGGCCTTCACGACCAGCGGCGCGTCGGCCTGAGCCTCGAAGTGGGAGCGGACGTAGTAGGAGGCGGCCTCGTAGGACGTAAACGCGGCGAAATAGGCGGTCGGGATATTATAACGAAGCATCAAGCCTTTGGCATAGGCTTTCGAGCCTTCCAGCAGGGCCGGCTCACGGGCCGGGCCGAAGATACGCAGGCCGCGCTGCTCGAACAGGTCCACGATGCCGCCGATGAGCGGCACTTCCGGCCCGACCATGGTCAGGTCAATCCCGTTCTCGATGGCGAACTGGAGCAGGGCGTCGCCGTCCATGATCGCCAGCGGCACGCACTCGGCCATCTTCGCGATCCCGGCGTTGCCCGGCGCGCAGAAAATCCGGCTGACCTGCGGACTCTGCGCCAGCTTCCAGACCAGCGCGTGCTCGCGCCCCCCGCCGCCGATCACCAGAACTTTAAGCATCCATTCTCTTCCTATCTCTCCCTAAAACCCGGTCGGCTCGTCCGTGCGCGACAAATCCAAATCCACGAATTTGGCATAGGTTTTTTCAATGTTTATCATATTCCCAGCCTTTGATGACAGCAGCAAGTTTCTTAATTGCTTCATATTCATCACTACCGACCACCTCTAACTTGATGTCAGGGTAATACAAAGCCATAAGCTCAAATTTGGCTACTGATCTAGCGTCCAAAAATCCCTTAGTTTCGACGAAGCGGTCTTCGTCCATCAGGTAGAAATCGGGCCTATAGGAAAGACAAACGCTCCCCTGCGGAAACCAGAACGTCCTTGCCTCGTACTGCCATTTAGTGTCACAATAATCCAAGTACGCTGCGTAGTTTGCCTCCATCCGTGACCGGAAGAACACACCTCTGCGCTCACCCCGCTTGGCTCGACTATATGTAGCCTTCGCGTCGTAACTCCCTTTGTTCATCCGCCCTATGACACGCGCCATTCTCACATTAGGATCAGCATCCGAACATTGGCGGGAACAGTGGCTATCTTTGCTGCTCTGCACCTTTTTGAAAGGTTTATGGCAGGTGACACAGGCAACGGTCACCCACTTAGAAGGGTCATGTTTGTTGTTGCTTTTAGGGTCAGAGTATGCGGACTTGATAGCGATCCTGCCGGAACAAGTTCGAGAGCAGTACTTGCCTCGGCGCAAATAGCCCTCCTGCTTAAAAGTGATGCCACAGCCCGGACACACTCGCTCGGGCCGTTCTTTTTTTGGCTTGGCACAATGCTCAGGGTTGGCGAAGCCGCAGGCGCGGCTACAAAATCGCCGCTTTTGTGAAGCAGGAGCCTCGAAACTTTGTCCACACTGCTCGCATACATACTCCACGACCAGCCTCCTTACCGAATCGAAAATCAGAAGCCTGTCGGCTCATCCGTGCGCGTCAGATCAAGGTCCACGAACTTCGCAAACTCTGGTAAAAATCCGACCTTGACCATGCCCGTCGGCCCGTTGCGGTGCTTGCCGACGATGATCTCCGTTTCCTCCATCTCCGACCGCTCCGGACGCTCGCCGCCCTCGACGTTGAAGGCTTCCTTCATCTTATAGTACGCCTCGCGGTACAAAAAGCAAACCATGTCCGCCTCCGCCTCAATGCTGCCGCTGTTGTGGGCGACGACCCCGTTCGCCAGGAAGTTGGCGCAGCCGGGAACGGTGATGTCGAAGACTTCTTCCTCGCCTGCCGGGGTGATGCTCTTGATTTCCTCCCAAAGCAGATCGCTGTTCGCCCAGACGCCCAGAAGATCGTCTTTGAGGCTTTCGGCAAACCGAGCGCAGATGTCCCGGCGCACCCGCTGCCTCGGCGTCAAGGTTTCCGGCAGAAGCCGCGAGACTTCGGGCGGCAGCGAAAGCAAATCGCCGTCAAGCGAGAAGATACCGCCACCGAAATCGTACTGCGGCATCGCCGTCGCGATGATGTCGCCCGGCTGTAGCTCGCCCAGCCGCTTCCAGCCCTGCGCCGTCAGTAGGGGATGGTTCGCCGTAGCGGTGAGGCCGCGCCCGGTGCGGGTCTTGAGAGTGAAAACCGGCTTGACGCCGGTGGACCAGACGCGCTCAACGTCAAAGGACCGTATCTTCTGGCGGGAGTCCATCGCCAAGATGCGGTCGCCGGCCTGCACATCGCGAATCGCCACCAGCCTTCCTGTCGCCGCATCCATCAAGTGTGTGTCACCGACGACGCACTCCCGCAGATCACTCAGCATGGGCCGTTTGTTTTCCCGGCTTTCTACGGCGCGCGAGAGCTGGGACAGGGCGACGACGGGCACTTTCAGCTCGCGGCCCAGTGACTTGAGGCCGCGCGCGATCTCGCCGATCTCCTGGACGCGGTTTTCCGTCCGGCGGTGCGAGCGCATGAGCTGGAGGTAGTCTACGATAATCAGCCCCAGCCCGTTGTGCTCGGCCATCAGGCGGCGGCACTTGGCGCGCATGGTCAGCGCGGACGTTTCCGTGGCATCGTCAATGAAGATCGGCGCCTCGTACATGCCCTGGACGACCTGCGCCAGCCTGGTCCATTCGTCGTCCGTCAGATGCCCCGTCCGCAGCTTGTGCGAGTTCACCTGCGCCTGCGAGCACAGCATCCGCTGGGCGAGCTGTTCTTTGGACATTTCCAGCGAGAAGATCGCAACCGGCTTGTGCTCCTTGATGGCGACGTGCTCGGCGATGGAAAGGCAGAGCGAGGTTTTCCCCATGGACGGCCGAGCGGCCACGATGATCAAATCGGTGTTTTGTAGACCTGACGTGATCATGTCGAAGTCGTGAATTCCCGTGGAAAGGCCGGAAATGCGCGACTTCATCTCGCTGAGTTCTTCGGCCTTGTCGTAGACCGAGAGCAGCAGGGTGCGGAGGGGGGAGAAGTAGGCGACGGCGCGCTGCTGGGAGACGCCGAAGATGGACCGCTCGGCTTCGTCCAGCACTTCGCCGACGTCTTCCACTTCGCCGCGCGCCGACCCGATGATCTCCAAAGAGGCCGAAATCAGGCGGCGCAGGGTGGCCTTTTCCTCGACGATCTTGGCGTAATACTCGACGTTCGCTGCCGTCGGGACGGTGTCGAACAGGGCGGCGAGGTAGGCCATGCCGCCGATGGCGTCCAGTTGGTCCCGGTTCTTGAGTTCGTTTGGGACCGTCACGAGGTCAATCGGCTCATCACGCTCGGCGAGGAACGTGATGACGTCGAAAAGGGTTTGGTGATTCTCGCGATAGAAGTCTTCTTTGTCGAGGATCTCGAAGACTTTCTCGACGGCGGAGCGCTCGATCAGCATCGCGCCCAGCGTACTCTGTTCCGCTTCGATGGAGTGAGGGGGGACGTAGGCGCCAAGCGGCCCGCCGCCCGCCCCGCCGAAGGCATTGCCGCCGAAGCCGCCGTTGCCGCCGTTATAGCCGCCGCCGGAGCGTCCTGTTTTGTAATCGTTGCGTTCAGGCATGGGAGGAGGTCCGAACGGGCGGTTGAAACCGCCCGCGCTATTCGGCGACGACGGCGACTTTGAGGGGGACGGTGACGTCGCGGTGCAGCTTGATGGGCACGTCGTACTCGCCAATGGCCTTGATGGGGTCCAGCAGGCCGACTTTGCGCTTGTCCAGATTGATGCTCAGGTCGCGCTCGACGGCGGCGGCGATGTCGCCCGCCGTGATGCGCCCATACAGGCGGCTGTTCTCGCCGGCCTTCACGGTGAGGGTGATGGTCTTCTCATTAAGCTGTTCCGCCGTGCGGTCAGCTTCGGCGCGCAGCCGCTCGGTGCGGCGCTCTTCCAGGGCGTGTTTTGCCTGAAGGTTTTTGAGCGCGCCCCCGGCGGCCTCGATGGCGAGCTTGCGCGGGTACAGGTAATTGCGGGCGTAGCCGTCGGCGACGGTGACGACATCGCCCTGTTTGCCCTGGTTGGCGATGTCTTGCAGCAGTATGACTTTCATGGTGTGTTCTTCCTTTGCGAGTAGCGTGATGTAAAGAAATGCAGGGCCGACACGGGCGTCGCCCCCTACGCGCGCAGACCCCGCCCGTAGGGGCGCACCCCCGTGTGCGCCCTTCTTGAAACTCTTATTTCGACTGCCGGCGGTATTCCAGGCCGATCAGGGCGCCGGCGTGGCGGTTCAGGTTCTCGCCGCCGACGACCAGGCCGAGTTCGGGGGCCAGCATCAGGACGCCTTTGGCGTCTATATGGTAGTTGTTGGGGTCATAGATGTCCAGCGACAGCGTCGTGCGCCGGCCCAGGCCGACATCGCCGCCGACGGACAGCTTGGAAGCATAGAGGCCGGCCCGCGCGTCGAACTTCCCGTCCGTCCCCAGCCCGCGCCCGGCCTGCAAGATCAGCTTGTTCGCGCCTGCGAAATCGTAGACGCCCGCCCGCACAAACGTGACCGGCGCGACACTCAGCGGCACCACGGCGTCAATGTCGGTGCGGAAGTGCCGGTCGCGCGTATTGACGAGCGCCTCCACGCGCGGCAGATAATACGGAGCGCCCAGCGCGGGCGCCGGAGTCGGCTGCACGCTGGGCGTCCCGCCGGGAACGATCACCGTGGGGCCGCCCGGCACGACCACGGCGGTCGTCTTCGGGCGCACGCCGGCCAGCTTGTTCAAGCGCTCAATCAGCAGCGTCGCCTGCCCGGTGGTCGCAGCGAGGTTGGCGACGGTCTCGCGCAGGTTGCCCTGCACCTTCGGATCGCCGGTCAGGGACTGTAAATTGCCCGCGATGGCATTGAACTTGGCCGTGGTCGCCGCCAGATTGTCGGTCGTCGTCTTCAGGTTGGCGACCGTCGCCTGCAAATTGCCGCCCTTGAGTGACTCGTTGGCCTGCCCGGTGATGCCGGCGACCGAGGAGGTCGTGTCGTTTAGATTGCGGACGATGGCAGCGATCTGGCCCCTGTTCTCGCGCGTGGTGTCCCGGATCGAGGCCGTGGTGGCGGCGATGTTGTTCAGCGAGACCTGCGCCCCGGACTGCGTCTGGCGCAGCAGCGTCTGCACCTGGGCATTGTCCGACAGGAGCAGGCTGTTGAGCCGGCCGGTCAGCTTCAGGCCGTTGGCCGAGGCCGCATTGATGTTGCCGACTGTCTGCGTCAGCCCGCCCTGAATCTTCGGGTCGGCGGCTAGCTTGTTGGCCGTGTCCAGCAGGCGGTTCACCTTCTGGGTGGTCACCGCCACCTGGTCGAGCAGCAGCGTGGCCTTGTCGAACGAGGCCGACAAGTCCCCCGTGCGTTCGCCGATTAGGTTTTCGCCGTCCCGGACGGTGTCGCTGGGCCGCGCCTGGGCGTCGGCGGGCGGCACGACCACGACGGTGCCGCTGGTGCCGAGCAGGGGCGTGCTGATGGTGAACCGTGAACCGTGGGGTATGGAAAAGTCTTTTTTGACTTGAAGCTTCAGGTCGGCCTTCTGCGCGGGCGTCAGCCGGACGCGCTCCACCTTGCCGATCTGGACGCCGGCCAGCGTCACCGGCGTTTCCGCCGTCGCGCCTTTGGCGTCGTCAAAAAGCACGTCGAACGAGTAGGTGTTGCTGCCGGACAGCCCGCCGCGCAGGAAGTACCACATGCCGGCGAACAAGCCCGCCGCCAGAACGAACACCAGCCCCACCCGTCCCGCGTTTCCTAGAATCGTCATAACACCTCAAATCGTTGTGCTCCCAGGCCCCCACCCCCTACCGCCGCGCGACCTCGATCGGCCCCTGCGAGCGGCCTTCGATGAACTGACGCACGATTGGGTTGTCGGACGCCTGTATCTGCTGCGGTGTGCCCGTCGCCAGCACCCGCCCCTCATGGATCATGGCGATCTTGTCGCTGATGCGGAAGATGCTCGTGATGTTGTGCGAGACGACGATGCTGGTGACGCCCAGCTTGTCCCGCATCTGCATGATCAGCTCGTCCACGACGCTCGCGACGACCGGGTCCAGCCCCGACGTCGGCTCGTCGTAAAGCAGAATCTCCGGCGACATCGCAATGGCCCGCGCCAGGCCGACGCGCTTGGCCATGCCGCCCGAAAGCTGGGACGGGTACATGGTTTCCGTGCCCGGCAGGCCGACCAGGGCCAGCTTCTCGGCGACGACTTTTTTGATCTCGTCCCCGGCCATCCGGCGGCGGCGGCGCAGGCCGAAGGCGACGTTCTCGAAGACGGTCAGCGAGTCAAACAGCGCGGCGTATTGGAAGACCATGCCCATGCGCTCGCGGACGCGGTTTAAGTCGTTCTCGCGCATCCCGACGATCTGGGCGTCGCCGATGCGTATCTCGCCGCTCGTCGCCCCGGTCAGCCCGCCGATGCAGTGCAAGACGGTGGTCTTGCCGGACCCGGACATGCCCATCACGCACAAAATCTCGCCCGGCGCGACCCCCAATGTCACCCCTTTGAGGATCTGCTTGCCGGGGACTTCGTAGCGCAAGTTCTTGACCTCGATCCAGGCCGGCTCGTGCCAGTCATCCCCCGGCGCCTCGGCGTCTGCTGTCGCATGATCCGTCAAAACGTGGTCACCTGGCTGAACATGAAGTACGTCATCACGAAGTTGGCGATATAAATCAGCACGATGGACAAGACGACCGCATTGGTCGTCGCCCGGCCCACTTCCGTCGCCCCGCCGCGCGTCGCCAAGCCCTGATGGCAGCCGACCAGGGCGATGATCAGGCCGAAGACCACCGTCTTGACAATGCCCTTCACGAAGTCCATCGGCTCCAAGAACTGCCGCATGGAGCTGAGGTAAGTCGCCGGCAGCACGCCCTCGGAGCTTGAGAGGAGGTAGCCGCCGAAAAGGCCGGCGGCGTCGGCCAGCGCGCAGACCAGCGGCACCATGACGACGGCAGCCAGGAGTCGCGGCACGACCAAGTACTGGATCGGGCTGACCGCCAGCGCCCGCAGGGCGTCAATCTGCTCCGTGACCTTCATTGTCCCTAGCTCCGCCGCGATGGCCGAGCCGGCGCGGGCCGCCACGACTACGCCCGTCAGCACCGGCCCCAGCTCGCGCGAGATGGCAAGGGCGACGACCGCGCCGGTGAAGCCTTCCGCGCCGTACTGTTTCAGAAACGGCGCGAAGTAGAGCGCCAAAACCGCCCCCGACGTGGACGATGTCAGCAAGGCGATGGCGACGGAGTTGACGCCGAGCGAGGCCATTTGCTCCGTCAAATCCCGCACGTCAATCCCGCCGCGCAAGGCTTTGATCGCCTGCCCGAACAGGATCAGAATCTCGCCCAGGTAGACGAGGATGGTCGTGAACGGGTTCAAGATCGTCTTGAGGGAAGCCTCGCCGAAGGGCGCGGGCGCCGCCGCCGGGGCGGGCGCTGCCGTGGTCTGGTTCGCCATAAGCCGCTACAGTATACTGGCAAACGGGGGGCGGAGTCAAGTTTCGCAGGCGGTTGAACCGGGCGATTGCATATAGAGGGCAACCACGGGGGGTTGCCCCTACACACCCCGGTATCCGTAGGGGCAGGCCCCCGTGGTTGCCCTCCTTGCCCCCGTGCCTGCCTTCCATATGCAATCGCCCTGGCAGCGCGCAGACGCAGGCAGGAATCCCGCCCGTCTAGGTGGAACTGTGTCCCCATGCTCACCAATGACGAAGTGTTACAGATTTTCAAGGACTCCGGCGCGCTGCTGGAAGGCCATTTCCTGCTCGCGTCGGGCTACCACAGCGCCGTTTACCTGGAAAAGTTTCAAGTGCTCCAGTTCCCACGCTACGTCGAGCGGCTCTGCCAAGACATCGCCGAGCGGTTCGCGGGCGACGAGGTGCAGGTGGTGATCGGCCCGACGACCGGCGGCGTCCTGCTGGCCTACGAGGTCGCCAAAAACTTAGGCGTGCGCGGCATCTTCGCCGAGCGCGGCGACGACGGCCAGGGCCGCGTCCTGCGCCGGGGCTTCGAGATCAAGGAGGGCGAGAACGTCCTCTTGGTGGACGACATCCTGACCACGGGCGGCAGCGTCCGGGACACGATGCAGGTGGTCGAGGGCTACCAGGGCAACCTCGTCGGCATCGGCGTACTGGCCGACCGCAGCGGCGGGAGCGTGGACTTCGGCGCTCCTTTAGAAGCCCTGCTGCGCCTGGACGTGGAAAAGTTCGCCCCCGACGCCCTCCCCGACTGGCTCGCCGCCATCCCGCTGACCGAGCGCGGCAGCACGCATCACTTGAAAGCATAGTGGCGGGTCGCAAACATCAACGATGCCTCTGAGAAGAAAACTGCTGCTGGCCGCGCTCATCATGTCGGTGGGCGCAGGACTATACTGCTCGTTCTGGTTCCTCCTGTACGCCGGGGCGGAGAACGGGCCGGGTTATCATTTGGACCGAACGCCTGGCCACCGCTATTTTTTGTTGGCTGCCGCCGACTGGCTGCTGGTCGTCCTGCCGCTTTGCTGGCTGTTGAAACGCCGATAGCTTTCAAGTGCATTCTGTAAAGGTTCCTATGATGCTGCCTGAACAATCCTCTTCCGAGGCGCTGCCACCAGCGCCTACCGGCATCGGGCCACTTTACGAGCGCATCCATGCGATCCTGACGGCGGCGCGCACGAACGTCGTGCGAACCGTCAACACGGAAATGGTGCGCGCCTACTGGCTCATCGGGCGCGAGATCGTAGAGGAGGAACAGGCGGGCCAGGCAAGGGCGGCTTACGGCGGAGACGTGATCGCGCAGATTTCGTCCCGCTTGCAGTCGGCATTTGGCAAGGGTTTTACGGCAACCAACATCAGGCAAATGCGCCACTTCTACCTAGCCTATCCACTTCTTTTGACCGACGACCAGATTCAACAGACAGTGTCTGTTGAATCTGAAAACACAGGCCGCTTGAATCCAAACATCTCGTGGACTCAGTATCAACTCCTCACCAGAATAGCGTCCCCCTATGCCCGCGCGTTCTACGAAACCGAGACTGTCCATAACCACTGGTCGGTCCGTGAGCTAGAGCGTCAGATCAGCAGCCTGCTGTTTGAGCGGCTGGCGATGAGCCGCGACAAGCAAGGGCTGATGGCGCTGGCGACGCAGGGGCAGGAGATACAGACGCCGGGGGATGCCATCAAAGACCCGGTGGTGCTGGAGTTCCTCGGCCTGCCGGAGTCGTCCCGCCTGGTGGAGTCGGACTTGGAGGAAGCCCTGATCACCAACTTGCAGACGTTCCTGCTGGAAATGGGCAAGGGATTCGCCTTCGTCGCCCGGCAGCAACGGCTGACTTTAGACAGCGATCACTTTTATGTGGACCTCGTTTTCTACCACACCGTTCTCAAGTGCTACGTCCTGGTTGACCTGAAGGCGGGCAAGCTCACCCACGCCGACCTGGGACAGATACAATTGTACGTCAACTACTACGACGCCGAACGCCGCACCGAAGGCGACAATGCGACCATCGGCCTGATCCTGTGCGCCGACAAGAACGAGGCCGTCGTGAAGTACACGCTGGGCGCAGCGAACGCGCAGATCTTTGCCAGCCGCTACAAGCTGCATCTTCCCAGCGAGCAGGAACTGGCGGAAGAGATTCGGCGGGAACTGCGGCACGCACGTCATCTCGAAGAAAAAGAAGTGTGAAGCATGAAACCAAAAAGCCTTTTGACAATCACCCTCCTCGGCGGGGCGCTGGCCGGGATGCTGCTGGGGCTGGGGGCGATGCGCCTGACGCCGACCGCCCAGGCCGCGCCCGCAAAGGAGGCGGCGACGGTGCCGGGCGGACCGGCCGCCGTGCCGCTGGCGGACGTTTTTTCCGGCAAGACGTACCCGCTGACGCTGCCGGCGGAGAAGATCGATTCGAGCTACCACCTGGTCGGCCTGGTGGACGCCCAGGGCAAGCCCGCCCAGGTCGCCACGCGGGGCGAGACGGTCGTGGCGGGCGGCGAGACGTTCCTGGTCTGCTACAACGTGCCCGTGACCAACGCGCAGACGCACCCGCCGCAGCCGAAGGCGGGCGTGACGGCGGACCTGATCTACGTCAATCTTCGCACCGTCCAGGCGATGGGCGGGATCATCCCCATCGCGCCCGCCGAAGCAGTCGCGCCGACGTCGGCCCCCTAAAAGGGGGCAAAGGAGTAAAGCGTTCCATGATCACCGTCGAGAACGTTTCCAAGACCTATGCCGGCCAGGCCGCGCTCGCGCCGACCACGCTGGCGCTGGCGCCCGGCAAGACGACGGTGCTGATCGGCCCCAGCGGCTGCGGCAAGTCCACGCTGCTGCGGCTGATGGTCGGCTTGATCGCGCCGGACGCCGGGCGGATCGTGATCGGCGACACGCCGCTGACGCCGCAGAACGTCGAGCAGCGGCGGCACGAGATCGGCTACGTCATCCAGGACGGCGGCCTGTTCCCGCACCTGACGGCGGCGCGAAACGTGTCCCTGCTGGCGCAGTTTTTGGGCAGGCCGAGCGGCGAGATCGAGACGCGGATGAACGAGCTGGCCGGGCTGGTCCAGTTGCCCCGCGAGTCGCTGTCGCGCTACCCGTCGGGCCTGTCGGGCGGGCAGCGGCAGCGGATTGGCCTGATGCGCGCCCTGATGCTGGACCCGCCCCTGCTGCTCTTTGATGAGCCGCTGGGCGCTTTGGACCCGATCACCCGAAGCGAGTTGCAGGAGCAGCTCAAAGACATCTTCGCGCGGCTGGGCAAGACGGTCGTGCTGGTGACGCACGACATGGGCGAAGCGGCCTACTTCGGCGATGTTATCGTGCTGATGCGGACGGGCAAAATCGTCCAGACGGGGACGCTCGACGACCTATTGCAGCGGCCCGCCGAAAAATACGTCACGGACTTCATCCGCGCCCAGCGCTCGCCTCTGCCTGCCGTGCCGGAGGTGAGCGCATGAGGAGAGGCCCCCACCCCCGGCGCTGCGCGCCGACCCCTGCCCCCGCAAGCGGGAGCGGGGGAAAAGATCAGGACAAGACCAGGCCTCTTTCTCTGTCTCCCCTCTCCCGCAAGCGGGGGAGGGGCCGGGGGTGGGGGCTTCCCCTGCTCCTCCTCTTCTTCCTCCTCGCCGCCTCCTGCGCCGCCCAGACGCCTTCGCTGACGGTCGGCTCCAAGCGGTTCGCCGAGTCGCGCATTTTAGGCGAAGTGCTGACGCAGACCGCCAACGCCGTCGGCGAGGCCCATGCGACGCATCAGTCGGGGCTGGGCAACACCGGCATCGTCTTCGCCGCCCTGAAAAGCGGCAGCATTGACGTTTATCCCGAATACACGGGGACCATCTCGCAGGAACTCTTGAAGAGCAAGCAGCCGCTGGCCCTGCCCGTCCTGAACGCGCAGCTTGCCCCGATCGGGCTGGCGGTCGGGGTTCCGCTGGGCTTCAACGATACCTATGCCCTGGCGATGCCGGAAGATCGGGCGCAGACGCTGGGCATCAAGACGCTCTCCGACCTGGCGAAGCACCCGGAGCTTCGGCTGGGGCTGTCGCAAGAGTTCTTGAAGCGCGCCGACGGCTGGCCGGGCGTCAAAGCGGCCTATGGCCTGCCGTTCCCCTCGCCGCAGGGCCTGGACCACGGGTTAGCCTATGAGGCTATCGCGGGCGGGCAGATTGACGTCACCGACATCTACTCCACCGACTCCAAGATCGCCAAGTACAAGCTGCGCGTGCTGGACGACGACAAGCACTACTTCCCGGCTTATGACGCCGTGCTGCTATATCGGAAGGACTTGCCGACGCGCCTTCCTAAGACATGGGCAGCTTTGCAAAAGCTGGAGGGCAAGCTCACCGCGCCGCAGATGATCGCCCTGAACGCCCAGGTGGAGCTGCAAAACGAAACGCCGCCCGCCGTTGCCGCCGCCTATCTTGCGGGCAAGTCGCCGACGGCAAGCGGCCAGGTGGAGCGCGAATCGTTCTGGTCGGTCCTGTTCGCACCGGACTTCTGGCCCGAAACACGCCAGCACCTGTTTCTGGTCTTCGTGTCCCTCGCCCTCAGCGTCCTGGTCGCCATCCCGCTCGGCATCTGGGCGGCCCGCTCGCCACGCGCCGCCCAGCCGATCCTCAGCGTCACCGGCCTGATCCAGACCATCCCGTCGCTGGCCCTGCTGGCCTTCCTGATCCCCCTGCTGCACCGGATCGGGCCGGTCCCCGCCGTCGTCGCCCTGTTCCTTTATTCGTTGCTGCCCATCGTCCGCAACACCTACACCGGCCTGACCGACATCGCCCCGTCCCTGCGCGAGTCCGCCGTCGCGCTCGGCCTGCCGCCGGGCGCGCGTCTGCGCTTGATCGAATTGCCGCTGGCGTCCCGCGCCATCTTCGCCGGCATCAAGACCGCCGCCGTCATCAACGTCGGCACGGCCACCATCGCCGCCTTCATCGGCGCGGGCGGCTACGGCAACCGGATCAGCCAGGGCCTGGAGAACAACAACGATCTGCTGCTGCTGTCCGGCGCCATTCCCGCCGCCGCGCTGGCCCTGCTCGTCCAGTACGGCTTCGACCTGCTGGACCGGGCGGTCGTCCCGGCGGGTCTGAGGCAAAGCCCGTTGAGCAAATAGCCCTCCCCCAGCGTATCGGTGAGGGGAGGATCAGCACACATGACTGCAATCACCTACAAAACCGATCTGGACGGCATGAACTGGGACGAGATGAAGGCGACCCTGCGGGCCGACCACTTTGACAACGGCCGCACCCCGGCGCAGTTGGAAACATCCTTCGCGCAGAGCGCCCACGTCTGCCTCGCCTATGCCGAGGGCCGCGTCATCGGCACGGCCCGCGCGCTTTCCGACGGCGTCTGCAACGGCTATATCGTGGATGTTTGGACTCTCTCCCGCTACCGGCGCCGGGGCATCGCCTCAACCCTGATCCAGCACCTTCTGGAAAGGATGCCGGGCCAGCATGTGTACTTGTTCTCCGATGACGCAGCGGACTTCTACAAAAAGATCGGCTTTGTGGAGCGCCCGGTCGGCCTGGAGATCGTCGTGGGCCGGTGGCTGGACAATACGCCGCTTGTCCCCGAAGCGGATTAGCGGTTCTTAATCGAAAGGAGAAAACAATGCCAGACAAAGTCCGGCTTGATCCAAAGCAAGTGGAGCAGTTTGTGGGCGTGGCGCACGGCGATTTCGCGAAAGTTCAAGAACTGCTCCAGAGCGAACCGGCCCTCATCAATGCGGCATGGGACTGGGGCGGCGGCGATTGGGAAACCGCCCTGGGCGCGGCCGCCCACATGGGGCGCAAGGACATCGCGCGGCACCTCCTCGCCCACGGAGCGCGCATGGACATCTTTGCCGCCGCGATGCTGGACAAAGTGGAGATCGTCCAGGCGCTGATCGCGGACGACCCGGCCCTGAGCCATGCCGCAGGGCCGCACGGCATCCCGCTCACGGCCCACGCGCAGGCTGGGGAGGCCCAGGCCGTCATCACATATCTGGGTTCGCTGCCTACCGCATAGCGCCCACCGCTCGCTTGGGGTAAAATAGGCGCATGGGCGGCTACTACATCACTGTCAACGTCAAGACCGGCGACGCCCCCCTCGTGCGCGGGATGGTGACGACGACCTTCCTCGGCGAAGGCTTCACGCTGATTGGCAGCGAGGCGGCCTCCGCAGTGACCGAAGACGAGGACAAACTGCCGGATGGGGATGCTTGGTACGGAGTCCTCGTCAGCGGCGCGTCGGGACGCGGCTGGGTCTCGGTCTATGTCGCGGACTGGCAGGACAGCGGTTTCCTCGCCAAACGGCTGTCGCAAGCCGCCCAGGTTCCTGCCCTGGAACTGTGGGTGGCCGACGACATCCACTGGGGCTACAACTATTACGAAGGCGGCGAAGTGCGGGACCGCTTCGCCGATGATCCAACGCAGGTCGCCGAAAGCGCGGAGGAAGCCGCCCTGTACCGGGGCGAGGCCGCCGCGCTGGCCCCGATCCTGCAAGTCCCGCCGACTCGCTTCGAGGCATTGCTGCAAGAGGCGCGCAAGAACGCCGGACAGTTCGCGGGCGGGACAGTGGACGCGCTGGCCCAGGCGGTCGGCCTGCCGTTTGAGCACGTCTTCACCGGCTACGACTACTTCTTCGAGGACGACCCCGAAGACTACAGCGAAGATTTAGAAGACTGGCCCGCCTTCCGGCATCTGGCCTTCCAGCCGCCGCCGGGCCGGGAGACACTTTCGGAATGAGAAGCACCACGGGTTGAAACCCGAGGCTCGGAAAAGTCCAGCGTCCAGGGGACGCCCTGTGACATCTGGCCTACTTGTCTTTGCGTCCCCCGGACGCCGGGCACTTGGCAGCCTCGGAATTCATTCCGTGGCGAGTAGCTATCGCCCATGAGCCAGACCAAGACCCTCCGCGACCAAAAGCGACAGCTCGGCCAGTTCCTGACGCCGCCGGAGACGGCCCGGCGTCTGGTGGCAGACCTCACTGTGACCCGCGACGACAAAGTGCTGGAGCCGAGTTTCGGCGACGGCTCCTTTGTCCTGCCCCTCATTGAGAAGTTCCTGCCACTACACGATGGTCCCCTGCCGGAGCGGCTGGATCAAGTCCTGAGCCGCAACATTTATGGGGTGGAGGTTGATGCCACGCTTTATTCCGCCTGCCTTGAGAGCATCGCCCAACGCTGGGGCTACTGTCCAGCGCACCACAACCTCCGCTGTGCGGACTTCTTTCAAATCACGTTCCCCGCCCATTTCGACGCCATCATCGGCAACCCACCATTCGGCGGGACCATCACGCCCGAACTTCAAGACAAGTTAGACCGCGAGTTCGGCTGGCGCAACGGGCTGAAGATCAAGAAAGAGACCTACTCGTTCTTCATCGTTAAATGCCTGGACCTGCTGAAGCCGGGCGGGTGGCTGCGCTTCATTTGCAGCGACACGTTCCTGACCATCAACACCATGCAAGGTCTACGTCGTCTGTTGCTGGACACGGGCGACACTGCCGTGACACGGTTGGACGTGTTTTCGGACGAAACGGAGTATGCGATGGTCGTGCTGGACTTCGCCAAGACCGGCCCCGCCCCCACCCTCACGCTGGACGGCAACGCCGTTTCGCGGGAGCAGATCGCGCTCACCGGCAACCATTCCTGGCAGATCACGGACGACTATGCACCCTATTTCGCCGGACCGAAGCTGGGCGATTTTCTGCTGGCGACGAGCGGCATGACGATTGGGGCCAATGATCTATTCGTGCGAAAGATCGTGGAGGGCAGGATCGTCGAGCCGTATGCCTTTGAGTTCTTCGAGGACACCACTACGCTGGAGAACGAGGTTCGGCGGGCGCGGCTGGGGTTTCTGTCCCCAGCGAAGCGGGCGGAGATCATTGCGCGGGAGTGCCGGGGCGAGACGCGGCGCAACGTGCGGGTTACGCCGCTGCCTGAGCCGCTGGAAGTCACGCTGCCCCACCCCGCCTATCGGCCTTACAATAAGGCCCTGAACGCGCTGGTCTACGCGCCGCCGTCGCACGCCGTCTACTGGAAGGATGAGGGCGCCGCCGTCTTGACCTTCAAGAAGAACGGCCCGTGGTATCTGCACGGCGTTGGGGGCGGGAAGCATTTTGGGCGCGAAGGGCTGACCTGGCAGCTCATCTCACAGACTTTGAACGCGCGGTATCTGCCGCCCGGCTACATCCTGGACAGCGGAGCGCCCTGCGCGTTTCTGCGGGAGGACGTTTCCAGAGACGAGTTACATTTTATTTTAGGCTGGACGTTCTCGGACCTGTGCCGGCGGCTGCTCAAGGACGTCATCAACCACACGAAGAACATCCAGAGCAAGGACTTCGAGCGGCTGCCGTACCCGTTCTGGGTCTCGGAGGAGACGAAACGGGCAGTGATCGAGCGCGTCAAGGGCCTGGTGGCGGAGGCGCAAGCGGGGCGCGCATTCCGGCGGACGGACGCGGAGATCGGGGAAGTCGGGGCAGCTTTCACGCAAGCCTGACGCCAAGCGAACAAACAGACGACAGTGCGAAACGTGCGAGAATCATGCCGCTCTGTTTGACACGATCTACGGCGTGGACTTCAGCGGGGCGCGGCGGGACGCGCTGTGCGGAGCGCGCTGTGCGGCGCGGCGGAGCGCGCAGCGGCTCATCCATCACCAAGGATAGGGCCGACCATTGAGTACGCGGTCATGTTCATCCAGCTCCAAGACGAAAGGCCGAGACGGCGCCCTGTTCGGCATCTTGTAGAACCACACCTGATAGGAGCGGCCTGGGGTGAGGATCGGCACACTCTTGATTTCACTCGGCGCCCCCAGCAGCCGCCTCACTTGCTCCCCGGTCATTCCGACATGGACTTTGGCGCCTCCGGCGAAGACTTGTTTCCGCCTACGCGCCCTGGGAGGGGGCTGCTTGCCGCTTTCCTGGCTTGCGCCGATGTCCGGCGGGCCGGCAAGCGGCAGAGGATGCCCCCAGAAGTCGCGCCCGCCGTTGTTGGGGATGACTTGGCCGGCGCGCCGCAGGGGCGAACCGGGACGGAGCGCGTAGCCACGGAGGCTCACACTGCCGGGTGAGGCAAGCTGGGGATCGGCGAGGACGGCATGAGGGTCGGCGGGACGATTGGCAATGGCGCCCCGGTAGGCGTTGTGGTCGAAGACCACCGACTTCATGCCGCCGAAGTCGAAACGGGCCTTCCCGTCCACATAAAAGACGTTGTTGGTGAAGCGCGTGTCGGCGGGCCACTTGTCGCCGCCGCCCCAGTTGCCGCTGGCGACCAGGGGGATGTCCCATCCTTTGCCGACATAAAAAACGTTGTTGTAGATCTGGGTGTTTTGGCAGGGGCCGGTGATGTTGAACGTGTGCAGGCCGTCATTGACGCTGAGGTTGTAACGGATGACCGTCCCCGCGTTGCCGATGTTCCAGGGCGGGTTCTGGCTGCCGTCGTCGCAGATCAGCATGAAGCCGCCGTCGTTGTCGTGGCTGTAGTTGTATTGGAACAGGGTGTGGCGGCTGTTGTAGTCCGAGTCGTAGCCCTCGCCGTCCTTTGTCCCCTTCATGCCGCTGACCTCGTTGAACTGGACGACGGTGTTGTCGCAGGACCAGGGCCAGATGCCCGCCGCGTAGTCTTGCGCGCGCGTCCGCCCGCCGCGCAGAATGTTGTGCTCGATCAGGCAGCCGTCGCAGCCGATGGGGACGATGCCGTCGCCGCCGATGTCTTCCAGCGTGTTGCCCCGGATGACGACGCGGGTGCTGAGGGGCCACAACGGTCGGGCGTAGTACGCCCCCATCGTGATGCCGTTGCGGTCGGTGCGGGTCAAGCGGCAACCCTCGATGGTCAGCCCGTCGTAGCGGGTCTTGACTTTGTCGCCGCCGCTGCTGCAATAAATCCCCGATCCGCCGCCATCGTCCTTGACATTGCTGCCGAAAACGTCGTGAATGTCCAGGCTGTGGAGATAAATGCCGTGCGCGACGCCGAAGTTTTCCAGCCGGACCTGCACCCCGGCGAGGCTGGGGATGCGCGCGGGGGCGTGGTTGGCGATGTCCAGGCCGGAAACGTCCCAATACTCGCCATTGGAGAGGTACAGCGTCGCGAGCGCTTTGCCCCGTGCGTCAACGGCAGGCTTTGAACCTTTGCCATAGCTGCTAATGGTGATCGGCTTGCCTGCCGCGCCGCTGCCGCCGGGGGATAGGAAGCCGGTCCAGCGGCTGCCGGATTTCAGGAGGATGCGGTCGCCCGGCCCGAACACGCCCGCATTCACCCGCTCCAGGCTGCGCCAGGCATGGCGGGCGCTGCGGCCGTCGCCCGCGTCACTGCCCCCTGCCGAGTCCACGAAATAGGACGTGCCGCCGGGCGACTTCCAGGTCCGCTTCGGCGCGGGCAGGTCGGGCGGGCGCGCGACGGGGGTAGCCGTGATCGTGAGATTGTTGATCGCCAGCGCGCCCTTGTTCTGGATGCCGACGATCAAGATGCTGTCGGCGGAGTCGCGCGTGTTGAAGGCGGTCTCGACATGGCCGGTCGCGCCCGCCTCGCCCTGCCACTCCGTCCAGCCCGCGCTGCCGCTGCTGCTGCCGGCGCGTCGGAAGAGCGCGTAAAACTTGGCGTTGGGCGCCCGCGCAATGACGCGGTAGTCGAACGAGACTTTGTACGCCTCTTTGGGCGTGAACAGGCCCATTTTCGAGTGGAAGAATTCGTTCCACTCGGATGCGGCGGCGCGCGAGTCGCCCTTGAGGGACCGCTTGCCGCCGACTTCCTCAGCGGGGTCGGTGGTCAGGGTCGCTGCGGCGGCGTCGGCAGGCGACAGGATGCGGGCAGGATCATCGGCGGCGAAGTTTACGCTCAGGACCGTGCGCGGGGCGTCGTCCGCTTGGACGGTGGGCGCGGCGAACGCGGCCGGCAGGGCGGCTAGGAGAAGCAGCGTCGTGTAAGTTCTCATGGATGCCATTGTATCACGTTTGGGACAAGAGATACAAGAGCGCTCCTGCCCAATATCGGGAGAAGATTGCCCCCCGGCCCCCAATTCTGGGGGAGCCAGAGGGGAGAAACACTGTATTCTTTCTTGTTCCCCCAGAATTGGGGGTTAGGGGGCTTCCTTGACGTGCTCGCCCCTATGACGGGCAGGGTCACGTCGGCGTGGGCGGGCAGGGCTACTAAGGATAGAAGAAGGCCAGCGAGTTCACTCGCTGGCATTATTGACGGCATTTAGCTTTTCCTCCGCCCGCGACATCAATCGGTACGTCCCGGCCCGGTTCAGGCGGACGACACGGCCCGGCAGGACCACCTGCGCGTCCACGCCGGGCGGCAGGGTGACGCGGACGGCGAGGATGCCGGTCGCCCCCATCTCGGCGCGGACATGGATCAACCCGCGCGGGGTGGGCACGTCGCCCTCGGCCCAGCGCAGGTCGCCTAGGTCGGGGGCGATCTCCGCCGTTTGGAAGCCGCCGCCGGTCGGGCGGACGCCCAGGACGCGCTCCGTCAGCCAGCTCGTCGGGCCGGACGACCAGCCGTGGCACAGGCTGACAAAATAGCCGTGGCTGCCGTCGGCGTACAGGTTCGCATGGAAGTCGGCTTTGGGCCAGTGCGGGTCATAGGCCTCCCAGCAGGAGGTCGCGCCCTCCGCCAGCATCGCGCCCCAATAGCCGCGCAGGACGCGCAGCGCGCTGTCGTTGTGGCCGGTCTGGCTCAGGGCATAAATGACGTAGTTGTTGTAGTAGGGCGAGATGACGCCGTTGTTATAGGGCGGGCTGCCGGTCTTGTCCCAGGCCGGGCTGTCGGGGTTCAGAATGGTCTGGTAGATCGCCTTCTGCTGTTCCGGCGTAGCGACGCCGGAGTAGACCGCCATGGCATTTTCTTGGAGGCGATCGCCGTAGTTGTTCGTCGGGGCGCTGAGGAGGTTCTGCCGCGCGGCCAGGGTCAGCGTGTCGGCCCAGGCGGCGTACCTCGCGGCATTAGCCGGGTCGCCCATCTCGCGCAGCAGGAACACGGCGTCGCGGGCGGCCCGGACGTAGAACATCTGGGTCGCAGCGCGGGCCGAGGGCGTGTCGCCGTCGAAGCCCGGCGACCAATCTACGAACGGCCACTGGCGGCGCTTGTTGGCGAACAAGCTGCGGGCGTCCACTTCACCCTGCATGTAGCCGAGCAGCGAAAGGAGCAAGTCGTGCTGCTTATGCAGGTAGGCATAGTCGCCGAGGTGGCGGTGGAAGTCGGCCAGGGTGCAGACCCAGGCGCAGGAATAGCCGGGGATGCCGTTGACGTGGCTCTTAGGCGAGGCCGTGGCCGGCTGCCCGCCCTGGGCGTCGTCGCGCAGGCGGTGCAGGGTCTGTTCCATCAGGAACTTGTCGGCGAACACGGTGTCAATGACGCGGCCCGAAACGTGCAGGTCGCCGGTCCATCGGGCGCGGTCGCGCTTGGGCGCGTCCCAGATGTCCTCCTGCATACACAGATGGGCGGTGTAAGCGCCCGTGTACCAAAGCTTCGTCAACAGCGGGTCGGAGCAGGCAAACGAGCCTTTATACTGCACCGGGTAATACTTGTGGTCCAGCGTCACGCTCGTCAGCGTATACGGCTGCGTCCCGAAGAAACTCAGCTTGGCGTAGCGGAGGGCGCTGTAGGGCGAGGCGGCCTTGCCTGCCGCGTCGCACGTCAGCAGGTGCGGGCCACCCCAGGGGGACTTCAGACACTCCTCGCGCGACTCCCCCGTGGCGACCTGCACCTGTGTGCCGTCCGGGCCGGCGATCTGAATGCGCCCGGCGACTTCCTTGCCGAAGTCCAGCAGCAGGCCCGCAGGGTCTTCCGCGCCCGCCGGGGCAGGATGGAGTAGGCTCGCCGTCACTCCGGCCCTCGTCAGCATGGCCGCGACCAGTCCCTGCCCTGGAAGCATCTCCAGGGCAACCGGCCGCAGGGCGATGTGCGCGAGATAAGGCGCCCCGGCGTCATAGCCGGGCCAGCCCGTCAGGCCGCCCGCGCCGCTCCAGACGCCGCCGGTGAGTCCCGCCACGACCGTGGCGGGCCGCCAGGCCGCGTCGTCGAAGGCCGACGCCTCCCAGCCCAACGGGGCTGTGCCCGTCCATACCCGCCAGCGCGCGTCCGTCTCGACCGGGGCGCGGCCCGGCATTTCCAGCCGGGCGATGACTCCCGCCGCGCCGCCGGCATTGAGCGCGCGGATAGCCAGGACGTTCCGGCCCGGCGTCAGGAACGGCGCGACGTTTACCCGATGGACGTGCTGCCAGACATTGCCATCCTTCGGGTCCGGGGCGGAATGGTCCACCTCCTTGCCGTTGACGAACAGCGTGAAGAAATCGTCGGCGGTGACGTACAGCGTCGCTTTGGGGGGCACGGCGGCCAAGTCAAATGTGCGCCGCAGGTAAACCGTCTGGTTATCTTTCGCGGCGTCGGCCCAAATCCAGTTAGCCGAGGCGCGGGCAGCAGCGGGAGATTTTACCTGCGGCGGCAGCGGCAGGCCGTAGGTCGGGTCCAGAGTCGGCGGACGCGCCTGCGCGCCGCTGAGTGTCGCCAGAAACAGCAAGCCGGAAAGGGAAAGTTTCGTGGTGATAGGTGTCATGTGGTTAGTGCCTGTTGCCGACACGGAAACGGTAGGTTCCCGATCCGATGGAAAGGAGCAGTCGGTCGCCGTCACGACGGGCCGAAGTGACGCCGTCTGCGCGGGCGATGGGAAGACCGCCCTCCGTCACGGCGGCGCCGGCGGGGGCGGGCAGGAAGACCGTAGCCGTCGTGTTGGCGGGGATCATCACGTCCAGCGCCAGGCCCGCGCTGTCCGTGCGCCAGGCGCTGACGATGCGGCCCCGGATGCTGTCATACACGGCGCGGGCGCGCGTCAGGCCGGGTCCGGGGTGCGGGTGGATCAGAATGTGGGCGAAGCCGGGCCGGTTTGGATCAGTGTCAATGCCGGCGACGTCCTGATAGAGCCACTGGCCGACCGAGCCGAGCGAGTAGTGGTTGAACGAGTTCATGCCGGGGTCCTGGAAGCCCTTTTCCCTCGTGTAGCCGTCCCAGCGCTCCCAGATCGTGGTCGCGCCCTGCTTGATCGAATAGCCCCAGGAGGGAAACGTGTCGTTCAGGAGCAATCGGTAAGCGACATCGTTGTGGCCGGTCTCGGTCAGGACGGGGCAGAGGTAGCCGACGCCGACAAAGCCGGTCGAGAGGTGGCCGTTTTTGGCGGCGATGTCGTCCACGAGATGCTTTGCCGCCAGCGGGCGCAGGCCGGGCGGCAGCAGGCCAAAGCGCAGGGCGAGGACGTAGCACGTCTGCGTGTCTCCCTTGACCCGGCCGTTCGGGGAAACGTAGGCGGCATCGAAAGCGTCCCGGACATGCGCGAAGAGGGCGTCGTATTTGGCGGCCTCCGACGTCCGGCCCAGGGCGCGGGCCATGCGCGCCATCAGGGAAGCGTCATAGGCGTAATAGGCCGTCGCCAGCACGTCTTTGGGCGTGTTAGCCGCGATGGAGAGCCAGTCGCCGAAGTCGTTGTTGCGCCGCTTGGTCCAGAGGCCATCGGGGTTGACCGACGTGATATAGTCCATCCAGCGCGTCATCGCGCTCCAATGGTTGTCTAAAATTCCCGTGTCACCATACGCCTGGTAGACGGTCCACGGGACGATGATGCCCGCATCGCCCCAGGCGGGGGCGCCGTCCCCGCTGTCCACCAGGCGCGGCGAGACGTCGGAAAAGCCGCCCTGGGCCGATTGGGCGTCGGAAACGTCCTCCATCCACTTCTCGTAAAATGCCGCCACGTCCCGGTTGTAGGTCGCCGTGCGGACGAAGATCTGGGCGTCGCCCATCCAGCCCAACCGCTCGTCGCGCTGCGGGCAGTCCGTCGGGACACTCAAAAAATTGCCGCGCTGGCCCCAGACGATGTTGTGCTGCAACTGGTTGACGAGGGGCTGTGAGCAGGCGAACGTCCCCGACGGCGGCGTGTCCGAGCTGACGACGCAGCCCGTGATGGCATCCGGGCGCGGCTTGCCGGGGCAGCCGGTCATCTCGACGTAGCGGAAGCCGTGGAAGGTGAAATGCGGCTCCCACACCTCGACGCCCCGGCCATTTAATATGTAGGTGTCCGTCGCCCGCGCCGAGCGCAGGTTGGTCGTGTAGAGCGTCCCATCCGGCTGAAGCATCTCGCCGAAGCGCAGCCGGACCTGCGTCCCCGCCGGCCCCTGGACCGTCAGCCGCGCCCAGCCAACCATGTTTTGGCCCAGATCGTACAGGTATGTCCCCGGCGCGGTCTGCGTCACCCGGCGCGGCTTCAATTCCTGCGTGACTCGCACCGGCGGCCCCGTTTGGGCGACGAGGGCGGGACGGCCCGCGCCCCCGCCCGCGACGCCGTAGACTGCGCGCCGGAGGACGAGTGCGCCGGGTGCTTCGCTGGGTGCGGGGATGTGCAGTGTCTCATCTTCATTGACTGTCCGGGTGTGCGCCGCGCCTGCCAGTGTATAGTCCACACGCAGAGCTTTGACGGTGTTATACGCCGGGTCGCCCGCGATCTCGTTGCCGGCGACAACGACCAGCGCATCGTCTTTGACCATCGCCCGGAGCCGAGCCGTCACATCCACTTGCTTCCGGGGCGCGGCAGCAGGTTCCACCGCGACGGGCCGCCACCACGCCGGGGCGCGGCGGGCGTCGTAGGTCTCGCCTTGTAAAAAATCCGAGTGCAGGATCGGGCCGGTCGCGCCGCGCCACGAGCCGTCGGAGACAATGGTTTGGCGGCTGCCGTCGGCATACTCAATCACCATCTGCGCCAGAAGCTGTGGACGAGTACCGTAAAGATCGCGCTGACGTGCAAACCCTACATAGCCGCCGTACCAGCCGTCCCCCAGCACGGCGCCCAGGGCGTTTTGCCCGACATGCAATTGGTCGGTCACATCATAAGTCTGGTAGGCGATGCGCTTGGTGTAGTCCGTCCAGCCGGGCGCGAACACGGCGTCCCCTACCCGCCTGCCGTTGACATCCAGCGCGTACAGGCCGCGCGCCGTGGCGTACAGCGTGGCCCGCTTGATCGGCTTGGGGAGCGTGAACGTCTTCCGCAGATAGGGGCACGGGGGCAGGGTCAGGCCACTGTCTTTCGTGTCGCGCGGGGTGGGCGCGCTGATCCACTTCGCGCGCCAATCCGAAGGATGGAGCAGGCCCATCTGCCAGAAGGACGGCGGGCTGTCCGGCGAGGGCTTGCCGTCCTTGTCCCAGACGCGAACCTTCCAGAAGCAGCGCTCGCCGGACGCCAGGATTGGGCCGCCGTAGCGAACCGTGACGGACCGGCCCGACCAGACCTTGCCGCTGTCCCAGACGTTGCCCCTGTTCGCGGTCAGCTTCTCAGGGCTGTCCGCGACCCAAATTCGATACGCGCTCTGCCGCTCGCCCCGAAGATGAGACTGCACCTGCCAGCTCAGGCGCGGGCGCGCGGCATCAATGCCGCGCGGGTCGGTTCGGTATTCGCAAGTGAGATGCGCGGGAATGAGTGGGATCATTGACTTACCTCGGAGACTTGGAGGGCGGATATTCTGTTCGCCTCCTTTCTCAGCCTCGCGCCCTTCAAGGCAGGGTTGACTGGCTACACACGCGGTTCCAGCGCGCGCAGTTCGGCGGCCTTTTCCTCGGCCAATGTATCGTTGATATACGTCCCCGCGCCCGCCTCGGACCCGGCCAGGTACTTCAGCTTATCTTTGGTTCGGTTGGGCGGGTAGAACTCAACATGGAACTGGTAGTGCGGGTAGTCGCCGCCGTCCGTCGGGCGCTGGTGCAGCGCCATGATGTAGGGCAGCGAGACGCCGAATAGATTGTCATATTTGACCAGGATCGTTTTCAGGATCGTCGCCAGGTCGCGCTGCTCGGCGCGCGTCAGGTCCGTCAGGGCCGCCTTGCCGGGCGCGCGGGCGGTGAGGTGAACCTCATACGGGTAGCGGGCGAAGAACGGGACGGTCGCGACAAAGCTGTCGTTCTGCGTGACGACGCGCCGCCCGTCTTTCAGTTCCTGCGCCAGCACGTCCAGGAAGAGATTGGTCCCATGCGCGTCCCAGTGCTTCTTCGCCGCGTTCAGCTCGGTCTGGAGGCGGGGCGGGATGAACGGGTAGGCGTAGATCTGCCCGTGCGGGTGGGCCAGCGTGACGCCGATCTCGCGGCCCTTGTTCTCGAAGATGAAGACGTAGTGGATTTCGGGGCGCGCTTCCAAAGCCGCAAAGCGGTCGGTCCAGACCCAGATCAGGTGCTCGATCTTCTCGACGGGCAGTTCGGCCAGCGTGGCGTTGGCCTGGGGCGTATAGACAACCACCTCGCACTCGCCCACTGCGGGGCGAACGGGGGTCAGGTCAGTTCCCGAAACGGCGGGCGAGGGCGGGTGGGGCTGGAGCGAAGGGAACTTGTTCTGGAAGACGACGATGTCGTAGTCCGGGCGCGGAATCTCGGTCGGGAAGCCGCCGGGCTTGGTCGGGGCGAGCGGGTTGTAGTCGGGCGGCGGGAAGAACGTCCGGTCCTGGCGCTGGGTCGCCGTGATGACCCATTCCTCCAAGATCGGGTGCCAGCGCAGTTCAGACATGGGCGTCCTCCGGCAAAGAGGCGCCGGGCGCGGGCACATTCGGGTCGTCTGGGAAGGAGTAATAGATTAGGGTACGGCCGTCGTCTTTGACGGTCTCCTCTTTAAACATCGGCATCGCGGCGGCATCCTGGGATCGGTCGCTCATGACGATCGCTGCCTCCATTGCAGTGCGGAACTATGTGCGATTGTACCCCAACCGCCGGGAGGGCGAGTCACCGGACCGGCTGCTTGGAGTAGGCCCGTACATAGTCCACCCACATCACCGACGGGTTCGGAGTCTTGTCAATCGGCCAGCCGCAGCCCAGGGCCAGGTTCACGAGCAGGTACAAAGGCACCTTCGCCTCCGGGAGCGTCTTCGACTTGGACAATTCTCTCCCGTCGTAATAGAACGTCGTGTCATCCTCCTCGATCATGACGCCGTAGGTATGGAAGTGGTCCACCGTGTCCGGGACGACGAAGGCGTCGCTCTTGCTCCAGTGCGGCCGGTCTGGAGACCAGAGGTGAACAGTCGTGTGGATGTAGCGCGGAAGGGCGCCATACTGCTCGACCACATCAATCTCGGGGTTCGTGACTGTGAACTTTTTCTGGGATTGTTCCCGCTGCGCGGGCTGTCCCAGCAGCCAGAATGCGGGCCAGGTGCCCGGACCGGGGGGGAACTTGGCCCGCATTTCAAAGTAGCCGAACTTCTGGGCGAAGCCGTTGCCTTGGGGGTCAACCGAGGCCAGAATCCCCGACTTCCAGCCGTCCGCGTCTTTGCGGGCCTCGATGTGCAGGACTCCTTTCCCGATCGTGAACGGGAACCCCTCTTTTTGTTCCACAAAGCGGGCGTCCCCGAACGCCCCTTTGGTGTTCGTGAACCAGCGCCCGCCGGGGCCGGCGGCGGAGACGCTCAGGGCGTTGAACTCATCATCGAAGGTGAGGTGGTAGCCCTTCAGATTCAAAGAGGGTGCCGGGAGATCGGACGCGGGGGCGTCCGGCGCGACCCGGAGGACACCGACTTGATAGGACTGATCGCCTATCGCGACCACTCCCGGCCCGGTCTTTAGCGTCTGGCGCACGCCGGTCTTCGGGTTGTAAAGGCCCGCCAGGATTTGGTAGTCGCCCGGCGCCGTGCCGGCCGGCACGGTGACATGCTGGGTGTCGGTGATCGGTCCTGACCACTGGGCCGTGGGGACCGGAAGGTCCTGGTCGTTGTTCCAGGCCAGCTTGCCGTCCGAGCCGACAAAATGAACAAACACCATCTCCCCTGGGTCCACAGATTTTGCGTCCCACCGGTAGGTGAGCGTGTAGCCGGCGTCCGGCCGACAGGCGGGGCGGGCGGGGATACAGGCGAGCACCGTAGACTGTTCCGCCGGGGCCGCCGGAGCGGCGTCCGCCGGCAGCGTCCAGACGCTGGCGGCAATCAGGCACACCATCACTGCGCGCCAAGAGGCCTGCGCTGTTTCTAAAACGTTCTTCAATGCTTGTCTCCTGAGCCGACTGTGTCTCCCCGACGCGAGTGCCGGGCGTGTGACAACTCCCATGCGTAAACACACGGGCTTCTTGGGAAACGCACACGGCAACCCGTCACGTTGGCTCCCAAAGGCGGTGTCCCCGCCCTAGTTTTGCAGAGCAAGCCCTGCAAAGCATAATGTTAAGCGTATCAGTCTCAACCGACACAGAACTGCCTGAACCCGTTTGCCAACTAATACTCGCCTCATCAAGAGCGGCATCCGCCCTCTAAAATTGAGCAAACTTTGACAAACTGAACAGCCTGATGACGATACCTGTTGACCACAGAGATTATACCCCAACGCGGGTCATTTGACACGAAGAAAGGACGGTTGCAAGGGGTGGGAATATCGCGACTTGGGAATATCGCGACTGAGGACAGTCACGGAGCAATTCCCCAGACGCCTAAAGGCGACAGTCCCCTTGCTCATTTTCTATGGCTTACTTCCGCGCCCGCACACGCAGCACGGTGACGGAGTGGGCGGGGAACTCGTGGGCGAATGTCGGGCCGATGCCGGTCAGCGTCGTCGTCTGCGGGGCGATCTTTTCGGGCGCATCTACGGAGTTCACATCGCCGGGATCGCCCGTCAGCACCTCGGCGACGGCGGTCTTGGCGACGCCCCGCGCGCCTCGCAGGTCTACTTGAAGCTGCTGAACGCTGGCGGACGTATTGACGACCTTCAGGATCACGTCGCCCGTAGACAGGGCGCGGCTGGCGACGGCGTAGAGCGGGGCGGGCGGGGCAGGCGGCGTGTCGGTTGAACTGGCTCTGGCCCGTCGGTTGAACTGGCTCTGGCCCGTCGGTTGAACTGGCTCTGGCCCGTCGGTTGAACTGGCTCTGGTCAATCAGACGCGGGAACAGGGCTAGAAAGTTGTTGCGGACGTAGCGCAGGAATCCGCGCTCCTCGTCCATGCCGAGCCAGTGCTGTGCCAGAGGCCGAGCCAGTGCTGTGCCAGAGAGAGTGTCATCACTTCGCTGTCCGAGAACAGAGGTTTCTTGCCCGCTTTGCCTGCCAGCAGGCGCGGGGCGTGTTGTTGATACCAATCGTCCACGATGGTGTATAATGTGGTCAAGGGTGTATAATGTGGTCAAGAAGGTTTCCGTCGGCATATTCATAAAGCACCTCGCCAAAGGGTTTCTTTAAGGGTTTCTTTATGGTTTGTCGGCGGTGCCTTCGGTTCCTTTATTCGGCCAAATCGGCCAAAGACAGCCAAGTTGATTTCACATCAAGCGTTAGTAGTAGTTGTCCCCAAAGCCGCCCCGCATCGGCTCCGTGTCCTTGCTGTATTCGTCGTTGAACTCGTCCACGAACCAGACTTTTTTCTTGTCCGGGCTGAGGAAGCGCTGGGCGACCCACTCGTTCCAGTCGTAGAACAGCAGAAACGGCGGGTCTACCTTCAGTGCGGCGTCGAAGCAGTCCCGGAACTGGATGCCGCGCCCGGCGCGGCGTCCCGGTGGCCCGTCGTCCGGTTTCCGTGCCAACTGCGCCCGTCGCCCGGCCCCATGTTGGAGCAGGGCGAGGACGAGATCGAACTCGCCACCGAAACCCCGGTCTGTTCGGGCTGCCCTTGGGAGTCCCGCATGACCGCCTTCGCCCCCTGCACCGGGTCCCAGCCGTCGGTGTTCCAAGACCCCGGATTGCGGTTCAGGCCGCCCCAATAGCTCGTACGGAACGTGAAAAATCCCCGGACACTCGGATCGAGCGCCGGGTCGTTTTTGGCGATGATGAGCGGCCTGCCCTGCCAACGATACCAGAGCGCGGCGTACTTCGGGTCCTGATAAAACTCATGGTACAGAGTCGTCACCTGCTGGACCTGTTTCGGCCCGGTCCCGGCGACCGTGTGGAAGGCCAGCTGCGGCGTCTTCCGCCCCTCGGCGCGCATCTGGAGGTAGACAGCGAGCAGGCCGGAGACCGTCTTTTCATAGTTGTAGCCGTTGCTGACGTCGAACAGCAGCATGTCAATGCCGGCGTCCGAGAGCATCTGCGCGTGCGCCCGGACGATGAACGGGTCCTGCATACTATAGTAGCCGAACAGCGGCTGGTCCCAGTAGTGGAACGAGTAGAGTCCGCCCCAGAGCGGGCTGCCCGGCTTGTCCAGGGCGTCCGGGTCTTTGCGGAGAATCTCGGTGTTGTTGAACGGCCCCGAGGCGTTATCGCCCCCCAGCCACAGGTAATAAAAGATGCCCGCCTGCTTGTCCCGCCTCGGGCCACCGACTTCCGCATACGTCGGGAGGGCGCGGCCCAGCCCGTCCACACCTACCCAGGTGTCGCTGTAGGTGTCCCACGCCACCGGGCCGCCGGGCGCAGCGCCCGGTGCGGCGGGGGAACCGAGAATGGGAACGCCAAGAAGCAGACAGGATGCCAAAAGCAGGAACGCTCTGCGGCAAAGCCTCATTTTCAACCCTCCCAAAGAAAAAACTGCCCGACATCTGAAATTCCGGGCGGGTACTGCGTCCGTCAGGGCCGGTGCGGGACGACGCTGGCGATGCCCATGTCGAAGCCCTGGCCGCCCCCTGTCTGGTGGACGTGCGCGGCCAGCAGCACGGTGGCGCCCGGCTTCAGCAACGCTTTGGCTTCGGGGGTGATGTCCAGGGGCGTGTAGCCGCTGTTGTAACCCGCCTCGCTGGCGGCGGGCACGCCGTTGACGTAGATGTCAACGTCCTCGTCGTGGTAGACCATGAAGGTCAGGTTGGCGGGCAGGGCCGCCGGCAGGGTGACGGTGCGCCGGAGCCAGAGGTCGCCGGGGGTGTCGTTCCAGGCGGCGCCCGCCTTCATCCCGCTGGGGAGGCTCGAGCCGAAGACGCCCTGGCCCGACTTCCACTGCGAATCGTCAAAGCCCGGCTTGAACCAGTCCGCAGCGGGCGCGGCGGGGGTTGTCGTGACATAGCGCCAGGTCGCCGGGGCGGTGGTCGAGTTGCCCACGACATAGGTGACGGTCGGGGGAAGCGGCAGGGGCGCCCAGCCGGTGACGACGAGAGTGTCACGGCTCGAATACTTCTTCCAGAGGGCCGGGTCCGCCAGCATCTTGATGAAGACGCCGCCGATGACGGGGCGGGCGTGCATCCCGTCGCTCTTGATGTTGTCCGTCACATAAGAGTCCACGAACGGGAGGCGTGCCGTGGTCTCGTTCAGATAAGCGTACATCGGCGAGGTCAGCGTCTCGAAGTCCTCCCGGTTGTCCGCCAGGGTCGCGCTCCACATGGTCCAGTCGGATTTGGTGAGGTGCGTCCGCGAGTCGAGCGGCAGGCCGTAGGGCTGCATCACCGACTTGTAGTACGCGGTCTCCTTCTGCGAGACGGAAGCGGGGAAGACGTTCAGGCCCAGGATCTTGTCCCAGACTAGGTTGTACTTCTGGCTCCAGGTGCCGGGCTTGTCGAAGGCCAGGAGCGAACGATCCCCGGCGTCCGCGACCTGCATCCAGTGCTGGGCGAACTGCTGGGCGAGGGCCTGATATTTGTCGGCGTTCGCGGTCTCGCCGCGCATCCGGCACAGGTCGGCGTAGGCGGCCAGCGCGATGATCGCCTTGACGGAAAGGTTCGTGTTGTGCGCCAGGTGGCCCATGAAGTCGTCGGTGCAGAGCTGGTCCTCGGGATCATTCCCGTACTGCTCCAGGTACTGCGCCCACTGGCTGATCTTCGGCCAGTACGGCGTCACGAAGTTCGCGTTGCCTTCCGATTTCGCGATGGCGTCGCACATGATTAGGACGTTGCCGCTTTCCTCCACGGGCATCTGTTCGCCGCCGTCGTCCGTGCCGTGCGCGATGGGGTAAGTCCCCAGGTCGTGCGGGGCGTTCGGGAAGCGCCAGCGCGGGGCGGCCCCATACAGGATGATCGGCAGGACGGACGCTTTGGCAAGGGTCGGGTTGAACAGGACCGGCAGGGGCGCCATCGGGAAGATGACGTCCATCGTGGCGATGTCGCCGTTGCTGGTGTTCTCCTTCGTGAACAGGAGCGGCTTGCCGTTCGGGTCGGCGGACAGCCCGTTGCCGGCCAGACTCTGGCGGTAGGCGAGGGCGCCCATCTGGGCATATTTCTCGCCGCCGGTCTGCGCCATGTCCGCCATCATCTCCTGGTCGAAGTCAACGCAGCGCTGGGTCAGGCGCGGGTACTCGCGCTCGGCGGTTTGGAACAGGTCGGAGATCGTCAAGCCGTTTCGACGCCAGTAAGGCTTGAGGTTCTGGCCGAAGAATTTGATGTTATAGGCTTCGTCGTACCCGAGCAGGAGGTGGCGGGAGACGGGGGCGGCGGCGACGCGGCCCAAGTCGAACGTAAAGGCCAGGACGGGCGGGCTGACGTTGGCGGCGCGCGGCATGTCCGGGTCATCGGCGGCGGGCAGGGCGCCGTTCCGGGTGAACCCGGCGAGCAGCGCGGCGTCCGCGCCCACAGCGGCTTTGGCGTCCGACGTAGGTGCGGCGGCGACGACATAGCCCCAGTCGCGCCGGGCGTCGTCGCCGGAAACGTCGAAATAGCCCTGCTTGACGGTCCCCGCCCGCAGGGCTGTCAAGAAGCCCATGGGCTGCCGGCCCCACTGGACCTTCTCCTCGGGCGTGTTGACCGCGATCTGCGCGCTGGCGCTGTCATAAAGCGAAACCTGGTGGGGTACGCCGTCCACCGAGCGAACATCCCATGTCAGGTAGGTGATAGGCCGGCCCAGCGCCTCCATGTCGTCGGGCAGGCTCGGCGTCATAAAGGTGAGCGTGACATGGACGCCTGCCCCTTCAAACTGGTAAATACTGCGAGTCGGCGTGACCTGAACGCCCGTCTGCGGGAGCGCAGCGGACCCCACGGGGTCATTCCCCATCAGCCGGTAGCTGCTGCCGTCAATCCGAATCAAGCTGACCAGGGGGTACTCTCGCTTGGTCCAGTGGCGCGTGTTATCGTCGGTCAAGCGGTCCGCCATGGACCAGATGCTCAGGAAGGGGTCGCTGGCGACTAGCGGCACGGCCGGCGGGCGGAAGGCCGGGGCCATAGGTGTATCGGCAGCCAAAGCCGCCGGCAGGGTCGTGACTGCCAGGGCGGCAGAGGCCAGAAATCGAGAAAATCTCATAGAGACACTCACCTTTCGTCATCGAAACGCGCGGCGGAATCCCGCGCTTACGCACGGGAAATAATTACCATATTCCGAGCCGTTTAGTTCCGGGTTCGGCCATTATAGTGCAGGGCGTACCCCTTGTCAATACGTCGCTCAGGGGTCAATGCGTTTCCGGGAGATTGAACCTACTTCCGCGCCCGGACCCGCAGCACAGTGACGGAGTGGGCGGGAAACTCGTGGACGAAGGTCGGGCCGATCCCGGTCAGCGTCGTCGTCTGCGGCGCGACTTTTTCGGGGGCGTCGAGCGAGTTGACGTCGGCAGGGTCCCCCGTCAGCACCTGGGCGACGGCGGTCTTGGCGACTCCCCTGGCTCCTTGCAGGTCCACCTGAAGCTGCTGGGCGGCGGGGGACGTGTTGACGACTTTCAGAATCACGTCGCCGGTTTTCAGAGCGCGGCTGGCGACGGCGTACAGCGGCGCGGTCGGGGCGGGCGGCGTATCGGTCGCCTCCTCGATCAGCTTGCCGTCCAGGAAGCAGCGGATCGCGCGGCCCTGTACCTCGATCTTGATGTCGTACCAGCGGCCCGTTTCCACCGTCAGGGGCACGTCTGGGCCGAGCTGCGTGTGAGCGCCGTTCTGGATCTGCTCCAGCGCGGTGCGGGTGTTGCCCCAGCCGCCGATGTTCCACCAGACGAGGTTCGCGTCGTCCCGGTAGTGGAAGGGGATCAGGAAGCCCTCCCGACCACTGAGCTTGCGTGCCCGAACGCGGTAGGTGTAGTCAGTCCAGTGTGTGTCGCCCGCAGTGGCGCGGTCGCCCTCTTGATTATCCGTCTGCCGTAGCACGCCATCCGTCGCGCTCCACTGGCCCTGCCCCAGAGTCCAGTCGGCGTCCCCCTGGGCGAAGTCCTTGCTGTAAAGCGTCTTCCCGCCCTGCGTGACCTGGATGTCCCTGAACTCGGCCTGCGTGGCCCAGGTGGCGACGCCGATGCGGCCCGATGGCGGCGGGGCCGAGACCGGCGCGTCCCCTCCCTGCGGGACGATGCTGACGGGCAGGATGACGTCGCCCCGGTTCGTGCCGAACATCTTCTGCACATAGTACGACGGCGAGCCGAAGCTGCTGAGGGCGTCGTAGCCGATCAGGTTAGTCCCCCACTGGCGCGCGCCGGGGTTGACGTTGACCAGGAGCGGCGCGTAGGACTCCAAAACGACCACGTCCGAGTTGCGCTCCATGCCGGTCATCCAGGCGGCGTCGCCCAGCGCGGCCTGGAGGGTCGGCGTCGGGCTGCCCTCGGTCGAGGCCCATTCGCCGACGAAGACCTTCGGGCCGGAGCGATCCGTCTTATCGTAATGGCCCGAATCCCGCGCCATCGCCGCCGCCGAGCGGTAGAAGTGGTCGTCCAGCACGTCCATCGTGTGGCCCCGGACGCGGGTCGTGGCGATGAGATGAAGCTTCGGGTATTTGGCCTTGATGGCGTCGTAGAACTGGGCGTAGCGGCCATCATAGCTGCCCGAATTGTCAAAGAAGTCCTCGTTGCCGATCTCCACATAGGAGAGCGGAAACGGGGCGGGGTGGCCGTCCCTGACGCGGCGCGCGCCCCAGGTCGTGTTCGCGCCGCCCGTGACGTACTCGATCTCGTCCAGCGCGTCCTGCACGAACGGGGTCAGGGCCGGGCCGGGGGCGGCGCGCTCGTGGTTCAGCGCGAAGCCGGCGAAGACAGCCAGGACGGGCTGCATGTGCAGGTCCTCGCACCATTCCAGCATCTCCAGCAGGCCCATGCCGTCCGTGGACCGGTAGCCCCAGGGACCTTGATGGCCGGGGCGCTGGTCAACGGGGCCGATCGTCTTCTTCCAGTCGAACCGCTCGGCGATCGTGTTGCCTTCCAAATAATTGCCGCCGGGCAGCCGCAGGAACGCGGGCTGCATGTCGTCCATCTTCTGCATCAGGTCAATGCGGCTGCCGTTGGGGCGGTCGTGGAAGGTCGGCGGCATCAGGGAGACCTGCGACAGCCAGACCGTGCCGGGGCGGGCCGCCGAAACGACGAAGCGGTTCGTCGTGGAGGGCGCCCCATTCCCGGTTTTCAGCGTGACCGTGTACGGCTTCCACGCGGGGCCGATGCCCGACACCTGGGCGGCGGCGTGAACCGTCGCGCCGTCGTTGCTCTCGATGTCCAGGGTCAGCGGCCCGGTGAAGTTGGGTTCGGCTTTCGCATAGAAGGAGGCGCGATAGGTGGTGTTGGGCTTAACGGGAATGCCCCAGTAGCCCTCGTTGGCGACACCCACCCGACGGCCGAGGGTCGTGACATCCAAACGCAGGGAGGTGGTTAGGGCGGTGGCATTGGAAGCGCTGCGGATGCTCTGAACGGGATAGGAAGTCGTTGACTCATACAGGCTCAGATACTGCTCGATCCGCGCCTGTTCTTCGTCAACGTCCCGCGCGTCGCTCGGCTTCAGGTGATACTCGCTCGCCAGCGCCGCGAAGGTTTGACCAGACATCACCCGGCCCAAGATGGATCGAAAAGACATCCCGGCCAGCCAGGCGATCCGGGAAATGACGGCGATCTGGCCGAGGGAATAACCCTCGGCCATTGCCATCTGAAGGTCTTTATAATCGTATCTTGGGTCGCTGAGAAGGCTGTAATCGCCAGCCCCCCCGGTGACAGGCTGGGTAGTATCAAGGTTAATCGTCCCTGTCCCACCCCCGTCCTGCACAAGCGACCAGTGGGTGGGTGTCTTGGGATTGTCCTTGAAGGCGCGGTTCTGAATCAACTCACCGTACAGGCCGCCGTCATAGGAGTGGTTGATTTCCTCGGTCATCAGGCCGTAGAACGTGGGGCTGATCCTGACGCCGGGCTGGTCCACCTGGACAGTCAACTGGCCGGGGGCAGCGTGGACGCCGGCAGACACAGCGGCGGCAAGGAGCGCCGGGACGAACCAGGCGCGGAAGGATGATGCGAACGTCATGTGCGATGTATTCCTGTTGAGGCCCCGCCCTGAGCGGCGGGGCCTTCTCCCAGGGCTGAACCCCTGGGCTTTAGAAGGGCAAGCCCCCGCCTTCGCGGGCGAAGATTTCCGGCCTTATGCCCGCGAAGGCGGGGATTTGCTCTTTTACAGCCCCGCCGTTCAGGGCGGGGACACTTCCCACCCGCCCCCGGCCACGGCCTGCGCGAATGCCGCGTCGTCGAGCGACAGCCCGAAACCGGGCGCGTCGGGCACGGACACCCAGCCGTCTTCGAGGATGTAGCCGGAGGTGTCCACGCCGGGCGTCGCCGCTTCGTCCCACTCGACAAACGTAAACCCGCGCAGGGCGGGGGCGAGGTGGCACGAGACCTGGTTGCCGAGGTGGCCGCCGTAGTGGTGCGGGGCGGAGCGCGCGCCCCAGGCGTCAAGCTGCCGGCCCGTCTGGAGCCAGCGGGTGAAGCCGTGCCCGAAGATGTCGTACTGGACCACGTCCACCAGGCCCTCGCGCGCCCAGCGCAGCAGGGACGGCGACGCTTCCCCCTCGCCGTCGGCGACAAGGACGTCCAGCCCCTCCGCCCGAAGCCACTCTTTGAGGTCGCGGTACAGGACGGCGTCCTCGTGGAACGGCTCCTCCATCCAATGGATGCGGCAGTTGCCCGTCGCGGCCAGAGCCTGCTTGGTCAGGTTCAGGTTCCAGCCGTTGTTGGCGTCCAGCAGCAGCGCGGCGTCCGGCCCGACTTCGGCGCGGACGGCGCGGACGACGGCGATGTCGCGCCGCGTCCCTTCCTCCACCGGCATCCAGCGCGCCCCGCGCCCGACTTTCAGCTTGAAAGCGCGATGGCCGAGGTCATAGCCTGCCCGCGCCTCGGCGGCCATCAGCGCGGCGGCCTCGGCCTCATCGGTCAGGTGCAGGTCATCCAGGTACAGCGAAGTGTCGTAGCAGCGGACGCGCAGCGAGTCGGGGACGGCTGCCCCGACCGCTTCCGCCGCCAGGGCATAGACGGGACGGCCCGCGAGTTGGCCCGCCAGGTCCCACAGCGGGCACTCGAACGCCAGCCACGGCTCCCGGACGCCCCCGCCCTCCGCGAACAAGTCGCTCAGGCGACGGCCCAGCATCTCGGCGGCGCGCTCCCGGCCCGCCCGGCAGACGCCGAAGCCGGACGCGCCGCCCCGCGTCGTGATGCGTGCCAGGGGGACGCGCACGCGGTCGCCGTGCTCGCCCAAGCGGGCGTTGCTGCCCGCGAGGCGCGGGCGGCGGCCTTCGAGAACGCCCCAGGCGGCGGCAGTGATTGTGTCGTGCATCTTCATCTCAGCGTAATGACAATGGCGTGCGATCCCGTGGCCGTGGAAGGCACGGCGGGCCGCGCGAGCGGCTTGCCGTCATACAGGAAGCGCGCGATGCGGCTGCCGCTTCCGTTCAGAGCAATGGCGAGCACGGCGGAGCGGTAGCGAACGCCGGTCAATCGCACCGCTCCCCACTCCGCCGGCAGCGTGGGCGAGAACAGCAGCGACTTCGGCTCAAACCTCATGCCGAACAGCCCGGAGTAGATCATCCGCAGGTAGGCCGTCGCCGACCAGGTCTGGTCCGGCTGCGAGGGCCAGTGGCTGCCTGTCTGCCAGCCGCCGTCGGGAACGCCGGTCGTCGCATTGTAAACTTCAAAGAACCGATGATCGCTCGCCAGGGCAAGGAGGGCGGCGTTCTCGACCTCGTCCCGGTAGAGATCGGCTCGGCCGGCCTGCGCGGCCGCGCAGGCGAACATCCCGTTGACCAGCGGCCAAACGACGCCGTTGTGCCGGCCCGGATGGGCGTCGTCGAACCGGGGAAAATGCGGCCACGACGTGGTGATCCCGTGCGCGCACCGATGGGCGACATGCAGAACGCTTTGCGCCTGCGCGGTCGAAGCAACGCCAAACAGGATCGCGAACGAAAGGCCGATGCCCTCCTGCGACGGGTCCAGCCGGCCCTGGAGCGGCCCCGCGCCATGCACGAAATAGCCGTAGGTCGCTTTCGACGGCATCCACAGGTGTTTGTTGATGGCCGCGCGAAGCGACAGGGCGGCCTGATCAGACTGATGCGCCTCGGACACTGGTCGTCCGAGTTCCGCCGCCATCCGCGACGCGCACCGGTAGGCGTTGTAGTACACGCAGTTCGTACTGAGCGCCATGAGCTCATGTGTATAGGGATGATCGAGGACGAAGCTGCTCCCGTTGTGCGGGTCGTACTCCGGCTCCGGGTAGCCGGCGATGCCGTCGCAAAAAAACGCGGGGCCTTGAAACAGGCCGTAGTCCGCGTTGTAGCGCTCGCGCCGCATACGCGACAGTTCATCCTTTGCGACCTCGTAGGCCGGGGCTAAAAACGTCCGGTCGCCGGTGACGGTGTAGTGGGACCAGGCCCTCGTGATCCAGATGACTTTATCCCACCACTGGTTGTCCTGCTGGATCATCAGCGATCCGCCGGGCGCGCGCTCACAGACCGCCCAAAGCGTGTTTCGCGCCGCGACCGGCTCCAGCAAGGACGCCGCGTTCCAACTGTTGAGCGAGGCATCGCGCGTCCACGGCTCACTGTAACCGCCGCCCGCGCGAACAAACAGGCCGGGGTCTCCGGTCATCAGTCCGGCAGCATTGTGTCTCTTCGCCGTGTCCGGGAGGGTGTTGATCCGCAGCAGATTGTCGAGCGCACTTCCGTAGGCGAGGCCCAGGCGGCTTTGGACCTTCCGGTCAGTGACAACTCCGCGTCCATAAATGGACGGGCTTCTACGCTGACACGGCAGCGAGGCTCTGTTGTCCCAGAGCAAGTATGTTGACGGCGGCATTGGTATCGCGGTCTACGGAAAGCCCGCACATCGGACACAGATGCCAGCGGTCAGAGAGTTTCTTTTTGGTACGGCCTTCCAGCCCGTCAGGGCGATAGCCGCACCCAGAACAATCCTGCGAGGTGTAAGCAGGATTGACAGCGAGAACCTTACGACCAGCGCTTTCAGCCTTCGACGTAAGGACAGAACGGAACTGCGACCAGGAAGCGTCACTGATACTTTTAGCAAGGCAGTGGTTGCCCAGCATACTCTTGACGCTGAGTTTTTCGACGGCGATGATGCCGAAGCGGTTGACAATGCGCCGAGCGTTTTGATGGCAGAAGTCATGCCTTCTGTTTCGGATACGCTCATGGATGCGAGAAACAACCTTGCGAGCCTTTCGGCGTTCACGACTTCCACGCTTTTGTTGTTCATTCTTCACTTTCGATAACTTGCGCTGTGCTTTGGCAAGAGCCTTTTCCTCTTTACGGAAGAAGCGCGGGTTTTCAATGAACTCGCTGTTAGACAAGGCCGCGAAGGTTTTCAGGCCAACGTCAATACCAATGGCTTCATCGGAAGGTGGTAGAAGTTCAGGTTCGACTTCTTGGCAAATACAGGCAAACCACTTGCCATTGATGCGGCGAACTGTGCAGGTTTTGAGTTCGCCCCACGGCGTTCGGTGTATCTTAGCCTTGACCTGACCGATTTTCGCAAGGCGAATGCTTTGCTCACCGACATTGAAACTGTCATTCTGTGTGAAGGTGATGCTGTCGTATTGGCCTTCACTTTTGAGACGAGGGAACCCAGGCTTCTCGCCTCTTGCAGCACGGTCAAAAAACGCCTTGAACGCAAGGTCTACGCGGTGAACGACATCTTGGAGAACCTGGCTGTAAACCGCTTTGAGTTCTGCGTGGTCTTTCTTCCACACGGGCAGGTAGGCTTGCTGTGTATATCGGCCCACGGAAACCTTTGCGGTGTCGTACTGAAACTTTCTGTCGTTGACCAGGCTGTTGTAAACAAGGCGGCAGGTTTCGAGCGTTTCGTCTAATTGACGCTCCTGAACCCTATCGGGATACAACCTTACTTTTAGACAGTTACGGTTCACGGATATATTATACCCGAAACTGTTAGGTTTTAATGTGTTTTCGCGATACCAATCTATAGAAAAGGATTTATCGTCTTAGGAAAGACGATGCGCTATCTTCAGGACTTTGTCCCATCTCCCCCATAAATGGGGAAGACTTCCGCGCTTTTTCGTTAAAGGTCAGCGTGGGGGCGCCGGCAGCGGGAGAGACCGGGGGCCGAAGGGTCGCGGCGGCGGCGTCCTGCCCGACGATGAGGTAACCGGCGTCCGTCAGATGGGTGAAGTCGCCGGTGAAGTACACCGGGTTGTATTCCGCGCCCGGCGCCCCCAGCCGGAAGTCGGCCCCAACGTCCACGATCCCATCCGCGAACGAGCGCCAGTTGCGGCGGATGAGGGCGTCATACTGCACCATCTGTGCATCAAAATCCGGGGGGTAGACGCGGGGGTAGGCGGCCACCGGCGGCGTGACAACGAGAATGCGCCAGGGGTGCGCGGCCTTCCGCGCCCGGCAGTAGGCGGTCAGCGCGCCGAAGGCCGTGGCGGCGCTTTTATGCCCACCGCCCAGGTCGTTGGTTCCGCCGAAGATGATCAGCACGTTCTGGGTCAGATGCGGGTCGAACAGGAGATCAATTTTCTGGGGGGCCTCGCCGGCCATCGCGCCGAGCGGCCATCCGCCTGTCCCCAGGCTGGTGACGCGCCAGGCGGGGCCGAGCGCCCTGGCGAGCACCCCTGGATAGGTCGTTCCTGTCGCCGTCCCCACGCCCGAGACGCGCCGTAGCCGTGCGTCAGGCTGTCGCCGTGGCAAACGACCTGCGCTGTGACCGGCGGCGTCTGCGCCGGAACAGGGTGCGAGCTAACGGCACTGAAGACAACCATTCCCAGGCCGGCGAAGGCGGCAGCCAGAGCCGTCATTTTCTTCGAGGCGTTCATTGCCCTGTTCCCTTTGTTGCTGCTGTCTTCTGCGAAGCCGGGCAGAACCCCGTGGGCCGCCCTCAGTGATAGACCTCGAAGCTGAACAGGGAGTAGCCGAACTGCGTCCCGCGCTTGGCGCCGTACATCCGCACGAAGCGCGCGGGCGTGGGCGCGAACTTGATCTGCTCTTCGCCGCCCTCGCCTTCCGTCGTGGCGTACACGTCGGCCCAGGTCTTGCCGTCGAGGCTGACCTGCACACTGTAAGCGGAGGCATAAGCCGCCTCCCAGTACAGCAGGACATGGCTGATCGAGGTGACTTTGCCTAAGTCCACCGCGATCCACTGCGGGTCGCTCGAGGCGCTGCTCCAGCGCGTCGTGTCGTCGCCGTCCACGGCGTTGGCCGGGGGGACATCCGGGCGGTTCTCCGTGGAGGAAACCGTGACGGGACGGCCCTGGGCGAGATCCTGCTCCGTGCGGGCCGGCCCCGTGGGGGCAGGCTGGGACGCGCCCAGGAAGGGGATCGCTTCGGTGAAATCCGACGTCAGCCGCAGCCGCGCCTGCTGCCGGATGTCGCGGGAGGACGCGCCGATTTGAATGTCGTACTCGCCGGCATCCGCCTTCCACTGCTTGCCGGGCACATCGCAGTAGGACAAAGCGCGCGGGGCAAGCTGGAAATGGACGGTCTTCGTCTCGCCGGGCTGGAGGTCAACTTTCGCGAAGTTCTTTAGCTCGCGCACGGGCTTGTCTATCTTCGGATGCGGGTCGTGGACGTACATCTCGACGACCTCGGCCCCGGCGCGGCGGCCCGTGTTGGTGACATCTAAACTTGCCGTAACCGCGCCGTCCGGCGCAAGCGAGTCTTGCGAGAGGGTCAGGGGGCCGTAGCGGAACGTGGTGTACGAGAGGCCATAGCCGAACGGGAACAGCGGCGCGATCTTCGCCTTGTCAAAGTGACGATAGCCGACGTAGATGCCTTCCGTATAGTAAACCTGGCCCCTCGTGCCGGGGAAGTGGCCGAAGTCGGGGTAGTCCTCGCGCCGGGCGGCCAGGGTGTCCGGCAGCTTGCCGGACGGGTTGACATCGCCGAACAAGACGGCGGCCAGCGCGTGCCCGCCCTCCTGGCCGGGGAACCAGGTCTCGACCAATCCGGGCACGCGGTTCAGCCAGCGTGTCATGGTGACCGGCGTGCCGTTGTTGAGGACGACGATGGTCCTTTTGTTCGCGGCGGCGACCGCCTGAATCAAGCCGTCCTGGTCGCCGGGCAGATCCATGGAGGGTCGGTCCTGCCCTTCGCCCTCGGTTCCCTCGGTGCTGACGCAAACGACGGCGACGTCCGATCTGCGGGCCGCCTCCACGGCCTCGGTGAAGCGCGCTGTGCCGGGGACGATCCAGTTCAGAGCGGCGACGGCCAGCCCCGCGGCCTGGTAATACTCGACGCGCAGATCATAGGCGCGCCCCGCGACCAGGTCCACCGCCACGTTCTGCGGGGAGGCTGCGCTGTCAATCCAGTGGTCCACCAGCCGCTTGCCGTTCAGGAACAGGCGGCAGCCGTCGTCCGCCGTCAGCGACAGCGCGTACCGGCCCGTCTTGGGCGCGACCAGCTTGCCGGTCCAGCGGACGCTGAAATTGGTGCGCGGCAGGCCGGGGGCCGGGGAGGTCGTGTTCCAATCGTTCTGAATCTGGGCGTCGGTGCGGACCAGGGCGGGCGTCCCGGTCAGATTCCGGTTGGTGAAATACTCCGCCCGCAGGCCGGTCCCGGACCCGTCGGGTCGAAGAAAGGCGGGGGCGGGGATGGGCGCCCCGGTCTGCGTCCCGCGCGCGTAATTGACGGCGACTTCCGGCCCCACCTCCTGCTGGATGCCCTCCAGCGGGTTGATGGAGTAGAAGGGCGTCAGGCCGGGGCTGCCCGCCGCGCCGTACTGCATGTCCACAGCGGCGGGGCCGATGACGGCGACCGAGCGGATCCGGTCCGCGTCCAGCGGCAGGATGTTCCCCTGGTTTTTCAGCAGGACGATCCCCTGGGAGGCGGCTTGGAACGTCAACTGCTGATGCTCCGGGGAATTGACGAGGGCATGGTTAGGTGTGCGCGGCCCGTCGAGCAGGCCGACCCGAAGGATGGCGCGCAGGATGCGGTGGACATTCTCGTCTATCTGCGCCTGCATGGTCTGCCCCCGGTTCAGGGCGCGCGCGACGTTCTTGGGGGCCAGCAGGCCAGGGCCGGGCATTTCCAGGTCGTTGCCGGCGTTGATGACGCGGGCGGTCTCATGGACTGCGCCCCAGTCGGACATGACCATGCCGTCCCAACCCCACCCCTTTTTGAGCACCTCCGTCAGCAGGTACTCGTTGGCGGTCGCGTGGGGGCCGTTGATCCGGTTGTAGGAGGACATCAGAGTCCAGGCGTGTCCTTCCGTGGCGCCGGCCTCAAAGGCAGGCAGGTAAATCTCGCGCAGGGCGCGCTCATCCACATGGACGTTGACCTCGCCCCGGTCCACCTCCTCGTTGTTGCAGGCGTAGTGCTTGATGCAGGCGGCCGTGCCGACACTCTGCATCCCCTGGATGTAGCCGACGGCCAGGCGTCCCGCCAGGAACGGGTCCTCGCTGAAATACTCGCCGTTGCGCCCGCCCAGCGGTGAGCGGTGGATGTTGACGGCGGGGCCGAGCAGCACCTGGACGCCCGTCCCTTTGTTCTGCGCCTCCTGCCCGATGGCCGCGCCGATGCGCCCGACCAGTTCCGGGTCCCAGGTGGAGGCCATGGTAACGCCGGCGGGGAACAGGGTGGCGGGGCCGAGCGTGCCTTCCATGCCGCCCCGGACACCCTGCCCGGCGTCCGCCATGGCCATGGCGGGGACGCCCAGGCGGGGGATGGCATTGGTGGTGAAGGCCGTGCCGGTGAGCAGACTGAGCTTTTCGTCTTGGGTAAGACGCCCGAACAGGTCATTGACGCGCGCCTCCAGCGGCGCTTTCGAGTCTTGATAGACGGGCGTCGCCGCCTGTCCGAAGGCCGAGGAGGCGCATGTGAAGGCGGCGAACGCGGCAAGCAGAGCTTTGAAGAGACGAGTTTTGTTCAGGGGCATGGGAAAGACCTTACGGCGCACGAGCCTAGACGGGGGTGACAACGTGCGGGAGAGAGTATGTATTGCTATTATAGAAGCGGACGCGGCGGTTGTCAAGTAGGGGGAGGCAATACAGAAGGGCGCAGCGGAAGGAAGGGCGAACACGAGGTTCGGCCTTACGAATCATCCGAAGCCCCGCAGGAGCGGCCCATCC
>JAABUO010000204.1_pt1 | contig 154226 bp, 140 predicted proteins | sample 5559291 | NCBI WGS metagenome assembly JAABUO01 (sample SAMN10711878, study PRJNA513372) | rock metagenome | isolation source: Antarctica rocks | place: Antarctica: Victoria Land, Finger Mt sud
CGCAAGGTTGCAAGACTGATACCAAGTTCTGCTTCCACTTAGATATTTTCACTCCATCTTCACATTTTTCCCTTGACAAACATCCATATCTACAGGTATTCTTGTATATGGACCTCTGAATAGAGAACAAAAGGTTTCTCCTCGCATTCCTTCTCATAACATTTCCTCCCAATAGAGACAAACAACAGGTCTTCCTTTGTAGCTGAAAGGAAGACCTGTTAGTTTATCGTGTTCCTAAAACTACCCCTATTTTTAGGGGTAAAATCCCCCCTAAAAACATACCCTTTTTTCCTCTCCCCTTTTTGCCCTGTTCTCATGTAATATTTACGTGTACACAAGAGAGCGCTTTATGGGAAGCATCAAAGAAGGAGTGCGATCTGCTCTAGATCAAGGCGTTGTGTGATTGTTCCTGTCGCCTGTACACGAGTAGCCAGCACAATATGCCCTTTGCTTTGCAGAGGGAAAAAATCTCCTATTGTTGCGATGTCTTCCACGTTGTCCAGAATCAGCAGCTAGCAGAGGAACTTACTCTATACTGCCGAGAACGAGAAGAACCCAAAAGGCTTAGTTCAGAAGGTCTTGCATGAAGGAAAGTTGCTATGATACTTTAGCAAAGACTAGAAGGAGAAAAATCATGAGAAACCTTTTTAGTACGTTGTTGCCTTGTATAATCATCGTCGCTTTGTTTAGTATTTCCACGTCTGCATTTGCTTCAGGGACAAATAAAGCTTCTTCTGCGAGGACGCAGAAGCAAATTCATAGTTTGACCACCGCAAAAACTCTTCTAGATGGCAATCAACAGTTCGTTAGCAGTAAAGTGGTTTCTGGCCCGAAGCGTATACAGCCACATTATATTCCACCACCACCAACCGATTGTATCACCCTATGGGGGACAGCCTCGAATATACAAAAGGTTGGGATTATAGCAAGTTATAACGTAAAAGCTAATCTTTGGAATACGTGTCCGGCTTCTCTGAAAGGGACAAGAGTGATCCTCAAAGTGGATGGAATGCAGTAATCTATATTCAATGCGAAGGGGTATGGATTGAGCAAAGTAACTTGGGTGGTTCATTACCTGATCTAAGTAAGAATCAGCAACTGCTACCGTTATTCTACTACAAACAATTCATCGCTGACTTCCCAGGGTCATGTTCATGCTGACGTTCTTGTTCACCATTCCTTTTTGGTTTCATTGTATCACAGGTTTTCGGATAAGGTCTAAATCATATTTCTCTGTTGTTAGTTCTCTATTTTAGGAGTAAAATAATGTCTGCAGCACAAAACGAGGAAAATTCCCAGCTAGACCAGCAATGGGATGTACTGGAAGCACACTATCGTCAGCATAAACCTGTTGTTGCGCGTCTTCTTGGTGGAATCGACGGAGAAATGCGCGTCGATGTCAATGGTATTCAGGGATACGTAGACCACTTTGTGTATGGTTTCACCCAGGGGACTCCCATAAAAGAAGGCGCAAAGCGAGAGGAACCTTCTGAAGAGGCTATTGCTGTATTTAAAGAGGCTGCTCGCCAGAGCCTAAAGGGTCTCACTGGAAAAGAGAGGCTAATGCGAATTGTTGAACTGGATAGAAAGAGTAGCCACCTCGTGTTGTCGCAAATGCTCTCTACGGAAGCTGTGCGTCTCGATGATTTTGACATAGGAAGAGTCTATACAGGTCTGGTCTATACAATCGACCCAGTATATATCAGACTTCATCTGCAAGGAGTTACAGGCTGGCTACCTACAAAGCACAATTTCCCCAATCAGGAAGCGGTACTTGATCTAAGTACTGTTCTACATCTCGGTCAGGAAGTTCAGGTCAGAGTGGCGAAAAAACAGGGGAGGTCGCTCTGGCTCACTTTCGAGAATTTTTCGTTTGACAACTGATCAGTTCTCAAGACTTACTACCGATATTGCGATTTCTCAATGTCGGTGTAATTCAAAAATTTGCATCCCTGTTCGGGGAAGTATCTTCTGCTTTTGTTATAGTGTTAGCCTATCAGTGTTTTCTGTATGGCTAATACTCGACCCCTCTTACCATCTCGCTACCAATACACGATCAAAGGAGCGTTAGTGTAATGAGTGCTGAAAATCATCATTTTGACTTTTTTAACGAGCGTGAAAATTTGTATTTTACACATCTAGCAAATATGGAGAGTGCTTATACAGCAGCAGGAATTCCAGCACAGCTTAATTGGGCAGAATTTCAAAGACAAATAGATGTGAAAGCTGGTAAAAAGCCATTATCGAAATGCAAGAGAGCATATAGGTATGCTTACACTATTCGGGAAAGAAAAACTTACTAGAGAAGATATATACCCAACAACCTACCCCACCCATCGCTCCACCACATCCATCACATCCTCATACGTAAACGGTTTGGGCATTGTGCCATCCGCTCCTAACGACTTCGTTTGGGCGAGCAGGGCTGCGGCAGACATGAGGATGGTTTTGTGGCGGGAGCGTAGTGCTGGCTCACTATTGAGGTGCTGGCATAGCTCCTCGCCGGTCATGAGCGGCATCATTAAATCGAGGAAGACCAGATAGTCTTTCTCGCCCTGTAGTTTGGTGAGGGCTTCGCGTCCGTTGCGGGCGGTCTCGACGCTATAACCCTCAAGCATATCTACCATCATGTCGCGTATCAAGGGATCGTCATCCACCACGAGTATGTAGTTATAAGATTGTGAATGGTCGCTCATCCTGCTCCTCTGTTATGTTCGGTACCTCGGCCTGTGGTAGGTAGAAGCTGAAAGTAGACCCAGTGGAATCGCTGCGCTCAAGCCACAGTCGTCCATGCATCGCCTCAATATAGCGACGGCAGATATACAATCCGAGGCCAGAGCCTCGCACAGGCGTCGTCAGCGAACGTGGGGCACGCACGAATTTCTCGAAGATATGTTTCTGGTCTTGTAACAGAATACCTTCGCCCTGATCAGTCACACGTACCAACACGACATGCTGATTTTCCTTCTCATCGCCCGTTATCTGCACATCACGTAACAAATCCTCGACATCTTTGTAGGCCATCGCTTCGGCGGTGATACGAATGTTGCTCTCCATTGGCGAGTATTTCGCGGCATTATCGAGTAGATTGGTAATCACCTGCCGAATGTGTAGGGGGTCACCCAGCATATAGAGGTCTTCGGGCATCTCCACGAGAATGCGCTGCTCGATGTTGATGCTCAGCATATTCGCGGCAACCTCGACAGCCTTGTTGACCTGGACCGGACCTATCTGTAACTCCATTTTTCTATCCACAGTCCCAATTTTGGATGCCTCGTTCATGTTCGCCATAATATCGTTGAGCTGCTGCGCGGCACTCGCGATCTTGGTGGCATAGCGCGTCACCTGCTGTGGCGTGAGTGCCGAGACACGCCCACTTTGCCGCCTGAGCAGCGTCGAGTAGCCGGTGATTGCGCTGAGCGGTGTGCGTAGTTCATGCGAGGCCGTCGTCATAAACTCATCTTTCATCGTGTCCAGGTGTTGCAGTTCCGCGTAAGCCTCGCCACGCTCCTTGAACAGTTGTGCGTTGCGGATCGCATTGATCGCCTGTGAACTCATGGCAAGCAGCGTGCCAATCTCTTTTGGTCGGAAACGCCGCGTCTCATTCGGCGTCGAGACCGCGACCATGCCGATGAACTCTTTCTCGGAGAACAGGGGCACCACCACGATCTGCTCCATATGTGTATCGCGTAAGAAAATCGCCCCACCCTCGTCGCTTTGCTGTGCCAGTTCCTCGATCATTGCCCTGTCAAGCGTGAAGAAGGGACCGTTGTGCATCAATTGCTCTAGCATTGTGCCCTTGAAGGGCAACGAAATTTGCTCGATCAGTTCGGTATGCATGTTTTTATTCTCTGCTATAACGGCGAGCATATCAATTTCTTCGTCATACTCAGTCTGCTGAGTTGGCGAATAGAGTGCTTTGGCAATAAGTTTTGTTCTATCTGCTAACGGCTGGAAAAAGACGCATATTTCTACGTGCAGGATACTGCCGACCGCTTTGACGAGATTATCAAGGATATCGTTCAGGTTCAGCCCTGAGCTAATTGATTGGAGCGCACTATTGAGGGTCGCCAGTTGCTCCTCTCGTTGTTGCGCCTGCGTGAGCAGAGCACGGTCACGTTCGTATAACTTCGTGTTCTCGATACTCACGGTGAGGATTTGCACCATTGTCTCCAACACCTGTACCTCTTCCGGCTTGTATGCCTTTGGCTGCATACTGCTCAGGCAAAGTGAGCCAACAACGCGACCGGACATCTTCATCGGCAACAACACAAACGATTCCGTGTTATGCTGATTGCCCCACAAGCCCGTCAATAATTCGCCATAGAAGGCGGCCTCTTCGGTATCATTTGCTGGTGAAAAGAGCAGCGGCTGCGTTTTATCAAGGACCACATGCCACCATATTGGGCGTTCGTTTGGCTCTGCAACGCTGTACTTGTCCGCTGCCAGACCGTCTATATGCTCGCCATCTTGAATCGCAAGTACATCGTAAATCCTTTTGGTATCACGGTCATACAGCGTAAACAGCAGCGATGAAATATTGACCACCTTTGACGCATAGCTATACAGCGTACTAGCCAGTTTCGATGGCTTGACATCTGAGGGGAAGACGGTGCTAAGCTCCTGGATATGTTTCAAATATTCGCTGGTCCGCCGTTGTGCCCGTTGCAGTTTGTCGTTTTGGAGATAGAGGGCAACATGCTCTCCTACATAGCGCAATGCCTCCGCACGATGCTTGGCTTGAAATGTTGTGACGACGCTGGGAATGACTTGATACAGAACGATGACGCCGAGTACCTGTGCATGGTGCCTCCGGTTCCGCATATCATCGATTAGAGTAGACTCTTGAATAGGCACAACAAGATATGAGATAGGCGTTACATCCGTTGTAAAAGGCGCATATCCACCAGAAAAGAAGCGTGCGAGGTACTCCTCATGACGGATGACGAACGCATCGTTCTTCGCCCATGCCTGTCCAATCAGATCTGACCCAAAGGGATAACAGGTTCCAACAGCCAGCAGGCTACTCTGTTCCGGTGATATCTCGTCCAATTCCTCCGGCGGCGTAAGCGGTGGTAGCGCGTGTACTAATGAAGGCGAATGCTGATAGACGGTACTCAATTGAGGGTCCGTATAGTCTTGTGTCGCAGGCAGAGGTGACGGCGTGTCTTGTTCCAGATGATGAGTCCGGCGTGAACGCAGAGTGCCAGTACTCCTGTTTTCTATGCTTGCCGCCGAGCGCGAACGTACATGCAGTTGTATTTGCATCTGCTGGCTCGCTTCATCGAATAGGGCAATGCTCGCTCCTTGCGCTACAAAGTTCGTCATCATATGTTTCAAAAGATATTTTAGCAATGCAGTGGGATACACCTCATCTGTATGCGACTGGGGTCCATCCCAGGTGGAGGTAGACATGAGCCGCTCCTTACGTTTCTAGCCGAAAGCACCAGGAAGCGCGATACAAACGCTGGCTGCGAATTTCTTGTTCACTACACGAACTACTACGATACAATTGATATACTCTGTAGCATATCATACGTCTCAGCTATATTCAACATGGGAATATATACAGGTCTTCATCCTTCCAAGTCACGCAGCGGGGAGACCGCAAGGGTCTCCCCTACATATGGGGGACCCGTGAACATGTAGGGGAGACCCTTGCGGTCTCCCTGCTCCTCCCATTTATCCATTACGCACCAAGCGTAATGATACCCCTTTGAGCAGCTAACGAAACTGCCTCCGTCCTATTCGTGGCACCTAACTTTCCCATAATCGAACTGACATGAAATTTGGCTGTTCGTTCGCTGATGACGAGGACGCTTGCAATCTCTTTGTTCGGCATCCCCTGCGCGAGCAGGTGCAGTACCTCTAATTCGCGCTCGGTCAGCGTCTCGATGGGTTGAGCTTGCTGCCCTACAGCGTGTAAAAGCTTCGATGCAACGAATGGGTGTAGCAATGAGCCACCCTCAAGTGCGACGCGCATAGCACGAAAAATGTCCTCACGCGGCGCACCCTTCAACAAATAGCCATCAGCACCCGCCTGTATTGCATGGATGATGCGCTCATCGTTGTCAAAGGCAGTGAACACGATGATACGTGGCAGATGAGACAGTTCGTGCGCCACAAATGCAGCCCGTAGCTGTTGCGTTGTTTCTACACCATCCAGAATCGGCATTTCCAGGTCGAGCAGCAAGATATCGGGGTGAAACTGCGTGACATAGGAAACTGCTTCTGCGCCATTTCCTGCCTCTGCGACAACCTCGAAATCGCTTTGCGTCTCTAGCACGGTACGCAATCCCTCGCGCACAATGGGATGGTCGTCGGCAAGCACAATATGCACCGTCATTGCTTAACGTTCTCCTCTCTGTCTTGCTTGAAAAGGGATGGAGATACGAATACATGTGCCAGAGCCAGGGGTACTTTCAATATACATGTCGCCACCGAGCAACTTCACACGCTCACTCATACCCAACAATCCGAAGCGGCTACCATCGTGCGGCACATCACTGGGATCGAAGCCATGCCCATCGTCTTGCACGGTGAGTTGTAGTCGCGCTTCGTGTTTCTGTGCATCCTCTTGCTGCCCCTTACAGTCTTGTACATCACTGCAGAAACGGAGCGTCATTTCGACGTGCTGTGCCTGTGCATGCTTCTGGACATTTGTGAGTGCCTCCTGTGCAATGCGATACAAACCAGCCTCAAGTCGTGCGGGCAGTACGGGGAAGTGTGTTTCAGGGGTAGATATATAATGGACTATTACATCAGCGGTATTGCTCGTAGTAGCTAGTAGTGCAAGTGCCTCCGGTAGTGTATGCTCCTGTAATGGAGCCGCTCGCAGGTCCATTACGGAGCGTCGCGCTTCGTCGAGGTTGGCTCGTGCCAGCGTGAGCGCACGCTGAATGGCTTCGTGGGCGCGTTGTGGACGCGACTCTGCCAGCGCGTCTGCTGCTTCGAGTTGTAACGTGATCGCGGCTAGCCCCTGTGCCAGCGTATCGTGGATATCACGCGCCAGTCGGTTGCGCTCCTCGATGGTCGCCAGCCGTGTTGCTGCATACGTGTGGTCGGCGGAGAGACGCGCACGCTGTATCGCTAGCCCGATCTGATCGCTGATGATATGCAAGAGCTGTAACTCCTGGGATTGTAGTTCGCGCCAGTCCTCGCTGGCAACATTCAAAACGCCAAGAGGAGTGTTTCCTGCATAGATAGGAATGCTGGCATGGAAACGCAGGCCAAGCGAAGAGGGATCGCTATCACGTTCCGCGTTTTTGAGCCGACTGCAGCGTAGCACGTCGATATTCGCCGCTCCTTCAAGTGTACCGCTCAAAAAGGTATCGAGACATTGGCAACTTCCACTCATACGCTCACGATGGTTCGCAAGATAGGGTGGTAGTGCCTGTGATGCGGCAAGGTAGGGGGCACCTTGCTCGTTAAGCAACCAGACCCAACCTGTTTGCAGATGTAGCAATGCCGTCACGCGTGCCAGTATCTCTTGTAACGCATCATGCACATCAACCTGATGGTTGAGATAGCCCGCGATGGCATACAGCACTGCAAGGTCTGGATTGCCCTGTAGCAGTGCCGTTGTCTCTTTTGGCACAGGTTGGTTCATCTGTGTCATATTGTCGTTCTGTGTAGGGTTACTCATATTACAAATATAACATATTGGGGCTATGTTGTGAGGAGAATTAACGGTTGGAATTGGTGACGGACAATCATACCGTTGACCCACGGGCGACCCTTGTGGTCGCCCGTCGGTCAACGGTGTCGCCCGTTGAGTATAATGTCCACTCACGAATCAATCCGATGTTACCGATACGATGCAGGAGCTGATTCAATCGCCCCGGTCTCGATCATGATTTCACGTAACTGGTGGGCATCGACGGTCTCGTGCAGGCGTAGTGCTTTGGCAACACGATCAAGGGTGACGCGATGCTCACTGAGCAGGCTCACAGCACGACCATACGCCCACTTGACGATGCGATTGACCTCTTCGTCGATGACGGTTGCCGTGCGCTCGCTATACTCACGCGAACCCGTTGCCAGCGCGGTACCAGCAAAGGGGTCCTCGCGTTCGCTATAGGAGATGGTGCCGAGCCGCTCACTCATGCCCCACTTTGTGACCATCTGACGCGCAATCGCGGTGACACGTTGCAGGTCATTCTCAGCACCAGTGGTGATGCGTCCAATCGCGACCTCTTCAGCGGCACGACCGCCGAGGGCGGTGACAAGCTGCGACTCCAGGTACTGCTGCGTGTAGTTGTAACGGTCATCGACCGGCGTATACATGGTTACGCCCAGTGCCTGACCGCGTGGCACAATCGTCACCTTTGTCACGGGATCAACAAGGTCCTGTAGCAGACCTGTAAGCGCGTGTCCACCCTCATGATAGGCGACGACGTTCAGGTCTTCCTCGCTGAGGATGAGAGGACGTTCTGCACCCAGCAGGATTTTGTCCAGTGCCTCATCGAAGCAGGACTGGTTGACGGCATCGAGGTTGCGGCGAGCCGCGAGCAGAGCCGCCTCGTTAATCAGGTTCGCAAGGTCAGCACCGACCATACCAGGGGTCGCGCGTGCAATGGTAATAAGATCAACATCGCGTGCCAGTGGCACGTCTTTCGCGTGAATCTTGAGAATGGCGAGACGCCCATTCCAGTCAGGACGATCAACAGTGACACGGCGGTCAAAACGACCCGGACGCAACAATGCTTTGTCCAGACCATCGGGACGGTTGGTCGCGGCAATCACCACAACAGCCTGTCGTGCATCGAAACCATCCATCTCGACCAGCAACTGGTTCAGTGTCTGTTCGCGCTCATCGTTGCTGTTAATGCTGGAGCCGCGCTGTCGTCCAACGGCGTCGATTTCGTCGATAAAGATGATGCTCGGCGCGGCCTTTTTCGCTTGATCGAACAGGTCACGCACACGGCTGGCACCAACACCGACGAGAACTTCGACAAACTCGGAGCCGCTCATTGAGAAGAACGGCACACTTGCCTCACCCGCGACTGCGCGTGCCAGCAATGTTTTACCAGTTCCCGGAGGGCCTACGAGCAGGACGCCACGCGGAATTTTGCCGCCGAGCCGCTGGAACTTCCCCGGCGTTTTCAGAAAATCTACCACCTCTACGAGGTCGCTCTTGGCCTCATCCACACCTGCGACATCGGCAAAGGTCGTTGTCGGTTTGTCTTCCAGAATCACCTTTGCCTTGCTCTTACCAAAGCTGAAGATATTTTGCTGGCTCTGTGTAGCGCGGCGTGCAATCAAGATGAAGACGCCGAATACCAGTATCCAGGGCAGAAAGCCAAACAGGATATTTTGTATCAGGCTATTATCTGCGGCTGGCTTTGAGGTAACGTTGACATGATTTGCAACAAGCAGGCGCGTCAAAGCCTGATCGCCATTGGGCAACTGTGTAAAGTGATATTGCAAGCCTGTCTTAGGGTTACCACTCGCATCGGTTGCCGTCACAGCACTATTGAAGCTGCCCGTCACGTCCTGGCCTTGAAAGACCGCGTTTTTGACGTTGCCTGCCTGCACCTGCTGATAGTACGTGCTATAGGGAACCTCTACCACGTTCGGACCGCTATTCGCATTATTATTGCTCGCGGTAAAGTAGGTAAATACCCAGTAACCCAAAAGTAACACGACCACAATCAAAATGCCACGAACGAGTAGCGACGTGCCATCACGTTTCCCGCCATTATTCCCATTCGCGCCGCCTCCACCATTGTTCGGGTTGGGACGTTGTGTACCACGAGGTCCCTGGTCGTTTGGGTTCTGGTACATATATATAGCCTGAGCGTCCATCGTTTCAGACTCGCTTTCTCATTTGTACAGGGCTGTACAAAGCATTAATGGATGTGTGTGTTATGTAAGCAATACAGATTACTTCTATTTTACACGTAGGCCGATGTTTCGTCTACGTTCTGCTCAAAAAGGTGTGATAAATCAGACCCGTACAAATCGAACCTGTACAGATTTGTATATATTCTGGTACGTTATAGATACGTTTTAGATCACGAAAAGTTACGCTGTCGCGTTTACCTGCCTACTCCAGGGATACCTGTTATAGGGACGTTGTATAAGGCTCATTCGTGTACATTTGACATGCTCATATTTGCTATGCTATAAAAAGCTTACGACGTTGTAAATATAGCATGAGACATTGAGCAACAGAGTATCTGTAATGAGTTTTGCATTGATGCAAAGGAGCCATGCCATGACAAAGCTATTTCACGTATCCAGACGCTTGGCAAGAGAACGCTCTCTATGCCTCGTCACAGCCCTACTGGTAGCATTGCTGTTTCAAACTTCGCTGAGCCTTAGCAATACAGCATATGCACATGCAACACCACTCGCAACGTCACACGTCACACAAACAACATCGCCAACACGCTCGACCTATAGCAATCCGATTATCGCACAAACAACACCCGATCCGGCTGTTATCAAGGCTCTCGATGGCTACTACTATGTCATTGCAAGCTCGGACTTCTGGCAAGGTGGTGCATACCATATCCTTCCTATCTATCGCTCGACTGACCTTGTACATTGGGTATTCCTGGGCGATGCGTTTCCTTCCAGACCTGCATGGGCGGACCCCACAGCTGGACTGTGGGCACCGGACGTGCAATACTACAATCATAAGTATTACATGTACTACACAGCATCGGCAACAAACCCTCTGCCGAAATACGGCACGACTGGCGGCAGTGCGATTGGCGTCGCCATCGCCGACAGCCCAGCAGGACCCTGGACCGATGCAGAGGATAGCGCAGGTGGCAACTATCAACATGGCCCTCTTGTGCCACCACGTTCCTGTGCATTCAATACCGACCCGAATTGCTATCACTGGACCTTCGATCCAGCCCAGTTTACAGATAAAGATGGTCAAAAATATCTCTACTATGGTAGCTACTTCGGTGGCACCATCATTCAGAAGATGGCGAACGATGGTCTGCATATGCAAGGTCCCGCCGTTCAGATTGGTCACTGGGACCGCTACGAAGCTACCTATATCGTGCGTCACGATGTGCATGGTCAGCCCTATTACTACAACTTCTCCTCGACGGCGAATTGCTGCAATGGCCCGAACACTGCTTACAGTGTCATCGTCAGTCGCGCAACATCGCCGATGGGACCCTTCGTAGACCAGAACGGATTTCCTATGGAGCGACCTGCCTCACAGCCCGTACCGACCAAACGTCCATCCCACGATCCCGCGGGCGATAACGTAGGCGCACAGGGGGGCGGCTATCCTACATTGAAGCAAAATGGCAATCAATGGCATGGCGTGGGACATAACGCGATCATTACCGACCTCTCCGGCCAGGACTGGATAGTGTACCACGGAGTTGATGCCAACAATGCATGGGTCAATGGGCTTCCTGCCAACCTCCAGGTCTCCTACCGTCAGTTGTTGATGGACCGCCTTGACTGGACCAAGGATGGCTGGCCCGTTGTCAATAACGGGAACGGACCATCTATCACTAATACCGCACCAACCACCAGCCCCGTTTTTGGCGATAACTTCAACACACCGGATAGTTGTGCCACGCCGGGCAGTGATACTACCCTCAATGACAACTGGCGCGTGATACAAGGAAATTGGACCATCAATGCTGGCACTTGTACCACAGGCGGCTTTGCTGAGCAGACATCTCTAAGTGGACAGAGCCTGCTTGTGAGCAAGAAAACTGTACGGGGAGGCTATCGTACCGAGGTTGATCTGCGGCTTAATATAGCAAGCACACAGGGGCGTTATGGTACTGTAATTTCCTATCGTGGTAATGCGGGTGACACTACTTACGTAACCGCCTTTATCGACGTTGCACGCCATGCCTTAGTGACGACTTCCTATAAGAACGGGCATGCTACTGACGACGAGCAGGTCACGCCATTGCCTGCAAACTTTGACTTCACCGACTGGTATCACATGACGATAGATGAAAATACCAGTCATGCAGACAAATCAACGTTCCGCTTTACGCTCTCGAATCGCAATCTTGATCCTATAGCGGTACAAGAACGGTCCTTCCATCAGCAGTATGATGGCGGTAGCATTGGCCTTTTCACGCAAGATGCTCATGCCGACTTCGATAATGTCACAACCGCTAAACTAGATATTGACGTAGCTTCAACACAAAAGACGCCACCGCTGGGTTCGTTGCAGAAAGCTTTCTCCGATGAGTTCAATGGTTCCCTCAAGCCGCAATGGTCATGGCTACGCGAGGACCCCACGAAACACGCGTTTGTCAATGGGCAACTCTCGATTACCGTCAACGGCGATCTCTATCGCAATGCGAACAACGCAACCAATCTGCTGTTAGAAAATCAACCAAAAGGTGACTACGTGATGGAGACGAAGCTTACCTTTGACCCCAACACGAATTATCAGCAGGCGGGCCTCCTTGTTTATAGCGATGACGACCACTATATCAAGGTTGGACCCTTCCACGGCGACTCGTTGAACAAGATACTTTCGGGTCACGAGAGCCTGGAACCATTGCCCGATAGTGTCGCGCAATGTGATGTACAGCCCTCGACAACGAGCAATGTCGCCATAAAAACCTATACACACGATCAGTGTCCAAATGAAGGCGAGAGCTGGGACTACCTCTCGAATCCGCAGCCAACGCTGAACGGTAGTACCGCCTCCAACCCCACCGTGACCGACTGGCTACGCATCTATCGTCATGGCAACGTATACACTGCCTATTCTAGTCTTGATGATACTCACTGGGTGAAAGGAGCTGCGTGGACGCTTACTGCCGCGTCACCCAGCTTCCCGGTCAAAATTGGCCTATTCGCCTTCTCCGCCGGAACCGCCAACAACGTACCCGCCTACTTCGACTACGTGCATGTCTTTTCTTAATCTGGGAACGGGCGACCACAAGGGTCGCACCCTACTATACACGCAATATAGTAGGGTGCGACCCTTGTGGTCAATGCCACTTAAATAAGAAGAACGGTTGTATAAAAAGTACGGAAAAGCAGAACTGTATCACCTGAAAAGCTGATGCATAGACGCTCACATCTTCATCGTGTTGCTGTGCTTTGCGAAGCAAATTCTGCTTATTTAAGCGGCATTGACCCTTGCGGTCTCCCTTCCAAAAACTCCCACACCCCCTTCTCCGCCCCCTTGCTTTCTCCCCACTTTTCAAGTATACTCTCTTCCATAGACCTCACGGAGAGAACTCATTCCTCTCAGCAACCCCTCTCCTAACACCAGTGGTAATAATGGTAATGATAGTAATAACAGTAATGATTCTTCCTCCAAAAAAAGAAACCGTACATCCATCTCTTCCACATTGTATAATCAACCCATAACAAACCAACGTAAAAAAAGATTTGAGGACACACCTATATGGAACATCGTTACGCATTGATTGTTGGCATAGACGACTACACCGATAGCGAGCATTTCGTGCAACTACCGTTCGCACAGGCCGACGCACGCGCACTGTACGAACTACTCATCGACCCTGAGCGCGGCGGCTGGCGACCAGAGGATGTTGTGTATCTTGAGGGTGCTGCTGCCAACCGCGATGAGCTAGAGAGCCAGTTGCGCGACCTCTTTCTCGTTCGCGCACAGACCGACGACCTGGTGCTTTTCTATTTCGCGGGCCATGCCTTTCTCGATCCCGCCACACAGGATGGCTATCTTGCACTGCACACGACGTATGCCGAACGTCCCGTCACTGGCCTGCATGTGCCGACGTTTGTCGATCACTATTTGTACGACTCGAAGGCGGGCAACATTCTTACCCTGTTCGACATCTCGCATGCGGGCGTCAATTGGCGACAGAGGCGCGATCAGGAGGACGCCTATCCACTCTTCGGACAGGCTCTGCTCGACCTGCCCAGGACAAATGGGCGCGTCATCCTGACTTCGCACCGTCTCTCCAAGGTGTCGCAGGAGCAGATGGAGCAGGGCTACGGTGTGTTCATGTCACACCTGCTGAACGGCTTGGAGGGCGAGTCCGCGAATCCGCGCACCGGGCGTATCACGCTTGGCACGCTCTACGACTACCTGGACGAGAAGCTGCAGTGGGACGAGGCACAATATCCGCAGAAATTCGGCTATGAACAGGGCGCGATGACGCTGATCGAATGGTCCGAATGGCGTACCGCCTCGGCACCGCAACCACTGGCGAAGGGGCGTGGCGTCTCCGCCGTCGATGTGATTCCACTCCACATTTTGACAGGTCATCGCGGACACGTCGATGATGTTGTCTTCTCGCCCGATGGCCTCCTCGTTGCCTCCTGTGGCGAAGACATGACGGTCCGCCTATGGTCCACCGAAGCGGGTATATTGTTGCACACGCTCACGGGACACGAAGGAGCCGTGATGGGCGTCGATGTCTCGCCTGATGGCAAAACCATCGCTTCTTGCTCCGAAGATAAGACGATACGCCTGTGGGACAGCACAACGGGCCAGATGCGCCAGATTATCCAGGGTCATCAGAGCGCGGTTTGGACAGTGGCCTTCTCGCTCGACAATCAGCACCTTGCCTCCTGCTCCAATGATGAGACGGTGCGCCTGTGGAATCCGACGACGGGCGAGGCGCAGATGACCTTATTGGGGCACCATAACGTGGTTGTGGGCGTCGATTTCTCCTATGATAGCCGTTTCCTTGCCTCTTGCTCTTTCGATAAAACCATCTGTATCTGGGATGTAAACACGCAAACGCTACAGAAACGCCTGCGCTACAGCGATATCGTCTACGGTGTCGCGTGGTCGCCACAGGGCAACCTGCTCGCCTCCTGTTCTGCCAATGGTGCCATCTGCCTGTGGGACCCTACAACAGGACAGATTGTACAAACGCTGACAGGCCACGACGGAGCTGTGTGGACAGTCGATTTTTCCGCCGACGGTCGCCTGCTCGTATCGGGGTCAGAGGATGGCTCGCTTAAACTGTGGGATGTTTCGCAAGGTAGGGAGCTACAAACCATCAACCATCGCATCGAGATTTACGGCGTCGTCTTCGGTGCCAACGGTCTGCTCGCCAACAGTGCCGAAGATGGTGCCGTGCGTATCTGGCGAACTGAGGTAGTATAGAAAATATTGTTCCTGTGCATGTTGCCCAGCAACATGCACAGGAACAATATATCTTTCCTATCCCCCAAATAGTCCTTATTTTCGCTCGTAATTACAATAAATTACCCTTGTTTGTGATAAACTTGCGTTTATATGGAGAATATGGACCATTGTTATCGTAGCTACCTCTATGTATATGGGATGTATCATAAAAAATGACAGAGCAGCAAGTCGCAAATCCAGAACAAGCGAATAGCTATCATGAGCGGCAGAGCGAGATCGTGACTGTGGTTTTGACCGCGGACAACCATCTCGGCTATGATGCCTTTGGGCAGCACAAACGCGAAGAGCGCCAGCAACGTCTTCGTGATGCCTTGCAGCAGGCTGTCATCTTCGCAGTCGGGCAGAAGGCGGACCTGTTTATTCAGGCGGGCGACCTCTTCGATACGATCACACCGACTGAGAGCGACCGCAGCTTTGTCGCTGCATGCATGGCACAACTCAAGCAGGCGGGTGTACGCACGATTGCAGTGGGTGGTATACGCGATACACCCGTAGAGACGCAGGGCGGTCAGCGTAAACAGCAGACGCTAGCACCACAGATGAGCTATGCCCAGTTAGGAGCCTTGCAGTATCTCTCACCTCTACATAAAAAAGATGAAGAGGTCGAGCCACTTCTCCTCGACGTACACGGCGTTAGAGTCGGCGTCTGTGGCCTCGGCACAACTATTGACCAGCAAGGCGACCCTCTTGCACAGTTGCATGTGCAGGGTGATATCGAACGCGCCGCTATTCCTCTGCTCGTTCTGCATGCACCGATAGAAGGTCTGGGCGATGGCTCTTCGCCGTTAGAGTCCCGGACACAGGTGAGCCGTGCCACCATCGCACAACAACACACCTTCCGCTATATTCTCGCGGGCTATCACCATGCATATAGCCGCACACGTATAGGGCAGACAGATGTTATCGTGGCTGGTGCAACCCATAGCATCTATAATTCATATAGTTTGCACGCTGCTGAAGCTACTCCTGGCTTCGTCTTCATGGGGCTTGCCGCCGATGGCGTGCGCTGGTGCAACCATATTGTGGTAGACGCCCTACGCACACAACACCTGAACATTACTACACAGGAACTCTGGTCCGACACTTCCGACGAGACACCAACCGAGCGTATTCTTGAACTGCTCGAACCCTTGTGTGACGCGGATACCACCATTCAACTGCGCCTGGAAGGTGAGCTGACACGCAGACAATATCACCAGTTGGACCTGAATACGCTACGACGCTATGGCGAAGAACACTGCTTCTCGCTTGTCATCGACGATAGCAACGTCTCACTGCGCTCGGAGCAAGACGCGATATTTACCGAAAACAGCGAACTCTTCTCGCCACGCGAAGAGCTAATTGCTGTCGCGGACGAATGGATTGCCGATACCAGCGACGAGCAAGAGAAAAAGGCATTACGTAACACGCAAGAAGAGCTACTTTTAGCTCTGGATGAGAGTAGAGGCAAACGGTAATCTCTCTAAAACGAGGGAGAGCGAACGGAGTATTTCACCTATGATAATCCTAAAACACTTGACGGTCGAGCGGTTCAGGTTGCTACGCTCCATGGACCTGCACTTTCCACAACGTGGAAGTATTCTTATTCAGGGGCCGAACGAATCGGGAAAATCGTCCTTGCTTGAGGGTATCTATTTCGCGCTCTATGGCGAGTCGCTGCTGTTCGACCAGGAAAAACGTTCGCTCGATGATCTCATCTCCTATGGAGCCAACGATGCCATCGTGACTCTTGCGCTTGCCGTTGATACAACTGAGCTGACCATCACGCGCACTCTTGAACGAAGCAAGGGGCAGCGCGTGACCTTGTGCGTGCGTCGCGAGGGACTTTCTACCGGGGAGACGATTACACGGTTGGGATCCGCCAACGAACGCATTATCGCGGAACTTGGGAGTATGGATGGCAACGCCCTACGCAACTCATCGTTGATAGAGCAGAAGGGTCTTGACCGCCTGGAACGTCTGCGTGGCACGGACCGCGAGAACACCGTTCGCAAGCTCCTTGGCCTGGAACGCTTGAGCCGCATCGGGGAGCAATTCAAGCTTACCCCCTACGACGAACGACTCATGGAGGATACCACGCAACGCCTGCATCTCGCCGAAATTCAGGAGCGTATTCCCACACAGAGCAAGCAATTGGAGACGCTTGAGGTCGCCCTCGATGTGGTCTCGGTCGCCGAAGACCTCGCTGCAATTTCACAGCAAGAGGCCGATATCACAGAGCAAGAGGTCTCGCTTGAAACCAACCATACGCACAGGGCGGAACTCAAAAGTCGGCAAGGGCGTATTCAGCAACTGAAAAGGGCCGATGCTACGCTGGGCGAGATAATCAGTGCCTACGACGAGATGGCAGAGGCACGCTTTCAAAGCCCCCTGCTCGAACGCCAGATTGCTGAATTGGAGCGACGCGAGCAGGAGGAACTACCCGCCTTAGAGAAGCGTGTCGGCGATCTTGTCGAATTGACGAAATCGTTCGGCACCTTGCAACGTATGTCGAATGACCTGCTGACCGCTGTTGACACGATCAAGGGCCTGGAACAGGACCGCAAGCAGCAGGGCGAGGTCGAGGACGATCTCAAAGGTATCGAGGTCGAGGTCGAACATGCACGCAGACATGTGGCGCAGGCGCAACAGGCACTCGACGAGCAGGAAGAACGCCAGCGTACAGGGCGGCCCGTCCTTGAGGCTCGCCTTGCCAGCATGAAGGGACTCGCCAGTCGTCTTGCAGAACTACGCCGCCTCGAAGAACTGTACGCGGAACATCTCGCCAACAGAAAGCGCGTGGATGAGAGCGAGCCACAACTCAAGAAGGTGCAGCGTGACCTGCGCGATACTGAGCAGGAATTAACACTCGTCCAGGCCGAAGCGAAGCAGGTGCAACAGCAGGCCGAGGCGGTCGAGCGACGTGGCCGACAATTGAGCGTGCGTCGCCAGTTGGAAGAATGGCAACGCTTGAAGGGTCTTGCGGTAGGTCTGAGCGATGCAGAGCAGCATGTCCGCGTTGCCTATGAGCAACAATCACATTTGACGGAAGCAGCGGCAGAAGCAAGACGTAACGCCACAAAGTTTATGGGTATCGTTATTGCCTGCGTCGTCTTGTTCGTCCTCGCAGCGGGTGGTGTCGCCGTTGAATTTGCCCAACATGCCCCCATTGTCGCTGTAATTTTTGGCGTGCTAGCCCTTTTACTGGTTGCGGGTGCTGGCCTCTCCTTCCAGAACTATACGAAGGCGCGTACTGAGGAGCAGACCATCGATAGACAGGTGCAGGAGGCTATCAGTAGAGTACGCATGATGGTGGCGGCACGCGAGGCCGCGAGTCGCATGGGGAGTAATAACGAGACACTCGATCAGGTCGAGCGTGAACTTCGTGCCCTCACTGGTGCCCTCCCTGGCTCCATCGAAGAGGCACAAACACTCCTGCAACAAACGCAAGAGCCACAGGACGAGAGTATTGCAACCCTGCAAGACCAGATCAAAGAGAAGCGCAACGAAGCGAATGCGGCACAAAATCAGGTCAATGTCACGATGGAGGCCGTCGCCAATTTGCGTAAGCAGTATACGCAATTGGAAGAGCAGCAAACAAGCCTGCCAGCTATCGAAGAACAGTTGCACGAAGACCAGATGGCACTCGGACGTATGCATCAGGAAATCACTATGCTTGCGGGTCAGGAGAACCTACCTCAATCCAGCGTGAACGAGCGGTTGAAAAGCGGTTCAACCTTCGATGACTATGTCTCCTTACCTTTGACTCCTGTACTGTGGAATCAAGAAGAGAGCGACAGCGGTATTCCTAACCTGGATGCCCTTGTCGCAAGCACTCTCAAAGCGACTGAACATGAAATCGCCTCACTCGATGACAAGGCGGACCTGATCACAGAGCTTACCAATCAGGTAAAGATACATCAAAACGCCCTCGATGTCATGTTGACGCGCAAACGCATCGTCGAAGAGCGTAATGCACGTTACCAGACGAGCAGTCCTATGCAGGAGATCGAACGCGCTCGCGAACAACAAAATGACCTCCGCAGTGCCCTCCAATCGCTGCAAGAGTCGCTTCGCCAGCGTGTCAAGCCGCTCAGTGTTGCGTTTGGACAAACCGCCATTGCTAACGCAGAGGTAGCCGCACGCAAAGAGTTAGAACAACTTAATACCGTGCTGGGCGATAAATTTGCACTGCAAGACCAGTTAGCGATCTATACATCGTTGCTGAAAGAGCGACAAGAGTCATTAGCGGAGCATTACAAACAACTCGCGAAGTTTAGTAACTCTCTGGGAAGCTGGATTGTGCCGCCCAATCCCTTTGCCGAGGCTCTCGTAACACTTCGCACGCGCTGTCAAAAAGAATTGGACGAGACCAACGAAGCTGCCGTTGCGACAGAACTTGAACTGCTTCAGGCGCAGGAAGGTGCGGCAAATGCCAAGGTTGCACTCTGCCAGCAGGAGATCGAGGACGCACAGGAGCGCATCGCGGCGATGCTTATCAAGCGCAATCGGCCATCGACGCAGCAGTACAGCTTTACTCACGTTATTGCAGTCTGGCCGCTCGTTGGTGACTATACTCCCCAGGACCGCCCACGCCTGGAACAGGAGCGCGAACAGACCGAGCGGAATCTGGAAAGCCTGGAACAGGAAGAACTCACACTCGGTACAAACCTGCAAACAGGTGGTGTCACGCTCGATCTTGCCCTCGCACGCACGCGTATGGCACAGCAAGAGCGATCCTATCAGGTCAAAAAGCATAGTGGTCTGTTTATCAAGGCCGTGCATAATCGCCTTCTGAGTAAGCTTGTACCCCGCACAGAATATTACATGCAGCACATCCTGCCTCTATTGACTAGCGGTCGCTACCACGATGTACGCGTGACGACCTACGAGGAAGAGGGTACAATAAGTGGTGGACCCCTGCAACTCAACGTATGGGACTCCGGCGCAGGCGAATATGTCAACAAACCGGCACTATCCGGTGGTGCTGCCGATCAACTTTCGCTCGCCCTGCGCTTGGCCTTCGCGATTGCCACTCTCCCAAAAGAGCAGGAGACTTCCGCCGGTTTCCTCTGCCTCGATGAGCCGCTCAGTTCGTTCGACCGGGGGCGCATCAAAGCCTTGATGGATGTTATTACGGGCGATATCCTCAGTCAACACTTCGAGCAGGTGCTGCTCGTCTCTCATAGCAGTGCCTTCGATCCCGCCCTCTTTCCCTATCATATCTACATGGAGAACGGCGTGATTGTCGAAAGCAACCTGCCCGTCGTCGAAGTCTTGCCCGTGAGCGATATGGGAGAGCCAGTAGAGCTACAAGAGCCACAGGAAGATGTACAGGACGACATGACAGTACACGTGGCCGCGATTGTTCCTGCGAAGGTCGCCGCAGAATAATTTTGTAAGAAAACGTGGTGGAGACCAACGGGCGACCAAGAGACCAACGTGCGACCACAAGGGTCGCACCCTACTATACAACAGCACTCGTTTCGCACGTTTTGTATGGTAGGGTGCGACCCTTGTGGTCGCACGTCCATACTCCCAAACAAACTTTTGAATAACTTACCGCGTTTTCTTCTACAGTTGACGCCTCTCTTTATCGGTGCTAAAATATATCCTAGTTAATAAGTCGGAATAATAGAGCGGCACAAAGTGCGAAGGCATGTTGTGATTTGCTGAGAGAGGAGCGACCATGATGTTACGAGTTTCTACAAAAGGCGAATATGGAGTGCGTATCATGGTTGATCTGGCACGCCATTACGGTGGGCGTCCCCGCTCACTCACCGATATCTCACAGGCCGAACTGCTGCCACTTGCGTATTTAGAGCAGCTTGTGAAGTTGTTGCGCGAGGCTCAGCCTTCGCTTGTCGTCAGTACGCGTGGGGCGCATGGAGGCTATAAGCTCAGTCGGTCGCCAGAGCATATCACGATGGGTGAAATCGTGCGTGTCCTCGAAGGACCTATCGCACCGATGATCTGCGCTACTGAGGGCGAGATGTCGCAAATTTGCAATTTCCTCGACTCATGCAAAACAAAGGTTCTGTGGGCAAAGGTTCGTGATGCCGTGGCGCAAACACTCGATATGATGACGCTGGCCGACCTGATGGCCGATACATCAGAGCAGCAAGACCCCGCACGCTTCATCGCGCTTTCAGATATCCATGTCAGCCCTGCCACAAAGGGCTTCTACATAGCAGACGAGCCAGAAGTTCGTTCTGTGTCCTGATTGATTTTTTGAAGAAGGATTATCTCACAGGGAGCCTCATCGCTACCTGAGATGTAAGAAAAGGTGTTTTTGGAATGGGATCAGAACTCGTAATTAAGAATCTTCATGCAAATATTGAAGGCAAACCAATTCTTCGCGGTGTAAACCTGACCATCAGGCAAGGCGAAGTACACGCACTCATGGGACCCAACGGCTCTGGTAAGAGCACATTGGCGAACGTTATCATGGGCAACCCCAAATACGAAGTGACCGATGGCGAGGTGTGGTTCAAGGGTGAGAATATTCTTGAGTATTCCCCTGACCGCCGCGCACGTATGCGTCTCTTCCTGGCGTTTCAATACCCAATGTCAATCCCTGGTGTCAGCGTCGCGAACTTCTTGCGTCGTTCACTGGAGGCGGTGCGCGAAGGCAACAAGCCGCTCGCAGAGGGCGATAATCCCACTGGCAAAACCAGCAAGCGCAAGAGCGTTCCCCCCGGCGAGTTCCGCAAACTGTTGCAGGCCAAGATGAAACTGCTCAAGGTAGATAACAGTTTTATTAACCGCTCTATCAACGATGGCTTCTCCGGTGGTGAGAAGAAGCGTGCCGAAATTCTACAGATGGCCCTGCTTGAGCCGGAAATCGCTTTGATGGATGAGACCGACTCCGGTCTGGATATCGACGCCCTCAAGATCGTCTCCGAGAGCGTCAACGCCCTCACGGGACCAAACCTCGGCGTCCTGCTTATCACACACTATCAGCGTATGTTGAACTACATCACCCCCGACTACGTACACGTCATGTTCAACGGTCGTATCATCAAGTCCGGCGGCAAAGAGCTTGCTCTGGAACTTGAGGACAAGGGCTACGAGTGGCTCCGCCCAAAGGATGAAGAGGTAAGTGTGAGTTCAGAAGAGGTGACAGCCGATGCTTAACACACTCGCTCCTGGCTTTTCCCGCGCCGCAGTTGAAGAACTGTCACGCGGCAAAAGCGAGCCAGAATGGATGCTACAAAAGCGTTTACGCGCCTGGGACACCTACGAAAAGACGCCAACGCCGCTAGGACGGCGTGGCGATCTGGGCACCTTGCGCGCCTTCTCGAACTTTCCATTCGAGCAATTGACCTCCTATAGTCCCGCACAGACAGGCGACGTATTGCCGACCTCGTTCGAGCAGGCGCGGCAGGAAGGTTTAGTCGATGAGCGCTCTGGCACGATTATTCAGCACAACTCCTCGGTGGTTCGTATCGAACTGAACGAGGAGTTGAAGCAGCAGGGCGTGATCCTGACCGATCTCGAAACCGCTGTACGTGAGCATGCTGATCTGGTGCAACAACACTTCATGACCGACTGCATACCCGTTGACAGCAGCAAGTACACTGCTCTGCACGCGGCATTCTGGAGCGGCGGTATCTTCCTCTACGTCCCTAAAGGCGTCGAGATTACCGCCCCAATTCTCTCGCAGGTCTGGCTCGATGCACCCGATGCCGCCTTCTTTTCACATACGCTGATTGTCGCGGACGAGATGAGCAGTGTGCGCTTCGTCACCGAGTACAGTTCAGGGGTCGAGGTTGGGCGTGAAACTCTGCTCGATGATGTCGTCGAGGTCTATGCCAAGAATGCTTCCAGTGTCGAGTTCAGCAACCTGCAAGAACTGGGGCAAAACATCTGGAACATCACCAATAAGAACGCGGTTTTCGCCAAAGATGCCAGCGTTACCTTTGTAATGGCTGAGCTGGGCAGTAAGGTCAACATTACCAATATTGGCGCGGGACTCAAGGGCAGTGGTAGCGCGGGTGAGCTTGTCGGTGTCTTCTTCACCGACCATGACCAGCGTTTCGCTCTCAGTTCGCTCTCCAATCACGATGCTGTCTCAACCAACGCAGAAACGTTGGTAAAAGGCGTGCTTACCGATACGTCGCGTGTCGAGTTCGACGGTATGATTCGTATTCAACCAAAGGCACAGCAAACGGCGTCGTTTTTGTCGGCGCATGCCCTCTTATTGAGCAAGAAGTCACGCGCGGAACTCATTCCCGGCCTGGAAATTGCCGCGAACGAGGTTAGTGCCAGTCACGGTGCCACCAGTGGGCAGATTGACGAAGAGCAACTCTTCTACCTCATGGTGCGTGGTATTGCGCGTCCAGAGGCCGAGCGCATCATTGTGCAAGGCTTCTTCGAGCCGGTGCTACAACGCATCCCGCTGGAAAATATGCGTGCCCGTCTCCGTCGCGGCATCGTGCGTCGTATGAGTGGCGAGTACGAGAGCGAGGCCGACACATGGGTCGATGCTCAGGAGCGTTGGGAGATCGAGGGTGTTGATGAACACGCCATCAGCCTCGACAAAAAAACTGACGGCGACGAAGAAATACAACTAAGCGAATATTAAAGTATGCTGCATTGCAAACATCCAAAGGATGTTTGCAATGCAGCATATATTTAGAAAATAAAGGGAAATCGCATGTTGACATCAGAGCAGATTACCACTCCAGAGAAGGCCGTTCGCACATTCGCGGATATTCGTAGCGACTTTCCTATTCTGTCACGTCAAGTACACGGCAAACCTCTGGTCTATCTCGATAGCACTGCAAGTTCACAGAAGCCGAACGCCGTGATCGACGCCATGAACGATTATTACAGGAACTACAACGCGAATGTGCATCGTGGTGTCTATGAACTGAGCGAAGACGCGACGGCGGCGATGGAGAAGGCTCGCGTTAAGGTCGCACGCTTTATCAACGCACGGCAAAGCAAACAAATTATCTTTACACGAAACACAACCGAGAGCATCAACCTCGTTGCCTATAGCTGGGGCAATGCCAATATTCATGCTGGTGATCTGATCGTTTCGACCGAGATAGAGCATCACAGCAATCTTGTGCCCTGGCAGTTGCTGGCACAACGGACGGGTGCGCGTCTTGAGTTTATCCCTGTGACAGACGATGGTCTGTTACGCCTCGATGTCTACGAACAATTACTAGAGCAGAAGCCGAAACTGGTAGCCTTCACGCATATGTCCAATGTACTCGGCACTATCACACCAGCGCAACAGATGATTGCTCAGGCACATGCAGTCGGTGCCATTGTGCTGCTCGACGCAGCGCAGAGTGTGCCACATCTGCCAGTCGATGTGCAAGTACTCGATGTCGATTTTCTCTGTTTCAGCGCACACAAGATGCTCGGTCCAACGGGCATCGGTGTCCTCTACGGCAAGCGTGACCTGCTCGAAGCCATGCCGCCCTTCATGGGTGGTGGTGACATGATTCGTACTGTTGACCTACACAAGTCCACATGGAACGACCTGCCCTGGAAGTTCGAGGCGGGCACACCAGCTATCGCCGAGGCAATCGGGCTTGGTGCGGCGGTCGATTATCTCAATGCTATCGGTATGGAAAACGTTTTGCAGCACGAACGCGAAATGATTGCATACGCTTTAGAGCAACTACAAACGGTGCCAACGTTGAAGCTGTACGGTCCCGACGCAAGTCAGCGTGGTGGTGTGGCCTCCTTCACGCTTGGCGACATCCACCCACATGACCTCGCTTCTATTCTCGATCAAGAGGTCGGGGTTGCCATTCGTGCAGGTAATCATTGTGCCCAACCGCTACATAAACGCTATGATCTGGCTGCAACTGCCCGTGCAAGCTTCTACGTGTACACTAATAAGGCTGATATTGATACGCTTGTGCAAGGTCTGCACAAGGCCAAACAAATTTTTAGTTTCTAATGCTAGGGTTGTAAGACGGATTGTTGCATGCAACAATCCGTCTTACAACCCTAGCATTAGAAATATCACATGGGAGGTTTTCGCTATGTCGATGGACTATCGCGAATACATTCTGGAACACTATCGCAACCCACGCAACTATGGTAAGCTTGAACACCCCGACGTGCATGCCGAGGACTCTAATCCGTTATGTGGCGATCAACTTGGCATGGACCTGCTTGTTGAGGACGATCTTGTGAAAGAGGTACGCTTTCAGGGGCGTGGCTGTGCTATCAGTCAGGCGGCGGCCTCTATGCTCTCGGAGATGATCGAAGGCAAATCGGTGGCAGAGGTCCGCGCACTTGGTAAGGATGATGTGCTGGAAGCTCTCGGCGTGCCAATCAGTCCCGCACGCACAAAATGTGCCTTCCTCTCGCTCAGAGTGTTACATCGTGGCCTTGCAATGGCCGGACTAGAAACATTGAATGACGGAGAGGAAGAATAGATGCGTCTCAAGGGAAAAGTCGCGATTGTTACTGGTGTAGGCAGCGCGGGACAGGCGGGTTTCGCGGTGGCGGAGACATTCGCACGCGAGGGAGCCGATATCGCCATCTGTTCACGCACACAGAGTCGTGTGGAGCAGCGTGCTAACGAGCTACGCACACGGGTTGAAGATGCAATGGTACTACCCATTGCCGCCGATCTCACAACGGAAGAGGGGGCGAAGCTTCTTATTCAGGAGACACTCGGAGCCTACGAGCGTATCGACATCCTCGTCAATCTCGCAGGTGGCCTCTCCAAGATTGGCCCTTCCAGCGAACTGAGCCTCACCGACTGGGATCACGAGCTGAGCAATAATTTGCGCTCCGTCTTTCTCTGTATTCGCTCTGTCTGGGCGACCATGAGTAGTCAAGGCAGTGGTAAAATCATCAATTTCAGTCGTGCAGGTGGTGTCGAGGCTTCGAGCGCGAACATGGCGGCCTACAACAGTGCCAAAGCGGGTGTTGACGCCCTCACTTACACCTTTGCAAAAGAGGGCGCACACGTGGGTATTTATGTCAATGGTATCGGTCCAGGTCTGTTAATTACAACGTCCAATATCGAGTCGCTCAAACCATCCGAAGAGGAGAAGCGCACAAAGTGGGTCAGCCTTGATAAGGTCGCTGAGACCGCTATCTTCCTGGCATCATCGGCCAGCGACGGTATCAATGGCGTTATTATTCCCGTAACCCATCCCTAGAATAGAGAAAAGTATGTCAAATTTTATCAAGGCGGCGGAGACCAGTGAGGTAGAGGAGGGCGAGCTTGTTCCCGTTGAGGTCGATGGTGAACCCATCTGCCTCACAAAAGTCGAGGGCGTTATCTACGCCTTTACCGACAATTGTACACATATCAGCGGTCCCCTCAACGAGGGCGAACTCAATGGCTACGTCCTCGAATGCCCCTGGCACCTCGCCCAGTTCGATGTTCGCACAGGAAAAGTCCTTCGTGGTCCTGCACGCCAGGAGTTGTATACCTATATCGTGAAGGTCGAGAACAATGCAATCTATGTGGATTTGCCGGATGAGGAGTAACAATAGAAACCCACTTAGCAGATAGAGTTACATTTTCATCAGAGGAGAGAGCATACAAAAATGTCCTTAGAACAGATTTATGCATCCTATCAACACATGGGCAACGAGATTGCCCATGCGCTACCTGCTGATTGGCAGAGAGCATGGGTACTGGTTGAACATGATGACTATAGTTGTTCTGTGGCCTGCTTCTACAGCAGCCTAGACACCTCTATAGAACCAGGCTACATAGTTATGCCGGATAGTGTTTTCAAGGCATTTAGTCAACTACGACAGATATGTAGAGAGACCACAAACGATGCATGGAGTACGGCGACATTCATACTTGAACGTGAAAAATTTAGAATCGAATATGGATATGATCCTGTACCTATTGAGGGAGAGCTTGAACGGCGGCGAGCCTGGAAGAAGAAATATTTGCCGTAGCAAATCGCACGAACCATATAGGTTATGAATAGACCGGAGTGGCGAGAGATGCATCTAGGGCACAACCAGGTATGTCCAACCGAGACAACACCAGTGCGCGCGCAACTGCACTGTCATCATTCCTCGACGACGGCTGCGTGCCTCTGGGTGTCTTCATGAACATGGTGGATTTCAACCAATTGCGCCGTTTGATTATTCTTATATGAAAAAAGTTTCATACGGTCAAAGTTCATCGAGAGAATTTGGTTATTGAGATTTTACAAAAAAGCAGAAGGATTATATTGCGTTGGTTCGGCTTGGCATCTTTATGGAGAAATGATTTGATGATGAGTTTATTTTTGAGGGTTGATTGACATTTGTTCTATTATTCTCTACAATACCCCTACTAATATAACAGGTAGGAAGGTTGTAGTAATGGAAGGTAGGTCTCATCTCCTTGTCGGTCTGACGGCAGGGATTGTGCTTGATAGCTTTGTACATTTGACGGGCGACCCGTTGACGGCGGCGAAGGCGGTGCCCCTGGTGCTGCTCGTCAAGAAGTTGGTGTATTATTTTTCGGTGGGCTTCGGCGCGTTGTTGCCCGATATCGACAATGCGCGTAGCACCTTGGGTCATAAATTGGGTTGGATCAGCAAGGAGATTCAACACATCGCTGGTCATCGCACCCTCTTTCACAGTTTGCTGGGACTTGTGTTAGGCTCGCTTCTGGCACTTGGCCTCGAACAACTCGTATTTTTCCTGTTGAGCCAGCGTGGATTGACGCTACCCGCACAAGTTGTGCGCGGCTCACATCTCGTCTTTTATGGCGTCCTCTTTGGGTGTATAATGCACATTGCAGCCGATGCACTGACACTTGGTGGTGTGCCTCTGCTGTGGCCGAATAGAAAGCGTTTTGGCTTCCCGCCAGACCCGGCTTTTCGCTTTCGCACAGGCTCATGGCCTGAGTTTGTGATCGTCTGGTCGTTCATGCTACTCGTCGGTATCGGCGTCTGGCAAGCAGTGATCGTGGTATAAATTAAGAACATATGCATGTAATCGACATCCGCACAAAAGAGACGCAACAACGTATCGCGCTTCTCCTGACGTTTCTCCTCATCCTGGGTTACACTTTATGGATGAGCTACGAGACCGTTTTACGCTACGATACGTTCAAGGCAACGGCGTTCGATCTCGGCAATATGGATCAGGTGCTATGGAACACACTGCATGGGAGATTCTTCCAATTCACCAATCAAGGTAGTGATTTCTATGGTCCACCAACACGCCTCGCTATTCATGTCGAGCCAATTATTCTGCCATTGTCGTTGCTGTATCTCTTTCATGAGGATGCTCGCTTATTATTGGTCTTTCAAACACTGATGATAGCAGCAGGTGGTTGGCCGGTCTATGTCCTCACACGCAAGTATATTCCGATGTGGGCATTCATAGCACCTATGATGGTCCTGGCGTATTATCTCATGCCAGCACTGTTGAGCCTCAATCTCTTTGACTTTCACCCACTCAGTCTCGCAACGCCATTTTTGTTGTACGCTGTACTTGCCCTGGAATATAAGCACTACGGCTGGTTTTTGCTCGCGTGTATCCTTGCCGCCGCTTGTAAGGAGGATGTACCACTCGCGGTTGCTATACTTGGAGGGTTGGTAATCTGGCAATATAAACTGCCACGTCTGGGCCTCATTCTTATCATAGGTGGTGTCACATGGAGCATGATAGCGTTTCTCGTTGTCATTCCACACTTCTACCCTGGTACAGTGCATAGCAACTACTGGTATCGCTATGAATCGCTGGGTAGCTCTCCGGGCGTCGCGATTGTCAATATTCTACTGCATCCCTGGTTGCTCTTCGCAACCTTTCTCACGCTGGACCGCTTTTATTATATGGCGAGCCTTTTACGTAGCACAGGTTTTCTTTCGCTGCTGGCACCGGAATGGCTTTTGCCTGCAATTCCAGCACTGGCAATCAATCTCTTTAGTGACTACCCACTCTACTATAGCGGCGTGTATCACTATAACGCGGTAATTATTCCGTTTGTTATGATCTCAACTATTCACGGTATGCGACGATTCTTACTCCTCTGGAGTAGTTGGCGTGGTGAAGGCATGACTACCTTTGTCTCCGCTAACGGCGCGGATGGCAAAGAAACGCAGTTATCGAGTTGGTTCAAGCACGAACTCCCTTTGTTGCAGCAGCGTAACATGTTGTGGCAAACAATGAAAGAGTCGGTACATCGAGCATATGCAACAGTACTTCCATTGATACAGCCTGTGCTTGTACGCCCTGCATTCGCCTCCACATTGACTCGTGTGCAGCAGACACGTCCAACATTGATACGTATGTATCATAAGCAAAGAAGTAATGTCTATGTACACGCCGCTCCATTGGCAAAACATGCCTCGTTACCGCGTATGCAATGGTGGATGAGCACCTGGATAGTGGCGATGCTAGCACTCAATTTTGTGATTATGGCTCCTCAACTTAATGTCTTTTGGGCAGATCATACTCCCGGCGTGCGTGAGCAACATATCAACAAGTTGCTGGCAATGATTCCAGCCAATGCATCGGTATCAGCAGGGGAAAACTTGAACCCCCACTTGAGTCAGCGTTTGTATATTACTGTTTTTCCTGCTATTACCTTTTCAACATCGAAAAATATCAATAACACGGTGCAATACATCGTGGTGGATGTACAAAATATTATGCCTGAAGAACGGGTCGGCGTCTCGAATGAGTTGAACCAACTCGTAAACTCAGGACAGTTTATTCCGTTGGCAGAGGCGGAGGGTGTGAAACTTTTAGTGCGTCGTAATACGTAGCAGGTATAGGGAATTCATGTTATAATTCGACCATTACCATTATTGCTCGCTCTCTCACGCACGCCTTTGTTGGCTAGTTGTATGAAGGAACGCAGGATGTCTAATAGTTCATTTTCAGATGATCCTACCAGTGTGCAGTCGAGGCAGATGGATGATCTCCAGCCAAAGCCCGCACCACAAATACCACCGCCATCCCCTGTGGTAGAAACGATACCAGACGAAGAGGCGGCGGTACGCCAGGAAGAGGCACGCACTGTTCGCTATGCCATTGGAAAGCTCAATGACTTTATCCAGTGGTTTGTGACTGTGCTTGAAGTATTACTTGCTCTCAGGTTCCTGCTCAAGCTGATTGGTGCAGACCCGGCCAACCTGTTCGCGGGTTTTCTCTATGCTTTGACTTCCATCGTGCTTGTGCCATTCGACTCTATCGTTCATGCGCCAGCACGCTTCGAGTGGTCAACGCTCATCGCGATGGCGATCTACTGGCTGCTGTTCTGGGCTGTGAGGCGCTTTTTAAGCATTCTTATCAGTAGCCCTGAAGAATTGCCCAGTTAGTTTTGAGAAGAGTCATGACGAGGATGTGTTAGGCCAACGGCCTAACACATCCTCGTCATGACTCTTCTCAATCTCCCACAATCTCCACCAATCCTTCACCATTTCTTAACCGTGTTCATACCCAATCAATCCTTTGTATGTGATACATTCCTTTTGTACCTCTCTTACAACATTTATTTGGTCAGTACATTTTTTGAAAGGAAGGATGTTATGCAAAGGCACACCTACGTTGTTCGTCTCGTTATTCCTGTTTTCCTGGTGATGGCTACCTTATTTGTGGGTATATTCGGTACCCTCACAGTAGCTCACACCCATGCCGCAGTGGGCAACACTACGACATCGGCCTTCGCTTCTGCCTCTAAAGAAACGGGCGTACCCGTTGCTCTTTTACAGGCCCTGTGTTATATGGAGGGTCGTTTGAGTAATCATGGTGGTACTCCAAGTGTCGATGGTGGTTATAGTTGTATGCATCTGGTACAGGGTAGTGGTTATGCTACAACTGCACAAGATAATTCACCAGCACTCGCACGTCACCATGTTATTTCAGCGCAAACAAGCCACGTCGATACGCTTGATAAGGCGGCCAAAGAGTTGGGCGTGAGTTCACAATCGCTCAAGACCGATATGGCAACGAGCATTCGTGGTGGTGCAGCCATTCTTCGTGACGATGCACTTGCATTGTCAAAGACGCACTCGCTCCCCACTTCACTCGCGGGTTGGTATGGTGCGGTTGCTCAGTACAGCAACGCTACGACACGCTCAACCGCCTTGCTGTACGCCGATGCACTGTACAAAATTCTCAACACTGGCTTTAGTGCAACAACCGATACTCACGAAACGGTAACGTTGGCACCGCAAGCAGTAATAGCGGATGTTAGCACCTCTGCAAATGTGAAGGGGACAACGAGTCTTCCCACTGGTTGTAGCAACGATGGCAATACCGATTACCCCGGTGCTATCGACTGCATTCTCAATCCGAGCGTCTACGATTGTAACGTCGTAGCAACCAACGCTCCTTGTAACTATGAAGATGCCAACCGCCCAACCGATTTTCCGGTCCAGTTTGTGACCATTCATGATATCGAGGGTACGGCGCAAGAGGCACTTAGCACGTTCCAGGACCCAACCAGTGCTGTCAGCATTCACTATATCGTAGATACTGATGGCACGGTATATCAAGTGGTGCATGACAAGGATATTGCCTATCACGCGGGCAATTTCTGGTACAACCAGCGTGCGATAGGTATCGAACATGCAGGCTTCGACGCAACTGGTTTCCAGTGGTACAATGCCACGCAGTATTTGGCCTCGGCCAAACTCACGGCGTACCTGCTCAAGAAATTTGATATTCCGTTGAGCCGTGCATTCGTCCTGGGTCATGAGGATGTGCCAGCACCATTTCTTGCCGTTGCCCCCAATCACGTCGATCCAGGTCCATACTGGTTATGGGACTACTACTTCTCGCTCATTCATAAGCAAGGTGTGCCCTTCGCCGCGAATAGCCACGATAAGCACATCTTCACTCTGCATCCTGCAACCGACAAGCGGCCCTTTAACAAGAATGGCACAGAGACGCCTGCGAACTTCAACTTTTTCTATCTATACAACGGACCAAGCACAGCATCCGGTCTGATTCCCACAGCGAATGGTAGTGATGTGACCGATGTCAGAGATAACGTTGGACCAGATGTGAGCTATTACTACATTGCGAAAGTGAAAGACCCGGCAGGAACAGGCGACACAATGTACGAAATCTGGTATGGAGAAGAGGACTCGACACACTTTGCGACCGCGGAACTAGCATGGTTAGCCGTGCCGCCAGATACGGCAGTGAAGGGTCAAGGAACTGCTGTGAAGCTGGTTGCCAATAGTTCAGGCAATGCCGAAGTCTATGGTAGACCTGTCACGGACGAGAAGTATCATATCGGAGATGCATCCTCGGACTCAGTTTTTGTCTCGGCGTATACCGTGATTGAGTATCAAACCACGAATCAGTGGTACGAGATCGACTTCAATCATCGGCAAGCATGGGTGCCAGCAGCCGAGGTAACGGCTGTAAATGCGTAGCTAAGGGGGCTGAACTCTCAAAAGAGCGAGAACAATCAGGCGTATACTTTATGGTGTTGTACGCCTGATTGATTTTCCTCTTCTCAATGCTCCTAGACGAGGAAATAGATTACTTGCGTCTGAGTAAGACCAGGATAATGATGATGATCACAATGACGATAAGATAGGGAATTTGGATACTCATATTGACGCTGTTGTTCACAACTTCAAGGCTCATGGTATATATCCTCTTTTCACAATTAGCTTATAGGTGATGGGTTCTAAGATAGAGTAACATCCCACTTCCACCCCAAACAACTCATATATATGAAACGAATGGAAACAGGTTTAGGTTTTGGAAAAGAGGAGTTCTTGGGCATATCCATGTATGCACATGAGAGAGAAGAGCGCAAAGGGAGCAGACGGACACAAACTTAACTATTCAACGACGACAAATTGAATACGAGTTGACGATTGTGATATTATAAGGTTGTCGGGGCTGTAGCTCAGTGGATAGAGCAAATGTTTCCTAAATATTAGGCCGGAGGTTCGAGTCCTCTCAGCCCCATGCTATACAATCCTGCCTAGCACCTTCATGCAGCCATTTTACAGCTTCCCGGCGAATGACCGATACATATTGAGGCTCTCGTTCAATAAGCACAAAACGTCTTCCTAACTTCGTAGCGGCCTCACCTACTGTGCCTATACCAGCAAACGGGTCTAAAACTACATCTTCTTTGAACGAGTAGTAAGTAATCACTCGTTCAGCCAACTCTACAGGGAAAATGGCGGGATGACGTTTATCGTGAGCAGGTGTAATGCGCCAGATATTCGTGTGTTCATAATCGTCTGCGACGCGAGAAGCTTCTACAAGCTCCTGTCTCGGATGGGCACGTATATTCCAAACAATCAACTTATCGGTACTCTTACGATAAACAAGAACGTACTCGGTTACTGGTACCGCCTTGTATTGGAGAGGATTGCGATCTGCTGCAAATCGTCGTCCACGCCCAGTTGCCCAACCAGCACCTTCTGGCTTCTCCCAAATGATGTCATCTATAAATTCGTAGCCTTCCTCTATGAAAATACGGTGCAGATCAAAAGGCACAGCTATTCTCTTTGATGCTTCCCTTCGGCTAGCACGTCTAATGAGTACGGGCGAAACGTTAATGACGAAGAAACATCCCTCGGCTATAGTTTCTTTGTCCTGCCACAGTAACATTTTTTCTCATTACGTATTTACAAACCTCTTACTCCGTCAAAATAAGCCCGTTGAAAGATTTTATCATGAACTCGTGGTATTTAATAGAGCGAATTAAGAGGTTCTTAAAATATCTTTTTGAGATAGTATTGTTCGTCTCTCATGCTCAGCAACATTGTTGAGCATGAGAGACGAACAATACTATCTCTCCTCCCCACTCAAGATTCGCACGTAACTTCTATAGCGTCGCTCGTCGATGCGGCCGTCAGCGACGGCTTGCCGCACGGCGCACCCTTCTTCATAGACGTGAGTGCAGTCGGAGTACTCGCATTCATTGAGGTAGGGACGGAACTCTATGAAGCAGGACGCAAGTTCGTCGGGGGCGACGTTCCACGCGGCGAGGGCACGGATACCCGCAGAGTCGGCGAGCCAGCCACCGATGGATAGAGGATAGAGTTGCGAGCCAGTCGTGGTGTGTTTGCCCTTGCCCGTTGTGTCGCTGACAAGTCCGGTACGGATCGCCATACCTGGTTCGATAGCGTTTACAAGGGACGATTTGCCTACTCCAGATGGACCCGTGAAGAGCGTGGTATGGTCTTTGAGCAGTGAACGTAGTGCGTCTATGCCCTGCCCTGTCTGCACGCTGGTCCACAATATGGTGTAGCCAAGCTTACTGTAGAGTTCCCTGGCATCCTCCACATATGCCTCATGTGGCAGGTCCGATTTGTTGAGGCAGATGAGGGCATGCAGGTTCGCGGACTCGCAGATGGTGAGGTAGCGGTCAAGCATACCAAAATGGGGCGAGGGATGGGCAATGGCGAAGACCAGCACGACCTGATTGAGGTTGGCAAGCATCGTTTGCTGAATAACTTTTTTTGGGGTCGAGCCAGCATCTCTGCGTGAGAGCGAACTCTGGCGTGGCAATATCTCTTCGATCAGGCCGTTTTCAGTGTCCAGGCGACGCAACTTTACGTAGTCGCCGACTGAAAGGCGCGTGGGTGGTGGTGTCTCGTTGCTATCGTGGTTTTGCATACGCTCCATGCGTTTTGCATAGTTCGGATCGAACATGAGCTTATCTTGCCGCATGCGCGTCTTACCAACTGATTTCGCAGACTGAGCCTGTGAGAAGGCTTTTTTGAGTTTGCCGCGTAATGTGCAGCGTAGAATACCATCATCGGTGTGAACATCATAGATGCCGTGCGCGCCGTTCAATACGACGCCAGTCAGTGTGTCGGTTTCGTTCGTCAAGGTTTTCCCCTCCAGAGGCATAAAAAAACACGGTTCATGCAATTTTTCTTTCATTGATGCCTACCGTGCGGAGAAGGGGAAACGGAGAGATGAGTAACGTGTTGATCGTTTAGCAAGTTTCCCGATGGCTCTCAAGCAAGGTAGACAAGGTGCATACAAGCACAATTGGTAATGTGATGTTGTGCTTTCCCATATAGACACCTCTTTCACTGGCAAGCCAGAATTTCTATAAGCAACTATCGTTCGCTGCATAGAGCATACTCGAACGGCATGGTTTTGTCAATGGATAAGGAAGGGTTGTTTCGCCCAACTCTCTTGCGGTAGCAAGAGAGTTGGGCGAAACAACATTACCCCTGGTATTTTTTCCACATCTCCATAGCTAGCTCCTCGGCGTTGGCGTTGACTCCAAAGCGAGCAAAGTAGCCACAGACGCGGGCGATATCACGAGCCAGCAGGGGAAACACGTCGGTATTTTGACGTGGGTCAACGGCCTGCGCGAAATCAATCAGCAACACTTTCCCTTGCCAGTAGAGGATGTTGTACTCCGACAGGTCGCCGTGAATACGGTTGTGTGCAAGGCATAACTCGATATTATGTAGCACACACTCGAACAATGGTGGAGCCTCCTCGCGTGTCAACCAGACATTTCTAAGGAGTGGTGCAGGTTCACCTTCCTCACCGATATACTCCATCAGCACCGCGTTACCCACATGTGCTAATGGTTTGGGTACATCTGCTCCTACACTGTAGAGCAGGGTGTGCGTCTGAAACTCGAAGTCGATCCATGAAGAGATCTGCGCGGCGCGGCCACGCTCACTTTTGAAGGCACTCCGCTGATCTCTACGGGTGACGTTGCCATCAAGGTCGCGCTGTGTGCGTCCCAGGCGATATACGGCGTCATTTTTCAGACTACGGAACATGCGTGGGCGATAAATCTTTGCCGCCGCGTATGCCAGACTCGTTTTAGGGCCGGCGGTACAGCAATAGACAGTGGCTTCTTTGCCACTTTTGACAACATGCAAGACATCGGTAATCAGGTCTTGCTCATAGAAGTCTGTGAGCGACGAGAGTATCCACGACTCATCACGTTTGCCCGCGAGAAACGTCGGGTTGAAGGCCGCCTTGCTGAGATCGTCGGTCTTGAGTGTTTGCGACTGCAACCAGCGTTGCACATCGGCATTACTTTCGTAGTTTTCTTTTTTCTTTGCCTTTGCTGTTGTGGCCTCGACTCGTTTGGCCTTCTTAGGCTTGCGATAGCGTTGCTCTTCCAACTCTTCGAGTTCAAAGTCGGTATATTTGCTCATGAAGTATCCTTTTTCATTGCTGCAACATATTATTCTACGAGATGCAGGTGTACGTGAGGATGCGCCGAGCATAAAAAGACCACGAATGCAGGAATTATAGCATATGCGTGGCTAGCAGCAGGAGGGAATAGAAGGGGAGTTAGTGCAAGTCGTAATGACGAACACGTTTACGCCCGAAAGAACCTCTTTGCGGTAGCGGGAGTGTTGATATGCTCAGAGACGCTTGAAACCATGTAGGTTGTCATCTGTTTATTATCTCCTTTCGCCATGTAATATGTCTCAAGCGTACCATGAGGTGGAAGGGAAGTCAAGCTTTTTTACGAAACAAGTAACATTTGTTACTTCTACACATTATCCACCGAGTTATCCACAATCACTGTGGATAACTCGGTGGAAAACTTTATACGGCTTGTTCGTTTCTACGTTTCACAGTGGCAATTGCTTTCCGCATTTCGGGACCGAAAAGCGTTGCCAGGAAAAGGGCGGCGGGTGCTATGGTGGCGATACCATCGTGCTGCTGTAAGGCGCGTAGAATGTTTACCGTTGGGACCATTGGAATGACATAACCGCTGTCAGGAGACAGGAGCGCGAACGCAAACGGTACTAAGAATGCGATACAGGCGAGCGTTTCTGGTGCGAGACGACGACGTATTACGAACAGAACAAGGGCCAGGAACGCAAGCGAGAAGAGAATTGGCGTGAGCGTTTGTATCGAAGCGAGCATCGCGAAACTTACCGCCTGTCTCATTGTATGCATGGTCGTCAGTGCTGGCGTTGCCTGCTTTAGAAAGACGAATGGGTCGCCGAAGAGCGTGCTACAACAGAGCATCCAGACACCGATGCCGAGCGCGCCCAGTGTGCTGAAGGCGATGAGATAGCTTTCAACTTGCGCCCGCGATTGCCGTTTGAGCCAGCCGATAGCGATCATAAAGGCGAGCATTGAGACAAACAACGCCCAGCCATCATAGCAGGTCAATGTCGCGAGCAAGCTGCATAGTGCAGTGCCAATCAACGACGAGAGACGATTGTGGCGTGCCCACAGCAGAAAACAGCAACACGTCATGGTCAATGTCGTGATACATAACCAATCATTCAATGAAAGCGTATTGAGTACCAATAGCGTTGGATTGAACAGAAAGAGTAGCGAACCTATGAAGCTAGCGCGACTATCCTGTGTGAGGCAGCGTGCTGCGATAAAGACACATAGTGTAGAGAGCAGGTAACATAGTGCTGCTGGTAGCATGATGCCTGTGTGGAGCAATGGATCACTCCACATGAACGGTAAGACCAGCAGATGTGTGAGTGGCAACCACACGCTCCACACCTGATTCGGTTGTAGGGTGCCGGATGAGAGCGTATGTGTAAACGTGGCATAGACGAACGATGCGACTACCGCACAAACCGCTACGAGTATAGTCGCTATAAACCAGAGGTCTTGATGCGTGGCGTGTTGCGCGTGACGCAATGCCTGTATCTCTTTTGCTGTAAACGCTGGCTTATACTCATGGTTAATCGTATTCAAGGCTAAGCGCACCGATGGAAATTCCGCCGAGTTCAAGCGATGCCTTTGAGGTGCTGGTACTGTGACTCGATTATGATGCTCGACATGCTGACTCGTATGCTGCTGATGCAGGGCGATACCATCTTTTTCAAGAATGGTCGAGACGGCCTCGGCATCGAGCAGGTGTAGGCCATGCTCCGTCTTCTCCCAGTAATGCGGCTTCACGATGAGTTGATAGAGGGCGATGCACGCCGCCACACTCATCAGGAGCCAGTAAATGGGGATGAGCAGCGTCCACTTCACTAGCGAGTAGTGTTTGCGGCGAATGCAGGCCAGCAGGTAGATGTACAGGTAGAAGAAATTGCCGACGACGAGACAGACCGCGCCAATGGTGACAATCGGTGCCGGGAACAGCGACTCGTAGCCATTGCCGATAAATGGTCGCAAAATCTGCGAAATGATCAGGGCGATCCACAATAAAGGATTGATGAAGAGAACCGCCGTTTTGCCGCCAATCATGAGCTGCATCGACAGGAATTCGCGCACACGGAACTCCCGTGCATAATGCCAGGGTTCGCGCATATGTACAAGGTACGTTTGCATATAGCCTTTTATCCAGCGTGAACGCTGCCGCAACCTGTTCTTTGTACGTGAGTTCGCCTCTTCATACGTTGTCGAGTCGAGGACCACCGTTTCCATCTTGAACCATGCCAGCCGCAAACCCAGGTCACAATCTTCTGTGACGTTGAAGGCATCCCAGCCACCCAACGCCCGAGTCATTTGCGTCGGAAAGTGATTTGATGTACCACCAAGCGGCAAGAGAAAATGGGCTTTTTGCAGTCCTGGAAGAATCAGGTCGAACCAGAGCGAGTATTCGGCGGTAAACCAGCGCGTGAGCAGGTTCTGGTCGGGATTGTAGAAGTTGAGTTTGGCCTGCACACAGGCAAGGTTGGGACCATGATTGGCGAAGGTCAACACAGCTTTTTTGAGTTGCAATGGATCGGGTACGTCTTCAGCGTCAAAGATGACGACGTACTGTCCAATGGATTGAAGGAGTCCGAAATTGCAGGCGCGTGGCTTTGTACGTGGGTTGCCCTCCGGCACCGTGACAATCTCGAAGTGTGAGGGTAGCTTCAGCAACTCAATGGCGTCGCGCGTCTCGTTGTCGTCCTCTTCCGTCAAAAACAGGATTTGCAATTTGTCTGTGGGATAATCAAGCCCCTGCATGGCTTTGACGAATTGGGGGACGACGCGAGCCTCTTTATAAAGTGGGCACAGAATGGTGTACATAGGCCATTCTGCACCGCGCAATGCCTCCAATACCCTGTTGTCAATCGTTTCCTCCGGTGAGTTGCGTACAACACTGAGCGCGAGCGCAACATCGAGGATGAGATGGAGCAGGTAGGCGATGGTGATAATTGTCATGGTGACGGTCAGAATTTGTCTGCCATAGAAAATCATACCCACAATCCAGGCCAGTAACAGGACGGCAAGCGTGATGTATTGTTTGTTCGTGATGACTTTGAGCGCAGAATACTTATAACGAAATGGCGCGTATGCCTGCACGTTCTGCTTGCCTACGACCACAACCTGAGAGGCATTGGTCGCATAAGAGTCCGCAATCTGCTGTTCTTCGGTGGACTGGGAACGCTGCATTTGCTGCATGAGCCATGCACGATAGCGCGTCACCTGCTCATAGAGATAAACGTCTTGTACCTCAGCAGAATTATGGGGAGCATCGAGGAACTCATGATGTTTCTCACCCTCTACTTGTTGCAAACTCATAGTGTACTTCTCCAAATACTACTCAATAACTCTTCCCACTACACCCACTCATCAGAAGATGAATAATGTGTATCGTTCTCTTTTATCGGTATGGAGAGTGTGCTTCTGTAGGGGCCTTCTTCAGAACGCCCTCGTGCAAATTAACCATGTATGCAAGGATTGAGGAACGGAATCAATGGATGGAAAGCGTGGTCAATGGGGACGAGGGCGTTCTGAAGAAGGCCCCTACAGAACCGCGTGAAGGTGACGATAGAGGAGAGTAACTGAGCGAAGCCGTGCTATTTGAAAGGGAAAATGACATGTTCTGGTCGCGTTTTTTACGGATGTGTGTGTTGGTCAGCGTATGGGCCGCTACCGCATATGTGGTATCACCTTCTGTGATTGCACTATTTAGAAGGCGTCGTGGTAATGGGCAAACTGCACCTGAAGCTGCGCCTGTTCTTCCAGTTGTGCCTCTATCTTCAAAAGAAGCACAATCGGTGCGAAAGAAGGCCTTTGTATCGCCTACAACACAGAGGAATGCCCTGCTTGTTGTCGTTGTCTTATTGTTACTTGGTGTGCTTGGGCAAGCGGTGTTCGCGTTTCAAGTGCCGATTTTGCAGGTGTTCTCGGCAGGAAAAAGCGCAAATCCTGTTGGCGCAACATTTATTCCACACACACCTGCTGTAACGGTAACGCGTACACAGCCATTTGAAACTGGTATTGTGACTCCACAATGGCAGCAGCAAAATGCCTATGATTTCCACTGGCAGCAGAGCTTATCAGATATTCAGACACAGACTGGCTCGCGCTGGATTGAATTGTCGTTGCTGTTCTCACAATCCACCTCGACCTCGACAACCGTACAAACCACTGAAAGTACGCCGCTTGTGTCGTCATTCGCAACAGGAGTACGCGCGGCACATGCGAAAGGCTTGCATGTCTTTGTCGTGCCTCTGATGGGCGTTCAAGAGAAGGGCGGCTGGGCTGGCAGTATTCACTTTTCATCTCAGGCTCAGGAGCAGGCATGGTTTGATAGCTATTGGAACACTTATAAACCCTATGTCGTAGCGGCGGCACAGGCGGGTGCAGACCAGATGGCGATTGCGACCGAGTGTTCATGGTTACAACAGCACGTATCCGCGGCATTATGGAACCAGCTCATCGACCGTGTACGTAGCGTCTTCGCGGGCACCTTGACCTATGATATGAACTGGGATACAGTCAATCAACCCATGCCCAGTTGGTTCAATAATCAAAATATCAGTATGCTTGGTGTGTCAGCATACATCCCGTTGACCGATGTTTCGCAGCGTATCGATCCAAAAGCTATGGTCGCTCTCTGGAAGGAGAAGGTCAAGTCTATTCTCGGTACCATTTCGGTGCAGGTCGGGAAGCCTGTTCTCATCTCTGAAATTGGCTACCGCGACAGTGCCGATGCCCTTTACCATTCGTGGGAACAGACCAGTAACACACCCGTTGATCCTGCTGAACAGGCGGGCGCATATGAGGCCACCCTTGAAAATGTGCTGCCAGACCAACGTATCGCAGGCATCTTCTTCTGGGGTTGGGAAGATGTCGGGATGTTCACGCTCAAGGGGCAGAATATGACCAATGCTGTTCTGCATAAATGGTACACCTCAGCATCTTAACTTCTTGTATGAACATACTAAAGTTGTAACAAGGCATGCCTTGCTACAACTTTAGTATGTTCATACATATGCCCTTGCCTCTGTCGCCTTGAAGGTTGCATACACGATTGAGCCTTCGTGCAGGTCAAGACGCGCCGAAGATGCCTCGGTTATTTCTGCCGTAAGCGGAGGCATCATTGTATCAATCAACAAGCTCACGCGCAGAATCCCCTCATTTCCCTGCTGTGAGGATGTTGTTATGCTGCCAACACGAACTATTTGTATGACTTCACCACGAAAGGTGTTGCGTGCCGAACTATCGGGCTGTGTTGGATAGAGCGTGATACTACGTGGCTCGACAACGACGTAGGCCGCTTCGCCAATTGTCGGTTGTGTTGTGTTTCCATCGTGTTCATATAGAGTGGCTAGAGTTTCAACTGGCTGGGAGCCATTATGAATTTGTAATACACATATACCGGGTGATGCGTAGGATACGATACGACCATGAAAGAAGTTGACGCCAATCAGTTCGGCGACATAGGACGAGCGCGGATGCTCTAGTAGGTCGCGCTGCCCACCCTGTTGTAGTACATGCCCCTGTTCCAGCACGAGAATATGTTGTCCAAACAGTAGAGCTTCAAGATAGGTGTGCGTCACCATGACGGTTGTGACATCAACCTCTGCCAGAATATGTCGTAACTCTTGCCGCACCTCGCGCCGTGTCTGCACATCGAGTGCAGAAAGCGGTTCATCCAAAAGCAAGAGTTGCGGCTGTAGTGCGAGGGCACGTGCGATGGCGACGCGCTGCTGCTGACCACCGGATAGCTGTGCAGGCCGACGTTGTTCAAGTCCTGGCAGATGCACCATCTCCAGTGCTTCACCAACACGCTGCCGTATGAGCATGCGTGAAATATGTTGCGCCCGTAGCCCAAAGGCGACATTCTCAAACACGCTGAGGTGTGGAAAGAGGGCATAATCCTGGAAGACATAGCCGAAGGGCCGTTCCTGTGGTGGCACATCAATACGACGTTCGCTATCGAAATAGACAGTATCACCTAACGCAATATGGCCTTTTTGTGGAGTAAGCAGACCAACAATCAGGCGTAGCACCGTACTCTTGCCCGCGCCGCTCTCGCCCAGTAGCACCGTCGTCTGACCCTGTAATGCAGAGAAGTTCAGGGAGAGATGAAACGTATTGAGATGTGTATCGAGTGTAATGTTTAGCATAATTTTTTGACTTTTTTGTTTAACAACGGGCGACCACAAGGGATCGCCCCTACCATACATTCTAATATAGAACATTGACGAGATATAGTAGGGGCGATCCCTTGTGGTCGCCCGTCCTCTCCATTTCCACTTTGTTATTCTTATGTTTACTCTTATTTGAACAGTATTGTCCCTTGTGGTCGCCCATTTATACACATGATGTCGTGCTCAATCATTTAACAAAAACAATGCGACAAAATCTCTTCCGTTAAACGACTTTATTCATAGACATCATTATACCCCGACAATCCGTTTTTCGGAAAGAAGAAAACTAATAAAAAGTAAGTTACAAGACTTGCGATAGTTAAGAAAAATGTGTTATACTATTGAGTGAATACATCAATCTATGAATACACAGGCCCTATAGCTCTATATACAAATGGAATGCATCAGAAATGGTAGGTTTATCATGGCAACGAAGCCGATAGAAACAACAGAACCGCATACAGCATTAACGCACATCTGTCCGCGCTACGAACGCGCCGTACAAATCCTCGGCAAACGCTGGACGGGTCTGCTTCTACTCGCTTTACTGGACGGACCACGCCGTTTCTGTGAGTTGACCGCCCTGGTCGAAGGACTCTCTGACCGCGTGTTAAGCGACCGTTTGCGCGAGCTTGAACTTGAGGGCATCGTCAAACGCGTTGTCTATCCACAGATTCCGGTGCGTGTGGAATACCATCTCACCAAGAAGGGTGCCGCGCTCAAGCCCGTCGTCGATGCTATTCATGTATGGGCAGAATCGTGGGTATCAGGACCAGAAGATATGGTCGAACAGGTTGTGCTGCCGCAAGATGATTGTGTAAATTAGTAGTTGTGAGGTGAGTACACAAATGGGTTGTCGCGAATACAACATGTGTTCAACACAGCCCATTCTTTTTGGGAAATGAAGCGAGTTGAGTTATGGAAAATCTATGGGCACCCTGGCGTATGGCATTTATCACCCCTAAGACGGAGCCTGAGCCAGGATGTATTTTTTGCACGCAAGCAGCGGCACAGCGCGACGACGAGTATCATATTCTCTATCGCGGCGAACGCTGCTTTATGATGCTCAACAAATACCCCTACAATAATGGACACCTTATGATCGCCCCCTTCGAGCACGTTGGTAGTATCTCGCTCCTGGACGCTGCCACGCTTGCGGAACTCATGGCGCAGGCGCAGCTCGCGCTCAAAGCCATACGCTATGCCATGAAACCTGATGGCTTCAATATGGGCATCAACGAGGGTAAGGTTGCGGGTGCGGGCTTCGCTGACCATATGCACTACCATATCGTGCCGCGCTGGAACGGCGACACCAACTTCATGCCCGTTATCGCCGATATCAAAGTCATGCCAGAGCATCTCGACAACGTATACACACAATTGAAAGACGCCCTGGTAAAAGTTCAGGAATAGCAAGAGCAGGAGGGCCAGATGCTAACATCTGGCCCTCCTGCTCTTGCTATTCCTGAACTTTTATATCTCCATCTCGACTGTAAAAACAGATAATGATATACTGCTATCACTGTCTAAACTATTCTATAGAGTGTGACGATATACTATATCAAAGAACAATATGGATGGTGGGCTGCTATGCACGGGGCATACGCTGCACACGACAATGTAAAAGAGGACTCCATGACTATAAATATATCATCTATACATGATCGTCAATCTGTTTCTTCGTCTGCCTCGGTGGAAGGCGAGTCACAAGAACTGGTGGATATCCTCCAGAAAATTGTCTATAACGCGGGTGCCCTTCTCGATGTTCGCAACTGTTCAGTCGCTCTACTCGATGCTCGTGGCTCGACGTTGGTGACGCTTGCCGCACTCCAAAAGAATGGACGCAAACCACGTCATACCCGTTTTCGCTTGAATGAAGGTGTCGCGGGTTGGGTCGCGGAAAACTGCGAGCCGCTTGTGATTAACGATGTGAGCCTCGATTCCCGCTTCAAAAGGCTTGGGCGTACTCCCATTAACTCGATTATGTGCGTTCCGCTCATCGACAACGACACATTTATTGGTACGCTGACCGCAAGTAGCCAGGAGGCGAACGCTTTCGATGCGAAAAAAGCAAAAATGATGATTATTTTTGCGGAACAGGCAGTCTTAGCTATCACAAACGCCCGTAATGCAGAACTGGCACATCGGCAGGCCAATCAACTCGAAATGCTGATGGACCTTTCACGCGGTATCACCACCAGCCATGAACCCCTTGCTCTCTACCGTACCATACTCGTCGATGTGCAGCGCCTCGTGCCATGCGACGTTGCGACGCTGTATCTTTACCAGGAAGGAATGCAAGAACTCTACCCCATCGCCGAACTCTATGGAGCCGATACGATGCTCGGCGAGGAGCAAGCAAGCAATGCCGCCGAGGTCAGGACGGTCGATCTACAACAGGAGAGAATACGCCTCTATGACACGCAGTCGGTCACGGCATGGGCTGCTGTTCACAAACATCCTATGCTGCGTACTCCATTGCAGGAGGCGCGTACCCGGCCAGAGAGCAACGAGGACATGGCGGAACTGGCGGCACCACTTGTCTCCAAGCACGTTCTCTATGGTGTGCTGTCGCTCATTCGCGTCGAAGCCTTTACGAGCGAGGAACTACGCATTGTGCGTAACCTCGGTAACATGGCAGCTGCAGCCCTCGAAAATGTCGAACTCTTTCATCTGGTGCGAACGGATCAAGAGCAATTACGCGCAATCCTGGCGTCAAGCTCCGATGGTATCGCTCTGCTTGGTGTCAACGCATGTTTTATTGAGGCCAATGCAGCCTTCGGGCATATCTTCGGCATCGACCCTGAGCAGATTGTGGGCATGGAATGTACAGAGCTACTCGCTTGCGAGGAAGAGGGTGGACATGGCAACTGCCGCGAACTGTGCATGGTGCATAACGCTTTACAACAGGGAGAGGCTTTGCCCTATATGGAGGTTGATCTTACCATCAACGGTGTTTCGCGCTCGGTCGGTTTGAGCTTCACGCGTGTCTCCACGAAAAACAGGCCCATCTGCCTGATGATGGCTCGCGACGTAACCGCTATTCGCGATGCGAGCCGTATGAAGGCAAACTTCGTCTCTATGATTACACATGAGTTGCGCTCTCCACTGAACGCCATCAATGGTTATCTCGATCTCGCCCTGACAGGAGTCGCCGGCGAATTGAACGAGCAGTTGCGTGAGTTTCTGCGACGATCACGCTCTGGTAGCGAACAACTCTATGCTCTCGTAGAAGACCTGTTGCTGGTCTCGCGAGCCGACGCAGGCCAGTTACGTTTGAGCCGCGAGGTCATCAGCCTCAATGACGTTATCACCGATGCCATCGAGGAGCTAGAATTGACCGCGACCGACAAGGATATCAAGCTCATCGTAGATATCGCCGATGACTTCCCACAACTCTATGCCGACCCTGTGCGTATGCAACAGGTGTTGCGTAACCTCGTCAGCAACGCCCTCCGTTTCACCAGCACCGGTGATAGCGTTACCGTTGCCGCCAAGGTAGATTATGTTGAAGGTGGCAGCGAAGATACTGAGGACCGCGACGTGCGTATCGCGAAACTGACGGTAACTGACACGGGCCTAGGTATCGCGCAGGAGTACCAGGAGCGCATCTTCGAGCGTTTCTATCAAGTGCCACAAACAACGGCTCGCACAACTGGTCAAGGCTTAGGGCTTGCCATTGTCAAAATGATTGTCGAGTTGCACGGTGGCACCGTTACCGTCGTTAGCGTGGTTGGGCAAGGCAGCACGTTTACGTGTGTGTTGCCTTGCGTGCTGTCGTAACATAATGTGTAAATTCTGTAGGGGCCATTATTCATAACGCCCTTGTCCCAAACGTCTATGGTATCAGGGCGTTATGAATAATGGCCCCTACAGCGTATCTCTTATATTTCGTTCACGTTCATAATCAGGTTCGTACAATGGTGGATAGGTTTTAATACTGCGCGTTCAGGTAGAACCAGCTAATGATGCCGCGTGGATAGACGTGCCCATTCCAATCGCTATAGTCGTCATGAAGGCCATCACCGAAGTTCTGTGCCGAGTTCATGTTGTATGTATACGCTGTGTTCGACATGCTTAGCTGTTTGCATGCTGTACAACCATACTGTGTATATACTACATCGGCGACGATGCCGGAGAGCATGGCTTTACTGAACCATTCATAGCGGTGACAATGCCCTGTGCTACATTGCACGCCCGTTGCCGCAGTCGAGGTCATCGTAATCATGCTGGGCGCGGAGAGCGTATTCGCCTGTAGATCGGCTGGATATTGTCGTGCAAGGTCGGATAGGAGTGTCGAGTTCATTGTCTTATCCAGACCAATGAGATGTGGGTAGAAGAGACTCTCGCCCAGCGTGATTGTACGTCCACTACAGTTGCTAAAGGCGTTGCTAGCTGCAATGGGTAAATAGCCACGTGCGTTATAGGCTTGTACCATTGCACTCTCTATTTTCGTCGCCTCGGCTGTCCAGCTTTGAGCGGCACTGGTATTGGCTATGAGTGTGTCCAGGTAGGCCGTTGCGCGGTAGCCCGCCGCTTCTTTGATCCCCTGATAATATTGGTTGCCTGCTCCAATGCCATTGTTGCTAAGACAATCGCTGGCGGCATCATATGTTGTATTGGTATCTTGTGCATTGTAGGCAATACCTGTGCTAGGATCGCCGACACGTTGATTATGGCGCATTGCTGCATCCAGTTGTACATTGTACTGCTGTATAAAAGCGGTATCCCCTGTTGTAAATGCGTAGTAAGCAACGAGCAGAGCAACATTATCGTTCTCTTCGGTGGGCATGGGGGAGGCTGATTGAATGTAGGGGGCGGCATAACAGGTTGCACGTAGAGTTGGAATGCCCTTGCCAGGGGTAGTGCAGTTACCACTGTTATCGACATCGCCACCCTGATCGTGCTGGAAGTAGGCACCAAATGTGTCGCCTGTCATGTTCTGTAAGACCTGCGACATGGCATTTTTGAAAAACCACGGCACATGCGTAATCTCGAAGTAGCCATACTCGTGCATCACATCGACCGTACTCAAAAAGCCATACGAACCTTCATATACGGCGGCATCGTAGCCGCCGCCCGCGCACGTTTGACGTGCCGCAAGCCAGCTACTGGCCTTATAGCTTCGTAGTGTATCACCGAGCAACCAGCGTTGCGAGGTGCTGAGTGTGTTGTTTTGAATGAGAATATTCTCCATGCTTTGCGCTCTGCCCAGCAGATTATCGTGGGTCGAGAGGTTATCAAAAGAAAAATCTACGAGTGCAGAGAGTGTCGGCCACTCCTGCGCCGCGTACAGACCCTCGTTCTGACATCCTGCTGGCAGACTCGTATTCGCGAACAGGTGCGAGTTCGCATTCCAGCCACCGAGAATAAGGTACGCGGTGTTCGTTTGACCTGCTGCTACACTATAATTCCATGAAAGCCCTGCGCGATCACTACTTGCTGTAGCACAATTCCATTGCTCTTGTTGGCCCGCGAGAAAAAGTGTGCCGCCTGTAGCATCGCTGCTAGGATTGTAGGTGAGCGTGTTGACAGGTGTGCCACCCGAAGTGATACGTGCTGTACAGGCATTGCTGAATGGCAGTGGGCGATTACTGCCAAAGAGAAAGTTGCCCGTGCGCGTCGTCGTACTGGTATTGCGTATCGTGACACCAACAATCAGGATAGGTGCGGTATCATCGCGTACTGCATTGGCACAGTTGCGTATATCAATACATCCCGGTTCACCTTGAAAGGGGGAGATCAGATCGACAATAAGATGTGTGCCAGCACCATCGGGCGTGTCGCCTTCCCAGCGTGTCGTGTCGATTCCCTGCGTCCAATGTTCGTTCGCGAGGTAGGCATCACTCCGAGTCGTGTTGAGTGCTCCCATATGAAAAAGATAGTTGTGTTGCTGGCCGCTTGGGGTAACACCGACAATATAACTGGCGAGATTATCGTGATACACACCATCGGTCCCACTGGCGACCGACGCCGTGGCGGGATGAACGGAGAAATCGAAGCGTGAACCGAATGCCGTGTTGATGTTAGTGAAATTTCCCTGTGATGCGACACTTTGTGTTGGCAAACGTGAGTCCAGTTGAATATACTTAGCTGTGGCCCGTAGAAAGGAGGGATGGAATTGTGCGGCGGTAGCGGATACGGATAGAGACATCGAGAGCATATTTGAGAAGACAAGAGTGATCGCGATGATACCGAAACCGTAGAAAAGCATACGAGGGCGTATAGGACGCATGAACATCTCCCTTACTTGCTTCTTGAGAGGAGCTAGCAATACTTTATCATTCTTCATCAATATGTTTCAAGTATGCCCAATATATGCTTATCAAAGCAAGCAAGGGGAGTTGTGATATGGTTGTGATATGGTTGTGATTTTTCTATGCTCTGTATCGCTGTACATAGACGCTCCCAGATTCTATGTAACGTGCAACTGCAAGCCCTTGACAATGCCTCGCTAAGATGATATTCTATCAACATGACGTTAACGTAACATTTGGAGTGAGCGATGAACGACCGTATGCGTATAGGTGATTTGACGGAACGAGCTGGGGTAACCCCGCGCACTGTTCGATATTACGAGAGCATTGGACTGATCCCTCCAGGTGAGCGTGAAGGCCACGGTCAGCACTCCTACACAGAGGAGACGCTTGCTCGCCTGCAGAAAATTGACCAGTTAAAGAAGCTCGGACTCAGCCTGGATGAAATACGTGACATCATCGACCTCTATTTCACTGACCCTAGTGGAATACAACCAAAACAGAAAGTCCTCGCCATCCTGCGCCAACATCTCGCTGAGGTGGACCAGAAGATCGGTGCGTTACAGCAATTTCGTGCTGACGTACAGGCTCATATCGAACGCTTCGAGCACTGGTTAGAGGAAACAGAACATCGTTAGGCTTTTTTTTACCACAAACATGACGTTTACGTCATGTTTGGTAAGTTAAATCATGCAGAAGGATTGATACACATGAGTGAAATAATTGGATTTATCGGACTGGGCCATCTGGGTCTCCCAATAGCTACCAACCTACTCAATGCCGGGTATGCTCTTCGAGTGTACAACCGCACGGCGAGCAAAGCAGAGTCTCTTGTGGCTCAGGGCGCACAACTGGTGACCCGGCCTGCTGATGCGGCGACGGCTGGAGGGATTGTCGTGACTCTTGTGTGGGATGGTGCGGCTGTGGAAAGCATCGTCATGAGCGATGGCTTTTTAGAGCAACTGGGACCCGATGGTATTCATATTGCAATGAGTACGGTGTTACCTGAAACTTCAAAGAAGCTTGCGGCACTGCATGCACAACATGGCAGTGCCTATATCGATGCACCCATCTTTGGAAGACCTGAAGCAGCGGTCGCCCAGAATCTCTGGATTCCTTTTGCAGGGCCACAAAGAGCGAAAGAACGAGTTCGACCACTCCTTCAGGCGATGGGGGGAAAGGGCATCTTCGATTTTGGCGAAGAGGTCGGCGCGGCAAACATTGTCAAGCTCGTTGGAAACTTCCTGATTGGTTCAGCAGGATACTCTCTGAGAGAAGCACTCTCGATGGCCGAGAAAAACGGAGTCGATCCAAAAGCAGTTGTTGACATGCTGACACAGACGTTGTTTCCCGCTCCCATCTATCAGAGCTATGGCAAGAGGATTGCCGAGAAAACGGCACCTTTCAGCCAGAATGCGATACCGCTGAAGGATACTGGTCTCTTCAAAAAGACAGCACAACAGGTGGAGTCACCCACACCCATTGCAAGTCTTTTGTACGATCTCTTGAGAAGCGATGAAGGAAGAGCGTAGACGCTTCCAACAGTCAATTCCGGGTCTGACACTATCTAACAAATTGAGAGAGCCTGAACATTTTTCGTTTCCAGGAATGTGTACCATAGTGCTATAATATGCTTGCGATACCATTCGCTGATGATGCTCTGTCTAGGGGCTTCAATCTTAGTCAGAGCATCATCCCATTGATGCGAAATGTGTCACATGTTTGTGTATGACATTTCGCTTCTGTTCCATTCTTTCACACCCCTTGACGGCCTGCCTTTTGCGTGCTATGCTCAATTCGTTCCTGTATATTTCCTGTTACAGCAGAGAATAGCTAAGGGATGGCGCGAACACACAAGACAAGAGTAGCCAGTCTGTACAGTAGAAGGAGACAACTTGTGGGTATGCTAAGAATAATGTCCCGTCGTGGCGACGACCGCGTTACATGGGATACCAGTAAAGCAGAAGCACACGATGCTGAGGCGATTGCAGCAGTCCAGGAGGCCGAGCGTATCTTCAATCAAGAGCGTGCAAAAGGTGCCACCGCCTTTAGAGTAGAGTCAGGAAAAACTGTAGAGCGTCTCGAAAAGTTTGATCGAACTGCAGAGCAGATTGTGATTGTACCGCGTGTGGTAGGGGGTTAGGAGGGCAGGTACTCATGAATATGTTGGAAACGCTGAGCTTGTTTCTCGGTATCTGGCTGTTGTTTCTCTTGCTGGCGGTCTACTATCTGTCACAGTCACAGGATGGCGGTGTAGGGCGTTTCCGCGAATCGGTGAGTGAACATCTCTCAGCCGAGAGTCGCGCCAAGGTGTTATTGCGAGAAATGCTCTCGGAGAACCAATATCAGCAACTGATAAAGTATGGCTACCTGGAGGTTGTGAGTCCTTCGTTCGACCAGCGTGTTTATCGTATCCCTGGAGCCGGTGGCCTGGTAAAGGTGTACGAACGTGGTTGCGCGATCATGGAACTCTGCCTGCAACCTGCGGAACCACTACCCGACGGTGATGTGGTCGTGATGCATAAGCTGATGATCGAGGCCAACGAGCAAGAGTATCTGAAGCAGGCGAATCACTTCGCCCCTGGCATCATCTCATTGCGTTGCCAACACCTCTAAAAAGTATTGTATAAAAAAGTTGTTTCAGGCTGGCGAGACCCCGCCAGCCTGAAACAACTTTTTTATACAAGGACTCCGTTCGTTTGAACTTTTCAGATATTATTACGTATGTATGAGTGGAGAGATAACTATGGGGCTTGCCCCTGTGATGCCTTGCTACGATACGAGAATCTAAATAGCTGAAAGGGCGGACCTGGGAATATGCAATGTCCTTATTGTAATGCGGACAATCGCGATGGGGTACGCTATTGTGGCAAGTGCGGCAGTGCGTTACAGATAACAACGCCTGCATCGCTTGCGACAGGTGGCAGTAGCGGAGGCACTTCATACAACTACAATTCACATTCGTTGACCCCTCACTCACGTCTGCAGGGGGGACGCTATGTAGTTAAAAAGGTCCTTGGGCAAGGTGGCATGGGTGCTGCTCTCCTCGCTACGGACAATCGCCTGGATGGTAAACTGGTGGTCATCAAAGAATTGGTTTCCGGCAGCACCGGCCCACATAAATGGCAGGATGATGTACGCAATTTTAAGCGCGAAGTATCGACACTGGCGCATATCGACCATCCGCTCGTACCAAATGTGACGGACCATTTCCAGGAGGGGCCACACTACTTCATGGTGCAGGAGTATGTCGAGGGTGAGACGTTGGAAGAGCGTATAGAGCGCATGAAGCAGCCGATGCGCGAACGTAATGTGTTGGCCTGCGCCTCAGAGATATTAGATATACTCGACTATCTGGCACAGCAGACGCCCCCCGTTGTCCATCGCGATATCAAGCCTGCTAACATTATAATCGGTACCAAAGACAGACGATCACACCTTGTCGATTTCGGTATTGCCCGTGCAGACGAAGCCAAGAACGCGCAACGTCAACAGACTGCCGCCCTTGGCACTCCGGGCTATGCGCCGCCGGAGCAGTATCAAGGCAATGCAGACCCACGCTCAGACCTGTACGCGCTTGCCGCAACACTTCATCACTTGCTGACCAATCGCGATCCGCGCAACTATGCGCCGTTCATGTATCCTCCGGTCCGTACTCTCAATTCACAGTTGTCGCCAGAAACCGAGACTGTCCTGGTGCGGGCATTACAAAATGACATGAAGCAGAGGTATCAGAGTGCTGCTGCCATGAAACGGGATATCGACGATATTTTGCTCAAGCGTTTCGGTGTTTCCGGTCCGGTCAACAGCTACGTACTGGGCAGCTTCGGTCCCACGAAGGAAGAGATGTCGCCCGTGCGGAGAACGAGCGGAACGTTTCCAGCCATGCCAACAAATACAGATGCGATGAGAGCCTTCCCCACTCAAATAGCGGCCAGCGGACCACCGCAAAATGTATTCATGCACACAAGCGGAGTAGCATTTCAAGGCAATAATAATTCACCGCAACAGCGTAAGAGTAGAACAGGAGTACATGTAGCGATAATTTTGTTGGTGGTATTGTTAGTTGTTGGTGGTACATCTGTAGCCATGTACTATCTACAGCATACGCAAGCGAATAATGGCAAAAGCACGCCAGCCGTCACGAGCCATAATGGTATCGGCGTGGCGAAAATTGGGAGCGATAGCATTGGTATTAGTGATGGCTCAATCGTTTTTGATAATTCACGCAGCGATGGATCGTTGAAACAGCAAGCGGCAGATCGTCTCAAACAGAGTAACGGCGATGGCGTGATTGCGGCTTTGAGTTCAGCCTTGGAGCAAGAGCCGAACGATGGTGAGGCGCACATCTACCTTGAAAATCAGCGCGTCATCAGCTCTGGCAGTCCGTATGTAACGCTTGTCGTTGGAACAATGCTCTCATCTGACAATATTGGCGTTGGGCGCGACGACCTGCAAGGGACGTACACTGCACAAAAAGAGTTCAACGATGGTGCGAAACTCACTGGCGGTTTCAAAGTTCGTGTATTGATTGCAAATTCGGGCAGTCAGGCAACCTATGCGACGATGGTCGCACAGCAAATTGTGCAGTTGGCACAGGCTGATAAAACGTTTGTTGGTGTGATGGGCTGGCCGTTCAGTTCGCGCTCCATTGATGCGATACATATATTAAGCACCGCGCATATTCCAATGGTTTCGCAAACATCGTCAAGCGACGAATTGACGAATATCTCACACTACTTTTTCCGTGTAGCACCCTCGAACAAAATTCAGGGAGTCTCCGGTGCAAAGTACGCTGAACAGACATTACACGCGAACAGTGCGGCCTTGTTCGTCGATCCTGCCGACTCGTACAGCCAGAGCCTTGCAAACGATTTCGCGACACAATTTGAGCGTGATGGCAAGAGGATCGTTGTTCAAGAAGCATACACGGTTGGCAAAACAAGCAACTTTGCAACTTTGTTACAGGATGCGTTGCAGCATAATCCTGATACTCTTTATTTCTCTGGTTATGCCGCAGATATCAGCACATTGTTGACAAATCTGCCACCAGGGAACAACATCACTATCATGGGCGGCGATGCATTATACGAGTTGAACGGGTACCAAAGTAGTGCGCGAGCAGGCTTTACACACCTGCGCTTCACATCCTTTGCCTATCCCGACGAGTGGGATGTGCTGGGGCAGACGACACACAAGCCGCCGTTCTTTGCAGAGTATCCCGCAGCCTTCTCAGGCAATGGGGCACACATAGGCTATGGGTATACACGGCCCGACAATGACGTAATATTGTCGTATGATGCAACGGTTGCCTTGTTAGATGGTTGTAATATAACGTTAGGGAATGGAAAGACACAAATTACACCGGAAAACCTGCGTCAGGCATTAACGAAGACGACATTTCAGGGTGTGAGCGGCCAGGTGGCCTTTGGACCTGATGGCGACCCTATACAGAAAGCGATAGTGATTTTATCGGTTGACTCCCTCGGTCGAATCAGAATGGAGTTTCCAGTAGAGGGTCAATTTTTTAAGTAAGTAGTAGCAATGATAGGCAATAACATATGAAATGTCCTAATTGTGGTACGATCAATCCGGCTGGCGAAACCTTTTGTACAAACTGTGGTGCCTTCCTGAACAATCCACCGACAAATAGTGCGCCAGTGGCGAAGAATGTAGCGAATCCGGTAAGCGCGAGTGGTATTACAGGAATAAACACATTCGGTGGTAGTGGGAACACAGGCAACTCACGCACGCTAACACCGAATGAGAAGCTGCAAAATGGTCGCTATGTCATCGAGAAAATCCTGGGTCAGGGTGGCATGGGCGCGGCTCTGCTGGCGAAAGATACGCGTGTTTCGAATAAACTGGTGGTTATCAAAGAACTGATCTCCGACAACACTGACCCTGAGAAGCGCAAAGAGGATGTACGCAACTTCGAGCGTGAGGTAGAGACAGTGGCGAGTATCGACCACCCACTGGTGCCGAACGTCACGGACTACTTTCAGGAGGGCACACGCGCCTTCATGGTGCAGGAGTATGTGGCGGGCGAGAATCTGGAAGACCACATGGAGCGTATCAATGCGCCCATGCCAGAGCGCGAGGCACTGGCCTACATGTCGCAGGTACTCGATATTCTCGATTATCTCTCGCAACAGACACCACCGATTGTGCATCGTGACATCAAACCCGCAAACATTATTGTTGGTGCGAAAGATAAGCGAGCGCACCTTGTGGACTTCGGTATCGCACGCGCCGATGAGAACAAAAACGCGAAACGCAAGCAGACCTCAGCCCTCGGCACCCCTGGCTATGCGCCACCAGAGCAGTATCAGGGCAACGCCGATGCTCGCTCCGATCTCTATGCACTGGCGGCAACAATTCATCACCTTGTCACGAACCGCGACCCACGCAACTATCCACCGTTCGCATATCCGTCGGCACGTTCGCTCAATCCCAAGTTGTCGCCTGCTCTCGATCAGGTGCTGACAAAGGCATTGACCATTGACGTGAATAAACGCTATCAAACGGCGGCAGCGATGAAGCGCGACGTGGATAACATCCTGGCACGTTCCTTCAATACATCGGGCGATAACAGTAGCTATGTGCTAGGTACGTCGGGTCCTATTGCGACGACGCCATCAATCGCGCCACATCCGCAACCGACACCGTATCCACAGCAAGCGGCCCGTCCTGCAGCACAGCCGCGTCAGCCTCAACAGGCACCACGTCCTGTTGCTGCGCCACCGCAACAGCAGGCAGGTATGTACGCGAATAGGCCCGCGCAGCCACCGCGCAAGAACAATAATGGATTGATACGCAATCTCGGTCTGCTGCTACTCGTACTCGCAATTATTGTGCTTATCTTCTCTGTTGTACCCAATCTTTTGAGGAGCAATAGTACCACAACTGGTACTACAGGTACCACTACCAGCACTACGCCGACCGCCGCTACGCAACCCTTTACACCGCCAGCAAGTGGTATAGGTGTGCAGCCATATGGTCCTAATGGCGATCAAATCGGTATTAGTGATGGCTCGTTTGCCTTCGATACAAGCAGGGCAGGTGGCACGTTCAAGACAGATGCGGCGAATAGCATCAAAAATGATCCACAAGGTGCCGCGTCTCTTTATCGGCAGGCTATCGCAACAGATAGTAGAGACGCGGAGTCGGCGATTTACCTGGAGAACCAACGTGCGGTCAGTTCGGGTAAGTATGTGACCTTTGTAGTTGCAACGATGCTCTCATCCGACAACATTGGTGTGGGACGCGACGACCTACAAGGGGCATATGTTGCACAAAAAGAGTATGACGACAATACAAAACTTAATGGCGGCACAATGGTACGTCTGCTGGTTGCTAGTTCTGGTAGTAAAGCAGAATATGCTGATCTTGTTGCACAGCAGATTGTGCAGTTAGCGAAATCAGATAAAACCTTTGTCGGTGTGATGGGTTGGCCGTTCAGCACTCAAACAGCCGATGCGATCCAGACTTTGAAAAAAGCACATATTCCGATGGTTTCACAGTCTGCATCTGCTGACTCGCTTTCAGGGACATCGCCCTACTTTTTCCGTGTGGCACCCTCTAACAAAGTACAGGGTATCCAGGGGGCAAAGTACGCCGAGACCACGCTAAAGGCGAAAAAGGTTGTGGTGTTCTTCGATCCTTCAAATCCCTACAGTCAGAGCTTAGCAAACGACTTTACGCAACAGTTTCAGAAAGATGGCAATCAGGTAGTCAAGTCGGAGCAGTATAAAGTAGGGCAAACGGGCAATTTCCAAAGCTTGCTGAGTGATGCGCTCGGCCAGAATCCTGACTTGATCTACTTTTCTGGCTATGCTGCTGACGTAAGTGCGCTGGTGACAAACCTTCCTTCGGATAGCAAGACAACTATTCTGGGGGGTGATGCACTCTATCAGCTTGGTGGCTATGACGCACAATCGAAAGCTGGCTTTACACATCTCAAGTTTAGTGCGTTCTTTTATCCCGATACATGGGGTATTATCGGTTTGAATAACTCACCGCTCAAGCCTAAGTTCTTCGATGAATATACCGCCGCCTTTAGCGGTACTGGAAAGGGCTACGGTTACGACCGCGCAGATAGTGATGCAGCACTCTCGTATGACGGAATGCTAGCTCTGCTGAACGGGTATAATATTGCAGCACCTTCTGGCGGCAACATCACGCTGGACCAACTCAGGATAGGATTGACGAAAACCTCGTTTCAAGGAGCCAGCGGACAGGTGAAGTTCGACTCTAATGGCGACCCCGTTGACAAGCCAATCGTTATTCTACAGGTGGACTCGCAAGGACGTATCGGCCTGCAAAGTCAGTTTGGCAAGTTCTTAAAGTAAAGCACATACAAGAAAGCTGCACCATCGCGTTCACGCGATGGTGCAGCTTTCTTGTATGTGCTTTATGTAATCCTTACCATGCAGGGGGTAATGCCTGATTCAGTAGAATGCTGAGCGTTGAGAGCATGAAGAATGCAATGAGGAACGAAATGTCTAGCACCATCGTTGTACTACCAAGAATGCGGCGTACTGGCATGATAAATGGGTCTGTGATGCGTGCCAGGAAGCGAATAAAGGCGTTGCGTTCGTCCATGTGAAACCACGACGCGATGGCACGTATGATCATAGCAAGAATGATGATTCCGATGCCCCACGTCACGAGAAAATGCATAATAGGTATGGAAAAGCCAAACATGACAGCTTACTCCTGAACGGTACGTACTTCCACATAAGTATACCCTAGAAATTTGCGACGGGCAATCTCTGTGACGCGCACACCTTTAAGATCAGGCAAGGTGGTAAAGTGCTTCTGCACATACTCGCCCAATGGACGCGCCGCTGCCCAGCCAGCGACAGAAGACGCGGCAGCAGAGGCGACCCGTACCCGCCGTGCATCAGAGGCGAGGCCGAGCATGGTGCCGATAGTAACCAGCGATATGCCTACCGCGAGATTCGTGCCGCAGTTGGGATGAATGGCAAGCTCTGCCTCGCCAGCCTGCAAGCGGCGTAGTGCCTCGTCAAGGGCGCGACGTAATAGGCCGAGATCGACATCGTTGAAAATGATGAAGCCATCGGCACTCGAACGCGCACTACCCGTAAACTTTGGGTCCATTTGCGCCATAATCGTAAAGGTGGCGTGTTCCAATGCGTGATTCTGGCGAACACGACGCCCAAAAATGATATCGTCAAGTTTCATGATAGGTCCTTCCTGTAGTCTTACTTATGGGATACGTTGTATACGTTCGCCAAAAATTGCTCGTCCGACGCGAACAAGAGTCGCGCCTTCTTCTATCGCTATACCATAATCATCGGTCATACCCATTGAGAGATGTTGCCATGCGCTCTGTGGCACCTCTTGGCGCAAGCGGTCACGTAGCAGTCGAAGTCCACGAAACACGGGCCGCACCTCTTCCGCGTCCGTTACCTGTGGCGCGACGGTCATCAACCCCTGCACATCGAGTTGGGGTAAGGTGACGACCTGTTGTGCCAGTGCAAGCGTTTCTTCAGGCGTCACACCCTCTTTGCTTGCTTCACCGGAGACATTTACCTGCAAAAGCACAGCTATCCGTAGCTCAAGTTCGGCGGCATGACGGTTGATGGCCTGTGCCAGTTGCAGATCATCGACACTCTGAATGCAATCGAATGAGCCGACAACTTTATTGACCTTGTTACGTTGCAGATGCCCAATCATATGCCATGTCACCGACTCTATGCCCTCATGCCGGAACTCCGCTATTTTAGGGAGCGCATCCTGCACACGGTTCTCGCCAAAATTGTGGAGTCCCAGCGCATGAGCCATCTTTATCAGCTCGACAGGCTTGGTTTTAGAGACCGCCACCAGCATAATTTCTTCCGGTCGGCGTCCAACGCGCTCCGCTGCCTGTGCTATCTGTGCTTGAACATGGGCAATATTATCGGCTAGCATAGCCTGTGAGGGGGAGTCGTTTATCACGCTTCGGCTTTCCATTGTATGGTGTATGATTGATTCCACATCGTACAGATAGTACGTTTCAGTGGTAAATCTGGTTGTAGGGGCTTTTATTTATAACGCCCTCGTACCGATGAACAATGGGGACGACCTTTGATGAACGTATCCAATGGCTAGGAAACGTGGTCGATAGGCACGAGGGCGTTATAAATAAAAGCCCCTACATATAACTCATGATCCCCGTACAGTATTACCAATACTCATGCGTTGCACAAGCGAAAAGAGGCCACACGCCGCAGCAGCGATAACAAGGACTATTGAGACCCAGAGCAGATTTGTGGAGAGGAGCTTGTAGTAAATGCTTCCATAGACCGCTCCTGCCGCCACAAGAATAAGTATAAATAAAAGCGTGGCGATATCTGCTAGCAACTTAGGTTGGGCATAACTCAGCTTGTCACCATGCGAACGAGCCACACGCACACGCTTGCTCTCTCGTATAATGCCAACGATGCTACCAACAAGGATGACGGGTATGCTGATGATAAATAAGATTATTGCGATAGTGTAGATAGAGCCAGTGGTGAGCTTCATTGTAATGTATCCCCTCTAGCCAATGCCATAATCATAGGGAAACGGCCCGTTTTCCCATGTTCGGCACGATGCGAGAAAAAGTGATCAACGTGACAATCGGTGCAAATTTCGGCAACCTCAATATGTTCAGGGAGTAGACCTGCCATCAGCAACTGGCGGCGGTTTGTTTCCCAGAGATCAAGGCGCAAGCTATCTTTGTCGGGCTGCTGGACTGTAGAGAAGACAGCGGACTCACGGATAAGGCCGCGATATTGCTCCTGTATAGGCATGTCCTCGAATTGCTCCCGGCCTGTAAAAAGGTCCTGCACGTTCTGAGAGACCTCATAGCAGCATGGACCAATAGCTGGTCCAATACCTGCATAAATATCGCGCGGCAGGCTTCCAAAGTGTTCAACCATTGCAGCAATAGTAGCCAACACAACGCCCCGTGCCGTACCACGCCAGCCACCGTGTGCGATACCGATACTCTGTGTTGTCGGCTCGTAGAGCGCGATGGGCGTACAATCCGCAAACGAAAGGGCGAGCGCGACTCCACGCTGCTGCGTAATCAACGCATCACCTTTATGGATTTCCTGCGGTGTCCAGGTCTGGGTGTAGTAGGAATGATATGCCCAATCGCTACGCCAATTTTCATGCACATCCGGCACAAACACGTCGGCACCATGTACATTCCAGAGCGTGATGCACGGCACCTCATCAAGTGCAAGGCTATGTAGGGCAAGTTGCCGATTACGAACTACATTATCAAGCTTATCGCCACCACGCAGCGAGCCGAGTGTATTCAATCCTTTGTAGGGTGGCTCACTGTAACCACCATCGCGTGTGAAGATGCCGTGTATGAGATTGGGAAAGTGCTGGAAGTTGTTGAATTGCAGGTAACAGGCGTTATCCCGTAGCTGTTCTATCAAAATGGTCCCCTTGTTGTTTCTGTGTTTTCCAGGCATATTGTAACACAAAAATTCGTTTGGCTTTTTCATAAGCTGTAATCTTATTAAATATCGTGAACACACAAGTAAATAGTCGGTTCTCTATCTTTCCGGGTGAAGCTGTCGAAAATCAGGGAGAACAGTAAGGGTCTCTCTGCCCTCTTTCACTCTCCAGTAAAGATTCTGCACTGCAACGTCATTAGTTCTGTTTACGTATATGTTGCAGAAGAACAAGAATGATGCAAGGCTTTTGCATCGAAAAAGCCTTCTCTGGTGAAGAAATGATGAGGCAAAGAATGATGCGTAGAACGACAGTGCTAGGCTTTGATGAGCGCGTGGAACGCGTCCTCGCGTATGCATTCCTCTGGGTATCAGGGGTGCTGTTGTTCATGGTTGAGACACGTTCGACGGAGAGCAGTCGCAACGTGCGCTGGCATGCGACACAATCCATGCTCACGTTTGGCACATTGTCGCTGCTGATTTTTGGTGTAAGTATGTTGAAGGGAATGCTAGGTTGGATACCTGTTCTCAGCCTTGTCACCGACTTTGGGCTGGGTCTGTTGCTCAACGTGCTATGGTGGACAACGGGCATTCTCTGGGTCTGGTTGATGGTGATGGCATGGCTTCATCCGCGCTATCGCCTGCCCCTGGTCAGCGAATGGATGCGCTACTTTGTGTAAGGTTATTCTGTGGTTGTGCCAAATGTGCTGAACACATGTCCAGCACATTTGGCACAACCACAATTTTATTTGCCATCGCGATAAAGTAGGCCAAGTGCAAGTCCAAAGACGAGGTGACGCACAATATTCTGGAAGAACGATTTCCATTGGAATAGGCGTGGCATCTCGCCATCTTTGATGAAGGGATGGTATTTGTCTGCAAGCGGCGTGAGCCACCACATACTAACAATAAAGATTTCACCGAAGATCGTACCTTTGAGCCAGTTTGGGCCAGGAAGATAGCGTTTGAACACGGCTCCATAAAGTTCACCAAGGGCGACGCCATTCAGGAAGTGAATAGCCCACGACAGGAAGTAGAGTGGCTTGGAACGCTTTCCACCAGCCAGTAGCCCCTCAATAAAAAGTACATCGCTGAAACGGTTTCCAGCCAGCAGGATATCGCCTTCCATAGCAATACTATAAGCAATCGTGGCAATGAAGCCCACGAGTGCTGCTCGCCCTGGTCGCCACTCACGCGAAATAAGACGCTGTACATATTTCATAGGTAGTTTTTCCTTTATGCAAAATTGCAAGATAGATGCGTGTAGACATGCACCTATCTTTGATTATACGGGTGCTATGCAATAGTTGGATAGAATTGTTACGAGATAAGCACAACTGTAGGGGCCTTATTCTATAACACCCTGTGGTAGTACACCATCTTTGAGAACATGGACAATTGGTTCAACCGTCGCAACCCTCCCCTCACTTCGTCCATACGCCCTGTGGATCACAGTCGCGTATGACACGCAATTCGTTCTCGCTGGGTGGAACTGTTTCGGCACAATCGGGGGCGAGACGTAGCGTCCAGCCTGTTTGCTCCTGTACCTGTTCGATGGTGGTACCGGGATGATAGGAGTGTAGCATAGCCTCACCGTTTTCGGGATCGAAGGTAAAGAGGGCGATGGTCGTTATTAGTGCCGAGGGGCCACCGCGCGGTAGTCCAACGCGCTGCCGCCATGCGACGCCAGCCGGACCGGATTCGTCGGGATAGCCATAGCCGGGACTGGTGATAAAATCGACGCGTTCACGTAACCTGTGACGGTCGTGTGGCATGATGATGGCGAGACGATGCGCGAGCGAAGCGATATCGGCACCACCGCCGCTTCCAGGAAGGCGCACTTTGGGATGCTGCCAATCCGTACCGATGACCGACGTATTGAGGTTGCCGTAGCGGTCAATCTCGGCCCCACCAATAAAGCCAAGCTGTACCTCGCCTGCCGCCATCTGCCCTAGCAAGCTTACAGTACGCGTGGTCCATAAGGCATCGGTAATGTTCGGCAGGTCGCCCATTGTATAGAGTAGCTCCGCCGCAGGGGTGTCACGTACAATGCCTGTCTCGAAGAGTCCGATGCAGTGAGGTGCATGCGTGCGTTTTGCCAGCGCGAAGGCGAGGAGTGGCAGACGCATGCCGACGAAAACACGCTCGTTATCCTGTATCTGACGTGCCGCACACACAACCATCAATTCGCGTGATGTATAGTCAAGTTGCGATGTCATAACACCTCCTTAGTAGCCATAATCAACGGGTGCGGCGTAACGATGTTCTTTGATAGCCAGGTTTTTGATACGCTCCTTACCCAGATTTTTGAGATATTCCGCATGCGTCAGTACTTGATAGACCCATGCATTGAGCCATGCCTGGAAACCTTCCATCGTGCGCGTCTGCTCGTGATATTCATGAAAGAAGGCGTGGTCACGGTTATAATAGCCCTGCACCATCGAAGGATGCGCCCCGAATGGCTCATGCACAACGGCTCGCACCTTGAACGAAGGGCCAAGTACACGATTTGGGTCGCTTACAATAACCGTCTTTGGCACAATCTCTTCTGCAACCACGATCACATTGCGGGCGGCTAGCATCGCCTCTTCACAGATGCCGAGGTTGCCCCATTGATGAATGTTACCCTCCTCGTCGCTACGCTGCACATGGAGAATCGTGACATCGGGTTGTAGGGCGGGTACAAGGAAAACGGGCGAACCATCGAACGGCGATATCTCCTGGCGAAAGGTAGGATTCTTGCGAGGGATGTCGCTGCCTAATAGTGAGCGCGTCGGGATGTAGGGTGAGCCAATGCCAGCGGCGAGCAGGGCAAGGGCAATGGTATGGTTGCTATGATCCTCAACCGTAATAGAGTGTGGAATGCCCTTCTCGGTGGCACGGCGATAACAATGGCCCAGTCCCTCGCTCACATTGCCAACCCATGCCGCCGTGACTTTTGTGACACAGCCTGCCCCAATGAGCATATCAAAAAGGATATCCGAGATGGGGCCGATTAGTGTCAGGTCACGCCGTTGCTGCCGAATAATTTCAAAGCCTGCCGCAAACGGTATTAGTGGTTCGAGTGCCAGCCCTAGCGCGACGGATGCACCATCGGGCACATAAAGCGTAATAGCCTCTGCCATAGAGGTGAGTTTTGTCATAATTGCTCCATCTTATTCAGTGGTCAACTTCTTCGCTGTAAACGAGCCATTTGGTTGCGTCAAGATGGCCTCGACAACGGTACTAGATGCATCGCTCTTGAACTCTATGCTGAAGCCTGAGAGTCCCTGCATATGAAACTCAGTTCCCTTATAAGGGGTCAGCACATAATCAGGTTGCCCCGGCACCGTTAATTGCAGTGTGTCATCATTCTTCAAGGCAACGGTTATGTTCATACTGAGAACTTCGTAGATGCCCACAAACTGCTCAAGGAAACTCTTTTCGCGCATGGATTTTTGTGGCATGCGTTTGAACGTGATATCCTTCGCCGTTGTTTCAAACGGTGCTGTGATGCCCTCGATATCACCTCTGATGTTTGTTGAGAAGGATACTTTCATGGTGATATCCCAACTCTCGATGGTCAGCTCGAAAATATCATAGTGATAATGCTTGAGTGGACACACGATGCCGTTGAACGTCGCTTGCAATTGACCTTCTTTCAATACAACCGAGAGGATACCATAGCCGTGATGCTCGAAATCCCCTGTATAGGCATCCAGCGCATGGGTTGGTTGTGTGTTTGGCACACGGTCCGCCTCGGTCTTCTCTTTGCCCTTTTGCTCGCCTGCTTTGAACTCAGCCTCATCTTTCTTGAAACGTTCGCTCCACGCTACTACGTCAAGATTCAGCAAACGATCAAAGATATTGTAGGTAAGAATGCTGGGTACAGGTGTTCCACCCATATTGGTGAGAACAATAATCCCAACATTCTCTTGTGGTAGGAGGCTGGCCAACGCGCTAAAGCCGTCGATGTTGCCGCCATGATGCAGCATAGGTTGCCCTCTATAGGGTGTCACAAACCAGCCAAGGGCATAGCTCGAATAGGGCATCTCAGTATATTTGCTGCTCTCAGGAATAATCATCTGCGGCGCGTGTAGCTGTGCAAGCTGATTTTCCGATATCACCTGCATATCGCCAAACTTGCCCTTATTACTGTGCAAGAGTACCCATTTGCTCATTTCGTCGATACAGGAGACAATCGCTCCTGCCGGTCCTATCGCGCCCTGCGCCCCGTAAAAGGGAATCTCCTGCACGTTGTCTTTCACCTCTTTATATGGATGTGAAAAGTCGGTTGCGTGCTGGGCAGTCTCGACAATAGAAAAGTTGCTGCGCGTCATGCCCAAGCGGTCGAAGATACGCGTCTGCACAAATTCTTCCCAGCTTTGACCGCTAATCTGACCAACAAGATAGCCTGCAACCATGTACATGAGGTTTTGATATTGCCAGAGAGTACGAAAATCTTTGGTCGGCTCAAGGTATTGCAAACGCTCGAACAGTTCTTGCCGACTGGCGGAGGAGTTGTACCACGCGAGATCGTGACGTGGCAAGCCTGAGCGATGCGTCACAATATCGCGAGGCGTCAGGCGTTCGGCGGCAACGGTATCATACAATTTGAATGCTGGAAGATAGGCTCTGAGGGGTGTATCCCAATCCAGCTTGCCCTCATCGGCGAGCATTGCTAGTGCGGTGGTGGTGAAAGCCTTTGTGCAAGAGGCGATGGGAAAGAGAGTTTGTGGCGTCACATCGAGGTTTTGTGCCACGTCACGCTTGCCAAAGCCCTGCGAAAAAATAACCTCGCCATCTTTGACAATCGCGACAGCGAGACCTTGCACTTTCCAGTCCTGCATCGTGGTATGCACGAAATCATCGAAGCCTTGTAAGGCTTGCTGTGTTGTTGTAGTGGTGTGGGATGTATCAGAAGACTGCATACGTAGGTTCTTCCTTTCTAAGACTACACTCTGTCGAGTCGCAATTAGAAGATGTGTATAGGGTGCATTGTACCATCTGATTTGTGAACGTTATCTTTTCTCAATGGAAAGCCGTCATCATATCTTTTTCCTAATCATTAAGAAATTCAAGAGGTAAGCAGGTGTATAGGGTTGCCTCCACGACTATTCGTTCGCGTAACACGAAAACCTCACCTCCCCAGAGAGAACGGGTGGCGTCAAAGATATATGGAGCAAGCTAAATACGTCTTGAGTCGTATGCCAATACGCCTGTAAGCATACAAAGAAAATGTGTCTATAGGTTATCCTTTGCATAGTTACACGAAAGGAGAACTCATGGACACAGAATTTGTACTACAAACCTCTCATCTCAAGAAGCAATTTGGCTCGGTTCGAGCAGTAGATGATGTCTCCCTGGGTATAAGACATGCGGAAGTCTTTGGCTTCCTTGGTCCCAATGGAGCGGGTAAAACAACTACGATTAGCATGATCTTAGGTTTGATGTATCCTACCTCTGGCGAGATTATGGTTTTCGGCGAGCGTGTTACGCCCGAACATAACCACGCCTTACGTCGTGTTGGGATGATGGTGGGAGAATCCGCGCTTATGCTCGCCTTCTCTGCACGTAGAAATCTTCAGATGTTGGCTTACCTCTACCCTGAGCTACCGCCAAAACGAATCGACGAGGTTTTGGAGCAAGTAGACCTACAGACGACGCGCAATCTTCCTGTACGTAAGTTCTCAACAGGAATGAAACAACGTCTCGGCATTGCACTGGCCTTGCTCAATAAACCTGATCTTTTGATTCTGGATGAACCAACGAATGGTATGGATCCGGTGGGCATGCAAGAGATACGCATACTGTTACGCTCGCTGGCTGAACAAGGAACCACCGTTTTTCTCAGTAGTCACCTGTTACACGAAATGGAGCAGATATGTGACCGAGTAGCTGTGATCCAACAAGGACAGATCATAGCGCAAGGAAAGGTGACAGAACTCCTGCCAAAGCACGATATCGTGCATATACGAACAGCGAAGCTAGAGCAGACTGCACAGGTACTCAAAGAACTTCTAGGGGCGAAGTATATCAAGACAGATGCATCTTCTATAGAGGTACAAGAGGTGTCCAGCGAGCAGGTACTAACGTTCCTTGTAACACGAGGACTGACACCAAAAGAAGTCTCTGTCAGTCGCCCAGACCTGGAAAGCGTGTTTCTGGAGTTGACGCAGAAAACAGCATAAGGAGAACATCATGTGGTGAGTCAAGAAGCCAATGGCAGCATCATAGCTATCGTTCCCATTGTGAGCAAAGATAAGATAATTCAGGCGGCATTTATCTTAAAAACCAACAATATATCGCAGGCGAATGGGTACTGGGCTTCTTTTTACCTCTTGTATGTTATTCTACCAAGTATACTTTTTATTCTTTTTGTAGCAGGTGTCATAGGTCCGATTGCAGGCTTTTTCACGGCTCGCAATTTCACTCGTCGCTTTCAGAAGCTGTCCTTAGCGGCAGACAACTGGGGTAAGGGGAATTTCTCTATCCTTGCTCAAGATAGGTCAAGCGACGAACTGGGGCAACTCACACGCCACTTGAATCGTATGGTAGAACAATTACAAAACCTGCTACAAACGCGCCAGAAACTGGCAATCCTGGAGGAACGCAATCGACTTGCGCGTGATCTCCACGATAGTGTGAAGCAACATATTTTTGTCGTTGCGCTACAGGTGGGTACGGCCAAACTGCATCTTGGACCGAATACAGAGGACGTGCAGCAGCCCCTGGCTGAAGCTGAACATGTTTTGCTTCAGGTGCAACAAGAACTCAAGACGCTCATTCGTGAGTTGCGGCCCGTGGCTTTGGAGGGTAAAGGATTAGGCATTGCGTTCCAGGAGCTTGTGACGCAATGGACACAACAAACCAATATTCCCACAAACGTACAACTAGAAAGTACACAAACTTTCCCACTATTGGTAGAAGAGGCTTTCTTTCGTATAGCTCAGGAAGCTCTGGCGAATGTGGCACGTCATAGTCAGGCAACGACTGTAGAGATTCGATTAGCGTCTGAGCAAGGAAATGCCCTCCTTTGTATTCATGATAATGGACAAGGATTCGCTCTTCATACCACTGATAGGAAGGGATTTGGCCTGCTCTCTATGCAAGAACGCATGAAAGTATTGGGTGGAGATGTAAGTATTGAGAGTACACCAGGACAGGGAACTCGCGTCGTTGCGCGTTGCGAAAGACAACGCATTGAGGTGTAGAGATGGAACGTATTACGATTGCCATTGCAGATGACCATGCACTTGTTCGACAGGGGATACGTACCTTTTTAGAGGCGCACCCCGATCTTGCCATCGTGGGCGAAGCGGAATCGGGCGAAGCAATTGTCCGTTTAGTGACAGAAATGGTTCCCGATATCGTTTTAATGGACCTGCTTATGGCTGACATGGGCGGTGTAGAGGCGACGCGACAAATAAAACATATCAGCCCGCACACACAGCTAATTGTACTTACGTCTTTTGACGATGACGCGTACATCTTTCCAGCCTTGCGTGCCGGTGTACTCTCGTACATTCTCAAGGATGTTGGCATCAACGACCTTGCTGAGACGATACGAAAAGCGGCACGAGGTGAGTCTGTACTCCACCCTCGCATAGCAGCGCGTGTTATGCAAGAGATGCGTAGAGAGAGGAGAGACGTGCCTAATCTTTTTACCGAATTGAGTACACGAGAACTTGAAGTGTTGCGTCTCATCGCCGATGGTCTTTCCAACGCAGCCATTGCCGAAAAATTAGTGATTAGCGAAAAAACAGTCAAGGTTCATGTGAGCAATATTTTGAGCAAACTCCACAGGCTTGATCGAACACAGGCGGCCGTGTTTGCGTGGCAGCAAGGATTAGTACGTCGGGAAGATCAATAAAGGGTATCAATAGTCAAAAAGCAGGAGACCCTTGCGGTCTCCTGCTTTTTGACTATTGATACCCCCAAATCATACAAGTGTATACTTCACGATCACATTCGCGTAATCGTCCGACATGTAGAGGTTGCCTTGCCCATCTATCGCGAGACCTTGTGGCTCGATGAAGCCACGACGCGCCAATATTTCGCGTTTACCTGTGGCGAGGTTGATTTTGATGAGGGCGTGCGTATTTACTTGCAGGTCGGTGACAAATACGTTGCCGTGTGTGTCCAGTACAACATCGTCGAGCATCCCGAAGTTGCCCATGCGTACCGATTTGCCATCCGGTGCAACTTGCCATAACGCTCCTCCACATTCATCCGCTACGTAAACCCTCCCCTGTGCATCGACTGCTGCACCGACGGGGCGGGTTATCCCTGATGTAAGTAACGTCAAACTCATGCCATTGAGACTCATCCGATATACATTACCTGTCGGACTATCAGGCACAATCAACGTGTTGTTCGTTGGGTCAAGAGCAATGCCATCGACACCATCTTTGCACCGCGCGGTACTGGGTATGCCCGGTAATGTGCGTAGTACCGAGGGTGACATCCTGCCAGGAGCAAGGGCGAGAATGCGGTTGGTTTGTTGTTCCGCGATGATCAACGTACCATCGTCCAGCATAACCAGCCCTTCAGGTTTCAGTAGACCACGTACTAATACCGTCACCGTGCCGTTTGTATTAATGCGGCTGATTGTACCATTATACGAGTCGCTGAAGAGCAGGCGGCCTTCGCGGTCAAAAGTCAGGTCATCGGGTCGCCCCACGCCACGTAGTATGGTATGTGCAGTGTAGCGTGTATGTGTACTCACTGGCGTTGGAGTCGCTACTATCGGAGTATGAGGGACGGGAGTCGTGGTAGCATGGGTTGCTCGCGTCGCCTGTGTTACCTGCGTGGTAGGACTATTAGGAGCAGGTGTCCCGGCACAGGAGGTAAGCAGAACAAGGCAAAATAGGATAATGGTGCAAATGACACTGGCATGATATCTCGACATGGTGTATCCTTCTATACGATGTCCATAATGTTGCTCGAAAGGGACAGGAATCTATGGCTATTCTTGAACAGGAACCGGAAGGATTGCTGCCGTCGAAGAGCGACGCGCCGCATCTTCCCAGGTTACGCTGGCTACAAATTCTTGCGGTAAGTATATTCTGGTTCGCGCTGAATTTTCACTGGTCCGCACTTGGTATTATCATTCTTCCCAGTCAAGTTTTCAAGCTTGTTGGTGAGTTACAGAAAGGCGAGGCACTGGCATTTATCCTCGTCCCTGGTGCTTTCGTCTCGCTCTTTGCCAACCCACTTTTTGGTATGCTCAGCGATGAGACACGCGGACGCTTCGCACGTCTCGGGCGAAGGCGTCCCTACATCCTGCTTGGAACACTGGTCAATGTTGCTGCGCTGATCTGGATGGCAATGGCACGCGATATTCTCTCGCTTGCGGTTGCCTATGCACTCATTCAGTTTTCCAACAACGCGGCCACTGCACCCTTTCATGCTCTACTTCCTGATATTGTACCAAAAGAGCAACGTGGCCTCGTCTCCGGTGTGATGGGACTGCTGGCAACCTTTGGTTCAATCAGTGGCGTTATCGTCTCTGGTTTCTTCATCGACTCCTCGAAACCAACGCCGCTTTATCAACAAGGTTTATGGGTAACGTATGGCATCATCATCGCTGTCATGCTTACTATGATGCTTATTACTATCGTGTCAGTCAAAGAAAGTGATAGCGCATCAGAGAACCCTCTTATTATGAAACGCGAAATCAAGGCGCAACCTCTCGCACAACTTCAAACAATACCATCATGGCTGACCCGCAAAATGCTCTTCAATATTTTTATTACTGTGTTGGCGATAGTCGTTGCATGGGGGCTTATGAGTGTGTGGAATATACTGCACATCGGGAATGCCCAGATCAGCAATGATGTGCAACAGGTCGTGTTAGAGGTTGTTGCGACTATCGGTATCCTGCGCCTCTTTGATTTCCATCCACGACGCGACCCCGATTTTGCATGGGTGCTATTGACGCGGCTAGTTATGACGCTCGGCATCTACACCGTGCAGGACTTTTTGCAGTTCTATATGCGTGACGCTGTACATGCGACACATCCAGAGGCGCAGACCACCAATTTTGTGATTATTCTCTCGGTTACGAGCTTGCTCAGTGCGCTCGCTGCTGGCTGGCTCTCGGACCGCTTTGGACGCAAGCGAGTGGTGTATTTCGCAGGTGGCTTTATGGCTGTTGTCGGGTTGATTTTTATTCTCACGCAATCGCTACCAATTGTTCTTGCCGCTGGAGCCATCTTCGGTCTCGGCTATGGAGCCTACATCAGCGTCGATTGGGCACTGGTTGCCGACACACTACCTTCACGAAGGAACTACGCACGTGACATGGGTGTGTGGAATATTTCGCAGTCGCTCCCGCAGGTCATCGCTCCTGTCATAGGCGGTCCCTTGCTCGACTCTTTCACAAAGAGTGGTCATCCTGTTATTGGTTTTCAATTGCTCTTTGGTATGGCAATAGTGTATTGTCTGGTCGGTACCGTCACGGTACGATACATCAGAGGTGTGAAGAGATAAACATGTAGGGGCCATAATTTATTACGCCCTCGTCATAGTTAACAATTGGGACGAGGGCGTAATAAATTATGGCCCCTACAGAGATGGGCAACCAGGGAGTCGAACCCTGAACCTAACGATTAAGAGTCGTGTGCTCTGCCATTGAGCTAGTTGCCCGTTTCAGAACATATTGATAATAGCATACTCTCTACATTCCGTCAAGAAAGTTTCGCGGCACAAATTTCGTCGGCATACTCCTTCAAAATCGCCCCTTCTCAAAAATTCTTATGATCGTTGGTTAAGGTGTTTCATCATGATTAGCCCTTTCTTCCTATATTTCAGGGTGTTTCATGCTATCTATTACTGATATGCGCTACTATGCAAACAGTAACAATTTTACGTATACGCAGGCTATGAATGAGCCTGTATCGTTTGTCTAGTAGAGGAGAAGTTCCTGTGCATCCTATTAGTCGCACACGTTACAACAGCCGACGCATTCTAGGATATTTTCGGCAGCATCGGGTAGCGAGTATTGTTGCGGGCCATGTGGTCGTGGCATTCCTGCTTGGTATTATTTTACTCAGCAGTGCTTTTGGCTCGACATTATTTGGAGCGTTCGCGCAATCGGCCTGCTCTAATGGTGATCAGACATACATGGTGGTAAGTGGTGACACATTGGGTGCCATTGCTAGTCGTTATCATGTGACGTGGCAAAGCCTGGCAAGCTATAACCGCATTGCCAATGCCAACGTCATCTTCATCAACGAACATATCTGTATTCAAGGCAACCACTCCACAGCGAATGGTGGCGGTGGTACCACCTACTCTGGCATAGCTAATGAGATTCGTGGCTGGTCTAACCCTTACCCTTACGGACAATGCACGCGGTACGCAGATCAGCGTTTCTATCAACTGCATCACTACTATGTGCCGTGGACAACCCATGCCAACGCATGGGAGTGGACGGCGCGTGCCTATCAATTTGGCTGGCGTGTCTCAAGTCGTCCCTCGGTCGGCGCGATTGTAGACCTACAGCCCAATGTGCAGGGAGCCTATTATCTTGGACATGTGGGTGTAGTTGAGCAAGTTCTGCCTGATGGCTCCGCCATTGTCAGCAATTTGAACTGGGGCCTATACTACTGGCAGGTCACGAATAGCCATATTTACCCTGGCTATGGCGTAACCTTTATCTCGTAATTTATAGGGATCAACGTTAGTTAGCAGGGAGACCCTTGCGATCTCCCTACCCTTCCTATTGTTAGGTTGCTACATATCTACATCGAGAAGCGCTTCATTCTCTTTTGTTTCGTAGATGTTTGGCGTATCGTCCCCCTCGAATAGAGGATGGTTGATAAACCACTCCTGGCAATCAAACTCCTCTTCACCTTTTGGAGCGTGCAGGTGTCGATATGTGCCATCGGTTTTCAGTTCACTTGTGTTAACCGTATCTGCTAAATACGTCAGTAGCACTCTTTTATAGAGGGCGGTCCGTAACTCTGCTGCTTTAATGGGGAAGAGGGTTTCGACGCGCGTATCCAGGTTGCGTTGCATCAGATCGGCACTGCCGAGATAAATCTCCTCATGCCCATTGTTGCCAAAGTAGTAGATACGGCTATGCTCAAGAAAACGACCAACGATACTGCGGACGCGAATGTTATCGCTTATACCCTTGATGCCGGGGCGCAGACTGCACATCCCACGTATAATCAGGTCGATACTCACGCCCACCTGTGATGCACGATAGAGCAGTTTAATCATATCGGGATCGGTCAAGGCATTGAATTTGAAAATCAGGCGTCCGTTGCCGTGCTGTTCATGCAGGAGTATCTCACGCTCGATAAGTTCGGCGAAGGCAGGGCGTAGCTCGGTAGGGGCAACCAGAAGCGTATTATAGGTCGTCCCTCGCGAATAGCCAGTGAGCGAGTTGAACAGATTCGTGGCGTCCTCTCCAATAGAGGGATCACAGGTGAAGAGTCCTAAATCCTCGTAGATTTTTGCGGTTGAGGCGTTGTAGTTACCCGTTCCCAGATGAATATAGCGTTGTAGCCCCTGCTCCTCTTTGCGTACTACAAGCGCAACTTTCGCATGTGTTTTCACGTCATACGAACCGAAGACAACGTGTACTCCTGCACGCTCTAACTCACGCGCCCAACCTATGTTGTTCTCTTCATCGAAACGGGCCTTTAACTCGACAAGCACCGCTACCTGCTTGCCATTCTCCACCGCTTTGAGTAGTGCCTGCACGATCACAGGCGCGTTCGCGCCAACGCGGTACAGCGTCTGTTTGATTGCCAGCACCTTCTCATCGTCTGCAGCCACAGTGATGAAGTTGACAACCGAGTTAAAGCTATCGTAGGGGTGATGCACAAGCAGGTCTTGTTTTTGTATTGCATTGAATAGGTCGGCATCTTTCCGCAGAAAGGTAGGAGTACGCGGCTCGAATGGCTCGTCCTTGAGGTTCGGGCGGTCAAGGCTATGCAGTTCCATCACCGCATCCATACCGAGCGGTCCGTCGATCACCGTGAGATCATGAGCAGTAATCTCCATATTATCGAGCAGTAGGCTACGAATATGCTCGGGCATGGAGGGATTGACTGCGAGATCAACTACGAGGCCAAAGCGACGGTCACGTACCTCCTGCTCGATATACTCAAGCAGGTCTAGTGACTCGTCAATCTGTAACTCGATATCGGCGTCACGCAACACGCGGAATGGATAGGACTCCCACACATTATAGCCGGGGAACAGTGTATTGAGATTAGCCGCGATAACCTGCTCTATCCATACGAATGCAACTGTAGCCTTCTCCTCAGACGGTATCTGCACAGGAACGAGGCGCGGTAGTGTTGGTGGTACCTTGACACGTGCGAATAGTTCGCTCTGTGCCGCATCACTGATGACAACGGCGAGATTCAGACTGCGGTTCGAGATATGAGGAAAGGGATGACCCTGATCGACGGCAAGCGGCGTTAAAACGGGAAACACCTCTTTCTCGAAGTACACACGCATAGCCTCGCGCTGCTGCTCATCGAGTTGTTCAAAATCGAGAATGTAAATATGTTGCGTCGCGAGTTCAGGTTGCAGTGTATTCCGCCAATATTCACGCACCTCTTGTACAAGCGGTGCCAATTTCTCGCGAATTGCGACCAACTGCTCCTCTGCTGTACGTCCGTCGGGACTACGCAAGGTTTTGCTGGACGCAACCTGATCTTTGATGCCTGCAAGACGAATCATAATAAACTCGTCAAGATTGGTTTCAAAGATAGAGATAAACTTTACACGTTCTAACAATGGGTGGCGTTCGTCTTTCGCCTCGTCGAATACGCGGCGGTTGAACTCGATCCAGCTTAGCTCTCTATTGATGTACAGGTCTGGTTGCTCTAATTCGGGGTGGAGTGTGTCCTGTTGTGTCATTTCCGATAATCCTAATGTCTTCTCTAATATACGTCGCTTTATTGTAGCATTCAATATGGAAACGATGCAAAGGGACATCTGGCTTCTTGACAATAAGCGAGGCGCTGAAGACCATTGGTCTTCAGCGCCTCTAGCGCATGACAATCTCCTGGGGAGTATCTCGCCTTTATAATCTTTTGACGAGACTGGAAACGATTGGTGTGCCCCAACCGCTTGCCGCATCCCAGCCCCTGTGAGCGTTGTAGCCAGTGATGCTCAGACTACCATTGAGGAAGAAAAACGAATTGTTGCCGACGAGAATATCGTGGAACGCCGCTGAGTAAGAAGCACCCTTGCCGATTTTGTAGAGCAAGGGATTCAAGAAGCCAAGAGACTTGCCCTGGTACTGGTCGGCGAGTGCAACAATGCCAGCCCATTGTGGTGAGCCTGCGCTCGTACCACCAACCAAACCGAAGCTGCCATTTTCGTAAGTCAAAACACCACCGTTAACGGCAGCATTGTAAGCCACGTCAGGCAAGCCACGACCACGTCCCGGGACGACGCCTTGCTGGTAGTCGGGCTTGGCATAAATGGTGCTGAAGCCACCACCACCACCTACATTGTAGGGGGTACCGAGATCCGACTCGTTCCAGACAATTTCTGTCTGATAGCCACCGTTGGCTTTCGCGAATAGTTGCGTACCACCGACCGCTGTTACATAGGGGTCAGAGGCAGGAGTGCTTGCGCTCAAGAAGAAAGAGGTGCCATCGCATGTTGGTTGCGCCGCGCCCTGATCGCCAGCAGAAGCCAGGACGGTAATGCCTTTGGCGACTGCGCGACCAAACATCTGATGCTCAAGTACGAGCAGAGCAGGATCGGCACATTTCTCGGCCTCGCCAAAACTTTGTGAGATAACGTCGCCGAGGCGATGCTGAACAGCATAATTTGTCACATTGTATAGGTCGATGTCGTTGCTCGTTGGTGCAAGTACAAGATCAATGGCTGCACCAGGAGCTACAGCATGTGCCCACTCAACGTCCAGTGTGATCTCGCCTGCCCAGCCAACTTGAATTGGGTCATTGGGATTGAAGGGAGTGAGACCGAGCGGAGCAATGATGTTAAATTTAGGGTTGCTCAGGCCGAACGTAGCATCGAACGTCGTCAGGTCTGCTGCAATAGTAGGACTCTGGTACGCATCGACGATAACAATAGTGCGACCCGCACCTGTAATACCAGCTTTGTAGATAGAGTTATAAGAATAAGCATTGGCAATTTGCTGCGGTGAGTAGCAGCGGAATGGAGCATTGGGCAACTGACATTTGAATAGAATTTGCCCACCACTTGTCCCCACCTTCGTTGTTGGTTGGGTGACAGGATTTACTTTGACTTGATGTGCCCTGAGAGGCGCGGCTGCGTGTGTAGTAGACCCTTTTGCCCAAAACAACACGCCACCAACGATGACAAGCAGTGCAAATAGCGAAAAGGCTACGCGCAGGATATTTGGTGAGAGCTTTGAAATCCTCACATGAGACTCCTTTTTAATTAGTGGTAAAAACTAGCATCCATACTTTGTTTGATGGTATCCATACTTTTCATAAAAAAGTGGATTGAATGCCGCCTGATGTAGGGGTGCATCAGGCATGAATAAAGGAGAGATTGGCTATGCTATTGCAAGCATAGCCTGTATTTTTCTTCTTGTATATGGTTTAGTACTTTTAGATTATTCTGAAGAATAGTTACAAACGCTCAAAAACTGCTGTCGCGGCTCCACAAAAATTATACCTGAATGTCTCATAATGCCCTTTTGTCTTGACACCAGAGAAGGTACTGATGTATTATCGTCAGGTGAGAGTATAATAGTGTTGTAGCACAAAAAGTATCTTTGCATAGACAAACATTGGGCGATTGCTGAAACTGGTAGACAGGGCAGACTTAGGATCTGTTGGTGAAGAACCGTGAGAGTTCGAGTCTCTCATCGCCCACTTCTCATCCTTTATTTGAACATTGTGTAGGGACCGATTCATCGCGTCCTTGTCGGTGATCATTCGGCGAAAAGGACGCGATGAATCGGTCCCTACTGTATACAGGAATACAGAGGCGCAGTTCATTGTAATACACTGTGTCAGAAAAAAATACTATACATTGTACAGAGTCATGTGGACGCATGCGCTTCATATTGACAAGTGGAGGAAATGTGAAGGTCTCGGTAGAAAAGTTGCCAAGCAGTGAGGCTGTCCTAGATGTGGAAGTTACCTGGGACGAGATGCAGAAAGCCTCGGATAAGGCATATCGTAAGCTTGTACGACAGGTTGACGTACAGGGGTTCCGTAGAGGAAAAGCCCCTCGTAGTATCCTGGAACGCAAGGTCGGTAAAGAATATATCTATCAAGAAGGTCTCGATGACCTAATTTCAGAAACGTATCGTACTGCACTACAGGAGCATGAGCTTACTCCTATTGCACAACCAACGGTAGACGCCCCGGTCTTCGAGATGGAGCGACCCTATCATTTTAGTCTTACCGTGCCAGTCGTCACACCGCCCGTTTTAGGAGACTACAAGTTGCTACATTTCGAGCGACCAGAGGTCGAGGTGACATCCGAAGAGGTCGAGAAAGAAATCGAGTCGCTTCGTAACCGTCAGACGGAATGGGTCGAGGTTGAACGTCCTGCTGCCTTTAATGATCGTGTAACCGTTGATCTCAAGCTGACATCTGACGATCAGAAAATTTCAGATTTGAAGGACAATCCATTCGAGTTGACCGATGAGCGTAGTGGCTTGTTCAAGGGAATGGATGAGCAGGTTGTAGGTATGCAGCCAGGAGAGAGCAAAACGTTCTCGACCACCATTCCAGAAGACTACATCAACGAAAAGTATCGCGGCAAACAGGCCGACTTCTACATCCTGCTGCATAAAGTGGAAGGGAAGCGCGAACCAGAACTCGACGATGCCTTTGCAGAGCAGGTAAGCGGTGGTGAGATTACGACGCTTGAAGACTTGCGTAAGGCTCTCAGCGATAACATCCTTGAAAATAAGAAGCGGAAGATTCGCGACGACCTACGCGAGGAAATACTCAACGCTGTCATAGATCAGGCGCAGATTACGCTGCATCCATTGCTGATTGACGAAGAGGCGGAAGAGATGCTGCACCAGATGGGGCATTTGCTGGAGCGACAGGGCCTTTCTATGGATCAGTATCTCAAGATGACAAACAAGACGCGCGAAGAATATCTCAAAGACGCACGTCCTGACGCGGAGAAACGCGCCAAGCAGCAACTCGTCCTTGATGAGGTTGCACGTGAAGAAAAGATAGAGATCACACCGGAAGACCTCGAGGCTCTCTTCAATGCCTATGCACAGTCAGGACAAGAGTTGCCGCGCACCGAAGAGCAAATTCGCGCCTTAGCCATAAGTTATCGACGTGAAAAGGCCATTACGCGCCTCGTCGAGCTGACAACCGATCCTGATCCCGATGCAGAGACCGACGAAGAACTTTCAGAAGAAGCAAATGTGGAGAATGCCGAGGCCGCCGCCCTCACTGGTGAGTCGTTTGTGGACGAAGCAACGGCAGATGCGGAACATGTGGTGAATGGAGAAGGGACGGTCGCTTCAGCAGAGACCGAACCTACGGGCGGTGAGGCATCTGCTACACCTCAACCCGAAACATCAGAGACGCTGACAACAGAGACACAGCAGTAAGAAGAGGTGATTCGTGTCTCGTCTGCTCACAAGGCTGGCGAGACACCCAACTGTTCATACGGGTACAGTAATGACAATATTCAATGACGACACCTCTAAAGGGAAAAGGTGACAGACGTGGCAAACTCGAAAAATGTACGAACAACATATCGTTGCTCATTTTGTGGCAAGAGCCAGGATCAGGTTCAGCGACTTATTGCTGGTCCTGGTGGTGTCTACATTTGCGATGAATGTATCGACCTGTGCCGAGAAATCATCGACGAGGAGCAGGCAACGGTCGCAAAACCGCGTCTGCAAGCAGGTAAAATTCCAGCACCCAAGAAGATTTACGAGCAGCTTAGCCAGTATGTAATCGGACAAGATAGAGCAAAAAAGACGCTCTCGGTAGCGGTCTACAATCACTACAAACGTGTCAATGTCGGTATGCAGATCGACGATGTAGAGTTGGGTAAGAGTAACATTCTCATGATCGGCCCCACTGGTAGTGGTAAAACGTTGCTGGCCCAAACGCTTGCTAAAGTTTTGGATGTGCCATTCTGTATCGCCGATGCTACCGCACTAACCGAGGCTGGCTATGTTGGTGAAGATGTCGAAAACATTCTGCTCCGTCTCATTCAGACCGCCGACTTTGACGTGGCGCGTGCCGAGCGTGGCATTGTATACATCGACGAAATTGACAAGATCGCTCGTAAATCGGACAACCCTTCGATTACACGCGATGTGTCTGGCGAGGGTGTTCAGCAGGCTCTCCTCAAGATTATCGAAGGAACCATTGCCAATGTGCCACCGCAAGGGGGACGCAAGCATCCACACCAGGACTTTATTCAGATCAACACGGCGAATATACTCTTTATCTGTGGTGGTGCCTTTGAGGGCCTTGATAAAATCGTCGAGCATCGTCTGGGTAGTAACAAAACAATTGGTTTCCGCTCCAAAGGTGAAGAGAACGCCGACGATACCGCCAAAGAGTCTGTCCTGTCACAACTCATTCCCGATGATCTGCTCAAATATGGGCTTATCCCTGAGTTCGTCGGGCGTCTCCCTGTCGATGTGTCGCTGGATAGCTTGGACAAAAACGCTCTCATCCGTATCTTAACAGAGCCTAAAAATGCGATCATCAAGCAGTATCAGAAGTTCCTACAGCTCGACCGTGTAGAACTCGTCTTTACCAATGATGCCCTTGATGCGACAGCAGAAGGTGCGCTCAAGCAAAGAACTGGCGCGCGTGGCTTGCGTAGCATTGTCGAAGGCGTCTTACTCGATGTTATGTATGAGATACCATCGCGCGGTGACGTGAAAAAAGTTATTATCAATGGTGATGTTATTACCGATCACAACAAGCCATTACTTGTGACAAGAAATGATCGCAACGCCGCTTATTCTGAAGATGAGTCTGCATAGTGCAGGCTCATCCTTGTTTAAGAAGAAAATAACCTGACGTATTGCCAAAGGATATTTATAACGGGACAGAAGAAACAACCATCTGCGAGAAAGACAGGCGTAAATACATGAGCGATTCGGAACGCCAGGATAGTACACAAAACGGACAACGTGTGCGGGAAGTGAACGAGGTATATCCTCTTGTAGCGTTGAAGAACGTCGTTGTGTTTCCGCATAACAGCCATGCACTGGTTATTGGACGTGAAAAGATGGTACGTGCTATCGAAGAGGCCATGCTGCAGCCCGACCGCTCGCTTATCGTTGTTATGCAACGCTCCACTGAAATCTCTGACCCCCAGTTCCAGGATATCTTTTCGATTGGCACACTGGTTGAAGTCTTATCTATACAACGTCAACAAGACGGCACGATACAGGCACTGGTGCGTGGCATTCGGCGCGTAACAATCAACGCATTCCTCGATGACGAACCGTTTCTTCGCGCAGGAGCAAGTACGCTACCGGAGACGCAGTATAAAGGTCCCCAGGCAGACGCATTGGTACGTTATGCAACCAATCTTTTTGAACACTACGCCCAGCTTAATCGCCGCTTCTCCGCCGAAGATATCAACTCGATTGTGGTACTCAAAACGTTGCCACGCCTCTCAGATACGCTTGGTGCTCATGTCATCAATGATATTCAGCAACAACAAGAATTGCTGGAGACGCCCGATCCGATGGAGCGTATCAACAAAATATGCGTCATTCTTGGCAATGAGATCGAGATATTAGAGCTTGAGACGACCATACGGAGCCGTGTTCGTTCACAGGTAGATCGTTCGCAAAAAGAATTTTATCTGCGTGAACAGTTACGGGCAATTCAAGAAGAATTGGGCATCGAAACGTCCTCTGAAGTCGATGAGTTGCGTGCTAAGGTCAAAGAGAAAGCATTGCCTGTAGATGTCGCAGTCAAGCTACGCAAAGAAATTGACCGTCTTGAACGTACCCCCACGCAATCGGCAGAAGTTACTGTGCTACGGTCATATATCGACTGGGTCCTGGCCCTACCCTGGGATGAACGCACCGAAGACCGCTTCGATCTGATAGAGACGCGGCGTATTCTTGAGGCTGAACACTATGGGCTAGAGGGCATCAAAGAGCGCATTATCGAGTTTTTAGCGGTCCGTCAGCTACGCCAACAGCTACTCAAGCGACGCGATGGACAGGGCGCGAAAAGTGAGAGTCAAGGGCAGATATTATGTTTGATAGGGCCGCCAGGGGTTGGCAAAACGTCGCTGGGCTTGTCTATCGCACACGCGCTTGGACGCAAGTTCGCGCGTATCTCTCTCGGTGGCGTGCATGATGAAGCTGAGATACGTGGACATCGCCGTACCTATGTTGGTGCCCTCCCTGGCAGAATTATTCAGAGCATGAAAACCGTCGGAGTACGCAACCCTGTTTTCTTGTTAGATGAGATCGACAAGCTTTCGTCCGAGTATCGTGGCGATCCAGCGGCGGCATTGCTAGAGGTACTTGACCCACACCAAAACAACAGCTTTACCGATCATTACCTTGAAGTGCCGTTTGATCTCTCGGAGGTGTTTTTTATCTGTACAGGCAATGTCAAGTATCAAATACCGCGTGCGCTCGCAGACCGTATGGATATTATCGAGTTGCCAGGGTACATTCTGGATGAGAAGGTGAACATCGGCTCACGTCATCTACTGCCCAAAGTGTTGAGTGAACATGGTTTGACACCAGAGCAGCTCAAGATACCACAGCCTGTCATGCAGCACATCGTCACCGACTATACGCGTGAGGCAGGGGTACGCAACCTTGAACGCCAATTGGCTGCTATCAGTCGTAAAGCAGCGCGGCGCGTGTTAGAGAAGCCAAATACGCATCTCCGTCTCACCACGCATAGCCTTGAGCAGTATCTAGGTGTGCCCCGTTATAGCAACGCTCCACCAGTGCAACGCTCAAAGATCGGTGCCGCAATGGGACTCGCCGTAACAGAAAACGGTGGTATGTTGCTGTCGGTCGAAGTTGTCACCATGCCGGGGAAGGGTGAGCTACTGATTACAGGTCAACTTGGTGATGTGATGCACGAGTCGGCACGTGCCGCCCTCTCGTATATTCGTACACGGGCAGAAGAACTGCAACTCGACCCCAATTTCCAGGAAAACACTGACCTGCACATTCACCTTCCAGAGAATGCACTACCAAAAGATGGTCCCTCTGCCGGTATTACTATCGCAACCGCGATCATTTCGGCACTCACACGACGCCCTGTACGCAGCAACCTTGCGATAACGGGGGAGATCACGCTCTTAGGAAGTGTACTTGCCGTTGGAGGCTTGAAAGAGAAAGTCTTAGCGGCACATCAAGCCAATATCATACACTTGATTATACCTGCTGAAAACAAAACCGAACTTGCAGAGATTCCCGCGAAAATTCGTCAAAGCCTCAAGTTCACGTTAGTAGATGATATGGATCAGGTTGTTGACGCTGCGTTGCTTGAGGCTCCGACTGAAGAAGAGCAAGAAGCCTACCTTCATGCGCCACTCCTCCATTTAGATGAACATCTCCCGACACGCCGTGAGCCATATGAGTCACAACGCGATAGCAACAATCGACGGTCGAACATCGTTGCCAACGAGCAGTGGGAGCAAGACGATATTGATCCATCCGCGTTCATGATTCCCCTCGCGGAGAATCATGCCCATGATGCACCACAGGCGCAAGGGAAACAAAACGATACTCAAAAATAAGTTTAGATAAATTGCTCTCTCGTTCGTTATATTGGTTGAGAAGCTTATCTTACACTATCTTATGGACAGTGTACCCCAACTTTTGTGGGTATGCTACGTATAGATTGGTAAGGGTAGGTGCAGGTTGAACAATAGACCTCCCAGTAGCTTCCCTCACGACGTTTTCGGAGAGAAGATGCAATGCTTCTCCTGCAATGATTTCTTTTTTGTGTTAAGAGAGGACAGACTCATGAGTTATCAGGGACAAGACCCTAACCAGCAAGGGCAGGATCCAAATGCTGGTCAGTACGGTGGTTATAATCCCGTTCCCCAACCTACCGATCCATATAGTGGACAGCAATACGGGCAACCTGGACAGCAAGCCCAACAGGGCGGTTATGCTGGCTACGGTCAGCAACCCCAACAACCAGGCTACGGTCAACCTGACTATAATCAACAACAGCAGCAAGGATACCAACAACCAGGCTACGGACAACCCGGCTATCAAGCACCGAGCTATGGACAACCAGGATATGGTCAACAACAACAGCAGTATGGTGTCCCAGGCACTGGCGCATCAACTATGGGTATGGCTCAAAATACTGCGGCTGGTTTGAGTTATCTAGGTGTCTGGATTACTGGACTGATTTTCTTTTTCATGGAAAAACAAAATCGTTTTGTGCGTTTCCACGCAATGCAATCCATTCTTTTCTTTGGTGGCCTAAGTATTCTAGTTTTTATTCTCAATATTATTGCTGGTTCTGGTATCGCCTTTCTATCATTGGCGGCTGCCTGTGTTGCTGGCTTGCTTGGCCTCGCCATGTTTATTGGTTGGATAGTACTGATGATACAGGGCTTCCAGGGCAAATACTTCAAATTGCCCATCATTGGTGACTATGCCGAGCGTTACGCTAACCGAGGCGTGTAAAAAACCTATTCTGCAGAAGAAGGCAGTGAGGAGGACCATCAGCATGCTGATGGTCCTCCTCACTGCCTTCTTCTGCAGAGCAAAAAACCGCCTGGGTGGGCGGGTGAGACGGCAACTTCTTATTTTCCCGTGGGGCTGCCCCCAAAGTATCATCAGAGCTGAAGAGCTTAACTTCCGTGTTCGGGATGGGAACGGGTGTACCCTCTTCGCTATAGTCACCAGCTCACCTGCACATGCAGGCGGTTTCTCTTGACACGGTGTATATTACCATAGACCTTGCGACTTGTCAACACCTTTTTAACGATTTTTTGAAAGATAGAAAAGCTTGCGATTTCCTCGAAACGGCTAGTAAAATGAGGTCACTGACGAAGTGAATAAGCATATAAAAGGATAGACAGCATGTCGGAATATACACAAATACAAACGTATGCCACCTGTAACGAACGCACGTATGCAATGGTTGCCTCTCATTATCGGCTTGTGCTTGAACAACTTGGTTGCACCGATACTCAGGTACTCCAATGGCTCGATGCTCTCCAATGGCCTGCATCCGAAGATGACGGTCTGGGCGATATTTATGCCGCCCCTTTTGCCCTCACTCCCGCAGAGGCTCCGACTGAGAAGATTGACTGTGCAGGTATAGAGGTAACACTTTATAGAGATGCAGCTATTCCCAGCATTGAAGAGCATCCTATATGGGTTGGTTTCAATCTGCTCTTTGAGACAGAGAAACTACGAACGGATGCTACCGCCCCCTACTCTGTTGAAGCTGGTGCATCGCTATGGCGTATTGTGCAGAAACAAGCTGGTGCATTCCGTGAACTGGGTGCGTATTTCACGGATGAGTGGCAGGAAAATCAGTCATGGCGTGCCATAACCGCACATCTCGGCGACCCCTGGGCCTTTGACCTGGCTATCTTCCCCCGTTCACGAGCTGAATATTTTTCAGAGGTTCCGGCAGGCTTCAAGGGTACAGTAACGTCACAAGGTTTTGGTTTCGCCAGGGTGAATCGCTGGCAACAGTTGCCCTGGGAGTGGGAGATGAACTATATGCAGAATCGAGCAGAGGAGAAATAATCATAATTTCTAATCGTCTGCTAATGTTTGGAAGAGGTAGTTATGTTATGATTAGAAAGCTGAGAAGAAAAACAAATGACAAAAGCATTATGAGCAAAACATTTATTTGGAGGTAGCAGTCATGTCACCATCTATCCTGGTTATTGATGACGAAGAAAGTATTTTGGAAGTGGTACAGATCGTTCTTGAGGGGGAAGGATATACCGTCCAAACGAGTATGGACAGTTCTGTCTTGCAACATCTCACTACGTTGCCTCATCTCATTCTGCTTGATGTCTTGCTAGCAGGAGAAGATGGGCGCGAAGTGTGCAAGCGTATCAAGGCAAATTCACGTCTACAGCATATTCCTGTTATTATGCTTTCCGCCCATTCGGATGCAAACAAGGTCGTTGATACCTGTGGTGCTGATGCATTTCTCGAAAAGCCTTTTGATGTCGATGTGCTGATAAATGTTGTGCAGCAGTATTTGCAGGCTATGGCTGTCTCTAACCAAGAGTAATTATTTTCTTGCCGCTGCCTGTCCCCCTAATAACATGAATACGATGCATGTTTTTTTCTCCTGAAAACGTCAAAATCTGGTGCTACAAAAACAGAGGTGTTGCGCGTCTACATAGTAAGAGGATGCAACACCCTCCTGTTTGCTTTACGATACATAAGAAAGGAACGCATCATGAACGGCGTGTACAAAGAAGATTTCTTTATCTATGTGCCTTCATCGAACACAGCAGAGGTGCCGATTCACGATACATGGGAACGCGTTGTTTTGAAAGAAAACGTTGTTGTATACACGCACGCACTGAGCGAAGGCACGCCTGTAGGGACCGATGTATCGCGTCCTGTTCGGGAGTCAATTGCTGAGAAGGACGTGATACATCGGTCCCTACGGATTATTGCACCTCGTTATTTTCAAGAAAATTCTCCACGATTTTTGTAGCCCCCCGCACCATTGTAGCATCATTACCATCAAGCCAGATGATGCGAGCATCGCGGCGAAACCACGTGAGTTGTCGGCGCGTAAAATCATGTATGGCATATTTTAAGCGTTCCACCATTTGTGCTTCGCTGGTGTATTCGTCACGTAGCCAGCGGGCGATGAAACGATACTCAAGGCCCAGTGCCTCTAGCCGTTCATGAGTGATGCCAGCAGCGAGCAGGCTTTGAACCTCCTGTATCATGCCCTGCTGCATTCGCTCGTCTACACGGGTGTCGATGCGTTGATAGAGGATTTCACGCGGCCATTGTACTCCTAGCAAAAGACTTCGATAGAGCGGATGAGCAAGACCGCGTTGCTCTGAAAACGGTTTGCCAGTAGCGATACAGACCTCTAATGCTCGAATGACGCGTCGAGGGTTGTTGCGGTCAATCACCGCAAAACTCCTGGGATCACGCTCTTGCAGTTCTATCAGAAGATCAGATAATGGGCGTTGTTCAAGTTGCATACGTAGTGCTGGTTGCGGTGGAACACGTGGCATATCAAGGTTATCCACAACGGCCTGAATATAATGAGGCGAGCCACCGACTAGAAATGGCGCGTGTTGTCGTGCCAGGATAGCATCAACAGCAGCAATGGCGTCGTGTTGAAATTGCGACACGGTATACATTGCGTCCGGCTCAACCACATCTAAAAGATGATGTGGCACCAGCGTCTGTTCTTCTGGCGAAACTTTAGCGGTCCCAATATCAAGGCCGTGATACACCTGACGCGAGTCCGCTGAGACAATTTCACCATGAAAGTGTTGTGCGAGTGTAATCCCTAATGAACTTTTGCCAGATGCTGTTGGACCAAGTACGACAATGAGGAGTGGTTTGTTCTCTGTCATGGCGTTTTTTGTTGTCCATGTCGAAGAAGTTGATCGACACGTAGCACCAGACCGACACAGACTGCGATACCGAGGATGACACCAAAGGGTGTGAAACAACCGAGGGCAAAGCCAGACGTTAGCGCGAAACCGAGTATGCCACCGATCACGGCAGCTACCCCAATAAATAATTTGCGCTGATGCAGCAATCCCCAACCCGCGCCATCCAGAATGTGGTCACTCAAGACAGGTGTTGTGCCGAGGGTTGCACCAATGGCGGCGATGAAGAGCATAATGCTAAATTGGAGAGCGGGCCGACTACTGTGTACGCCAAATTGCCAGATGATTTCGACAATGGCAAGCAGGGCTAGCGCACTGCCCATCCCAGTGCAGGCACGGTTGATGATGTCATGAATGGTCCACTTGCGATTCCAGTATACGAATAGTGAACCAAGTGTAGCCGCTGGCACAAGTAAGACGAGCAGCAAAATGAACCAGGGACTGGGCGACAGTGCGACATGAACCACTGGTGTCAAGAGCGTATAGCAGAGACTAGCGACCATAAACGCTGCAACAAAGGCAAAAATGTATTGCATCCATATGCGTTGTGTTGGAGTGGCATACAATGGGTCCCATCCTGTCGAAGCTGTACCATTTGTGCTTGGTGCCGTTGGGGTGCCATATTTGGTCTTGTACTCATTATCGCGTAGAGTCGCTGTTTGTGGCAGTCCAGTTTGCACAGCTTTGACTTTAGGCTCTGTCGCGACCTGTACCGCCTGCACCTGCACGGAACTGACGGCGCGACCTTTGCCCGTAATGGGGAGTGCGCTCATCGAACCCATTGTCAGGTCGTCCTCATCGTCGTCATCAAGGTCCGCGCCAACAGTTTTTCCGCTACGGCGTCCATTTGCTGGTAAGCCGAAATTAAGGATATCTGCTTCAACTGCCACTACAATATCTTGCTCCTCGTCTTCCGGCGAGATGAGAATAGTCCCTGTATAGTGCGTTGACCCATGTAGCTGTGTGCTATTGATGCGTACATTGATGCGCGTACTCATGCCATCGAAGATAACTTGATCGGGCACAATCCATGGCTCGGTGGCGCGAATGACGCCTCTTACATGCGTACCTTGATTTCCTGTAATGGACAGCGTGAGCGGTGCCGAGATGCCCTGGTAAACCTCACCAAAATCGAGGCTACGTGGCTGTGCCTGAACATTCGAGTGTGGGGCGCGTGAGAACCAGCCGCGCCCGGTAGTGCTAGCAGGCGTGTTGGGGGTGATAGAACCAGACGTACTGTCTCGTTTCACCGATGCGGCGGGACGAATACGCGCGTTCGGCCCCATTACAGCCCGTAAGAATTGTTCAACGGCCTCCTGCGGATCATCAACCGTTGTGCGAAGTTGTCGTGCGACACGGGCCAGGCTCTCTTCACCAAGCTCGCGCAACCACGACTCGATCTCGCCAGCCGCTAAATAGTCGGATGCCTCCTCTGGATGACGAGCACAGAGGTCTGCGAGTTCCTGTGGTGTTGTTGCCTGCTCACCGTTATCGAACACGAAGGTACCAACACCAAGTAGCGCACGACGAAATGCAGCCACGTTGTTGTAACGGTCTTCTTGCTCCAAGGCTGTAGCCTTTTCGAGTGCGCGTGCCACGCTCGGTGAAATGCGCGGATTGGTAGCTCGTACATCCTTCAAGCCAAAGCCGGTCTCTGACAGCGTGTTCGTCAAGAGTTGAAAGATGGTCATTGCCAGCGAGTAGATATCGGCACGCTCGTCTGTTTGTGCTTTGCCATATTGTTCTGGTGGCGCAAAGCCGGGAGTGCCGAGTAGCTGCGTGTCCTGTGCGCTGGTCGGGCGGAAGAAGCGAGCGATGCCGAAATCGATAAGCTTAATGCGTCCGGTTCGCATCAACATAACATTGCCGGGCTTCATATCACGGAAAATGATGGGTGGATTTTGACTATGTAAATATTCTAATACGTCGCACAGCTGGCGTGCCCAACCCAGCACGCGCCGCTCTGGAAATGGGCCACCGTTGCGTTCGAGCATATCTTCGAGCGTCGAGCCATCGACGTACTCCATGACCATGAAATAGCGTTGACCCTCGCTAAAGAAGCCCGCAAAGGACGGCAGGTTAGGATGGTTCAGACCCCAGAGCATCTTCGCCTCATCCTTGAAGTTCTGGATAGCATGCTGCTGCTCATCCGGCGGCACCATTGAAAGGCTCATCTCTTTGACCGCACAGAGTGTTTGCCGCTTCAGGTCGCGTGCCTTATAAACCGCACCCATGCCGCCATGCCCAATTTTCCCCATGAGCATATAGCGTTTGTGGAGCAAGGCGCGACCGAGTTGCCCTGTCTGTGTGTGTGTTTGCCCGCTTTGCTGACTGATGACGACCCCCAAATATCTCTTCTATAGCTAGTATATGCTGTGTATGTGCGTATTTCAGTATAACATATGGCCTATAGTACATACTACCTATGTGGAACCCATGTTCAAACTACTTTGGATTGTATAGTAGCACAAATCCTGTCATGCAAAACATAAATTGAAAGACCGCTCTCCTGTATAGACGCAAAAGCCGCTCACTCTATAAAACGGACGAATAGAAGAATACTCGCATAGTATATTTGCATAAGCAAGAAAGAGAGATGCTGCCCTTCCTTCCAATAAATACGTTTGTCGTTGGCATTTGGTGGCAAATTTAGTAGTTCATCAGGGGATGGGTTTGCGCTGCTGAAAGAAGACTTGTTGATTCTTTCTTATGCTATCTTTAGTCTGTAGATGTTTAGTATGAATTTCTTTATTCTCATGTTATGCGTGACGCTTCACTTGCACAACAACTTGGAATACTCATTCGACAACTTCGCTTAGAGCGTGGCATGTCACAAGAGCTTTTTGCAGATCAATGTTCCTTACACCGTACATATATTGGCTCTATAGAAGGATATCAGCAATGTTGATAACGAGAAAGCCCCCAGGTTTGAGGATAGGATAGTGGAGCAATATAACCTCTTTTAGTAAACTACTCCAATCCTCGTATGACATGTCTTTCTCGTATTCTTTACCCACATGATAAGGGGGAGACCAGATACTACATGCAACTGAGTTTGGCTCTATTTGCTGTAGTAACTCACGAGCGTCTCCTAAATAAATTTGGTTTATAGCTAATGACATACAAGTTTTTCCTTCATAAAGATATTATTGTAGAGTTACTTGATACATACTAATTGATTCTACGCCCAACGCTAGTGCAACCAAAGTCTCTATAGCCTCCTCTTTCTCTGCTCATTCTTGAATAGAGGAAGAGGAGAATAGCAGTTCTTTCACGAGTGCGACAATATCTTGGCTTACCTGTAAGGAAGGATCAGGCAATGGATACTTCTCGACATACTGAGTTAGATAGCGGCGGCGTCCTGCATAAAGTTTGTTATTGAAAGCCAGATCATGATAGCGCGTCATAAGACGCGAATTGGCAACACCAGCGATAAGAAAAAGAACATCAGGTGACTGATTAGCATTTGGCACAATCCAGTAGCAATTGCCATCAACGATACATCCTTGTGCGTCATAAAAAAACTTTGGTGCAGGACTGATATCAGGAAATACAAGCTTGGGTTGTTGCCATGCCGACGGCTGTTGTGGCACCCAGATTTCATACCACTGGCGTTTTGCTTCCAATACGTATGTTCTACTTGCTAGTCTATCATAATGCTTTCTAAGATAGGTGGCGGCTTTAGGATATTGATGTAGGTCAATTGCTACACGTTTTTCATGCTTCATTGTGTGCATATACAACACTTGACGGAGTGGCACATTCTTTACTTGTGGTTGCCAGCGGTTCGCGTTATCTTGTGATAAGAGCCGACGTAGTACCGTTTCCTCTGGTTGAAGCTCTTGCGGCAATTGCGCCCAGTCTTCTCTGATAAAAACATCATCGGCTGTTGTCTTGATACCAACTCGTACTTTTGCTATATTGCAGATACGAGTAGTGGCATGTGTCGTAATTGTTTTTAGCCATTTATCCTCGTCTAATGTCGCCATATTCCAGGGATCATCTGATGAAGCAGGAAGAGCAAGAGTCCCATGTGCGATAGTAAAGTGTTGTCCCGCAATGCTATAATCGCGGCTCTGGCCGTCCTCTAGTGCTGTATAGACCGAGTGTTTTGTCTCTTCCTGTATCGGTGTTCCTACTTTTGTGTTTTCATAGATGCGAACAAAAGTTGCATTGCTTTGTGATTCCGTTTTTTTGGCTTCTGCGCGAAGTTTTTTCTTACCTATAAAAATTGCGGGAAGTACGGCGGCCTCGAAAAGTTTGGTGTCCCCTAGATCAATGATCTCGATAATATCGTATTCACGCGCTAAAAACGCACGGACAGCAGAGCCACCTTGTGTCGTCAAAAAGCGATTAGAGGTTATCACGCCAAGCACACCACCAGGGCGTAGTTGATGCGTCATGGCGATAAGAAATGCGTGATAAAGGTCAACACGTCCACTCAAACCAAATAAACTTGCTAATGTTTGAGCTTTTGCCGCTCCAAGCACTTGTGTTCGTACATAGGGTGGATTAGCAATAATGATATCTACAGGCTCTATCGGCGTGGATTGTTTTGACTCATCAAAAAACAGTTGGTGTTGAATTATAGTATTTTCATAGATATCTAAAAAATCATTCTGCTGGAATACAACTTGCCTCACAGAACTATTCATAAGTCGTGTACGAGCAGTCTCTACTGCCTCTTTATTGGTTTCAACTCCTATGAGCGTCGTTTTGTTGAGAGCAAGTTGTGGGAGCAATTTGGCGAAGGCGAGGAGTAATTCGCCATCGCCACAGGCTGGGTCCAGAACGCTCATAGTCCCTATTGTATCTAAAGAAAGTGTCTTTATAATTCGACGAGCTACAAAGCACGCCAATTCATGAGGAGTAAAGTGCGCCCCATGCGCTTTTTTCTCGGTTATTTGTTTCATTGTTGCACATTATTATTCCCTTCTACTAGCTTTTCTATTGTAACGGACAAGCAGCAGTTTCGCGTTGCTGTGAGTATACCATAGCCTAACATATCCTACAGCAGAGCTAGTATCATGGAATTTTTGCTCGTTCTTGTGGTATACTACTGGGGTTGAAAGTGACCCCTAGTTTCATGGAGGTCAATACTGTGCGTGCGGACCGACTTATCTCGATTCTGATGCTGCTCCAGACACGCGGACATATGACCGCGCACGACTTGGCGCAACACCTCGAAGTTTCTGAACGAACAATTTATCGCGACCTCGATGCGTTGAGCATGGCTGGTATCCCATTATATACAGAGCGTGGTCCAGGCGGTGGCTGCTCGTTGCTTGATGGCTACCAGACGCGGCTAACCGGACTGACAGAGATGGAGATACGCGCCCTTTTCCTTGCTACGCTGGCAGGTCCACCTGTTGAGCTTGATATGGCGAGAGCCTTTGATGATGCACTACTCAAAGTTTCTGCTGCATTACCAGAGTCTTCACGCTCGAACATGGATTCCACACGTCAACGTTTTCATGTCGATGCATCCTGGTGGCATCACAATACTCAAGCAACCCCTTGCCTACAGACGATTCAAGAGGCAGTGTGGCAAGATCACAAACTCTGCATACGCTACTGTGAAGATGATGATAGCCAGCAATCGTATCTTATAGAACCGTATGGACTTGTGACGAAAGCCGCTACCTGGTACTTGATAGGTATGCTTGCTGATACGCAACACGTTTTTCGTGTGGCAAGGATTGTACACGTAGAGGCAACAACGCTAGAGTTTACACGCCCAACTGACTTCAATCTTGCCGCGTGTTGGGAAGCGTATCGGACGCAAGTAGAGGCGAACCGCCCACTATATGCAGTTTCGTTGCGGCTGGCTCCTGATGAAGTACCTATGCTGCCGTATATGCTGAGTGAATGGGGCTATATGCCTGTTGAACGTAAAGAAACTGCATCAGAACATACTGTCTCACGTAGTCCACGCCAACGAAACCGACAAAAAAAACAATTTATATATCCTCGTACTCAATTCCAACAAAAAAAAAGCTTACCCCCTTTACAAAAAAAGTGGTTTGGTCTCTCAAAAAAAGCATTTTGCGTTGCCGTATAAAAAGCATTCTCTCCCTAGCGGTTTGAGAGGAGAAAACAACAGGTATGGCCTTATTCCCTGGATATCCAAATTTCCTAGCGAACGTGGTTATTCTCTACAAAGCGTTCAGGTTCTGTTATATTTTATAGAACAGGCTAGCAAACCTGAAAAGGTACAATGGGGAGTTTTTCTAAAGAAGAGGGCCTGCAAGTATCTTTGCGAGGCACAAAGAGAGAGGAGAACCGCCAATGACGAGGGTACTCGTTGTCGATGACGATCAGTCCATTCGTGAGATGCTTTCTATGATGCTTGAGTATGGCAGTTACGATGTTTTGCAGGCGACAAATGGCATAGAGGCGTTAGAAGTTCTCCGCACCTCGTCTACACGGCTGGTGGTGTTACTCGATATGTTCATGCCCAAACTGGATGGGCGTGGTGTGTTACATACTGTTGCTGCCGACCCACACCTTTCCACTTTCCACAATTATATCTTGCTCTCTGCTGATCCCAACCTGCATTCATTTACTATCGAAACGTCCCCTACATTTTCCGTTCCTGTTGTCGCAAAGCCTTTTGAAATTGATGATCTGCTCAAAGCGGTCGATTCTGCAATGCAAAGCGTGACTAGAGATATGTGTAGCGCGTAAGACCTCTCTATTCGTTTCTGCATGTATGCATCAGGTTTCATTCGCTGGTGTAAAATCGACGGTTCCGCTTTTTCCACCACTTTTCTGCGCAACATAGGCTTGTTCGAGTGTAATCGTGGTGTCCACACCTTTACACATGTCGTAGATGGTGAGTGCTGCAATGGTAACTGCTGTAAGTGCCTCAACATCCACGCCTGTTTTATAGGTGGTGCGTGTACGTCCCTCTATAGAAATCAGCCCCTGCGTGCTATCGAGCGTGAAATGCAGGTCGATATGGGTCATGGGCAGCGGATGGCATAGTGGAATAAGCTGTGGTGTCTGCTTGGCCGCCATGATGCCCGCTATCTTTGCTACTTCAAGTACACTACCCTTTGAGACCTGGTTGGTTTCGATGAGGTGTAGTGTTGCCGGTAAGAGACGAACACGACAATGAGCGATGGCTTCACGCATCGTTTCGGGGCGATGAGTCACATCCACCATATGAATGTTGCCGCTCTCATCCAAATGTGTAAGTTGCGTAGGGGAAGAGTCATCTGTCATTGGAAAATTGCCTTTTGGTTATTGAACTGTACAAAGCCTGATTATGCTCTTTAACTTTTTCGTTTGGGAACGGGCGACCACAAGGGTCGCACCCTACTATATAACACATAACACGTCGTATAGTAGGGTGCGACCCTTGTGGTCGCCCGTTGGCTTTTTTCCATTGTCACAGTATTTTTTAAACAGCATTATCACGCCCTCCTTACAAATATTATGCCGCTGCTCTGTCAACGACCTCTAATTTACCTGTGATAATATCAATAACGAGACCGTGAACCGGAATCTTTGGCAGATACGGACTGTTACGGATAACATTGACGACCTCACGGACATTGAGATGCACATCATTGAATGCACCAACCCATTGCAGCAGTCCGTTGACATCGCCCAAACCTTCGCGTTTAATCAGCGTGTCAGGGTCTACTCCCAGCGCCTGCATAGAAGCGATGAGCGCAGTAGGATTCGCGTGGGCAAGACCACATTGCGTATGCCCGATAACCATAACTTCGCGTACACCGAGCAAATAGATGCTACCAGCAAGTGAGCGGATGAGGTCGTTCGCGCCACTCTCACGCTCCGGTATCGAGATTGTCGCGCCAGCGGTACGCATCTCTACCACGTCGCCGCGTTGTATCCCAAGTGCCGTTTCAAACATCTGCACCAGTCGGCAATCCATGCATGTGACTAACGCCAACTGTTTGCGTGGTGCGTGTCCAATCACGGGGAGCTGTTTTTCCTGTAAGAACTGCTCGTTTTGAGCAAGAACTTCGTCTATTCGCATAAATAAAATATCCTTGTTATAGATGGAATATCTGTAGGGGCCTGATTTATCACGCCCTGGTGGGGTTGAGGAGGGGAACGCATCGGCAACGATTGTATAAGGACGCGTTACCCCACCCTACCCGGGGGCGTGATAAATCAAGCCCCTACAATACCTTCCGTTAGTCGCCAGATGCACCGGAGAAACCAATTTTACCATCAAAGGTGTAGAGATTTTCAGTCTTGATAAAGTCGAAACCAAGCTCGTCAATATGATGCAGCAGAGTAACAACTTGTTCATGGTTTACTGCACCCCCCTTTGTACCTGCTAAGAAGCGGCAACGCCAGTGGTCGGCATAGGTGGTCTCTGCCATGCCATGCGGCCAAACCTTTGCACCACGACTGGTTATCATCGTCAATGCGAGTTGTTCGTTGCTTGCGCGTTGGATGGTTTCACCAAGCTGATCGGGCGTACCATCACTCCAATCCAGGTAGACATCGACACCAACAAGCTCTTTTTTAGCGTTCTGGTCGGGATTCGCCGTATGCGACAGGTGGGCCTGATCTGGTGCTGAGGAGTAACTGACGGCTTTGAGCGTCTGTGGCTTCTGGCCCAGATGTGCGACAACGGCTTCGGCAAATTCTTTCGTGCCGACTTTTTGCTTGCTCACACCCTCGACGAAGATATCGTAGGTATGAATGCCATCCTCGATGGTACGTAACCATGCATTATGTACGCTTGTTGCAACCTCTGGCTGCTTGATATGCACCAGCATCATAACTGCACCAAGCAGTAAGCCGGATGGATTGGCGAGATTTTGGCCTGCACGACGTGGTGCCGAGCCGTGAATGGCCTCGAACATGGCGAAATGGTCGCCGATGTTGGCGGAACCTGCGAGACCAACCGAACCAGCGATCTGGGCGGCAACATCCGAAAGAATATCACCATAGAGGTTCGGCATCACGACAACATCGAATGCCTCCGGTGTGTCGGCAAGTTTGGCGGCTCCAATATCCACAATCCAGCTTTCGTTCTGAATATCTGGATACTCTTTGGCGATCTCGTCGAACGTTCTGTGGAACAAGCCGTCGGTCAGCTTCATGATGTTATCCTTCATGAAGCAGGTGACTTTCTTGCGATTGTTGCTGCGTGCATACTCGAAGGCATAACGAATAATCTTCTCGGAGCCAGTGCGACTGATGAGTTTTAGCGATTCCATCATGTCGTGTGTCTGGCGATACTCGATGCCAGTATACAGGTCTTCTTCGTTTTCACGCATGATTACCACGTCCATCTTAGGGTGTTTGGTGTCGATGAACGGATAGTAGGCCACGCATGGCCGCACGTTTGCGTACAGTCCAAACGTCACACGTGTTGTGACGTTCAAGCTTTTGTATCCACCCCCCTGTGGAGTTGTGATGGGAGCCTTGAGAAATACCTTTGTACGGCGTAGCGACTCCCACGCACTCGGCTCAATACCTGCACTGATGCCACGCAGATAGACCTTTTCGCCAACCTCGATTGGCTCAATGTCGATGCGTGCTCCCGCTGCCTGAATGATATGCAAGGTGGCATCCATAATCTCTGGCCCGATACCATCACCGTAAGCAACTGTAATTGGTGTATTTTCACTCATAAAAACGTTTCCTTTTTGCTACATTGCCACTGTTCCCGTGGCATTTTTAGTGTAGCATAGCAGGGGGAAGACGTGCAAACTGTTATGGTTTTTCGTCGCGCAAAACCCCTCTATACGAAAAGCCGATTTTCTGGTATAGTGTAGGCGAAAGTAGAACAGGATTAAATAAAAACGGCCTGTAGAGCCAGTCTACAAGCCAATAGAACAACAATAAAGAACAAATGACACCACACCTGACACTAAAACGCATCATCCCCCATATAGACCATCCATCCTGTCTAATGTTTCCTTCCGTGTCGATGGTAAAACATGGCCGTAAATCCCCAACGTCGTAGCAATGTCACTATGCCCTAGAAGCTCCTGCACCATGTTAGGAGGCACACCCATACTTAATAGTATCGTCGCCGCGCTATGCCGCAAATCATGAAAATGCATACGTGGCAAACCTGCATCATCAAGCAGCCGATAAAAATGGCGTAAAAAAGTATGCGGCACAATAAAATCACCATTATCACGACAAAAAACAAGGTCACGCTCTACCCACTTAGAACCCATAACAAATTTCAACTTCAATTGATGAGTACGATGAGTATGCAACAAACCAACCAAGAAACGAGGAAGCATAACAACACGTTCACTTGTCTCCGTCTTCGGCTTGCCCTCAAAAAAACCATAACCCGCACTATAATTAAGTGTCCGGGCTATTTGAACCTTCCCTGTAATCAAGTCAATATCTGACCAACGCAGACCAAGTATTTCGCCTTTTCTCATTGCTGCTACCAAAGCCAACGCTATTAAAGCATCTAAATCCCGCTCCCTCGCCCTTACCAACAACACACGCGCTTGCTCAACTTCCAAGACTGGACCCTTATAACGTTCTCTATGCGGAAGCTCAAGACCACTTGCTACATTAACACCCACAATTTTTAGAGGATGCCGAGCATGGTCTAACGCCTTATGCAATACTGAATTCATTGCACGTATACGACTCGCAGAAGTGCCTTCTCTTAACTTTCGCGCATAAAATGATTGCAGATGGCTTGCCGTTAGCTTTTGTAAGTGAATATGACCTAAGCCAGGAACAAGATGCTTACGCAATAAAATCCTGTTACTAATATATGTACTTAAACGCACGGTTGGTTTCTCTACATCCTCTAACCAATATTCTAAAAACTGCTTAATCGTTTGGTCGCGGCCTGTTGCAAGCGTCCCTTGCCTCTGCTGATACTTTGCCTCTTCAAGGAGCTTGTACGCTTCCGTCTCAGTCGCAGCATATAACGACTTGTATTGCCCCGTTTCCTCTACCTTAAACTTTGCTTGCCAGCGACCATCTTTTCTCAAAAAGACCGAACCGCCACCACGAACACTCTTTTTTCTCTGTCTTGTCATAGCGCACCTCCCTTTTCACTTCAAGAAAATGCCTTGCTACCCATGAGCAACAAGGCCACCAAACCGACAAGACCTATGCCCCCCTTTCGTTTCGATTCATCCAGGCTTGTAATGAGTCTGGATGGATACGCCGCGCACCGCCAACCTTGATATAGGGTAAACCACTCGAATACATCAGGTTATACACCGTTGCACGACACACGTCTAACTGTATTGCCACATCTGGAATAGTCAGTAACACTTTTTGTACTGTTGACACTCTCTTTCTTCTTGCCATACACCACCTCCAATCACTCTCGCCTTACGACTTGTCATTCACCTTCAATCGTCTCTAATGCAATAGAAAGCCACTGTTTTGCCTCTCTTACCTCAGCGTCGGGGCCTTCAATCGGGAGACCACGCGCTTCTGCGAGAAACTTGTCTACGGTATCGCACCGAGCCACAAGACCCAGCAACAATGTGAACACTTGATACTCTGGACTCGCCGGATCAGCACTTGTCATTTGCTGCTCGTTGCTCAGGTAGTTGTATACTTCTCTTATGGTTTTCATTCTTCCTACTCCTACTTAATGCTTTGCCATTTACGCCGCAAAGTGCATTTCTTGTCGTTGACGATGCCACACCTGAATCACTCGACGTGATATGCTCTTTTCATCCTCTAATGCATTCATTAACGCACTCCGTTTTCGCCGCCTATACCCCTCACCTGCTAGCGTTCCCGCTACTTCTCGCACCTCTTGTAGCACCGCCTCCAACGCTTCACGCTCATACTGCTCACGTTCCACCGCCTCTCGCATACTATACTGCGCCTCGACCTCTTGCAGCACTTCCCTAGAACGACGTTGCTTATAATTCTCGACTTCATCTTGCACGCTAGTACGATGATCTACCAATATCCAGGGCGAACGCTGTTTCTCACTCTCACTACCTTCATCACACCGCTCTCCTGGCTTGCCATCTTCCGCACCCTCAATCCCTGCAAACAAACGCATTCGCAATTCTGCTACACGCTCAGGGAAGAATTGGCGAGAATAGCGCACTCGATGTGCTTTACTGGCTACTTCCTCAGTCACGGTATGTGTCCCCAAGTGGGTACGCCCCTGCTCATCACGTACCACCGCAACCCGTTTCCGCTCGACTTCTCGCGTCCCACGCTCACCAATTGAGAGTGCTTTTGTTAGATATTTGGTCACATACCCGATAGCGCGTGCATTGCGGACCCGCTCGATATGCCCAATCTTGGCACCCTCACCTGTTTCCTCATCGAAATGTGTGGCCGACGCCCATAACGGTTGTATTACATCTTTATAAGGAATGCGCTCGACGCCCTTTATCAGCAAGTGCCAGTGAAAGCCGTTCCGCTCGAAATCGCTGTGCCGTTCCAACACTGCAAAGTATTCGATTGAATAAGCGTCACGCGCCCCAATACGATTCGATCCCTTGCCCTTTGACCCACGCCGCAAGGCTTGTACAAACGTTGTGAGCGCACGCGCCGCCTCTTCCACCGTCTTGCCAGCCTTTGAGAGCGTGAGGAACAATGTCGGTTCCGCAATCTTGACCAATTGCCGCCATAAATCGACTTTGCGAGGACCACAATGCAAACACTCCCAACGGTTACACCGCGCCCGTTGCACCTCACCCGTTTCTTTATTCGTCCATGAATGGCCTAACGCCCACGGGTCAGGACAAATCAGCAAACTATCCACCTTGCGCTTTTCAGCGAGGGTTGCCCGTTCTTCCAAAGACGGAATAGTGACAGGAATAGAGCGCGAAACCGTTGTTATGTTTGCCATAGGCCACCTCCACAACTACTACCAGACACTCAAACTACCCAAGATTATTGTGCCTATTACTCTAAGCGGATATACTTACATGAGACCCAAAACTCGCACTATTCTGAGATAAAGGGAACTTTCATGACTACGAAAAAAGCTCGAAATCTATTCATCCTTATTGGGGTAGCCCTTATCGTTCTTGCTTTTGCCCTTACCTTTGTTATTGCGCTGTCCCACGCACATGATTATGCTTTTGTAACTCCTATTATTGGCGGGTTAGGAATAGGATGTATTGTTTACGGTACGAAGGTCTACCAAAGACGATAAGACTCCTCTAGGTACTTGTGTGATATCTGCTTATAAGGGTCAAGGGAAGGCCCTGACGGTTGTACGGCGTCCGCACGGCGCGGCGTGAGGGAAACCCCACACCTCGCCGAACGGCGCGTACAACCGTAGCCCACCGCCAGGGGCCGAGACACCCAACCCACCACCAGGGCGAGAGATGAGTGTGTGGGAAGGGTCAACATCCGTCGAATAGCCCCGCAACCGACGAGTTGACGCCTCCCCAACGTCTACGGCTTGCCATTGACAAGAACCACCTCCGTTGACTCATCCAATAACACAGAACTAGGGCTACTATTCAATAATAAGATTGCTTGCTGGTTCCCACGCTTGAGAATGAGCAAAAAGCACAACTCTTTCAAGCTGTTCATCAGTAAGGCTATACACATCAAGCTTCTTTGACTGAATATCAGGAACGTATTGCCAGGGACGACCTGAAGTACCATGAGCCTCCTCGTCGTAGCAAACATAACTATTCCCATTTATCGCTCCTGGAGTGACACTTCCACCTGTACAAGCAACCTCTAATGCCTCTCTTAATTTCATCTTGTTTGTTCCTTTACTCTTCGCCACTTCCATACAAGTATTCATTGACCCACAGCCGATGACGCATGTCTTCCAGGGCGAGCCAGCGTTCGCGCTCTCGCCACGAATAATCATAGCGAGCATGACAGGACGGACACAACGCCGCTAACTTTGGGTCTGGATTCCAGGGGTCATGGTCTAAATGAGCCGCCGCCAAGTAGACCGTGTACACCACTCCTGTTCGTTCTGACACTGCTTGCGACCCATGCACCACCCCACAATGCTCGCACCGCCACTCAGCTTGTTCCTTGCACACCGCCGCCAAGTCTTCCCAATTCTCAGGATATAACCACCTCCGTTTCATACACCACCACCCTACCTACATCCGCAAGCCGCCAGAAGCGAACTGCAACACAAACCACACGACCGACATGCCGAGCAACATCCACAACAGAAATGACGCACACCCACGTATCCGCAGCGAAGACAGCAATACAACCACACCGAGCAAGAACGCAATTGCAAACACTATACCCATACGCATCACCTCCTATCATCCTCATGACAAAGCCATTAGACATCTACGACTACACCTATCCGCTTTTGTTTCTTTGCAATGCCCATTTCTCCCAGCTTCACACCATAGGCCCGATAGAACACCAAGCGACCGCCACCACTCACTCCCTCCGCCACTGCATGCCCGACACTCGTGAACCGATGCACTCTCATCCCTTTCTCTATCGCCTCAAATGCAGACACAGCCGGAATACGGTCATACGTAGGGATGAGCGTCGTCACTCCGAAGACCCTCCACCGGGGCCACAAGAACACATCGAACATCCTCGCCATACAGCACACCTCCCATCCTCATGACAAGCCATTAGACCAATGTCCCAGCTTGCAAGCGTTCCCACGCCTCTTCAATGGTCAAACCATGACAGAGACGCAGGAAATCAAACAAATCACCTGCACGCCCCCAGGTGTAGCAGTACCAATGTGGGTCAGTGCCACCAAACACCTGAAAGCTCGGGTGAACATCCCCCCGATAATGGTGGTCAGGAAGTGGGCAACGTCCGACCCCTTGACCATTCAAGCGCACCGTCCGTCCAATCACCTCCCCAATATCCTGCGAAGCGCACCATTGCCGTATCATCCTTCGACCACAACCACTCATTCCATCACTACGACCACTTGCCCACACATCCTCATCTACCATCACCACCACACTCGCAGGAACCGCCACCCGCTCAACATGCTCACCAAGCCACGCACAACACGCCGCCACCGTTTCCCCAGCAGCTATTGGCAAGCCATTGAACCCGACTTCCACGAACGGATACCATCCCCCACTTTTTCGATGCACACCGAGCGGCAACCGCACCAACGACCCAACCCCACCAGCGCGAAGCGTATCCTGTTTGGGATACAGTTCCACACCATAGGCCACCGCATAGGGCATTAACCATGCACGCACCACTTGCGCTCTTGTCGGCTTATTCAACACCACCCACACATGCCCACCACGCCGACTCGCTTCCACTACCGACGAAATACCTTGTGCTGCAAGGTCCCCTGCCAGCAACACAAGTCGCTCTAACCCATCCTCACTATCCGCATCAAACACCGCGAACGAACACATTCCCGACCCATCAACCACATACGTCCCCAGCGTATACCGCCCCATGAGATGATCTTGAAGGCGTGCCAGCGAAAGCCGTTGATAGGAAGGCCGATACGACCCATCGCCTTGCTGCACTGCATAGTAGTCCCAGCAATGCACGAACACCGACGCATACCGCTCAACGAGCTTCACTATCACGCAATTCATTGCACTACCCACCCGTTCATAGGAGGAGCTACCACCCACCGACAAGCAACACCAGTAAAAGCGTCATCAGGGATAGCATAGGCCATCGGCGCATACACCGACCGCTTTTGACCCGCCTTCCCAATCGCATCATATGCGTCTCGCGCTCGAACACGCTGGATAACATCCGCTTGTCCAACTTCATACGGACCGTGTGCAGCGAGCCAAAACAGCACCGTAAATCCCTTCATAGCATCACCCCTTCCTACATGCGACCCTGAAATTGCTTATACGATCTCACTTGCTCGATATATTCACGACTCGTATTAAAGAGACCCTCACCGAGTTCCTGGCCCCAATATGCTTGTGGCACAGGATAACTGTCCACCGTCCCTGTATAGTTGTCTAACTCATAGGTCATCGACTGCCAGAGGGAGCGCAATCGCTCACCGAAGTCCGCCATACGTGCATCAAACTCACTCTGTATTTGGGCATACTCCCCACGCAGTTGCGCCACCTCAGAGGCATAGGGTGCTGTCACCTGTTGCCAAATGCCGCTTAACTCCTGTTGGAGAGCGTGCTTTTGTTCCTTGACGCGATCTTGCAATGTCCAATCCATGTAGTAGTTCAAATGCTGACTCAGCACCGCTTCCAGTTGCCCAGGATACAACGCTTCCAATGCGTCCAACTCAACCGCACCTTCCCCATGCTGGGCCTCAAAACCGAGACGCCGCCGCTCAGTCTCTTTAATCGGGGTCCGTGGTAACTGGTAGTGCTGCACCTGGTCAAGCGTCAACACCACCGGAAAGAGACGAATATCTAACTCGAAATTCAGCGTTCGCACAAAGTATTCGATTTTGCGTGAGACCGCCACAGGCATCGACTGCCCCGCAGGGTCGAAGTCCGAGACATAGAGGATACGTGCAGGTTTCCCAGCTTGCTGTAAGCGATGCACCAGCGCAAGAGTCGAGGTGATACTCATTTCCCCCGCCCCCGTTTGCAGGTTGGCCCCATGTCGCTCACACAGCGGCGCGAGGATATCATTCATGGTAGACTTTTCACACCACACCTCCAAATGATAGGGTTGTGGTGACTCGTAGCCATACACCGAGTACGAGGGTAACTCTGGAAAGTCGGGCAACTTCATTTTGCCCAGCGCGTAAGTCTGCCCCGATGCATACACCTCAGGGGTACTTATGCCTCGACTGTTGGCATAGAGCATCACTTCCGGTGTGCGTCGATCATTGAACGCGCCAGGGTCCACCAGTTGCAGGTATCGCGCCGCCTTTGATGCGAGGTTCAGCAGGTCCCAACATTCCACGGTGTTTTCGTATGGCTTGCCATTCGGCAACACCACAGGCGGATTTTGACTGACAATCTGATAATGCACACGGCGAATGTGCGCCCGTTCCAATCCAAAGCGTTGCCACAACTCTGCAAACCATCGCCCTAATGCCCAATCCCCAGGTGTTCCCGTATAAAACGGGTCATTTTGCGCGGCCAGGACAATCAAATCATTGACCGACACACCTTGCGTTTTGGCCGAACGCTTAATCCACTCATAATCAATGTGCTCATCATAGACAGAACTCATAGGCCACCTCCTACCACAATGGGCGTCGTGTCACCAGTTCCACACCAGCCCCACACACGCCCATTACTTGCACTCACTCATCACCTACACACTACGGATGCCGTTGAAAATGTCGCCATTGGTGCCGACTCGCAAACACCACCGCTTGCCCTTGTGCTTGCACCCCCCGTATCCACATCGCCTCTTGTTTGCTCAGTCGGCGCACATCCCCAACCATCACCACATCAATTTCCGCATCCATCCAGACGCCTAGTGCGTCACCCCTGCCAAAGGGACCGCCGCAGGTTGCCCCCCTTGCACCTGTCCTTGTGCCATCGCTGGACGTTGTGGAAGCGGCGGCATTGCCGGGCGTTGTGGTGCTTGCATAGGACCACCAACACCCTGACGCTGGCCCTGATAACCACCTTGATAGCTGCCTTGCTGCCCTTGCGGATACGTCGAGACATGCGGCGTCTTGGGCTGCCCTTGCGGAATGAGCTTGCGACGTTCAAGGTCCATATCTACCACCGCCAGGAACAACGTCACCGCAGGAATGATTGACAGCACCACATACGTCCCAATCGTGATAAAGGGGCGTTGATTGAGGGGAATAGACTGGAGCCACAACGCGTGTGGCACCTCAGACACACCCATCACGTAGTTACAGAAAATCTCGACTAACTCGACCACCAGACAAATCGGGATATAGGCCCACACGGTCTCATGCTTCATCAAGCGATAGGCAATGCTGCGACTCAAAAAGTAGCCCAGCACACCAAAGCCAGCCGCAATCATCAGATCAACGGCAAGCCGTATAGTATCGCCATTATGCGGATTGAACACCTGCCCAATAGCATAGGCCGAGCCGAACGAGAAGCACAGCGAGACCACACGCAGCAAGCCATGTTCAACCTTCAAGACCCAGCTATCTTGCTCATGACCCCCCATACGTGGGCGCGGTGGACCTTGCTTGCCGGACTGGGCAAACCTGTCGAAGAAACCCATACATCACCTCCCAGCTAGACCGCAGCAGACGCCGCCACCTGTGCAAATCGACACACTAACTTGATATAGCTTGCACTCTTGCCCTTGAACTTGAGAACTTCAAAGGCGGTGCGAGACATGCGCGGCATCTGGTCAACTAATTCATTGCGTAACATGTCGGCAACTTGGCGTAGCGCGTCATCTGCCGCCCCTTGTCGGCGCAGGTCCTTAATCTCATCCAAGCGTGTAAAACCATTGCTTAACTGCAATTCGTACTTTTCGTTGGTATCAGCATCAAGGGCCGTCACGTTGACCGTAAATCCCAACCGAGGCGCACCCGTCACCTGATCGTAAAAAGTGCTTTCACTGACTTCCGTTCCCAAAATCTCTGCATTCAAAATCATAGGCGTACCCTCCTAACTCACTTGCTCAACACACTCAACATCATCGCTTAATAATGGTCCTTGCGGTCCAACCCACCGCCCATTCGAGTCCCACCATAACCGCAATTCCCCACAACACTGTGGACACATCCACACGACAAACCCGTTGTCTCGATACTCCACCACCACATCACCTTTGCCCTCTTGCGAGACTACCGCCCCATCGGATATCACCTCGAATTGGTGCAGGACTCGCACCCACAATGGATAGCCACAGGAATGACGCACTAGCTTGCCATCATCTTGCATCCCCATCACCTCCTCTCAGACACCGATATCCCCTGACAGATGCACCGCCCACACAACGACCACATCCGCCAGGAGACCACAGACCCTTCCCCACCTATTCCACACCACCTCAATGCTCGATCTAGTGCAAAGGCCACACCAGCAACACCACCACAATTGCCACCGACCCAGCGACCAACAGTCCTGCATTCACGCGATCAACACGAAACCCAAGCACCCTCACCAACCCCAACATCACCACCACCGCCACCACTGCAACAACCACGCTTTGTACCGTCATAGACCACCTCCCCTATGAGCGCGTATCACCACTCACCACTTCCTGACTTACTTGAAAACAAGGACGACACCGATTGCCGTACCACACATAGTGATGTGTTTTATGTAACGGCGTGTTACAATCCACACACCGCACCGCACGCGATAAATGATAGTCAGGTGAATACGGGTCTTGACGATTGCCCCGACCATGTTTGCGACTCTCCATAGCGCACCTCCTTCACTCAAACCAACCCAACCTACAAGAAACGGTCAACGGCAAGCCGTGAGCGAAACCACCCACGTCCACACACCCATTCCACAAACCGCCGTTGTTCCAGCTACTAGGAAGCGCGACCCAGCATCACCACCACACCACCAAAGGTAAAAGCATCGAAGCAGACCTGACAGCGACCACCGAAAAACATCACCTGATGCGATGCATGCAACTCACACCCGCAATCCTCACAGCGATTGATGCTTAGAGAAACACGAGCATGACGAACCTTGCGTTCACGTTTTGTGTATTGTTGTGTTTTCCAACTCATAGGCCCTTACTCCTTTCACTCTTAACGGCTTGTCATTTAACTTCGCATTTTTGGACATTTCCGTAATGTCCATCTGCTATCTATATAATAACACGGACATTATGGAAATGTCAATGTTTTCTATATGGACATTTTGGACATTGTTTACATCTTCCAAAATTGTCCAAAATGTCTTATACTTACTTTAAGCCATAAATATTGTTAGTAAGTTTTCGATGGAAAGATGCCTAGCATCTTTAAGAAAGGATGAATAAATGGAGCCGCTTTACACTTCAACAGAAGCAAGAAAAAAACTCAATGTATCTACAAGCACTTTTAAGCGTTTGGTAGATAGCGGAAAGATACGCAAAATAACACCCCCTAATAAGAAGAATGGGATGTATATAAAAGAAGATGTTGACAGAATAATCGAAGAGACGCTACCTTTTGCTCAAAATATTGGTAAACAGAAAAAGCTAAGTACCACTGTAGACTGGCAAAAGATATCTGATTTGCCTGCTATACTCAAATTGGACTTAGAGGTCTATCATGAAGCCATTGTAGGAGACATCAATTTATATATATCCTGGGAAATGAAAAATCCAAAAATTACACTTATCTCTTATGAAACAAATAACCGAGAAAACATACTGGCGTACCTCAGTTTAGTACCTTTACCAGAACAAGTTATCATATCAATTTTAAGAGGCGAGAGAGAGGAGTTATCTATCAATCCTGATGAAGTTGAAACATACGAGCGCAAAGGTGCATACACGCTGCTCGCAGAAAGTGTAGTCACTCATCCAGACCATCCAGAGCAACTTAACCACATCTTGAGAGAAGCATTTTACTTTTGGTGCAATCAGTATCCAAATAGGTACATAGAGAAAATATATGCACAAGCAGCAACCGACGATGGAGATATGCTCATTCGTAAGCTCTACTTCTCACCCTTATATAATCTTGCTGATAATGCATACGTTTTAGACCTGAGAAAGTCAGGAATAGCAAAACCTATCCGAGTATTCCAAGACTGTCTCCAACAAAAAAAGGAAAGCCAGAGGGACAAGCTTTCCTTTTTGAAGGAGAGAGAGGTAAGCAGTTTCAAAAAGGCAACGAAGCAAGATATTCCTTTTTGTGTCGAACTAAGTAAAAAAACGTTCCCGAACCTATCTCAAGGCATAGCCTCAATAAAAACACGTATAGCATGGATGGAAAAAAACCCTGATATCTGCTATGTTAGCACGTATCAAGGGAACATCATCGGATATACCACCATTTTGCCATTAAAGCAGGACAAGATTGAGAGAATACTAAGAAACGAAGACTTTGTAAAAGACATCAAGCCAGAGGAAATCAAACCATTTGACAATAAAACACCTGTAGACATCTATATCATGACTATGGTCACAGACCCAAACCTAAGTAGAACACAGAAGCGCACGTTTGGTGCAAATATGGTTCGTAAATTAGAAGAGGTAATACTCGATTTAGGGAAGAGAGGAGTAAGCATTAACAATCTCTATGCAAGAAGTGATACTCCTGATGGCATCCGAATATTAAGGAAAATGGGATTTATGGAGATACCATCAGTCACCAGTTCAAGGAACTTTGTCATCAATGTTGAAGAGTCGGGAGTACCACTGATACAAGCGTATAAAGAGATATTGGCAAGCCATTAGAACAAAAATATCCAAGACAAACGTTAGATACTTGATCTTGGGTATTTTTGTAGCAAGAACATTATAACGTTATATATAATAAGGCAAAACACTTTTATGTTGATAGTGAGGACTTACAAATGGACTTACGAGATCAAATTTGGCAATTTATTGGTGTTATCGTAGCAATTGTACTTGGGCTTGGTAGCATCGTAGCCACAATCATAATCGCTTCCAAGCAACAAAAGAGAAAAGAAATTCTTTACGATATAATTTCTAGTACCTCACTGTCGAGCTTTAATATATCAGGAAAACTTAAAATGACAATCATCTATGGAAAAAAACACCTTGAGGATATGGACCAAGTTTATCTTAAATTATGGAACGCAGGTGACACCGAAATTTTACTTAAAGACTATAGTACACCCATTGAGCTTAAATTCGGGAATAAAGCAACAATCCTAGAAGCTTTAGTAACAGACGCAATACCGAACCCATTAAGGGATAAAATTAGTATATCATGGGATAAAGGCAGTGTGTTAATACAACCTGTCTTACTAAATAGTAAAGACGCCATAACTTTGAAAGTTTTATTAACTCAATTTAGTGGAGAAATTATAGCGGATGCGCGTATCGCTGGTGTTACTCAGATTAAAGACCTAAAAGAAACAGAGTTAAGTGGAATTGGATATATTGCAAGCATAGGGTGGGGTATTCAACAAACTTGGATATCCGCGAGAGAACCGATTTTACTGTTTATAAGCTTTATTTATTTATTATTATTTTTACCTTATTATCATCGTTATTTGGATTAAAAGCTATTGAACCTATATTCAATAGTATCTTTTTGTACTTTGGAATTCTCGCTATGCCCATTTGCTTTACCATGTTGATATACTTACCTTGTATTATCGCATTGAACAAAAGAAAAATTCGTTACAATCGCTTTATACTATTATTAATATCAGCTATCTTACCAATCGCACTAGCCTTGCTTACAGAAGGTCCTTTTCTCTACTCGCTTTTTGTCCGTAAATAAATAGACGAACAAACCATTAAAATCAAATAGCTTTAGACAAGTACACAAGACGCTTGAACCGGAATATTTTACCACCAAATTTGACACCAAATTTGACACCAAATTTGACACCATAGAGGATAGATTTCTATGGTCAAAGCTAGACGCGATTAGACAAAAAATTTCACTTTTACGCTCAACAAGTGGCTTGACAAGGCCGTATACGAAAAAATAAAAGTATGATATAGTGTAGGCGAAACACCATCATTGTAGGGGAGACTACATACTACAAAAGAAGGCGAAGATGAGAAAGCCTTGAACGAGCATATACTACAAGCAGAAGAGCCAGAAGGCGACGTGACGAAAACGCACTCGCAGCAAGGATATACTGGCATAACACCCCCGTTAGGGAAGCTACCACCGCGCGGTGAGCGCATATGGGTTGATCGACCGGAGCAATTGCAGGCCACTGTTCATACACTGAAAACTGCCTCAGTTATTGCGATTGACGCCGAATTTACACAGGCACGTTCACGTACACAGGGACAGTCGTCTGCACCACGCCTCGCGATTCTTCAGTTAGCTATCGACCAGACCTGTTTTGTCGTCGATACACTGCGCTTGAACGATCTCTCCCCACTCGCGGCAGTGGTCGAGAATCCCAGGTATACCATTTTGTTACATGGTGCAGGTGCTGACCTGCGCGTGATGGCTGATCGCGGCCTTGAGGTCGCACACTACTACGACTTAGAAGCGACTAGCCGCTCCATTTTCGGGCAGCATGAGTCGTCGCTCGCGGGTATGCTGAACCGCGCCTTTGGGTATCGACTCGACAAGAGCCTGCAACGTACCGATTGGACACGGCGTCCTCTACCACCTGCGATGGTGGCATACGCTGCTCGTGACGCAGAAGTGACGCTGGCCCTCTATTACTGGCTCGATCAGCATTATCATAACATTCTCAAATTGCACGAACACTGCGAACAACTCGAAGGTGTTGCCACCTGGATCGAGCCTTTCTTGGATGGAACCGCGCCCCTTTCGGCAGAAATGGCGGTGGCCGAGGCGAAGAAACAAGGGCTGCTTTCTCACAAGGGTCAGATAGCAGCGGATTGCCGTGCGGCATTACTGGCGTTGACGCATCCCCTGCATCGCAACCGTTTGTTGCGGCTGATCGCGGACCTCTCGCTTACGCAATTGACGCCAGATATTGTGCCGCTTCTGCATTCCTCGGCTTCGGACGAACGTGCCAGTGCTTTGCGTACCCTGGGACGTCTAGGTGTTAAATCAGTGCAAGAAACCATTAGCCCCTTATTACAAGACCCAGTGGACGATGTACGGAAAGCAGCACAGGCGGCACTTCGCAACCTCCGCGATAAAGAAACAGCGGTCAAGCATGCTACACCAACAACCTCCATTGATGGCACACGCACCTGGACGGTTGGACGTGGCGAACAGAGCGATACGGCTGCTTCAGATGAAGATCCCTGGAAGGCACGTCTCAGGTCTATGATGGATAGGCAATAGAGAAAGAATCCAACGGGCGACCCTTGTGGTCGCCCGTCCGTCCCTGTGATACAACCTAGCGACGTGGTATGCGCGTTCCCACCCAGACCAGGAAGAGTAGCATCGAAGCAAAGGTGGCGCGACGAATGCGCTGAGTCCAGCGCACTTCCTTTACAACATTGCCCTCTCCGAGCCGTAACAGATGGACAAGACGATGTAGGAGCGTTGCCGTTTGTGTATAATCTGAACTACTATTAATGCGTGGGCGAGCAACAGAACGCCGTCCCTTTACTGGAGTCATAGCTGCTTCTTGCTCACGTTTGAGCATTTCCGCGCGTTGTTGCCACAGTTGTTCCTCTAAAGACATGAAGAATTGCTGGATGAGCAGTTTCGCAGCCCCTTTGACCACCGTTTGTTGTAACCTCGCTCCTTTTTTGCTGAGCTGTACATCTGCTGTATAGGTGACAATGGTAGTACTATCATGGCTCTGTAAATCAATGCTGGCCTCGCCGCTCATCGTGTTTTGCGTATCGCGCACGCTTTCGATAACCACGTGGTAATGCTGTGGGTCTCGTCGCTCAGCTACATGCAATAGCCCATAATATGTACCTGCTAATGGCGTGTAAGTGAGGTGCAGCGCAAGACTTTGAGTGAACTCATCTACACGCTCCAATTGCTCTATTTCAGGTAGTGTATGCAGGAGCGTTTGTCTATCGCGTAAGCATTGCCACACCTCTTCGGGGGCGGCTTGCAACGTATATGTTCCCTCTATATCCATAAGAAAATGTCCTTTATAATTGCTGAGTTCAATATCCATGAACAATACGCCCATTATAGAGGACTTGGCTGGTGGGGGCAAGCATGTAGACAACAGAGAGTGAGCAACAGGCGACAACGTTGTCGCCTGTTGCTCACTCTCTGTTGTCTATGTCTTCTACGGAACAATAAAATGGAATACCCACGGACCACCTTTGAACGGGACATGCGGATGGTACTTGAACGTCAATGTCCATGTGCCATGCTTATTTATCAAACGTCCATATGTTATAAAATGCTTGCGTTCACCTACTGTAAGGTGTATACTTGCAAGCATACTAATTGATGCGAGGAGGAAGACGGGTTTTCGCCCCACCTCTATGAGGAGTTTAATTCGCAATGAAAGTAATTCTGTTACAAAATGTTGAGGGCCTGGGACAGGCGGGCGACCTGAAAGAGGTCGCGAATGGCTATGCCCGTAACTACCTCTTACCAACAAAATTGGCCGCTGGTGCCACGCCTTCTCTGATCGCGAACCGCGCACAGCGTGTTGCCGCCGAGCAACGCAAACTAGAAAAGCAGGCAGAGTCTAACCGCACGCAGGCCGAACGCCTGGAGAAGGTGACTCTTACCTTCAAGGCTAAGGTTGGTAGCCAGGGTCGTCTCTATGGCTCAATCACCAGCCAGGATATTGCCGCTGCACTGCGCGATGCCGAAAACATCACTGTTGATCGTCGCTCAATTGAATTGTCCGACCCAATTCGCTCGCTTGGAACATTCACGATTCCTGTCCGTGTTGCTACAAAGCTAGAGCCGAAAATCACCGTGAATATCGTCGATGCCGCCAACCCGGCCGTAGCTGCTGAGTAGCGACCAGAGGTACACTCTACATGCTCATGTAGCAGTCTCGATGGAGATATAATGCCGCGCTGGTTGTACTACTCGTTGATATTGACCATTGCTGCCCCGCTCATCGCTCTAGTGATGGGATCACAAGCACCAGCAATGGTCATTTTTATTTTCGCAATTATTGGCCTCATTCCACTTGCTGCCTTCATTGGACGTGCCACCGAAGACCTTGAATACTATGTTGGTCCGGTCGCAGGTGGTTTGCTTAATGCTACCTTCGGCAATGCCCCCGAACTCATTATCGGTATTTTTGCTTTGCAAGCAGGGCTGCTGTCAGTGGTGAAAGCCTCAATTACCGGTTCGATCATTAGTAACGCACTACTGGTATTAGGCGGTTCGCTGGCACTCGGCGGCTGGCGTTGGGGCGAGCAATATTTTGATAGCCGTGCTGCAGGGCAGTTTTCCGCTATGATGGTGATGGCGGTTGCAGGTCTCCTTATTCCATATACCGCCAGTGTCGTGCCAGCAAATCAGTTTCGCACCGCACCAATCAGCGTGGGTATCTCCATTATCTTGCTGCTTGTGTATACCATGTATCTCGTCTCGAATATCTTTCATTTACGCTCAGCCCGTCGTAATCCGACAAAGCGCGGCAAGCCTATCACAGTTCCTCTAACTCCTCCAAAGGAGTCGGACGACGAAGAGGTGGATTCTGTATCTGGTGGTGCCGACCCACGCGAGATAAACGTGGGCAAGCCACCAGCACCCTGGTTGTCCCTGCTGATTCTCCTGGGCGCAACAGTTTTGACAGCCCTGAATAGCGAACTACTGGTTGGAGCATTAGAGCCGGTGACGCATCAATTAGGCTGGTCGCCAGTCTTTGTTGGTCTGGTAATCATTCCTATTGTTGGTAATGCCGCCGAACATTCAAGTTCGCTCATTGTGGCCTATAAAGACCGTGTTGACTTGAGCATAGCGATTGCGGCAGGTTCTTCCATTCAAGTTGCGACCTTCGTGGCACCCGTGCTGGTGCTTGTGAGTTTTTTCTTCTCACACCATCTCGACCTCATTTTTCAGCCACTAGAACTGGCACTGCTGGGACTTTCGACCATTCTGTTCACATTCATCAGCCTCGACGGGAAATCGTCATGGCTGGCAGGGATGCAACTTCTAGCTGTATATATTATGGCGTGCATCGTGTTCTTTCTGATCCCCGGGTAACAACATGATACGCATTTGATTTATCGTTTAAGAACGGGCGACCACAAGGGATCGCCCCTACTATATACCGTTCTTGTAGTACATCGACAAGTATGGTAGGGGCGATCCCTTGTGGTCGCCGTTTGTGTTACCAATCATGAACTCACCCGTCAAAAATTCTAATACCTGCTTTTTCGACAGTTCGCATACCTCTATGAAAGCTTCTTGAACGGCTCGGACGTTTCATCAGGATTGTGCAGGAAGGTCCCATCGGCCCTAAAAATGAGCGACATGTCAGGTGTAACCTGCTCCAGCATCGGGCGTAGCGATAGTTCGTTCAGGATACTCTCAATGGCGACCGCCAGTTCTTGCTTTGTGAAACGTCGTTGTAGCCATTCTACGTTAAATGTCTCACAGTCTTTGAGCCGTTCTACGGAAAAAGGTTCAGCGTGGCGCGGAATACTCACCTTATCCGTAATTTGCTGTGTCGGTGCCATTGCGGAAATCATCATGCCGAGTGGACCATAGCGGTCTTGCTCCTTGTACCTGACGCCAATTGGTAAACCTCTCAAGATATCGAGCAGATATTGTGCTGCCTGTGGATTGTACTCGACAGCGGCACGTAGTCCTGTTGCGGCTTCTACGGACATAGGCATAGCATGTTCTCCTGTATTCGTTGTTCTCCATAAGTAGTAACGGGATGAGGGAAAAGGTTACGTTCTAAGCATACACGAAAAAGAGCAGGATGTGAAAAGCACGCTTTTCACATCCTGCTCTTTTTCGTGTATCATCTTAACCATGTCCGATTTTGTACATGGCCTTTGGAAGCTCTGGTAACAGGTCGGAGGCGAGCATACCCGCATGTCCTATCTCCTTGCTGACAATGCCAGCCGCGACGGTGTGGAGGTAGACAGCGGCACTGGCGGCGGCGTAGGGGTGCATGCCCTGTGCTAAGAAACCTGCCACCATTCCTGCCAACACGTCGCCAGTGCCAGCAGCCGCTAAAGCAGGGTTTGCCAACCAGTTGATACGTGTGCGACCATCTGGCTCGGCTACGATGGTGCAGGCACCCTTCAAGACAAGCGTGAGTTGCCATTCGTGCGCCTTGCTCCGTGAAAGTTCCAGGCGATCAATATTACCACCTGATACCTTTGTGCCTCCACACAGGCGCCCCATTTCGCCAGGATGTGGCGTAATCACCGTCCCTTTAGGTAGCAACGTCCACCAACGTTCGAGTTTCGAGAGGTTGTTGAGACCATCCGCATCTACCACAAGATGAGGTCGTTCTTCATCAGGCAGCGAACGCAGATATTCCAGCACCTCTAAAATGACCTCGCGTGTGTTAGGCGACTCCCCTAAGCCGGGTCCAATCAGCAGAGAACGGTAGCCATGCAATTTGTCGGTTAGAGCTTTTGAACGTGCGAAACTTTCGTCCCCTTCGGGGGGCAAAATGGCGAAGGTGGCTTCATGAAATGAACTTGCGTAGATGGGTAGCATTTTTTCAGTCACCGCAAGCGTGATAAGGCCAGCACCGACGCGTCCCGATGCGCTACCTGCAAGAAACGCGGAGCCAGGATAGGGGAACGAGCCACAGAATAACATGACCTTACCAAATGTGCCCTTGTTGCTCTGTAGAGGACGTGGTGGCAGCATCTCCCTGACAAGATAGTCAGTCAGCATTTCAGTCTGGATGTGTTGCTCCAATTCAGGCGGCAGGCCGATATCAGCAATGTATAATTGTCCAATGTAGTCGCGACCAGGGAAAAAGAAAAACCCTTGTTTAGGACAGGCAAACGTGATGGTTGTGTCTGCGTGGACCGTCTCAGGGTCTACCTCTCCTGTATCAGTATTGAGACCAGTGGGAAGGTCAACCGCCACAATTCGCAGCTCGGCACGCTTTTTCCGTTCCTGACGCACGCGTATAAGCAAAGAGCGCATGTCATCCGTAAGTGGACGTGCATTGCCAGTACCCAGCAATGCGTCAACAATATAATCCGCGCTACCTATTGTAGACTCTAGCTCGCTGGCGGTCTCGGACTCGTTAATATCCTCGCCGCGTACTGTGAGTTTGTGTTCTTTCCAGTGATATAGGCTCACCATTGCGCCCGCCTCCGCAAGATGGTGAGCCATCACGAGGCCATCACCACCGTTGTTGCCGGGGCCGATAAGGAATAGTACCTCGAGTTCATTGAGCGTGTGATGTGGTAGTAGATGGGCCTCGAACAGGTCTGCCGCGCTTCTTCCCGCGTTCTGCATCAATATGGAACTCGTCAAGCCATATTGTTGCTCGGCCTGAGCCTCAAGTTCGTGCATTTGTGCAACGGTAACAATATGCATGCTATGCCTCCGACGTTGCTAATGTGTAGGGTAACGATAAGAATCGTCCTTGCCTTTGCTTATGATACGTATTGTAGGCAGTTTATAGATATGAGGAAAGACCCAGACGTTGTTTAGGCTGTCAAGTATGTAACCTATGATTAGCTTGCGACGTGCCACAACAGGTAGTTGTTGTTATATAGAGTCAAAAATGGAGAAAACAGATGAATGAGAATCCTCAAAAGAATGCACAGGGTGGTCAGGATGATACCAACCGCGAGCAACCAAAAGGCGGGTATCAGCAGCAACAAGGGCAAGAACCAGAGCCAAAGAACACGCAGGTTCAGGGTGGAGCGCAGATGCAACCACCACTAGCCTCCTCTCAAGGCGGCCAGGATGATACTAACCGCGAGCAACCCGAGGGTGGATATCAGCAAGGTACCAAATAATGTAAACGTTTCCTCAAACGTAGCCCGAATGGGCTACGTTTGGGGCGTATCAGGTTGTTTCAATATGGTTTATGTTATGATGTGCAAATCCCACGCTTCTACAGGCGTGGGATTTGCGTGTCTCTGTAGTTCTACAGGGATGCGTGGGAATAAAGACTTGCGAGGTTGCATTCACTAGAAAGACAATACATTGCAAAGACATAAGTACATCCTGAAGTATTTACGGCAGGACAACGGAGGAAGTTTCGTAGTAAAGTTAGTAAGCGGAGTGGTGCTTGGACTGCTCTTCGTAGCACTCACGCTTAGCATGCATATACCGAATGCGGCTGCAACTGCCGCTAGCATCTCTTGTGGCGGAAGCGAACACAATTATATCGTAGCGCCGGGTGACACCCTAAGTTGGATTGCGTTCCATTACCATATGGACTTGTCGGGTTTAGCATCTCAAGACCATATCACCAATCCAAACATGATTTACATGGGTCAGGTTGTTTGTATTCCTGTGCAAAAGTTCACGCCCACTTTGCAGGTGCAGCACATTTACTCAATCGGACATATGGCGCAGGTGCGGAAAATTCCAGTGCAGAAGCTGCCAACAAAGCCGATAGTACGCACAACACCAACGACACCTCCGCAAACAGTGGCAACGCCTGTCGTTGTTCCGACACCAGTAAAGACGCCCGTTCCGCAACCAACGACACCACCTGTGCCAACGGGAAGTATTCCTGCGATGATCGATTCGATCTTCGGAGCAAACGGACCAGCCGCGATCAACGTGGCACGCTGTGAATCAGGTCTGAACCCCAGTGCCTCCAATCCGAGCGGTGCATCGGGCCTTTTCCAGATCATGCCGGGGACGTTCGCAGGTACCTCAGAGGCCGGTCAGTCGATATTCAACGCACAGGCAAACGCACAGGCCGCCCACGAAATATTTGTGCGCGACGGCTACAGTTGGAGAGAGTGGACCTGCCAGCCATAATATGATGGGCGTAGTAGGAGACACTTGGTAACAGTTAGCAACCTATCTGACAAGCAAGCAAACCAAAGAGCAGCCCAGGAGATTGTATACTCCTGGGCTGCTCTTTGGTTTGCTTGCAAATATCGGTAGGCATTTGCGAGAAACACGTTTACTATGCTAAGTATGCTATACTCTATTCTGACCACACGCTTTTCGCTTATACAACCTTCATAGAAACAGGACTTTTTTATCATGAATACGAGCATACGTTATCTTCTTGTTGTCGTTTTGCTGGCTCTCGGTGGAGGACTTGTTGGTGAGAGTATTATCAGCAGTGTCAATCTTCTTGAAATCATTCTTGGCGTTATCCTTCTAATTGCTGCCGTTGTGCTATTATTACGTGCGCCTGTTAAACGATGAAACTTGCACTCAAAATCACGCCACAGCGTAGCACACAATATATGAACATGGTCGCGACCCTTGCGATGCCAGAACTGCTGACTAGCCCTATCGGAACTGCTATTACCGATTGTGCCCCTGTAACGCTGGCAGGGCAAGCATATCTGGTAGCGACGCTTGATGATTCGCTTCTCACACCAGTTATGCTTGCTGATCTTACTCGTTTAGGCGCGACAAGCGAGGTCTATGAATACTTCGATGTGCTGGGTGAGGTCAAGGGTCCCCTGTTGCGTCCGCTGGAGCCATCGTTTGTGCCGTTTGTGCCGCTAGAGATGGCGGAGACGCGCCGCTATAAGGGCAAGACCAACGAGGTTTTTACACGTGTCTTGTTGAACGTAGCACTTTTCGCGGGGAAGTATCGCAACTCCCTCGATGAGCGGTTACGTATCCTTGATCCTCTTGCAGGTGGTGGTACGACGCTGTTTCTCGCGTTGAGTGCGGGTTATGATGCCTTTGGTATCGATCTGAATCGGCAGGATGTCGAGACAACAGCGGTCTTTGTACGGCAGTACCTGGATAGTATCCATGTACATTATAAAGAGCGTGACGAGCGTGGGCGCAGGGCTGGTCGGCGCTATCAGTTCGAGATTGGGCGCAAGAATGATACTCGTATGCTCGTCCTGGTCAACGGAGACGCGGCGCAAGCTAATCTGCATATGCGTGAGGTAGCAGGTGGCCCGCGTGTCCATGCAATTGTTGCAGACCTACCCTATGGCATTCAGCACTTTGGCGAAATCTCTTCGCTGCTGACACAGGCATTGCCGATATGGGCACAGATGTTATTACCAGGAGGTACGCTGGCACTGGCATGGAATGCTACGCGTGTCGAGCGCGCAGAGATGGTCAATTTTTTCGAGCGCGAGACGGAACTTACCGTTCGCAATGAGCCACCATATACACAATTCGCGCATACAGTAGATCGCGTGATTAAACGACGCGACATCATCGTCGGCGTAAAAAATACGTCGAAAGACGCATGATATCTTCTTCCTCACAGGCTATGCTTATGATATATCGTTTTTTCGTCGTAACGTCAGGGAGATATCTATGCGAAAAACTTGCTATGCTGTGCAGCGTTATTGGCTACCGATTCTCTTATCAATCCTCGTTGTGATGATGGTCGCATGTAACACAATATCTGATAAAACTATCGTCAAGGGTAGCAACCAGACACCTGTCGCTCCAATTCCTACCGCAACCCCTAAATCGTTTCCGCAAGCAGTACAGGATGAACTATACCCTATGCGTGATAGTAGCCTTTATGCGCAATTCGATAAGACACGCAACGAGCAGCCTAGTCGTTTAATGAGCATCGAAAAGCAGATAGAGGAAACAAAAAAGGCCATACAACGAGCAGAAAGGGATAAACAGCTAGCGAGTGAAGAGGACATCACTTGTTTTGCTACCGCCAAATAAGAAACCTGCACTGCTAAACCACAGCACTTTAATCGCCGAAATGACAGTGACGAACATTGTGCCACCGATCCAGAGCGGATTGGCTATCCAGTAGAGCATAGAAGCCATTGCAGCATAGAAACGGCCCCCACTCATTTTTCCCCATTCATAGACACCACCCGCACGTGGGAAGGTGCTGCCTAACTCTGCCATGAGCAACCGATAGGGCACGAAAAAGGTTAGACCCACCAGGAGAATCCAAAAGAGTGCCTGTCCACCATACGAGGCGGACACGCCGAGAGTATCAAGGCCGAGTGCGCCTACAATCCCATAGAGAACCAAATCTCGTACATTTAAGCCACGTCGAACCCGCTTTGTGTCCTGTTGTGGCACGCGTGATATCACGCTCTCCATCTCCTCACCTCCTTATAAGGTATATGTGGTAGTTAGTAGCTATTATCTTCACGCAGAGGAGACGGAAAATGTTACGAAATTGTATCATAGGTCTCTATTACACGTTCAATGTTTGTTGCGGTTCGCAAAATCGTTATATATCTGCTCAACCTCGGCGACGGTGCTGGCTTGGCAGGTGAGGTCGGCAAGTTCGGTAAGGTCTTTCATGGAGTGAGCCGTGAGTGCTGCCCGTACTTGTGGAAGTGCGTTCGGCGTCATGCTCAGTTCAGTAATGCCTAGCCCGACGAGAACGGGAGCGAGCCGTGTGTCACTTGCCATTTCGCCACATACTGCAACGGGCTTTCCGGCGTTGCGTCCGGCCTCGGCTACCTGACGTATGAAACGTAGCACAGAGGGTTGCATGGGTGTGTAGAGTGTTGTGAGCGCGGCGTTGGTGCGATCACTGGCGAGGGTATATTGCAACAGGTCGTTCGCACCAATGCTGAAGAAATCCGCCAGTTGTGCTAGCTCTGGTGCCATGATGACTGACGCAGGTACTTCAACCATGATGCCAAGCGGTACTGACGTTGTAAGGTTCAAGCTAGCTGAGGTACGCTCAAAAATTGTTCGTACTGTGCGTAACTCCTCAACAGTTGTCAGCATTGGCACCATGATATGAAGTTCTATGTGTTCATCTTGTGCCGCCTGCAATAATGCCTTGAATTGCTGCTCCAACAATTCAGGATGTGCAAGCTGGATACGTACACCGCGCATACCCAGGGCTGGATTAGCCTCTTTAGTGTTGGCAAGATATGGTTGTAGGGCTGGCATGGGTTTGTCTGCACCGGCGTCGAGGGTACGTACAACAATTGGACCACTACTAGCAGAGGTGCTATGAAAGGCCCGAAAGACCTGAGCATAACTTGTACGTTGCTCTTCCTCACCTGGCATCGTTTGTCTGTCGGCGAAAAGAAATTCGGTACGCAGCAGACCAACACCTTCCGCTCCCCATTGACGCGCTGCCTCGGCTTCGACGGCACTACCAATATTCGCGAGCAGAGAAATACGTTGTCCATCAATGAGCAGTGGTTGATGGGTTTGTTGTGCGAACGCTTTTTGCGTGTTTTGACGCTGCTTTTGCTCTTCGACCTGCTGTGCTAAGGTTGCACGTATCTCTGCTGAAAGTTGAAGATACACAACACCCTTTTCCGCATCCATACCAAGTTCGTCTCCGCTACGAATGCGCTGTAGCAGTGTTTCGTCAAGTCCAGCTATGGCTGGAATGCCGAGCGCACGTGCCAGAATAGCGGTATGGGCGGTAGGACCACCTTGTATCGTACAGATACCAAGCACCATTTCGTGTTGTAGTTGTGCCGTATCAGAGGGAGTAAGCTCATGAGCAACAAGAATAACAGGTGTATTGAGTACACGAAAGTCCTGACGTGCGGTTGTCTGACCGCCCAGACGCTGCACAACACGGCCAATGACATCGCGAACGTCTACCGCTCGGCCAGCAAAGAGTGGGTCGTCGAGAGCCTCTAGCTGCACCGCACTCTGTTCACCTGCATGTGCTAGCGCACTTGTCGCATCATCGTGTTGTTGTCGAATGCTCTCCGAGGCAGTTTCGAGAAGGGCAGGGTCATGGAGCAAGAGAGCCTGAGCGTTGAAAATAGCAGCTTCGTTCTTACCAACCTGTTGTTGCATGCGTTGTGACAGGGCCTGTAACTCCTTGAATGTTGCCTCGACCGCCTCTGTTAAGCGTTTTTGCTCAGCCTCCACCTGCTCAGGTGCAATTGTATGTCGTTCAATAGCCTTCAAATTCGTAGCCTGTGAAGTATACACAAGGGCTGGACCCAATGCAAAGCCTTTTGACGTGCCGATACCTTGTAATTCGTTGGTTGTCTGTGTTGCTACATAGTTAGTATCAGTTTCTTTGATTTTGCGTGTAGAAGCTGGAGGAGTAGTCGTTTCGCCTGTCTCATAGAAGCCTGCAAGGACAAGTTTCCCTAGAGCATTTAAGGCGGCCTGAGCATCTTCGCCATTGGCACGGATAGCGATGGTTTCGCCCTTTCGCGCCGCTAATGAGAGGAGGGCAGACATACTATCGGCTCTGGCCTGCCCCTTATTTGTATGTACCGCTATCTTCGCCTTAAATTGTGCGGCGGTTTGCACGAAGAGGCTTGCCGGACGTGCATGAAGACCAGAAGGGTTGATAAGAGTGTACTGACCTTCTAATGCATCGGCTGGTAGCGTCTCTACGGTTTGGGGCACTGGCTCTTGTTCGGTCATTGACCCAGTATCTTGCGGAATAGGTTTCAGGTTTTGTAGATATTCTTTGCTAGCCGTCTGTTCGGCTGCCGCTTTGACTTCTTGTAGCGTATGACCAAGTGAGGCGTCAATAGCGGCGGCAACAGCACCCTCTACAACGGGTGCAAAGGTAAGCAAGACAAGCCTTCGTTGCTCGTCGGTGAGCATTTCGAGAGCCATTTCTGTTGAGAGAACAGCACTACCCATATCGAGAAGTACCAGTACCCCAGCGGGAGAATCCACGCTTTCAATTGCGTGTTGAATGATATCAGCCGACGTTCCCAACTCGTTGTTCCCCATGCCACCTGCTGTTACGACAGCGACCTTTTGTTTTGTCATTTGTTGTGCCAGTTCTGCGGCACCTTGAGCGAGTTTTTCGCTATGCGAAACTATGACCAATCCTACCGTCATGGCCGTTTCCCTTCCGCCTGAATGGATGGTTGATGAATGTATCAAGTTGTGAAAGGAGAAGTAGTATAGGAATACGCCTGAATAAGATACGTCAGGCACATACCTCGGCGAGTGTTTTCAGCATGATAGTACTCGATGTGGCACCAGGGTCTTGATGTCCGATGCTACGTTCGCCAAGATAGCTGGCGCGACCTTTTGTGGCGAGCATGGGAACGGTCGCCTTCGTACCTTCTTCCGCCGCCGTTGCAGCACGTGCCGTTACTTCTGCAAGGCTCGCTCCTTGACTGAGGGCCTCTTTCGCTGCTGCCACCGCCGGAGCGAGGGCATCGACCATCGTCTTTTCGCCTTGTTGTGCTTTGCCTCGCGCAATGACACCGCCTGCAAAGGCTTCGAGCATTGCGATCACATCGGCTGCATCGAGATCATTCTTGCCTGTAACAGCTGTACCCGCCCGTAAAAAAGCAGTACCATAGAGTGGACCACTGGACCCTCCAACGGTTGAGACGAGTGTGGAGCCGACGGTCTTGAATTGTGTAGCGATATCCATTGTTGCGATGGTAGGGAACTTGCCGCGTACAGCCGCGAAGCCACGATCCATGTTGGTGCCGTGATCGGCATCGCCAATGGGAGAGTCGAGCTGGGTGAGATATTGTGCCTGCTGATGTAACTCGTCTGCGATACGTCCTAGCCACCGTAATGTATCTTCGTTATTCATAAATTTACAATCCCCTATCATGGAGTAAGCGATGTCGTCTACAAAGAAGTTTTTGTAGACGACATTGGATAAAGCAACTGAAAAGTTAGCGACCCCAGCGGAGCGCGGGTGTGTGAACGGGGGCATCCCAATATTTTGCCAGTTCGTCATCGAGTCGGACAAGAGTGATAGATGTGCCCGCCATGTCGAGTGACGTAATATAGCTGCCAACAAGTGAGCGGGCGATACTGATATTTTTGCCTTTGAGGATACGACTCAGTTCTTCAAAGACGATGTACAACTCGATCAATGGCGTGCCACCCATACCATTGACGAACGCGAGAACCTGCTCGCCGGACTTGAGGCCGAGATCGTCGATAATGGGGTTGGCGAGTAGTTCGGTAATCTGGGCGGCGGGTGCAAGCTTGATACGGCGGCGCCCCGGTTCACCATGAATACCGATACCGATTTCGATTTCATCTTCACCGATATCGAAATTTGGCTTGCCATTTGCGGGCACTGTGCCCGATGTAAGTGCCATGCCCATACTACGTCCCTGCTCATTGACCTTTTTCGCGAGAGCGGCGACCTGTTCCAGTGGCGCACCAGTTTCAGCGAGACCACCGACAATCTTTTCAAGAAGCACCGTCACGCCGACACCACGCCGTCCTGTCGTGTAAAGGCTATCCTGCACTGCTACATCGTCGTTGGTGATGACGGATGCGACCTGAATGCCATCGGCCTCGGCGAGTTCTGCTGCCATCTCAAAGTTGAGTACGTCGCCTGTGTAGTTCTTGACGATGTGCAGAACACCCGCACCACCATTGACTGCTTTGGTTGCGGCAATCATCTGATCTGGCACGGGTGAGGTAAAGATGGCACCGGGGCAGGCTGCGTCAAGCATGCCGATACCAACAAAGCCACCATGCATAGGTTCATGACCACTACCACCACCTGAAATGACGCCCACTTTGCCCTGCACAGGTGCCCCTTTACGCACGACTATCTGATTTTCCTGGTCAACGGTAATCAGGTCGGCATGAGCAAGTGCCATGCCTGCTAGTGCTTCTTTGACAACATCTTCCGGCTTGTTGATGAGCTTTTTCATGAGGTGCCTTCTCCTTGTTCTATGCTTCAGACGCCCACTTCGGCGTCAATCTGGTACTGGATTGCTGAGCGATAGGTATCGACCAGCTCTTGCGTTTGTCCAGGTGTCCAATGCAGTTCAGGGGCCATCATTGCCGCGACCTCTTGCACGACGCCCAGCCCACGATCTCGATCTTCCAGCGTGATCGAGGTGCGACGTGCCAGGATATCGTAAGGGGTCATTGCCATTTCCTGGCGACATGCATGAATGACCTCGGCCTTGAGATACGGTAAGTCTTCAATCAATCGTTCCGCCAATGAAGGATTTTCGGCGATCAGGTCTAGCACTGCATCGGCTTCTGTGCCGTAGCTATGTCCTACATGGACGATATCGTCTGCATTCAGACCAAGTGCAGCACCTCTATGGGCAAGGTCTTTTTGTCGTGCTTCCCAACCCGCACTGCCTTGCAGAGGTAAGCTTTTGGTAGGATGCACTGGTTTTGTATTGTCGCGCTTGCTGATGACATCGACCGTATCCTGCGCCATAAGGCGATAGGTGGTAAGCTTGCCACCAACGATGGTGATAAGACCTGAGCCTGATTGCAAGACAACGTGGGTGCGTGACAGTTTCGCGCTCGATTGTCCCTGACCCTCTTTGCGTGGCTTCACTAACGGGCGATAGCCCGCATAGGTACTGATAATATCGTCGGCGGTCAAATTGACCGAGAGATAGCGATTGAGGTGGTCGAGCAGGTATTTCACATCCTCCGGGCTAGATGTTGGATGATCGAGATCACCTGAGCCAGTATCAGTGGTGCCGAGGATTGCGCGTGACTCCCAGGGTACGATAAAGAGGATACGCTTATCGTCGGTCTCTGGCAAGACAATAGCGCTGTCTCCGATTCCCAGGTCTTTGCGCGAAAACACCAGGTGAATGCCTTTGCTCGGTACAACCTTTATCTCTGGCTCCTCACCTGAGAGTGTTTCGAGTTGCTCAGCGAAGATGCCCGTTGCATTGACGACGTAACGTGCGGAAATGGTTATATCATGCCCATTTATTTTGTCATGAACGTTTGCACCCTGTATCTTGCCATCCTCCATCACAAACGAGGTCACTTCGGCATAGTTGGCGACGACCGCGCCGAATTGTGCCGCAGTGCGAATAATCGCCATAGTGAGACGTGCATCATTGGTCTGTGCATCGTAGTAGATGAAGCCTTCTTTAAGTCCCTTTGTAACGAGCATTGGGGCCATCTGCTCCACAGTAGCGGTGCTGATGCGACGGTGACGATGCAGGTTACGACGGCCCGCCAGCCCATCATAGAGCCAGAGGCCGATGTCAAGGAGAAAGCTAAGTCCAATACCCCCTGGCGTAGTGAATGGCATACCCACTGGATGGCGGTCGCCTTCATAAATAGGGAGTACAAAAGGGACGGGATCGACCAGATAGGGCGCGTTTTGTACAAGTAGACCACGCTCAATCAAAGCTTCATGCACAAGCGCGAAATCGAAATTGGGCAGATAGCGAATGCCTCCATGCACAAGCTTTGTTGACTTACTGCTAGTCCCACTGGCAAAGTCAGTTTTCTCTACGAGTGCAACTTTGTATCCGCGTGCAACAGCATCGAGCGCAACACCCGCGCCTGTGATACCACCGCCGATAACGAGTACATCGAAGGGTTCATTGCCTAACTGAGCAAGATTTTGTGTGCGTACCTCTGATGAGAGTAGTTGCATAATAACTTTGACCGTGAAGAGACAACTATCACTCTTTGACTCTTTAGTCTGGCAACGGGCGACCACAAGGGATCGCCCCTACTATATTGTTGTGTGCGACGTGTATAGTAGGGGCGATCCCTTGTGGTCGCCCATCTGTACTTGTCGTTGCCAGATTACATCATCAAATGCATGTAAAGCAGGTAGTAGCTGTCTCTTCTTCCTTTCCGTAAGCGAGTTAATAGTAATAGTTAGTCAATGGATGGCTCCCTGACAGCTTCACCTTTGGTTACAGCATCACCAGACTTCATCGCTCCACGTGCAGCAAGCACCTTGCCAATAGTGTAGTCGTAGATGAAGGCACCTACAACACCACCTAGCAATGGCGCGACAATAGGTATCCAGAAGTAGTAGTTGTTCACGGAGAAGCTTTCACCGCCACTGACAATTGCAACCCAGAGGCGTGGTCCGAAGTCGCGAGCGGGATTGATTGCATATCCAGTGTTGAGGCCAAAGGAGGCACCAATAGCCACAATTAAGAGACCAATGATGAGAGGATTCAGATTTGCTTGTACTGGCTGGTTGCGACCATCAACAATTGCCACGATCAGACCAACCAGGAGAGCAGTGCCGATGAACTCATCTCCAAAAGCCCCAAATGTACCGACGAAGGATTTGGGCGAGGTATAGAAGACACCTCCAACACCGTTAACCGGATCAGCAATGTTAGCACCATGTATCGCATTGGCAATCCCCCCCTGATAGACGAAGTAGAGAATCGCTGCGGCAACGAAGGCTCCTAACACCTGAGCCACCATATAGGGGACAACCTTGCTCCACGAGAAACGGCCCGTTGCTGCAAGGCCCAGTGTAACAGCAGGGTTCAGGTGAGCACCACTGATCGCACCTGAGACGTAGATACCCAACATAACCGCGAAACCCCAGCCAAAGACGATAATCGTCCAGGTATTGGCGAAAGGGTTTGACGATACTTTGTTAAAAAGTAGGAAGGTTGCTACACAGCCATCACCGAAAAGAATAAGCACCATTGTCCCCATAAATTCGGCGAGTGCCTCGCCCATTGTTCCAGCAAGGGCTGGAACTCTCTCTCTACTGACGATTTGTGCCATGAAGAATTACTCCATTTCTCTTACCTTGAGAAGAGCGGTGGGATGTGCCGCTCACAAATGAAATCCCTGGATTTTGTTCTGCACTACAATGACGACAGTTTGTGTGGGCAAGCTATGTGCAACGATTCTATAACTCGCCCCATGATACAGTTATGAACGCAAGATGTACATGAGAGGCAGGGAGACCGCAAGCTTCCTTGCATCTTACCTGAGCGAAGCGCACTCCTCTCATTCTGCTGACCCGAAAGGTAGAAGCGAAGCGGCGTTGCAGAATGTTTAAGATGAGAACATCGTTCGTTGGCAAGATGCGTACAAAGTAGTCTCCCCTACATATCGGGTCTGAGTTTTCCTGCCCTCATACCCTATATGTTATGCCGTTGCCGCCTTGCCAGGTGCCGGCTGCTCCCAACCGCGCGAACGCTCGACGGCTCGCTTCCAATCGGCGTAGAGCGACTCGCGCTGGTCGGCACTAAATGTCGGCTCGAAGGTGCGGTCGATGGCCCAATGGCTAGCGACCTCTTCCTGGCTGGCCCAGAAGCCAACGGCAAGTCCTGCAAGATAGGCAGCTCCAAGAGCGGTCGTCTCAGCAATCTTAGGACGCTGCACAGGCACGCCAAGAATGTCGGCCTGGAACTGCATCAACAAGTTGTTGACAACGGCACCGCCGTCCACACGTAGCGTCTTGAGATCGACGCTGCTGTCGGCATTCATCGCCTCTAACACATCGCGGCTCTGATAGCACATTGACTCAAGAGTTGCCCGTGCGATGTGCCCCATTGTGGAGCCGCGTGTCAGGCCAATGACGAGGCCACGAGCATAGGGGTCCCAGTAGGGTGCGCCGAGGCCAACAAAAGCTGGTACGAGATACACGCCACCGTTGTCTGGCTCCGAGCCAGCGAGAGCCTCGACGTCTGAGCTTGCGTGAATCGCTTTCAGCCCGTCGCGCATCCACTGTACCGCGGCACCTGTGACGAAGATGGCACCTTCAAGACAATAGATTGTCTCGTTGCCAATGCCCCAACCAATGGTGGTAAGCAGTTTGTTCTTGGATGGCACTGCTTTGGTACCTGTGTTGATAAGCATGAAGTTACCAGTGCCATAAGTGTTCTTCGCCATACCCACTTCATAACATGCCTGTCCAAAGGTTGCCGCCTGTTGGTCGCCCGCGACACCCGCCAGCTTGAGTGGTGCGCCGAAAAACTCGGCGTCGGTCTCACCGAAGACACCACTTGATGGCATCACGGTTGGCAGCATGGATTCGGGTACACCTAACTCTTTGAGAATGACATCATCCCACTTTTTCTCGTAGATGTTGTACATCAGAGTACGTGAGGCGTTCGAGGGATCAGTGGCATGCACACGACCTTTGGAGAGACGCCACATCAAGAAGGTGTCAACGGTTCCGAACGCCAGTTCGCCACGCTCTGCCTTCTCGCGTGCCCCCGGCACATTGTCGAGTATCCACTTGACCTTGGTGCCAGAGAAATAGGCATCGGTCACAAGCCCTGTACGCTTGTAGATTTCTTTGTCGAAACCCTTGGCTGTTAGCTCCTCACAAATAGGAACAGTGAGGCGGCTCTGCCACACAATCGCGTTGTAGACAGGCTTGCCTGTGGATTTTTCCCAGACAATCGCTGTTTCGCGCTGATTGGTGATGCCAATGGCGACGATATCGGAGGCGGTTGCATTGGCCTTCTTTAATGCTTCCTGCGCGACCGCCAATTGGCTCGACCAGATGGCCTCTGGGTCATGCTCAACCAGTCCTGGCTTAGGGTAGATTTGCGGGAATTCCTGTTGTGCTACGCTCACAATTGCGCCCTCGTGGTCAAAAACAATCGCGCGTGAACTGGTTGTGCCTTGATCTAAGGCAAGTACATACTGTGCCATTGAGTAGCCTTCTTTCTTCCTGGTACCTGAGCGCGTTACAAAAACTGCGCCCAAAACAACAATGTATCAAAAACGCATAGGCATCACTGCCAATGCAGGAATAGGTGAATGGAAGCTGTTTGCTCTCTTATATCCATAAAGCATCGTGTGCAACAACAACGGCGATAGCACCTGTATGCAACACTGTATGTATCTGCTGCGTTGTCTGAATAAGGCTGGATGCAATAAACGGACGTGATCCTCGTAGGCTCGAAGTGATATGAGGGACAACAAGTGCTGGCGAGATATCAAGTATGTCAACGAAAGAAGTATCCACGGACTCAAGCGCGGCCTCTATACCTGTCGAGTCCAGGGCGAAAATACGTTGGATAGTTTCTAGTCCCAATGCTTTACCCAGTGCCAGGGTACGCGGATGACTTGAAACGATACCATCAATGTGCAATGTATGGGTCAGGTACTGCAGCCCTGCGCTATCTGCATGAATACCGTCGGTGTGATCAATGCTAACGTAAGTGGCAATGCTGCATCTCTGGACATGCTCTAATGGACCTGCAAGTTCAAAAAGATTGCAGTGCCTGAGAAAAATCGCATTGGTATTGTGGGTATTGAGAACACGCATCAGTTGTGTACGGTTCTCTATGAGCGGAATCACTTTGCACTGCGTTGAAAGAGTGAGCAGTGATTGATAGGACCCAACAGGCATAACTCACCTCTGGTTCTAGCGTAAAATACACAAAGCCCTAAGCCTCTTCTTTATGGAACAGGTGGCTCAGGACTTTTCATTACGCTGTCCTTCTCACATATGCAGTTGTACGGTAGGACCTCTGAGTCACAATCAGGAAAATTGTGATCTATCCAATGTATCTTTGCGTACACGCCACTGAATGGCGAAAGATATCTAACAATAGATATCAATTTTCTTGCAAACTGTAGAGATTGCGAGAACTATACAAGACGTTTCAGTTGGCTTATAATGATATTACTCGGCAGAATCCTATTTGTCAAGGGCTTTCCCATACGCACTGACTACAAATTATGGCTATATATAAGTTGGTAACAAAAATAATGACAAAACACGAATTTTTACGGCTAGCGCACCTCTATCCGGTTGCTGCAGCGATAAAATCGAATGAAGATATGGAGCTTGCACTCGGCTCCGACGTCCACCTTCTGTTTATGTTAAAAGGTGATGGCTTTCAACTGGCTCCCTTTATTGAGCGAGCGCATGAACATGGCAAAGGTGTTGTGGTGCATGTGGACCTGGTAAGCGGCATAGGGAAGGACCGCACTGGCATTCACTACCTTCATCAGTTGGGGGTCGATGCTATCATCACGAGTCGCTCGCAACTTGTTTCAGCTGGAAGAGCAGAAGGACTAGTTACAATTCAGCGCCTTCTACTGGTTGACGATTCAGCGTTAGAGACAGGTGTACGCACAATCGCACGTGCTGCTCCTGATGTAGTCGAGGTCCTGCCAGGAGTGATTTTTCCTGCCGTTGCACCGATGTTGCAACACATGTTACCGGGACCATTTATCGCCGGCGGCTTTATTCGTAATGCTGAGGATGTCGCACGCATCCGCGCATCTGGTGGTATTCTAAGTAGTAGCAGTACCTATGCGTTGTGGCAGCGTACCTCAGAGCTAACAAGGAAGGGATAGAGCTATGCGTAACGTACCCAATATCCTGAGTTTGGGCCGCTTGGTCGCAACGGTCCTCATTTTTGTGTTCGTGTTGATAAATCAGCCCTGGTCTTACCTTGTCTCGTTTGTACTATTCGTCCTGGCCTCTGTCACCGACTTTTTCGATGGCTACATCGCACGTCGCTACAAGGTAGGCTCTTCGTTGGGCGTGTTTCTCGACCTGACGGCAGATAAAGTGCTGGTCTCCGCTATTCTTATTGCGATGGTGCAGGTGGGGTTTGTGCCAGCATGGATTGTGTTTGTGATCGTGGCGCGTGAGTTCCTGGTGTCGGGTTTGCGCTCTATCGCTGCAACTAAAGGACACGTCATTCCCGCTGGCATGTGGGGCAAGCAAAAGACGTTTATTACGCTTATCGCCATGTCCGCTTTGCTGCTGGCAAAAGGTTTAGGTGCCAATCAGCTTTCCCTTTTCCCCTTGGTACTCGATTTCAATAGTCACACCTTGACCTTTGGCGATTGGTTGTTGTTCATCGCGGATATCTTGCTTATTCTCGCGGCCATCTGGACGGTGTTCTCTGGCATCGAATATACCGTCGGCGCACTACCCATCTTCCGCAACGAAGGCGATAAAACTCCGTCGCATGCGTGATAATGCTGTTTAACTTTTTCATTTGGGAACGGGCGACCACAAGGGTCGCCCGTTGGTTTTTTTCGATTCCCTCATTATGTGCTGAAAGAGCATTTTCAGGCCCTTACGACGTTTTATGAAAAAGCAACCTCGTTTGCAGCTTTTGTCACAATGACATGTTCGTCGGTGCCAAAATCGTCAAGCGTGTAGTTATGATGGGCTACAATCTGCGAAGATGGCATAACAGCTTCATTGGCTTCCTCGTCTCTTTATGTATTTCAGTTACAAGATAGCAGAGAAAATGCTACTATGGCAAGCATTCTGCTGATTCTGCAAATCTTGCAACGGCACTTGATCGTTGGACGAATCTTTTTGCTGCTCAGCATTCTGCGGTGCTTGCGTTGGCTGAATACGTTGCTCCTGGATACCGCGTGGATCAGGTTTACCCTCGCTATCGTATTGTCCCTGTCCATACTGGCCTTCGTTGCCCTGATCTCCGTACAATTCTTGTGGCGTTGGATTCTTTTGTTGTTCCTGGTTTGATAGGTTTTCTTGTTCTGGCATGTTTATCATTCCTTTTTTCGTTTATCTAACCTCTATCACAACATCGTGTTGCTCGATTACGCTTTGCGTCACTTCACCAATGCGCCAGAAGGGAACCTCTTGCTGCCGCGAGAGGGTTTCCCACAGGCTCGGCTCGATGGCGGCGAAAAGGCCACCCGATGTTTGTGGGTCGAAGAGGATAGCTTGTTTGAGGGCGTCGATGCTGCTATCGAAGCGTACATGCGATTGCACGGCGCGTTCATTACGTCTCGTGCCGCCTGGAATACAGCCAAGTTCAGCATAGTGTAGTACATCCGGTAAGAGTGGTAGAGCAGCGAAGTTGAAGCGCATACGTGTCAGGCTTTGTGATGCCATCTCCCATGCGTGTCCTAACAGGCTAAAGCCAGTGATATCAGTGACGGCGTGAACGGCTGAACCAGCCTGTACAAGTAGTTCGCTGGCACGACGGTTGAGCGTGGTCATGGAGCGTATAGCCGCCGCCATGTCATCTTCGGATACCTTATTCTGCTTCTGCGCGGTGGTGAGCAGGCCCGTGCCGAGTCGCTTGCTCAAGACCAGAATATCCCCCGATTTCGCACCTCCTTTTGTTAGGATGTGATCGGGATGGACCATCCCTGTGACCGCGAGACCATACTTAGGTTCGTCGTCCGAGATCGAGTGGCCTCCTGCGATAGCACTGCCCGCTTGCTCAACAATATCCATGCCGCCGCGCAACACCTCGCTAAGAATACTAGTATCCAGGTTTTCAGGCCATGCCACCAGGTTGATTGCCATGAGAACCTGCCCACCCATCGCATAGACATCGCTGAGGGCATTGGTCGCGGCAATCGCGCCAAAGGTATAGGGATCATCCACAACGGGCGGAAAGAAGTCTGCGGTACTGATGATGGCCTGTTGATCGTTGACGCGATAGACTGCGGCATCGTCAATCGCACCCAGCCCGACCAGTAGCTGTGGCGGTACGTTGCGTTGGCGCAGTGGACTCAGCACTTGAGCCAGGATATCGGCACCTATCTTAGCCGCGCAACCCGCACAACTTGCCAGTTCTGTGAGCCGCACACGTGAATTCGTAGTCATGAAGAAAGCCTTTCTTATGCTATGACGTAAAGGGAACTACTTTTATTTAGTCATAAAAAGCAAGGCAATGGTAGGAACTGATTGATCACGTCGGTACACGAGCGAAACAATGTGCGCGTCCCCGTGATACTTACCTGATGTACCAATGAGCTACCTATATGAAATATTCTTGTCTAGTATTCACGGTCGGGAATGAGATTAGCAGGCTGTATAGCGTAAAGCGTAGTATGTCCGCAACGAGTACACGTCGCAGCATTCATCTGCGACGTATTGGATTTGCCACTAAACAGTGCAGTCGAGCGCAACGTCTGCATAAGCTCCACCATCGTACCTTCATACGCTGTTTTGAGAACAACCACCGTGCGCGGCCCACCACATTCAGGGCATGGTCCCGGTTGTGGTCGTGGTCGTGATTTATTAGGTTGAATTTTCTCGTCCATATTACTTCTATCCTTACTTCCGGTTCTGTTTTCCTTCTCAATTACACAAAACGATAGTGTAGCAGAGGTAGCAAAACCGATCCCCTTTAGAGCAAACATATTTTCAAAAGGATGTAATATTGTTGATTGTGCTGTTGTTACTATATGTCCTCCTCTGCCCCTAACCTCTCTCATTATACCGCAATATTCTAACACGAATCTCCTCAGCATCTTCCCATAATTTCCCCAAGAATCTCCTCATGAGGAGATTCTTGACCCTTCTGAGTTTACGCTAATTTTATTAATGTCTCGCCTCGACTCTTGTGTGATGCTCGTTTGCTCAATAATAAGTCCCTTCACCATTGTTAATTCGTAGGCGAAGCTTTGTAAAACTGGTCAGTATTCTTGTGTTGTTTGCTCTAACGTTGTGATGCGTTCTTCCTGCGTTGCCATACGTTGGTGCCTTTCGCTAAACGCTTGGGTTGATTAAATTATGGCATATATTGCTTCTAAAAAGAACTAAGTGTGAAGCGGCTTTACTATGTTTTCCTTGTTCCGAACCATAGTAGCTTTTATTATGATGCATATAAGTAAGCACCTGTATCCTATTCACAGCTAGAAGGATACAGGTACTTTTTGTCAAGTGTTTCAAAGAACACATTAAACCTTAACTATTGCTCTTTGGATTGCACGCATTTCTCAGTTACTTCGCGGCATTCACCTTCACAACGTGAGCTTTTGCATGCTCGGCTTTTGGTAAGTTCAACGTCAGGATGCCATCGCTATAATGTGCCTCTGCACCCTCCGAGTTGATAGGTGATGGCAATGTGAAGGACTGCTGATACTGTCCAGACTGGAAACCATGCCACAGGGTTGTTCCACCTTCTGGAACCTGTAGGTTTGTTGTCCACTTCAAGCTTAATGTGTCCTGTTGTGCAGTGATCTCCACATCCTCGGCCTTCACACCGGGCATGGGAACCTGGAAGATGAAACCGTCTGACGTTTCGAACAAGTTTGCACTTGCGCCACTATTGCTCAACCCCCCCACATGTGGAGAGATGAAGCTATCAGCAAAGAGGCGATCCATTGCGTCGCGCAGCGAGACAGCTTCGTTAAGTGGATTGTAACGAGTAATGTTTGCCATTGTTGTATCTCCTTTCTCTCTGAAAAAGATGTTGTGTTGAGGAGGTTCACTTGAACCTCACTCTTGTATCTTTCTCTTACTGGTCACAGTATAGCCACTCGTATGTTAGAGCAACGTATGCAAAACGTTAGAGATATGTTAGAAATTACGCACTGCTTCCTTCAGAGAAGGTGAAGAAGACTCCTCAGCTGCCTATCCTCAAAATGCCGTTCGACCTGAATGACTTCCTCCATCTCGTGAGTCAGCTACTTGAATAGTCCTTTCCTATCTCTGCGTATGTTTACCATTCCCCCGTTACAATAAGTACTTCTAGCTATTATGTGGAACGCGAAAGCCGTTCTGTGTTAGAATAGGCGTAGGTCTCTTGACCTACACACCTACATGACAAGAAGAAAGAAAGGAGAATACCATGCAAACAAGTGAAGAAGTAGACATCATAGAAGCAAGCGAAGAACAGGAACTACATATTATTCAGATTATGCCTGCTCTTCCTGGGTGGGAAGCCGTTTGGGGCGATGCAGAAGAACCAGAAAAAGGCAAACTCGGCTACCGCACAGAGACGGTTGTCTGCTGGGCATTGGTTGAGACGAGTGATGGTCATAGGTATGTCACTGCTATGCTGCCAGACTTAGAAAGCAGCGAGTTGAAATTGCCGCTGGAAATGGGCAAATTTTTGGGGTATGCCACTCCTAGCTATTCACCAGACTGGGTACAGCTTGCATCGGACAAGCGAAAAGGCACACTATCGCCCTCTGCTTGAGAGAGTTAAGAAGTCATCACCTTTGTGTAAATTTGTGAGAAGAACACAATCCTCTCACACAATACGTCAGTTATGAGAGAGGAATGAAGAAGCACAGAGTACTGAATTTCGTCTGTGCCTCTTCATTCCTCTCTTGTTTACACAACAAAGGGTGTTTATCAACAACTCATTTACACGTAGTAGGTCACAGGTTCGAATCCTGTATTGCTCACTTTTTTATGCCTTTGTTCCGCACTACAAGCCATTCTAACCACATTAGAAAATCCTAACATTTGAGCTAGACAGTAGCTTTTCATCCTCTATTGAGAGTGCAAGCCTACTGTCTTTATTTCGTCCTTTTTATTGCTTGGTTGCTTTATCATCTACTATTTTAAAGTATAAGTAAGATTGAACTTGTGGGCTAGTGTGGAGCAGTTTTATCTCTTTTTTTTACTCTATAAACTACATTGCGCCACCCGTTTCTCATTGCCATGATATCCTTGTGTTCTCAGCCATGCGGTCATCTTGAGAATACCGTAATAGGGCGTTTTGGTGTATTGCTCATCGAGCAATCGCATCAAATGCAGGTTTTCCTCTGTTTCTTCTCTAGGCTGATAGTAATAGCTGGAACGGGCAAGTCCTAACAAAGCGCATTGCTCCACAATCGTGACCGCTGGATGCTCTGGCTCAATCAAACGCCGTTTGTGCTCAAGAGAGCCGACCTGATTTTTTTTTGAGCCAGTCCAACTGCACTTTGAGTTGCCCGATTTCTTGCTAGAGGGTTGCCGTAAGTGCCTCATCACTTTGCTTTTGCTCGCTGCGTCCTGACGAAAAAAGCTGTGGCAGCTCCACTAACGCTTGCTTTTTCCACTGAGCAATTTGGCTAGGATGCACTCCATACTCTGCGGCAATCGCATTGGTTGTTTTCTGGCTTTTCATCGCTTCTAAGGCGACTTTTGCCTTGATCTGGGCACTATATCATTTTCTTGGCATGACCATCTTTTCCTTCTCGAACGAGTCCTCCTCGATACAGTCATTCTACCTTATTGCCGTGTCCAAGCTCTGGGGGATATTATAGACTTTATAGAAAATGGCGAAAAAATAAAGTCTCTTGCTGTAGTCCTGTGTGTTGGGATGTTGATAAAGTGGCTTGTGAAGCCGCTCTGTAAGTGGATGGGGCGAGAGGGACTCGAACCCTCACGACCTTTCAGCCAAGGGATTTTAAGTCCCTCGTGTCTACCATTTCACCACCGCCCCATGCGTGTGTGGTGACATGATAGTATCATGTCGCCACACGTTCGTCAACTCTTTTGCATAGTGTTTCTGAGCGGATTACGCTTTCGGCTTTCGACCCCAAGCGGTCAAATTATAGTTCATGGCGCAAAAGTCATCGGCCACCATTTCGCGCAGCATTTGCTCATAGATTTCGTCGTATTGCTCCGCTGTGGTGAGTTTGAGACTGACAATGAAGTCTTTTCCTAAATGAAACGAAGCCATGTAGTCCTGGTAGAAGCCATCGTGCGCTTCAGTACCTGTCGAAAAGTCGAGGCTATTTGACGCATATTCCACGTCGTCGCAGCCAGCGTTACTCAGCAACCTGGGTAGTACAGTTGTGATACCGAAGTTGCGTGCTGTAGGACCGATATTGCGGCCAGTGATACTAAAAGCGTTGAGCAATAACTGCGTGATCTGCTCGACGGCCAGGCTGTTTGTGATGGGCATTTCGGTCTCAGTAAGACGAATAATCCCACCCGGCTTACATACGCGGAAAGCCTCACGTAGCATTGGCGGCCAGGTCTTAGACGTTAGTACACCGACGAGATAACGCGCATTGACAAGATCGAACGAATTGTCCGCGAAGGAAAACGGCTCCTGAATATTCATGGTTTTGAAATGGGCGTTGTGGAGTCCACGCGCTTTTGCACTGGCCTGTCCATACTCTATCATGAGCGAACTGACATCAACGCCCATGACCTGTGCATCAGGCAAGAGACGCGCTACATCTAATACCCAGCCGCCCGGACCACAGGCAAGGTCTAAAACATTGTGAAACGGAGATGTATCGGTTTGATCAGATAACGGACCTTTCATCGCCTTCGTTATCAACATATCCTGGCTCAGCAAACGCGCCATCTCAATCGCGTTTTCAGGATCGAATGGGTATGTATTCTTTTCATCATTTGTTGGTGAAGTCATGAAAATATTTCCCTTTACACTTGCTAATACGCTTTCCTGTTCGTGCGTTCACATCACACAAAAAAACACTTACAATGCTAAAAATAACTCTTCTATCTCTTGCCATGCAAGGTTCGTCGCAACATTCATGGGCATCATTTCATCCCTTTTTACCGCTTCGTTCATGATTCGCACCGCTCGTTTATGAAGCGTGGAGATATATTCTCGTTGCAATGTGTAGACTGGCATGTCAAGCAGAATTACCTTGTCGAGAGGGTTGAAATCCTTCTGCTCAAATACGATAGAAAGCAGTTCGCTATACTGTTCGATCAGTCGGACACGAAACGGTACAAAATAATTTGGTTGGGTACTGGAAACAACAAGACTGCCCGCGACAGCACCTGAGCGCAGGATAGGATACGCGGCGGCACTTACCTCCCATTCTACCCAGTGTGCGGGATAGAGTCCCTCATGTTCATGCTGATTCTGGCGTATCAGGGGACGACCATTCATCGCGGCAAAGCCTACCATCGACTCGCGCCCCAGCAAAATGGCCTCTTGCTCCAGATTGATGCTCCAGGGTGGAGTGCCATAACCCACAAGTTCGCGCATGCTACGAACGATCCCTTGTGGAGATGGTGGCATACATTGCACCAACGAAACTGCTAAACCAAGCTGGTTAGGGTCAAGTTGACCGAGTGCTTGCAGCAGGATCAAGTTGCTTAACCCCCAGAAGCGTTGCGCTCGTGGTAATGTAGAATATGCATGCATTACATTTGTATACAATGCCCCTGGAATTTCCTGTGATGCATCTTTCTCTTGCTCATTGTCAATCATAAGCAGAATATCGGGATACTCTTCACTTATCAATTCAAGCAAGCGCGTGTTGTGCGACGGTAGTGCGCGAATGAGATGACGAAGATTCTGTGGACGTGGATTCGATGTGCCATTCGCCCAGCGCATCAATGTTATAGAGCTTACGTTTAACTCGTTCGCAATGCGCTGTCGCTCTTGCGTATTATTGATAAGCCTTCCTAGAAATTCTTGCCATCGTGTAATCTCTGGCATGTCTTTACTCAGTATCGCAATCTAGTAGAACGCTTGTAGAAAGAATTCGGGGTAGACGCATATTTAAGAACCTCTCTCTTTCTCTTGTACACTGTTCTCTATCATACCGACTATGGCAAACATCGTCAATAAAATTATGTGAAAATCTAATAAAGAAGGAAAAAATACTATATGTACTCTCACGTATTGACGCATGAGGGTATCTGCGTCATAATACAACGGGTAAAGACGGACAGGATATTTTAAGGCATCCCCCCAGGCAAACAGACAAAGGTATACGAATGGATAACGCGAGCAAGGACACTTTCCCACAACAGGTGCAGGGAACATATGAAGTAATCATCGTAGGTGCGGGTCACGCAGGCTGTGAGGCTGCGTTAGCGAGCGCACGTATGGGGCGTAAAACGCTTCTGCTTACTATGAATATGGATAGTATTGCTCTCATGCCGTGCAATCCTTCGATGGGCGGACCAGCCAAAGGGCATTTGATCAAAGAGATCGATGCTCTTGGTGGCGAAATTGGACGCAACACGGACCGCACATTCATCCAAATTCGACTGCTCAACACCAGTAAAGGACCAGCGGTACAAGCCTTGCGTGCCCAGTGTGATAAGCAAGCGTATCGGCTAGCGATGAAATTTGTGTTAGAGGGTCAGGAGAACCTTGAAGTAAAACAGGCGAACATCTCGCGTCTCCTGAGCCGTAAACGGGATGATGGTCGTTACGAGATTACGGGTGTCGTTGCAAACAATGGTTGGCACTACGAGGCCAACGCGGTTATCCTGACCACTGGAACCTTTATCAATGGTCGTCTCGTTGTTGGCGACAAGACACAGGCTGGTGGTAGGGCAGGCGAAGGGCCAGCACTGGGTATCTCCGATTCGCTCAGAGCGTTCGGGTTAGAGGTACGACGTTTCAAGACTGGCACGCCTCCGCGCATTGACGCACGCAGCATCGACTTCAGCAAGACCGAGGTGCAACCAGGGAGCCGCGTTCCGCTGTACTTCTCGCACGATGTCTCGGCACGCGAGGATGTGCAGTTGCCAGGGAGTCGTCCAAACCCTGTCTATCCTACCACAGATGAGGATATGCATGGTTGGCGACCACAGTTACCCTGTTATCTGGTGCGTACCACAGAGCAAACGCATCAAATCATACGCGACAACCTGCACCGCTCGCCGCTCTATACGGGTATCATCGAAGGCATCGGCCCGCGTTATTGTCCGTCGATTGAAGACAAGATTGTCCGTTTCGCGGACAAGGCGACACATCAGATTTTCCTGGAGCCAGAAGGTTGGCGTACTGGCGAAGTGTATGTGCAGGGCATGAATACGAGTTTACCGGAAGATGTGCAAATAGCCATGTTACGTAGTATTCCGGCTCTTGCTCATGCCGAGATGATGCGTGTGGGCTACGCCGTTGAATACGATTATATACCACCGGAGCAGCTATTGACGACGCTAGAAACCAAGCCTGTTGCAGGACTCTTTCTCGCGGGCCAGATCAACGGCACATCGGGTTACGAGGAAGCCGCCGCACAAGGTATCATGGCCGGTATCAACGCTGCACTTTCCGCTCGCCACGAAGAGGCATTTGTACTGGGACGCCACGAAGCTTACATTGGTGTGCTGATTGACGATCTGGTGACACGTCCACTGAGTGAGCCGTACCGCTTGCATACATCGCGCGCGGAACATCGTCTCCTGTTGCGACCAGAGAGTGCCGATCTGCGCTTGAGCGATCATGCATATCGTCTCGGTCTACTCGATGAAGGACGCTATCATCAAGTGTTACAAAAACGAGTGCTTATCCAGCAAACACTCACACAACTTACAACAACTCTCTTCACGTCTTCACGTACTACCGAAGCCCATGCACAGGAGGCAGGAATCGCTCCGCTAGGCCAAATGATGAGCGCACGTGATCTATTGCGACGACCAGATGTGCGCTATCAGCAGGTCGCACAGCTGGCACAGCATGTTGCTGAGGCGCGAGAAGCAGCACTGGAAGAATATACTACCCAGGAGGTTGTGTCGCTGCCAGTGTTGGAAGAGCAGACGGCGGAAGAGGTCGAGCTACAGGTAAAATACGAAAACTATGTACGCAAACAAGAGCAAATGGTTCATCGCGCCCAACGTCTTGAAGAGATGCGTATTCCTGAAACACTCGACTATCGAGAAATTCAGCATCTGCGTACCGAGGCACGCCAGAAACTGCTACGTACACAACCGCGCACCGTTGGTCAGGCAGGGCGAGTCGAAGGTGTTACTCCTGCGGACGTTGCCATACTCATGATTTACCTGGAAAAAGTACGGGCCTTGCGATCACAACTTGACAAAACCGCGAGGCGAACTGTACTATAAGAGTGCATTCATAGAGTTGTTGAAAAATTCTTATTAGAGAGTAGAAGCATTAGTAGATGCCTTTCCCCCATGTATAAACTATGTTTCTTTCACACTTCCATGATTATCATAGATGTGCCATGCGAAGTGGTATAGCACATCTCAAATAGATTTTGGCTTTATTATGTATCCTTACAATAGAGGCGACGAATTGGGCCTTTTGATGTCTTCAATGTGAATGAAAATAGGTAGCAGTGAGCAATCTGTTGAGCGGTGGGGTATGACATCGAAGATATGTAAGGAAAAGGGGAAACTTATGTACATTCTAGTCGTTGATGATGACCCATTTGCCAATATGTTGGTCAAGTTTGTGCTTGATAAAGAAGGCTACGAAGTAGAGACGGCAGACAACCCAAAAGGCGCGTTACAAATGATCCAAAAACGTGAACCCGATCTACTCTTGCTCGATGTTAAGATGCCCTATTTGACTGGCTTCGAGTTTTCGCAGCAATTGCGTACCGATGGTTTTGAAACACCACTTATCTTTATGACGGCGCAGGATACTATCGAGTCTAAACTTGAGGGCTTCAAAATCGGGGCAGATGACTATATTTGCAAACCTTACATTCACGAAGAACTTGTTGCACGCGTACACGCGGTGATGCGTCGTGTTAAGAATAGAGACAAGGTGGGCAACGAAAGTTTGCGTGGTGGACATGTCGAACTTTTCCCTTCTGATTTGAAGGTTTCGGTAAGTGGTAAAGAACCGATGCAACTTACACATACCGAGATGCAGGTGCTACGCATTTTGATGAGCAGTGCCGGTCACGTTGTCAGTCGCGACACCCTCCTCTCGAAGATCTGGCATGATGACGAAAACAACAGCAATATTGTTGATGTCTACATACGTCGTCTACGTGTGAAAATTGAGAACAATCCTTATCAGCCGCAGCATATTGTTGCAGTACGCGGTCAAGGCTATAAGTTTGTTGGGAAATAGAGGAAACGCTTGCGGAAACGGATACAAAAACAGACACAGGTAGACGAACTAGAGGTGGAAGGGCAGCATGATAAAACAACGCCGTCTTCTCCCCTTCCTACAGAAACGGCACTTGATAAACGCCAATACCTGGAAGCGATGATTGATGCAACGCCCGACGTAGTAATTGCGCTCGATGCTCAGTATCATGTGCTGGACCTTAATCCCGCCGCGGTAGAGGCTCTGGGTTGGTCAGCGCAAGATGCTATTGGTCATGGTTGTACAGAGGTAATGCGCTGCCAGAATCTGAACCGTATAGAATTGTGCGGCACTTCAAGTTGTCCTCTGACACGAGTTCTGGATATGAAAAAGCCGTTAGCTAACGAAGACTTGATACTTGGCACACATCCAGAACATACCCGCGAGGTTTCCACGAGTGTAACGCCAGTAAAAGCAGGACAGTATGTCGTCTTTACTGCTCGCGATGTATCAGCGCTCAAAGTCGCAAATCAGGTACGGTCTAATTTCGTTTCGATGGTATCGCACGAGTTACGTACACCCCTGAACTCGGTACATGGCTTCATTGATCTCCTTATGCACGATCATATGGGAGCATTGACCTCAGAGCAACGCACCTATCTTGGCTATACACAGGAAGGCGTACAACAGCTCATCTCGATTGTCGAAGACATTCTTTTCATGACACGTTCGGACCTAGGGCAATTCGAGATTAAGCAGCAAGAGGTACCTTTACGCGGCCTTGTTCGTCAAGTCGTGGGCAGCTTACAGCCGCAAGCAAGAAAAGCAGAGGTTGTCATTACGCACGATATAGCTGACTCGTTTCCATCTCTTTTTGTTGATCCCAAGCGTATCATTCAGGTGCTGAACAACTTGATCACCAACGCGGTCAAATTTACGCCTCCTGGTGGTGTGGTGACAATACACGCGCGTCCCTACGACGCGCATGTTGCCATGATTTCGGTCAATGACACCGGCTTTGGTATACCTAATGAAGACCAACAGCACGTCTTCGAGCGTTTCTATCAATCGAATCATACGCAGCAATCGAAGATGGGTGGCTATGGTCTGGGGCTTTCCATCGCCAAACTCATTGTTGAGCAGCATGGAGGGACGATTGGTTTTGATACAACAGTGAACGAGGGCACAACCTTTTATTTCACCGTCCCCTTTTACGAAGGACAATCGTAGGTTCCTACGAAAGACAAAAGATAACTAGAAGAGCGTTGGGGGCGTTGGTTCTTGCCACTCGTTATCTTTCGAGAGTTTATCCGCGAGGCGTGTTGGCTCTGGTAAACGATAGCCACGACCACATTTGAGAACGTAGTCGATACTCGTTGCAAGGCTAATACGATGCCCAAGCGAAATAAATAGCGGATTGACGCGTGTGCGTGTACGCACGACCGCTCCGATGGTCTCGCCCTTGTTCATGAGTGGTACCCATGAACCCATTTCTTCATTAAGCGCGGAGGCATCGTATTTCCCCGTCAGCAGAGACTTCGCGCAGCCAATTGTGGGCAGGTCAAGCCAGAGGCCGAGGTGTGACGCAATACCCAGTCGTCGTGGATGCGCGATACCAGCACCATCTACCATGACCAGTTGCGGACGCTGCTGCAACTGTTGGAATGCGCCAAGCACACAGGGAGCCTCGCGAAACGAGAGCAAGCCGGGGATATACGGCATACGTATCGCTTCCTCATAGACATGGCGTTCTACCATTGCTAAATCGGGAAAACGCAACAGGACAACGGCTGCTCGCGCCTTTCCGTTGTTTTCGTTGATTGCCATATCGACGCCCGCGACAAAACGCACCTCGTCTAATTGGTCTTCGCGTACAATGCGTTGCATCAATTCGCGCTGTAGGGCTATCGCCTCTTCCTGGCTCAAATTCCATTCATGTAAGGGGGGAGTTTGTGTCATGTTACTTCGCTTCTGTTACAAAAATCATACGTGGACTATCCAACGTATAGTTGCCCAAATCATAGGTGCCATACACGTCTTTGAGCGTGAAACCAGCTTGCTCAAGCAGAAGCTCCATTTCGCTACGCTCGAAGAGGTACAGATGGGTGATGACTGTGGTACGTTGTACCGTTCCGCCTTGACTATGCTGCTCATAAAAATGTGTGAGTTCTAGCAGGTGACGCGCAGCAGAGGATGCGGGACTTACAAGATGCGTAAGCATCGTACCATTCTCGTGCTGCCATGTACCCTGATGTAGCACCTGTCCCGTTAGGTCTTCCATATAGCGTGCGTCGGCGTTGCTGATATCTATAACGAACAAGCCACCAGTGCTAAGATGTGTACGGATGTTTGCAAGTGCCTGTTGTTGCTCTTTGCGCGTGATAATATGTGCGAATGAGCCAAGCGCGATAAACGCCATACGGAACTTGCGCCCAAGTTGCATGGTAGACATACTCTGCTGTATAAGCTCACAGCGAACAGGACTCGCTAGCTCTTGCAACCGTTGACGAGCGAGAGCCAGCATAGCGGCAGATGTATCGACGCCAACAACATCGTAGCCCTCTTGTGCGAGTGGCAACAAAACACGTCCACTACCACAGGCAAGTTCTAAAATAGAGCCACCACTCGCTTCGGCAAAGTTTTGATACATGTTCAGGTCTTCGTCGAAGGAGGAGTGCTCGATATCATAGAAGGGAGCGATGAGATCATAATTGTTCATGCACCCGTTGTCCCTGTTGCTTTATACACCCTCACATAACTAATTTTCGTATACTGGGGAAAGACAGTTGTACTATCAGGAAGACCTGGCCATGTACCGTTTCCACCAACGGCGGTGTTCATATACATAAACATTGGTGTGTTAAGGATATTTGAGGTGATTGTTTTCTCAACTACGCCATCAATTGACCAACCCAATGATCCTGCTGTCCATTGCAGGTCAAACGTGTGGAAGCCCGCCGAGAAGTCGGGGCCATTGAGATGCGTCATGTTTTGTTGCGTGTTGCCATTTGCATCTTGCCAGTGGTAGTTCATATAGAGCGTATGGGGGTCGTTTCCGACAAGTTCCAGCATATCAATCTCATACGCGGTTGAACCGTTTTCGGGCATCAACCAGATAGTAGGCCAGATACCCTTGCCCTGCGGCAATTGCTCTCGCCATTCAATTTTACCATAGAGTAAAGAGAACTTACCCTGCGAACTCACGCCACCGGAAGTATAGTCATAGCCACTGTAGGAGCGTTTCTCCGACTTAAACACGAGACCCTGACCCGGTTGAATATACGTATCGTTGGGTGCGTAACTCTCTGCAGTCGGAGGAGTGTAAAAATGTCCACCATCGAGAGCGGTCCATTTGGTCGTATCGAGTGTTGGACTGTTAAATTCATCCGACCACACCAGCTGCCAGCCAGCATTAGGATCGGAGGTAGGTTTCTGAAGGGTTGGCACATTTCCTTTTGGAGATGGAGTTTTCGTAATGGATGTCGCTGTATGTGAAGAATCAGTAGTAGCTTTTGTCGTACTATGTCCTGCTGTATGAGCAGCAATTTCACAAAAAGAGGTGGTTCGCTGTTTGCCGCACATTGTTGTAGTATTACCAGCAGAATTTACTCCTGGTATTTGTATCTGTCCCGCTATAGCCGGGCAGAGAAAGAGTATAAGAATAATCAAAGAAATAAGCCATAGAATGCCGCGTTGCTTCAGAGTACGCGCGTGTTTAGTCACTTTGTCCTCACTTTGCCATCATCACCATGTTGGAGGATGCATGTATATTTGTTGGTGCGAGAAATATTATTGGAACGTATTAGTATATTTTCTGCTACTTTAGCATATGGACCCTTTTTTTGGCAAGCAACAGGACTTTTGAGGGTTTGAAGCTAGTTGTAAGCAGAAATCAATAGGCGACCACAAGGGTCGCCCATTGGTAGCTTTCCCTGTTTTACATTCTACCTTGAAATGCACGTCGGAAGTAGATAAATGCTTCCCGTTCTTTACCACGTGCTTCGAGCAATTGCGCGTACAGCATAGATTGCTCGACCAGTTCTGTTTGTCGCCGTAGACGTTCCAGCAACGCTAGCCCCTGTACAAAGTGTTCGTCGCCATCCTCGAATGCGTGTTGAGCATATTCAACACGTCCAAGTACAAGCATTGCATCGGCGGTAATAATTGTATTTACAAACGGCTGAGACAAGTTATATGCTTCCTCCGCATACTGTCGTGCCTCATCCAAATTCTGACGTGTGAAATGCCATTCGGCGATACGTGCTGTGATACTAGCTTTGAGCAGTGGACGAGACAAAACGTTCTCTTCTAATGCTTGCAAGCGCACATATGCCTCTTCCTGATTCCCCTTCATTATAGCGTGTCCTAGATAGTGGTACACCTCCTCACTGAGATGTTTCTGCGTTTCTTGCTGAGAACGGCTTAATGATTGATAGGCGTATAGTTCAGATGCGTAGTAATCTTGCGTGTTAATAGCATATTGCATAAGAGCATTGGAAAGTGTATATGCTTTTTGAGGTGTATTCCATTCTTCTATAATACCAAGCGTTTTTTGAAAAGTATCAAGGGCCTCTTCGTATTGCTGAAGTCCTGTCTGATGTATTCCCAGTTTCATTGTAATGGTTGCGATAAGAAAAGCGTCACGTACCTCAGCCTCTTCCAGGACGTTCCAGCAGCGCTGATAGGCCAAAACTGCCTCTTTCGAGTTGCCTAGTGCCGCGAATGTGTCACCTAGTAGAGCGAGGACATGAGTATGTAGATACAGATTATTTGCATCTTTGACTGTTTGTATCATATTGGAAAAAATTTGTTCGCTCTCTACAAGATTATCAGCAAGCAGATGGGCACGACCTAGTAGATAGCGGTGCCATAGTTGTTGTGGTCGTTTCAGACGCTTCGCAGAGTTTTTTGTAAGCAACTCTATCGCCTTCTTCGCGTCATTCTGGCTGAGGTATAGCTGCACCTCTAATAGCAGCATGTCTCCTTCATCCTCTTCACGCTCAGGTTGAACGAGACTAGCCGCTTGATGATTGCTCTGCTGTGGGCGTTTTGGCAAAAGCTCTGTAGAGGAAAGCCCAAGGCGTCCTGCAAGAATTTCCAATGCTCGTAGCGAAGGATGAATTTGTCCACGCTCAATAGCTGATATATAACTCACTGAAAAATCAGGGGTTGCCAACTGGCTTTGCGTATAATGCAATGCGACGCGAGCGACACGTATCTTTTCCCCCACGGATTTCCCGATTTTGTTAGGGGATGATTCAGGGGACATATGTGGGCCTCCTATACTAAAATATTGTAAAGGAAGTTCCTAAAATAAGAAAACTTCATAACAAGTGTATTGTAAGGTAAGGTTGTGTTTTGTGTCAATATCTTCTGCGTATATATCTTAGGAAATATTTATAAAATTTTTATACTTACTTAGTGTAGTTGTTCGCTTGCTACCGAAGAATAGCGCAATTACTTTCTGCTATGCTATAATTCCAGGCAATAAAAGATTGTGATTGGTGCAGGAGAGAATAAGTATCATGTTTCGTTTTCTAACGGCGGGTGAGTCGCATGGTCCGTGCTTGACGATTATTGTTGAAGGTCTGCCAGCCGGACTTGATGTAGAGAAGGCCATCGTCGATGCCGATTTGCGAAGGCGACAGGGTGGCTACGGACGCGGGGGACGTATGAAAATCGAGAAAGATGCGATCTCGTTTTTATCTGGCGTGCGGCACGGAAAGACGCTCGGTTCTCCCATCACGATGCAGATCGAGAACCGTGATTGGGTTAACTGGGAAGAGCGTATGAGTGCTACCCCGATAGAGACCGAAGTTGAAGCAGTGACACGTGTTCGTGCGGGCCATGCCGATTTCGCTGGTGCGATGAAGTATGGGCATGACGATGTACGCAATGTCATCGAGCGTTCAAGCTCTCGTGAGACAGCATCCCGCGTAGCTGTTGGTGGCCTGTGTCGTCAATTCCTCGCGCAATTCGGCATCGAGGTTCATAGTCATGTCCTTTCTATCGTCGAGGTTGGCTATAATACTCCTCCAGCCATGACGCGCAACGCCTATGCTGAAGGCATGTGGGAAGCGATTGAAGAGTCTCCGATGCGCTGCGCCGATGCCGCGCTTACTGAAAAAATGATTGCACGCATCCTGGACGCCAAACGCGATGGTGATACCTGCGGTGGTGTCTTCGAGGTCGTGGCCTTTGGCGTGCCAATTGGTCTTGGCAGCTTTAGCCAATGGGATCGTCGCTTGAGTGCGCGTCTCGGTATGGCAATGATGAGCATTCCTTCCGTCAAAGCAATGGAGATTGGTGCAGGCTTCACCACGACACGTACCACAGGTTCTCATGTTCACGACGTATTGCGTCACGAAGAGAACGCGCACTGGTCTCATCTGACTAATAATGCAGGTGGTGTCGAGGGTGGCATCACCAATGGCGAGCCAGTTGTGGTGCGCGTCGGCGTCAAGCCTATTCCAACCCTGGCACATCCCTTGCCTTCCGTCGATCTGGCAACAGGTGAGAACATCGACCAGAGTCGTTACGAACGTAGCGATGTCTGTGTCGTACCAGCGGCTGGCGTTGTTGGCGAGGCGATGATGACAATGGTGCTCACCGAGGCTCTGCTTGAGAAATTCGGCGGCGACAGCATCGAAGAAACACTGCGAAATTACAGAAATTACGTATAACACCAGGAAAAATATATGGTGGCAAGGTTAGCCTTGCTACCATATGTTTTTCCTGGTGTTACCTATTTCACTTGCCAACGAAGAGCATCAATGTTACAATCGCCTCAAAAGTTTGTATCATGATATATCAAAGCAGAGGATGCTTCTATGAATATAAGTGCAAGTATACGCAAGCTTACCTTGCTTTTCGTTGCGTTGTTTATTGGTTTGAGTGCTGGCCTCGTCTACTGGCAGGTCGTTGTGGCGCAGCAGGTCACATCGAATCCACACAATAGTCGTCGCTTCCTCAATAGTAACGCACCTATTCGTGGCAAAATCTATGACCGCAACGGCGTCCTACTTGCCGATTCGCAACCAGCCCCGAATGGCGGCTACGTGCGTCACTACTACGACCCTTCGCTGGCAGGCTTGATCGGCTATTACGTCCCTGGCTTTCTTCCAAGGGGCATTGAGGCGCAGTACGATGACTACCTGAGTGGACGCAAGGGGCTAACCGCGCTTGATAACACGATCAACAAGACACTCCATCGTCCACCTGTTGGCGACAACATTTATCTTACCATTGATGAGCGCATTCAGAAGATTGTCAATCAAGACTACGATACCCCTATTCCCATTGATAATACCCTTACGTTCGCGACGGATAGAGGTTCAGTCATTGTGACGGACCCACATACTGGTGAGACACTGGCGATGCTCAGTCGTCCTTCCTTTGATCCGAACCAGATGATTGCAACGCTCTCGGCGAACGATCTAAGTTACTACAATAAACTTGCCTCAGACCCAAAAGAAAACGCCCTGTTAGAGCGACCGATACGAAGCACCTATATTCCTGGCTCAACCTACAAAACTATGACACTGGTAGCGGGACTTGATTCTGGCAGCACCACGTTAAATACGGATTTTGATAAGGCGCATGCAATTGGACCTGTTACTTATAATGGTCATAAGATAGGACCAATAGGTAATAACATTGATACCTATACGTTCCATTTTCCGGTGACAACAGAGTATGGCTTTACACACTCCGATAATGTCATTTACGCCCAGATTGGTGTGAAGACTGGCGCGCAGAAGTGGCTAGACTATAACAAACGTTTCTATGTCGGCTCACAAATTCCCTTCGATCTGCCTGTGCAACCAAGCAGCGTCGAAGGACAACCATTTGAAGATGTGAATCTGGCGTCAGGCGCATTTGGGCAGGGCTATGACGCTGTAACGCCAATGCAGATGTCTGTATTGGATGATGCGGTTGCTAACGATGGGCAGCTTATGCGTCCAACATTGGTCGGAAAAATCCTCGATCCGAATAAGACGCAGATAGAAAAGTACGACCCGCAAGCATTAGGCTCTGCACCGCAAATGTCACAACAGACAGCTAGAGAGGTACGTCAAGCGATGTTTGGTGTGGTGCGTTGTGGTTCCGGCTCTATCTACGTTTCAGGTGTAAAATTGGGCACATCACCCTACAACATCATTGCTAAGACAGGAACCGCTGAAGTTGGTGGTGGCCTGGGGGCGAATGCATGGCTTATCACACAGGCACCATATTCGGCGACTGACCCCACTCTGCTTCCTAAACTTACTATCGTCGCGATGAAGGAAAATGGCGGTGAGGGCGGCAATGCCGTTGGTCCAATGGTGACGAATATGTACAGCGACATCTTCAACAATGTTATGAAGACTCCTGTTCCACCTACACCCGATCCAAACTATTGCTTCAAAACCGGACTGCTGCAATAATGTCTGATTTATCACGTCCTCATTCCATTCGTAAATGGGGACGAAGACATGATAATGCTATTTGACAATTTAACGGGGATAAATTGGTCCCTACAACCGACGTATCTGCATTGTTTTTACGCGCAAAACGTGCTATATCCCCTATAAAGGAAAATGTTGCCGTTCATTCCTAACAGGAAGAATGTACTGTTGGGATAAGGGATGTATGCTTCTTATACCCGTTTATGAAGAAGGTATAAATATGGTACACTGGGAGCATCGTTACCTTTTGGGAACGATGATTTTTACAGTTTCAGGTGACGTTGTGCGTGACTTTGATGAAGAATATGAGGCGTGGAGTTGGCTGGAGAAAGAGGGCTGGGGCCTGGTTGCAATCGCGCCACCAGATCCGGTGCGCCCCGGCGTGTGTAAATACTACTTTAAGCGGCAACGCCCATCCACGACACCTCGCACGCCGATTACCACGGCGCAACCCATTGTCGAAGCAAAATATAGAGGACGATAACAAACAACTATGACATCTTCCTGGCGTTCACCACTCGACCCCGAACGGGTTATGCAGGTCAATGTAACACACTGGCAACACAACGAACCGCAGGTCCGCGACGACCAACTGACGGTCGAGGAGCCATTCGAGTTACGCATTCACCATCGTAGCCTCGCGGTTATCATGCGAACTCCTGGGCATGATCGCGAACTGGCGATGGGCTTTCTCTTCTCAGAGGGCGTCATTTCGCACGCGGATGAGGTGTTGACACTGGAAGATGCCCTTGACGACGATGGTCTGCCGCTTGTCAATGTCCTTGATATCACGCTTCGTAGTGAGCGTCAACAAGATGCGATACAGCCTCAGCCTGTTGCCTTTGAACGCCACTTCGCGGTCTCCGCGAGTTGCGGCCTGTGTGGAAAAAATAGTATTGCCGATCTCATGACATCGACACCTCCGCTGGAACCCGACGATCTGCGTTTTTCGTCTAGTGTTCTCTACGAACTGTCTGCGCGATTACGCTCAGAGCAGGCGGTGTTTCAACATACCGGTGGTCTGCATGCGGCAGCTATCTTTAACGAGCAAGGCGAGTTGCTATTGTTGCGCGAAGATGTTGGACGCCACAATGCCGTTGATAAGCTGATCGGGCATAGCCTGTTGCACAATACTTACCCTTATCGCAACCGCATTTTGCTGGTTAGTGGGCGCACCTCGTTTGAAATACTTCAGAAAGCATTGTTGGCGCGTATCCCATGTGTGGTAGCAATCTCGGCTCCGTCGAGTCTCGCGGTTGAACTTGCGGAGAAGAGCGGCATCACGCTGGTAGGCTTCTTGCGTAACCACTCTATGAATGTGTATACGCACCCACAACGCATTGTATGATTTCGCCGGATACGTTATAATCGCTCCATGCAGAACGCTATAACGAATACAACCGATACCATTGCTGCCATTGCCACCCCCCCCGGCATAGGCGGCATAGGTGTTATACGTGTGAGTGGTGCCGACGCCTTCGCGCTGGTTTTGCCGCTTGTTCGACGTTCGCATGGTCAGACAGATGTGCCACCCTCGCATCACCTGACCTATGCGCGTGTCGTCGAACCGAACACGCAAGAGGTGCTGGATGATGTACTGGTCGCCTTTATGCGTGCGCCCCATACCTATACGCGTGAAGACGTTGTGGAGATTCAGGGACACGGTGGACCGCTTGTGCTGCGTCGTATATTACGTGTTGTGTTGACGCAGGGCGCACGTATGGCGCAACCTGGAGAGTTCACACTACGTGCCTTCCTCAATGGGCGTATCGACCTCGCACAGGCTGAAGCAGTAATGGACCTGATTGGTGCCCAGACCGAGGCTGGGCAACGCCTCGCAGTGCAGCAGCTACGTGGGCGACTCTCGGAACAACTACAGGTAGCACGTCACGCTATTCTCAACGTGATTGCACAGATCGAGGTGAGCATTGATTTTCCCGAAGAAGACGTGCCAACGCCGCAAACGGCCGCGTTGCAATCGCTTATTGTGAAAGCGCAACAACAGATAGACCAGTTGCTTGCAGGTGCGGAGCAGGGACGGTTGTATAAACAGGGTCTGCGAACTGCCATTATTGGGCGCCCCAATGTCGGCAAATCCAGCCTGCTCAACGCGTTATTACGTATGGATCGTGCGATTGTCACACCCGTTGCGGGCACCACGCGTGATACGGTAGAAGAGGTCGCCAATGTGCGCGGCATACCTTTGCACTTGATTGATACCGCAGGCATTACGCCATCGAGTGACCCTATTGAGCAGATTGGTGTGCAACGCAGCCGCGAAGCCGCCGAGGGTGCAGATGTGGTGATGCTTGTCTTTGATGGTTCGGATAATCTCACCTCACAAGACTACCAGGTTTGTACTGAGGTGCAGGCAATGGGTTTTGGCTCTACTCAATATACTAATACTTATAGCCGTGCCAGACCAGTACTCCTTGTTGTGAACAAAGCGGACTATCCGCTCGTTGTAAAAGATGAGGAGCTACAACGCCTGTGGCCTTCCTTTAGTATTGTGCATACCTCGACACGCACAGGTGCTGGCCTACCTGAATTAGAGGATGCTTTAGCAGACCTTGTACTGGCCGGAAAAACCGTATCGAGTGACAGTGTGCTTGTGACGAGTGCGCGACACCAGGAGGCGTTACAGCGTGTTGCCAGCCATTTGCAAGCATCTCAAACATCTCTTGAACAAGACCTACCGCTCGACTTTGTATCAATCGACCTGCGTGCCGCCTTTGAAGCTCTTGGCGAGGTGACTGGTGAGACCGCGAGTGAGGATTTACTCGACACTATTTTCAGCGAATTTTGTATTGGAAAATAAAATAAACTATTTTAATGAGGGGGAGAAATATGGAAAATCTATTTAATCGACGACGACTGCTCTCTATTATTGTAGCGGCCCTTGTATTAGTACTAGTCATATCTTTTGTCATTTTTCAGTTTGTTGTGCCACATTCATCGAAGGCGACGGTACAGACTATAAAGGCGACGCCCAGTCCGACCTTCACACCAACCGCCACGCCATCACCAACCCCGACGCAAATTCCAACTCCAACACCTGTTCCAACATTGCCCACCGTCAGTCCGTCACAGGTGCATGGAGTTGACGACTCTGGAAATGATAGCTACCCTGGTCTCTCCTGGCGGCGCATTGCCTACCCTACCTGTGGCTGGGGCAATCTGGCTGGAAAGACATTATTGGATACGATCCAAAATTTTCACAAGCAGGGAGTACGTGTCCTGCTCACGTTCTGTCAGGGACCGAACAATAATGTGTATGATCCTAAGAAGCTGGCAGATGCGGCACAGGGACAGCCCGACGCTGTGCAATGCGGCAACGAAGAAATGAAGTATGATGCCTCGGTCTCGTTTCTTTATATAGAGCCACAAAACTTCGCGAAATTCTTCGATGCTTGCTCACGCGCTATGCACGCCGTGCGCCCCGACATTCCAGTCTTGCTTGGCTCACTCGATCCACACGTTGGCGGCATCGACTATCAGCCACTGCTCAATCAGGTTGCTTACCTCAACCAGATGCAGTATGCGATGAATACGACCATACATCCCGGCGGCCATTGGGACTGGCATACACAGGCACTCGGCCTGATTGATAGCTGGCATAATGGTTATCCCGATGGCAATACCAATAGCCTCTATCACCTTTTCAGCTTCTGGGCGCAGCAATTTGGAGTTGATCTCAACAGTGGTGCGCTCGGAAAGCATCTCTGGGTTGTCGAAGGTACAGGCTGCTTCAAAGGTTGCGGTGTAGACCCGTATAATGGCTATCAAGTCGCCGTCTCGCACCTTCTGGCATTGATTACTGATGTGCAAACGTCGCTACAATATCACGTACCAATCTTCTATTTCAGCGGCAAAGATTTCAACTCGGCAGGCTACTACTGGCCTATAGGGATACTCGATGGAGCGGGTCGCACCAAACCTATTCGCCAGGACCTGGGCATGGGGGCGCGTTCACTCAACCTTACCTGTAACGGAAAGATTACGAATGTCGTCGATCAAGAAAAACTTCTTGCCATGATGTACGCAGGATGTACTCTTCCGGGCAACTATGTAAGTGTGGTTTATTCCTGAGCAGTATGGAGGGCTGAGGCAACCCATTTACCAGCAAACGGGCCGCCTAACCCTTCATACTGCTCATCAAAATACACAAGGAAACGTCTGTGAAAATTTTACAATCGCTCAAAAAACCATCATCAGTCATACTTATTGTTGTGCTGCTTGCCAGTATTCTTCTCACAACATTGGCATATAGACTTGTATTGATGACAAAACCACAAAGTACAACGCAGACGACGAGTCCTGGTGTGACTGTCACCGTACCACCTCGTCCAACGCTAGTTGGTGGACCCGCGCCAGTGTTGCCCGTCGAGAGTCCATCTAAAGTGTTGGGAATAGAGGGCGATTCGCAGACTTATTATGCAGGTATCTCCTGGGTACGTCTCGGCTATCCCACCTGTGGCTGGGGTAATTTACGTGGCGATGTACTCAAAAACACGATAGAGACGTACCATCGTCAAGGCATACGTGTCTTGCTGACTATGTGTCAGGATGGCAATCTCGCACACCTTTTCGACTCTGCCCCACTCTACGATGCCGCACATGGTCAACCAGATGCGGTGCAATGTGGCAATGAACAGATGAAAAATGACCCTACCGTAAAGTTCTTGTATGTCTCACCAGAAAACTTCGCACGTTTCTATGACCTGTGTGCATATGAAATACATGCCGTTCGTTCCGATATTCCAGTGCTGCTTGGCTCGTTAGACCCACACGTTGGCGGTGTCGATACACAACCACTCGCCGATCAGGTAAACTATCTCAATCAGATGCGGACTGCAATGAATACCACCGTGCATCCTGGTGGACATTGGGATTGGCATACACAGACGCTTGGCCTGATTGATAGCTGGCATAATGGTTGGAACAATGGCGGCCCCGACGCAAGCGTCAATAGCCTTTCCCATCTCTTCGCTTTCTGGGCGCAGCAGTTCAAGGTGAATCTTAACAGTGGTGCGTTGGGCAAACATCTCTGGGTTGTCGAAGGTACAGGCTGCTTCAAAGGTTGCGGTGTTGATGCCAATGATCCTGCTCAGGTCGCCGTCTCACATACATTGACACTCATTACCGATGTGCAGACAGCGATCCATTATGGTATCCCTTTTTTCTACTTCAGTGGGAAAGATTTCAACTCAGCCGGATACTACTGGCCTATTGGTGTTCTGGATATACATGGCCGTTCAAAACCAATCAGACAAGACCTCGCGATGGGAGCGCGTAGCCTCACGCTATCATGTCGTAATGGTAAGGTCTCGGTCATCGATCAAGAGCAACTGCTCGCCAAAATGTATGGTGGTTGTACGAAGCCCGACAATTATGAGAACGTTCTCGCACATTGATTTATATTGTCCAAAAATGAGTTTTTACAATTTTGTAAAAACTCATTGAAAACCTATTGACAACCAATAATCCTTATGGCATAATACCAATGTTGCCGACGCGGACACACAAATCTTCTGGTAAGCGAACCTCCTATCAGGTTTCTCCCTAGAAAAGAACAGTTCTACAGGCTACCTATTCGCAAGAATAACAAGGAGTCTGAACATTTGTGTCTCTGTTTGTCGGAGCGACAAAGCAGTGAAAACTGTAGCACCAGCACCTTGACAATTGAAGAGTGGAAAGCAGAACAGAACACACAGGTAAGTGAACAAGCAAGCCATCTTTTCACGCGCGAGCGTGGCGAGATGCACACGGTTCTGTCAAGCAACCTCACGTCG